>Ga0302319_10007853_pt1 | contig 20879 bp, 22 predicted proteins | sample Bog_T0_2_FD_203319 | JGI IMG/M metagenome (GOLD analysis project Ga0302319, IMG submission 203319) | Peat permafrost microbial communities from Stordalen Mire near Abisko, Sweden - Bog_T0_2 | ecosystem: Environmental > Terrestrial > Soil > Wetlands > Peat | place: Sweden: Abisko, Stordalen Mire... | reverse complement strand
TGGCCCTCGGTGTCGATGCAGGTGCACACCACCGCGGCACCGAACTCCTTGGCCAACGTCAGGAAGGAGTCGAGACGGGTGCCGGCCCCGTCGCCTTCTTCGAGGTTGACCGAATTGATGACCGCCCTCCCGCCGATCCACGACAGCGCCGTCTCCACCACCGGTGCCTCGGTGGAGTCGACCATCAAAGGCACGGTGGACTGGGTGGCGAACCTCGAGGCCACCTGTTCCATATCGGCCACCCCGTCGGCGCCGGTGTAGTCGACGCAGACGTCGATCAGGTGGGAGCCCTCTTTCACCTGCTCGCGGGCCATGCCCACGCAGGTGTCCCAGTCGCCTTCCAGCATGGCCTCCCGGAACTTCTTGGAGCCGTTGGCATTGGTGCGCTCACCCACAACCAGGACGGAGGAGTCCTGAGCGAACGGCACCTGGGTATAGATGGAGGCGGTCCCCGGCTCGGGCCGAATGGTGCGGGGAGCCGGCGTCAGTTCGGCGCAGGCCTCCACCACCGCCGCCAGGTGGGCGGGGAGGGTGCCGCAACACCCGCCGATCACCGAGACTCCCAGCTCCGACACGAACTGCCGCTGGAATTCGGCGAGCTGCTCAGGGGTGAGGTCGTAGTGCATCTTGCCGTCCACCACCGACGGGAGGCCGGCGTTGGGGAGGCAGGTCACCGGGATGGCGGCCTGCTGGGTGAGGTGGCGAAGGGGCTCGAACATCTCGGCCGGACCGGTGGCGCAGTTCAGACCGATGAGATCGATGTCCATGGCCTCCAACGCACAGAGGGCGGCACCGATCTCCGTGCCGGGGAGCATGGTGCCGGTCAGCTCGATGGTCACCTGCACCTGAATGGGCACCACCCGGCCGGCCGCCTTCATGGCCCGCCGGGCACCGTTGATGGCCGACTTGGCCTGCAGCAGGTCGAAGACCGTCTCGATGAGGATGAGATCCACCCGGCCCTCCAACAGGGCTGCTGACTGCTGCTGGTAGTGGTCACGGAGGTCGGCGTACCGGATCTGGCCGAGGGTGGGGAACTTGGTGCCTGGGCCGATGCTCCCGGCCACCCACCGGGGACGGTCGGGAGTGGAGAAGTCGTCGGCCGCCTGCCGGGCCAGGAGGGCGGCTGCCAGGTTGAGCTCATGGACACGGTGGCCCTGGCCGTATTCGGCCAGGACCGGCTCGAAGGCGCCGAAGGTGTCGGTCTCCACCACGTCAGACCCCACCTCCAGAAACGACCGGTGGACGCGGTCGACGGCATCGGGGCGGGTGATGACCAACAGCTCGTTGCAGCCCTCGAGGTCGGGACCCCCGAAGTCGTCGGCGGTCAAATCGGCCAGCTGGAGGTTGGTGCCCATGGCGCCGTCGAACACCACCACCCGCTGGCGGGCGGCGTTGAGGTACTCGGACCCGGTATCGGTGACGGCGGTCATGAACCAACCAGGATACCGGCGGCCCGACCGGCGGTGGCCCAGTTGGCTTAGCATCCATCCGGTGATCGGGCCATGGTGAGGATCTACACGAAGACGGGGGACGACGGGACCACCGGTCTCCTGTACGGAGGCCGGGTCCCCAAGGACTCGCTGGTGATGCACATCAACGGCAGTGTCGACGAGGCGCAGGCGGTGCTGGGGGTGGCCCGGGCCGAGTGCGAGCCGGGTTCCGAGCTCGACGAGCTCCTGGTCCGCCTCGAACGGGAGCTGTATGTGCTGATGGCCGAGGTGGCCACCGATCCGTCGAAGCGACCCAAACTGGTGGCGGGGACGACCCTGGTCACCGCTGACATGGTGACAGCGCTCGAAGCGGGAATTGATGAGCTCATCGGGCGGTTCGAGATGCCGTCGGAGTTCGTGGTGCCCGGAGCCAACCGGGTGTCCGCCGCACTCGATCTCGCCCGTACCGTGGTCCGGCGAGCCGAGCGCCTGGCAGTGTCCTTGGACATCGACGGCTCCGAGGTGCGGACCTACCTCAACCGGCTCAGCGATCTGCTGTGGGCGGTGGCCCGCTGGGCGGAAGGCGATGCGCATCTGCCGGCCCGGACGTCGCCCCGGCGAGGCCGAGGGTCGGCCGTCCCCCGTACCGACACCGAGCAGGGAGTGCAGTCATGAGGATCGAGAGCAGTTCGGCCTATGCCCTCCCGGACGGTCTGGTGGCGCTGGGGGTGCCGGTGTTCTCCGGTCCCGACGGACCGCAGCCGGCATCGGGGGTGGCCGCCGACATCGCCGGTGCCGAGTCACCCACCGTGCTGGATGGCGAATGGTGCAAGCGACACGGTTTCAGCGGCAAGGTCGGACAGACCTTGATCTTCCGGTCGGTGGCGTCGGCTACCTCACGATTGACCACCCCCGAGACTGCGGACGGCCCGGCGGGCCGGCCCGACACGGTGCTGGTGGGGATGGGGTCGCTGGCCGACCTGGTAGGAGACGCCGGACGGGAGTCGGTACGTCGGGCGGCGGCGGCCTTCGTCCGGGCGGTGGGGGAGGGCGACGTCGCCGCCCTGCTCCTGCCCAACAGCCAGTCGCTGCCTCCGGAGCTGGCCGCCGCTGCCGCCGCCGAGGGAGCCATCCTGGCCGGTTATCGCTTCGACACCTACCGGACCGGCGACCGGCCCGGCGGCCTCCGCCGCCTGGTGGTCACCACCGAATCGCCGACGGAGGCGGCCGTCACCGCCCGGGGTGCCGCTCGGGGGGCCCGGATCGCCGAGTCGGTGGCGCTGGCGCGCGACCTGGTCAACGAACCCCCCAGCTCGTTGACCCCCAGCCAATTTGCCGAAACCTTCATCCGCCGGTTCCGGGCGGTACCCAGTCTGTCGGTCGAGGTCTGGGATCAGCCACGGATCGAATCCGAACGGCTGGGTGGGGTGCTGGGAGTGGCGCGGGGCTCCGCCCAGCCGCCCCGCCTGGTGAAGGTGGTGTACGAACCCACCGACCCCATCGAGGTGGACGGACAGGTCCCGCACCTGGCGTTGGTGGGCAAGGGGATCACCTTCGACTCCGGCGGACTGTCCCTGAAGACGGCCGGCGGCATGGAGACCATGAAGACCGACATGGGTGGGGCGGCCGCCGTGCTGGGCGCCGTCGATGCGCTGGCGGCACTGGGCGCCCGCATCCGGATCACCGCCATCACCCCGTTGACGGAGAACATGCCCAGCGGCACGGCCACCAAGCCCGGCGACGTTCTGACCACCCGGAACGGCAAGACCATCGAGGTCCTCAACACCGATGCCGAAGGTCGGCTGGTACTGGCCGACGCCTTGGCGCTGGCCGTCGAGTCAGGGGCCGATGCCATCGTCGACCTGGCCACCCTCACCGGGGCGCAGGTGGTGGCGCTGGGCAAGGAGGTGGCCGCCGTGCTCGGCAACGACGAGCGGCTGATCGACCAGGTCCGGTCGGCGGCCGGACGGGCCGGTGAGCCGGTGTGGCCGCTCCCGATGCCGGACGACTACCGGAGCCATATCGACTCGGAGATTGCCGACATGCGGAACGTCGGACGGCCCGGCCAGGCCGGGAGCATCGCTGCCGCCCTGTTACTTCGCGAGTTCGTGGGAACCGTCCCGTGGGCGCACCTGGACATCGCCGGTCCGGCGCGCTCGGACGAGAGTGCCCGCTATCTGGCCAAGGGAGGCACCGGGTTCGGCGTCCGACTGCTGGTGGAGCTGGCCAGCTCCGAGGTGTCGATCCGTTCGTTGGTCCGTGGCGTCGGGCAGTGAGCCACGGGCGGGACGTCCCGCCCGACCCCGGTCACGACGTGGGGCCGCGCCACTCGTCGAGCTTCCGACGGAGGGTGGCGTTGAGCTCCTCGGACCCTGGCGGATTGGGGCCGGCGAAGAGCGGCTCGTTGGCGTCCAGCCAGGTCGAGAAAGCCGCCATGTCGTCGAAGCGGAGCTCCTCGTCGAGGTCCTCGAGGTAGACGCTGATGGTCCCGGAGTCGACGCCCACCGCCAATCGGGTGTGGACATGGGGGATGAAGCACCACGCCATCGGCGCCCCCGGCGTGGAGGAGGCCTCGAGGGTCCAGCCCGGTCGCGGCTTCAACTGCGTACTCACCTGCTGCCACAGGTCTCGGTCGTGCCTGCTCATCGGTGCTCCTCACCCTCGGGGTCTTCGTCGAGCGGCCCGCAGTTCGGGCCGGTAAGCCCGAGCTCTCGTCAAGTCGGCACTTCGGTCGACCGATAGCAACGGGGAGCGTACCCTTCGATGGCGGTGGAACCTGATCTGATGCCCGAACCTGAGCCAGCGCCCTCCCCGGTGGAGCGGTTCGATGCCAGCGCCTCGGTGCTCCGGGCTGAGGCGATGGACGCCGATGCGCTGCTCCACGCCCTTGCCGACCGGCTGGACGCCGTTCCGGGGCTGGCAGTGACCGTGACCCGTCGGCATGGTCGGCTGCGTCGGATGGTCGGCGATCTGCCGTACCTCAATGACCTCCACCGCCGGAGCGATCCGGTCGAGCGCCTGGTCGTCACCATGGACTCGGACCAGTACTGGGTGTCCGAGGACGACGGGACCCTCCGCTGCGGCGTCGACAACGGCGCCCGGGTGCCGGGGACCCACGGGTCCGTCGTACCGTTCCCCGAGTGGTCCGACCGGCTGTTCGACGCCATCGACCGACAGAACATCGCCAACGCCACCACGCTGGCGGCGCTCCGGAGCCTGATCACCGATCCGCCGGCCTGACCGCCGGCTCCACCCGGACCTGCAGGTCCATCCAGAGAAGGGAAGACCGGCGTGCCGCTCTTCGAGGGACACAAGGACAAGGGCATCCAGCGGCTCTTCATCGAGCTGCCCGATGATCAGAAGGGCGAGATCGCCTGGAAGTGGCCTGACCAGCAGATCATCCAGCACTCGCTGCTGAACGTCGATCTGGACTACCAGGCCGTCTTCACCAACCTCGGCGCCGTCATCGGGGTGATGGGCCCTGGTCGATGGCCCCTCGACGAGGGAGCGTCGTTGCTGCTGGGTTGGCTGGTCGACCGGCTCACCGGCGACGCCTACTACGACGCCGAGGTGTACTTCGTCACCACCCGCGACATCACTGGTCAGGAGTTCGGCGGACCGGTGGACAACCTCACGGACACCGCCAGCGGCCTGGTGGTCAGCCTCCGGGTGTTCGGAGAGTTGGCGTTCCATGTCGTCGATCCGGCGGTGCTGTTGGCCAAGCTGCTCGGCACCGGCGCCATCGAGGCATACGGCAGCGTCGTCTCCGGCTGGGTCGTCGAGCAGGTGCTGGCATCGATCCGGGCGGTCCTGCCGGATCTGGTCGCCCAGCACGGGGTATTGGCCATGGGCCAGCTGCAGGACGCCACCGGTGACGCCGCGCTGGCCAAAGCCAACACCAAGCTGGCCGGCTACGGGCTGGCCGTCACCACCTTTGCCGAACTCAACGTCAACCTGCCCGATGCCGATGCTCAGCAGATCAAGCAGCTGGCTGCCGCCAAGGCCTACACCGGGGTGGCCGGGTCGTTCGAGAGCGGAGTGCGGGGCGAAGCCACCCTCGACATCGCCCAAGGGGTGGCGGCCGGCAACGTCGGCGCCCAACCGGCCATCGTGGCGGGGATGATGCTGGGAACGCCGGTGGGAACGGCGGCGGCAGGTGCCGCACCGGCTGGCTCAGCCGCCGCCACCCCCGGAGCCCACTTCTGCTCGCAGTGCGGCACGGCGATTCCGACCGGGGCCAAGTTCTGTCCCAACTGCGGGGTGGCCCTGGCGCCAACCCCCGCCCCGGCCGCTGAAGTCCCGACGACCGCGGGGCCCACCCCCTCCCCGCCGGCGGCGGCAGGCGGAGCCCCCGAGGCATGAGCGAGATCGCGGCAACCCCGCCACCCATCCCAGTGGTGATCGACAACCCCGGCGACTGGGCATCGATCATGGAAGAGCTCGGCTCCCGAACCGGGAGCCCACCCACCATCACGCCGGAGCTGGTGGCCGGCGTCGTCGGCAGCGCGGCACCGCTGCTGTTCGCCGCTGATGCGGCCGGAACGTCCGACCGGCTGCGTGGCACCTTCACCGACCCGGTGATCGCCCAGGTGGAACGGAACTTCGGTTCCTTCTTCGGTGAACGACCGGTCTCGGGGACGGTCCATCTGGTGGGCTCACCGGGCGGGCCGGTGCCGCCGGCGTTGCGGATCCACGTGCAGCTGCTGGTGAAGTCCGCCCAGGGGGACGACGGCGTGAACAGCCAGTTTTGGGACCTGGCGGTGGGAACCCAGGTGACGGTGGGCGATGCCACCTGCCCCAACTGCGGCGCCCCCCTGGCCGTCGGCCAGCTGATCTGCGATCACTGCCACACCGACGCCCGCAGCATCGTCTCCGTCCCCCTGGCCGTCAGCCGGCTGGTGCTGTATTGATATTGATCTCGACGACGCCGGTGGTGGGATCCGAAAGCGTCCCGACGCAACGTGTCGTTCGGGCAACACCGGACACCCGGCGTCACCCGTCGAACAGTGACCGGCGGCCGCAGCAGGAGCCCCGATCATCGACCCGGGCTGCCCGACACCGGCGGTTTCGAACCCTGGTCGTCGGCGGGACGTTCGGGTGCCTGTTGCTCTGTGCAGCATGCGGTTCGTCGTCCGACAACGAATCCTCCTCCACCGCCTCGTCCTACGCCCAGCAGCCGGCCAGCGGCTACAACCCGTCGTCCTCCCCGGCCCCGGCCACCGACACGGCCACCTCGGCTCCATCGGGGAGTCCCACGCCGGATCCTTCCATCGTGGGCCCGGCCGCCAATCCCTCCTCGTCGCCGGTGCTGGCCGCCGTGGTCCATGCCTGGAGCACCATGACATCGACCAAGTACGCCCACCACGACGTGGTGGATGCCGGCGCCGGTACCTATCAGTTCGACTGCGTCGGCATGACCAACTACTTCCTGTCGGTCAGCGCGCCGGCCGCCAACGCCGCCCTGCGGTCAGCGTTGGGCATCGGTGCCCACTACGTGCCTCGGCCGGCCGCCATGGCGTCGTACTTCGCCGCCCTCCCGTCGGCGGGCAACGGAAGGTGGACCCCCGTCCGCCAGATCACCGACATCCGAGCCGGCGACATCATCGCCGTGCCTCCCCGCCCGGGGACCACCGAGACGGGGCACGCCCTCATCGCCGGGGGTCCGCCGCGGCAGCTCTCCAACGGTGACGTCGCCCTGTTGGTGTGGGACTCCACGGCCACGCCCCACGGGCCCAGTGACACCCGGCTCACCGATCCGCGCAACCGCCCCATCGCCGCATCGGCCGACCATCCGGGCCCACGACCCTCCGGGCTCGGGCGCGGGACGGTGATGGTGGCACCCACGGCCACGGGTGCTCCCGGACAGCTGTTCTGGTCGGTCGACGGTCCGTCCTACGGCACCCAGGTGGAGATCGCCCGGCCCACTGTCTGATCCGGGTCAGAGGGCCTTCGGTCGACAAGCCTCTTCGGCGGCTCGGAAGGCCATGGCCGGGTGGAACTGCCATTCGGCCAACCGCCGTTCTATCCCCACCTGGTCGAGCCCGGTGGCGGCCAGCCCGGAGGCCAACCTCGAAGCCCGGCGGCGGAGCTGTTCGGGAGCCGGAAGGCGCTGCTCGTCGAGCCAGCGACGATGGCTCTGCTGCAGGGGCTCGGGCAGCTTGACCACGTGCCGGAGGGGGAGCGGTGGGATCTTCGACCGGACGGCCAGTCCGCCCGGCCCGTAGGGGCGGGCCAGCTCGAAGGTGCAGAGCCGGAGGAGGGCGCGTCGGAACGGCGAATTCTTCCCCATCCGGTCGCCGAGTCCCAGCGACCTGGCCGTCTCCGTCAGGTCGAGGTCGAACTCCCCGGCGTGCATCTCCTGTCCGTAGGCGATCCTCCGCAGGAGCCAGGTGGCCGACGGGCCGAGAATTCCCAACCAGTACAGCTCCACGTAGCGGCTGCACGGATGGACGCCGTGGGGGTCGGCTACCGGGTCCTTCCAGACCACGATGCGGAGACGGGTGTGGGTGTCGACGAGGTGGGCCGGGGTGGGATCGGGACGGTCGACGGTGACCGGGCTCCGATGGTCGACGGCGGTAGGGGTGTGCACGGGGGACTCCACGGTGGGTTGAGGGACCGGCGCCCGGCCACGGGTGGGCGGGGACGGATTGGCCCTTCCACCGTGGCGCCCGGACCTTCCGGTGACCTTGCCGGACACCCGACACCCCCCTTGCCCGATCCTCGATCCGAGCTACCAGCCCCCCCGGTGCACCACCTCGTCGAAGGGCCGCCGTCCCCGGGCCACCGAGGTGGACGGGGGGTCAGGTTCGGCAGGCTGGCCGAGCAGCACCGCACCCAGCCACCGGTACTGCGTCGGCACCCCCAGCCGGTTCCGGAGGTCGTCCTCACCCCGGAAGTTCCCCAAGAAGGCCGCCCCGAGTCCCTGGTCGGTGGCTCCCAGCAACAAGGTCATGGTGGCGAAGGCAGCATCCACGAACCAGAAGGGGACCACCCACTCCACCTCGACACCATCGGGGCGGGCCTTATCGGGTTGGCGGTACCGGTCGAGGTAGGCATCGGGGTCGGCGAAGGGCAGGACGATCACCGGTGCCCTGGACAGCCCGGCAAACCGGGACGACCGGGCCCGCCAGGCGGCATCGGTGGTGGTGTCCCAGTACGCCGCGGTCTGCGCCGGTCCTTCCAGCACCACCAGCTCCCGACCCTGGGTATTGCCGGCGGAGGGAGCCCGGAGGGCATCGTCCAACAGATGGTCGACCACCCTCCGGTCGACCGGCTTCCCGCTGAAGTTCCTGGTCATCCGCCGGCGGTGCACGGCGTCTCTCAGCTCCATCGGACCATCACCTTTCGAACGCTACCAACCGTGCCTCCGCAGCCTCCCGACGACCCGACGGGAATGTCGACCCCGCTGGTAACGTTTTACCCGTCGTTGCACCACATCCGGGTGCCGGACCGAAGTAAGGATCGTGATCGTCGTGCCTACCTTCAGAGAGATGCTGGCCACCGCCAAAGCGGCCGTCCGGGAGATCGACACCGCCGGAGCCGAGGAGGAGATCGCCGCCGGCGATGCGGTGATCCTCGACGTCCGGGAGCCTGACGAGTACGAACAGGGCGCCATCCCCGGTGCGGTGCACATCCCGCGGGGCACCCTCGAGACCTCGGTGGAGGGTCGGATCCCCGACAAGTCGTCCCATCTGGTCGTCTACTGCGCCGGGGGTACCCGGTCGGCTTTCGCCGCCCAGACCTTGCAGGAGCTCGGCTACACCGATGTCGCCTCGGTGGCCGGCGGGTTCAACAAGTGGAAGGACGAGGGCCGCGACTGGTCGGCTCCCCGTTCGTTGAGTGCCGAGCAGCGCAACCGCTACCAGCGCCACCTCCTCCTCCCCGAGGTGGGGGAAGTCGGCCAGCTGAAGCTGCTCGACGCCAAGGTGCTGCTGTTGGGCGCCGGCGGTCTGGGTTCGCCGGCCGGTCTCTACCTGGCGGCCGCCGGGGTGGGGACCATCGGCATCATCGACATGGACGTGGTGGACGCCTCCAACCTGCAACGGCAGATCCTCCACAACACCGACCGGATCGGCGAGCGCAAGGTCGATTCCGCCAAAAAGACGCTGACGCTGATCAATCCAGACGTCAACGTCGTCACCTACGACGTCCGCCTGGGCGCCGACAACATCCTCGACATCATCGACGGCTACGACGTCATCGTCGACGGCACCGACAACTTCCCCACCCGGTATCTGGTGAACGACGCCTCGCTGCTGAAGCGGATTCCGGTGGTGCACGGCTCCATCTTCCGGTTCGAGGGCCAGGCCACCGTCTTCAATCCGTACGTCGGACCCTGCTACCGGTGCCTGCTGCCCGAGCCGCCACCGCCGGAGCTGGCGCCGAGTTGCTCGGAGGCTGGCGTGCTCGGGGTGCTGCCCGGCATCGTGGGTTCGCTGCAGGCGGTGGAGGCCATCAAGGTGATCCTCGGCATCGGCGAGACCCTGCAGGGTCGGCTGTTGGCCTACGACGCCCTCGAGGAGAGCTTCCGTACCTTCAAGGTCCGACGGGATCCCGAATGCCCGGCTTGTGGGGAGCACGCCGCTCCCATCGTCATCGCCGAGTACGACGAGCTCTGCATGCCGCACGCCATCGCCCCGCCTGCCGCCTGACGGCAGGGGCCGGGCTCAGGTCGCGGCCGACCCCACCAACCGGGCAGCGCCCGGGCCGGCCAGCTGGTCGGCGAGGGCCGTCCGGTTGAGCAGGGCCAGGGCCAAGGCGGCGGCGGGCCCCCGGACTTCGTCACCGGCACCGTGGGTCCACCCGCAGTCGGTGGCCTCCAGGCGGAGTCCGCCGACCGGCTTCGGCGCGAACCCGAACCGGGCCCGGGGCTGCATCAGAAAACCCAGTGACGCCTGCCAACGGTCGATGGACGGTTCGGAGGGGAGGTCGAGCGGGATCCGGATGTCCTGGCCGTGCACCAGCATCTCCGTCAGCGGTGCCACCGAGGAGAAGATGGGCGGCTTGGCCCGGCTGTCGGCGAACCGACGGAGGTCGGACACCAGCTCGGCGTCGGACCGCTTGGCCACCTCGGCGGTCATGGCCACGTTGGCCCGTTCGAACCGGCCGCCGGCCAACGCCAGGGCTTTGAGGAACGCCGGGGTGGAGATGACGTGGGGGAGGACCAGATGGGCGGTGACGTCACGCACAGTCCAGGCTCCGCACAGGCTCGGCGTGGCCCACTGTTCGGGTGTCAGGTCGGCCAGCTGGTCGGCGAGGGCCAGGCGCATCTGGCTGATGGCGTCCCAGTGCTCCATGGCCGCAACCTACCAGTGGCCATGATCAGCTGAACTGCTGGAGCACCGACTCCGCCTGGGCGCGGTACCCGGCGCCGAACAGGATGGCATGCACGAGGAGCGGGATGACCCGTAGCAGCGCCACCCGGTCATCCCACCCGGCCGTCGGTGCCAACCGTTGGCGGTAGGCGTCGAGGGTACGGGTGGGGACCGCGCCGAAGAGCCCGAGCATGGCCAGGTCCTCCTCGGGTAGTCCCCCGTGGGCCGAGGGGTCGATCAGCCACGGACGACCGTCACCGCCCCATACGACGTTGCCCCACCAGAGATCACCGTGGACCAGGGATGGTGGCCCGGGGGGGATCAGGTCATCGAATCGCTCCACCACGGCGGCCGCTGGTCGGCTGAGGCCGCACCGGCCCGCCAGGTCGACGATCCGGGCCCGGTAGAACGAGGCGCCGTCGGCGTGCTCGGCCGGATCGACCCGGCACCCCCCGATCCACGACGATCCTCCGCCCCAGGTGGGCCACCGGGTGGTGTGCAGTTCGGCCAGGCCGTTGCCGAGGGACTCCTCCTGACGGGACGACCGCGGTCCTGGCTCCACCCAGGCCGTCACCAACAGGTCGGTCGTCGCCAGCACCACCTCCGGCACCGCCAGAATGCCATTCGGTCCGGTCAACCGATGCAACTGGGCCAGTCCTACGGCTTCATCAGGCGTGGACGGTCCGGTCTTGACGGCGAACACCCGGCCGCCGGCCCGTACCTGCCACAGGTCAGGACTCAGCGAGCGCACCTCCTCGACATGGCCGAGTCTTTCGGCCACCGGTCCCAACCACCGCCGGTCTCCGCCATCGGGATCTCGGCTCACCATGCCTGGCTCCGACGGAGACTCGGGCACCACGGGCCGGGGCGTATCGGGGCGTCCACCGGTAGCATTGTCGGTCATGGCGGTCACCGATGCACAGCGCACCCACTGGCGCGACGAAGGCTTTCTGGTGCTGCCCGGGTTCTTCTCCGACGAGGAGGTGGACGCGGTGACCGGGGCGGTGGATCGGACCTGGGCCACCCGCCCCTATGAGGTGACGGTGGACGACCTGGTGAGTGGGGCCAGAACCCACGCCAGCCAGGTCACCGACCACGACCGTGACCACCACACCTTCAAGGTCAACGACCTCTACCTGGCGTGGTCCGAGGTCCGCCAGGTGGCACTTTCCGAACGGCTGGGTGCCGTCCTCGGCAGCCTGCTCGACGACGAGCCGGTGCTCTGCAACACGCTGAACCTCAACAAGGGGAGCCAACAGGCCGACCACCTGGACACGCTCTACATGACACCGCAGACGCCCGACAAGCTGGTGGCCACCTGGATGGCGCTGGAGGACAGTCACCCGGATGCCGGCCCCCTCCGGTACTGGCCGGGCAGCACCCACATCGACACCTTCCGGTTCTCCGACGGCACCCTGCACACGGTGCCGGAGGAGATGGACGAATGGTCGGAGTACATGGCGGACCAGGCTGATCGACGGGGACTGGAGCAGCAGACGTTCGAGGCCAAGCGGGGAGACCTGTTCATCTGGCACGCCTGGCTGCTGCACGGCGGGTCCAAAATCAACAATCCGGAGCTCACCCGGAACAGCCTGGTCTCCCACTACTGGGCCCGCTCGGACATGGCAGGGTTCGCCCTGGCCGAGGCACCGGGTGGGAAGTGGTGGGATCGGGCACCCCAGCCGGTCCCCGGGGATACGGACCTCTCGGAACTGCAGCGGGAGCTGGCCGAGCGAGCCGAAGACGAACGTGCGGTGACCCAGGTGCGGGCCGGGGTGCCGGACCGCCCGGAGGGTGGACTCATCGACCGAATGCGACGATTGGTCCTCTCCCGCGGCTAGGGAGCACCCTCGTCGTCCCGGTGGGGCGGCCATCGCTTCGGACCACCCCGCCGCCAGGTCGTAACCTGTGGGCATGGCATCCAACGGCACATCCCCCAAGGGATCCGGGGAGCGGCGCACCGACTCCGGCATCGAGATCAACCAGGTCTACGGTCCGGCCGACCTGGACGGCTGGGATCCGGCCACCCGCCTGGGCGAACCGGGCGGCTACCCGTATACCCGAGGCATCCGTCCCGACATGTACCGGGGGCGCCTCTGGACGATGCGCCAGTACGCCGGATTCGGCACCGCCACCTCCACCAACGAACGGTTCAAATTTCTGCTCGGGGCGGGCCAGACCGGGCTGTCGTGCGCCTTCGACCTCCCCACCCAGATGGGGTATGACTCCGACCATCCCCGCTCGGAGGGCGAGGTCGGCAAGGTAGGGGTGGCCATCGACTCGCTGGCCGACATGCGCCTGCTGTTGGCCGGGCTGCCGCTCGACGAGGTCAGCACCTCGATGACCATCAACTCCACTGCCGCCATCCTGTTGCTCTTCTACCAACTGGTGGCCGAGGAGAACGGGGTCGCATCCACCAAGCTGAACGGCACCATCCAGAACGACATCCTGAAGGAGTACGTGGCCCGGGGCACCTACATCTACCCGCCCCGTCCGTCGATGCGACTGGTGACCGACACCTTCTCCTACTGCGCCGAGCACCTGCCGGCCTGGAACACCATCTCCATCTCCGGCTATCACATCCGCGAAGCCGGCTCCACTGCCGTGCAGGAGATCGCCTTCACCATCGCCAACGGGATCGCCTACGTGGAGGCGGCCCTGGCCGCCGGGCTGGACGTGGACGCCTTCGCCCCCCGGCTCAGCTTCTTCTGGAACGCCCACAACAACCTGTTCGAGGAGGTGGCCAAGTACCGGGCCGCCCGGCGGATGTGGGCGAAGATCATGACCGAGCGGTTCCACGCCAAGGACGTGAAATCGACGCTGCTGCGGTTCCACACCCAGACCGGCGGCTCCACCCTGACTGCCCAACAGCCCGAGAACAACATCGTCCGGGTGACCGTCCAGGCCATGGCCGCCGCCCTCGGCGGCACCCAGAGCCTCCACACCAACGGCTTCGACGAAGCGCTGGGCCTCCCCACCCAGAAGGCGGCCAAGATCGCCCTCCGGACCCAGCAGATCGTCGGCTACGAGTCGGGGATCGCCGACACCGTCGACCCGTTGGCCGGGTCGTGGTTCGTGGAGTCGCTCACCGACGAGGTGGAGGCCGCCGCCTGGGAGTACCTGGAGCGGATCGATGCCATGGGCGGAGCGGTCGACGCCATCGAAGCGCAGTACATGCAGCAGGAGATCGAGCAGGCCGCCTACGCCTACGCCAAGGCCATCGACGACAACGAGAAGATCGTCATCGGGGTGAACAAGTTCGTCGACGAGACCAACGACCCTGCTGAGGTCTTTCCCATTGACGAAGAACTCCAGCGCTCGCAGGTGGCGTCGGTGAAGCTGGTGAAGGCCGAGCGTGACCAGTCGGCGGTGGACGCCGCTCTGGTCGACGTGGAAGCCGCCGCCCGTGGCACGCAGAACCTGCTGGTGCCCATGAAGGTGGCCCTTGGCCGGATGGCCACCCTCGGCGAGGTGTCCGACGTGCTGCGGGGCGTCTTCGGGGAGTTCCGCCCCGGCGGTTGAGCGCAGGCGGCGGGGCGCGAGACGTATGCATATCCGGCCGCGAGTTTGGGATGGCCGGTGAGCAGTCGCATACCCCGTCGGTCTCAGCCCCGGGGGGCGAAGAACTCAAGTGCGATGTTGTCGGGATCTCGAAACGACAATGCCGAGTAGCGAGGCTCGTCCACGATGCCACCGTTGGGGATGCCGAGTTCGTTCAGACGGATTTCCCACGCCACCAACTCATGGCGGTTGGCACAGCCGAAAGCCAGATGGTCGAGTCCCGGCCGCCGTTCGTTGAACGGCTCGGTGCTGTCCAAGTCAGGGAATTGAGTTATGCCAACGATTGTGCCGCCGGTAAGCCAGGCGACGCGCCGGAACGGACCTGTGTCCTCGTCGAGGATTGGGTCGGAGCCGAACAGTCCCTTGTACCAAGGCACGCTCTGTTCAAGGCTCGTCACCGTCAGCGCCACGTGAGTGATCGCAGGGAACTCAGGCATCGCTCGTCTCCCCTTCGCGCCTCGTGGACGCATCGAACGCTACCTCATTGGCCAGCAGCTCTCGGAGAGCAAACGCCATCTGGCAGCACCAGTCGTCGCGCTCACTCTGGCCCCAGTCCGGGGGTTTGGAGGCACCCCAAGGCGAAAGGCAGTGCTCCGGGTTCGTCTCAGCGCGAAAGGCTCGCTCAGCTGGGAGAGAGGTTTCGACAGCGAGGGTCGAAGTACGGCGTAAGACGTTGCCCCACCCGGTTCGCGACGGCGTTCGGTCCTCCAAGGTGGTCTGCGATGACGTGGTCGTTGGATGCCTGGGCATGGGCCAATCGTTAGCGTTCGATCCCGGACCGGGCTCTCACACCCTTCGCGTCAAGATTGACCTCCTGAACAGCAGGGCCATTGAGTTCGAGACGACGGTCGACGGGCTCGCGAGCTTTGAGTATGGGCCTGGCGGGTCCTACGTGATGGCCATTGTCGACATGATCAAGTCGGATGGCTACGTAGCCCTTCGGCGCATTGACCAGCCAGCGTAGAAGCTGCACTTCCGGCGATCTGAGACAGGTCACCGATGGGCCACTGACGTTCCACCCCACTCCTCGGGAGCCATGTCGGTGACCGTCTCAGAAAAAGTCCATTGGTGGCCCGCAAGGTCCTCGGCGGTGTACTGGCGCTCGCCGAACGGCATAGCAATCGGCTCCGAAACAATTCGGGCACCAGCAGAGCGCGCCTGCTCGTAGTGCGAACAGACATCCTCCACCCTGACCAGAACCATGTGAGATAGTTCGCCCGAGCGCGGCGGGGAGCGATCGGCTCGCACGTCACCGATGATGACCGCACCATCACCGAACTGAAGCTGCGAACGGTGATCCTCCCCGATCCGGATCCGCTCGACGAACCCGAAAACGTCAACCAGCCAAGCCACTGCCGATCGAACGTCTGGGTAGTTCAACACCGGAATCACTGTTGCGCTAGGTACCGAACGGTTCTCTTTCACCTTCGAACTTCCCTCCTGTGGTGCCGAGGCGAGTTCATCCCTCCATTTTGCACATGCTCCATCGCCATGACGTAGTCGGGATCAACTGTTCCGCGCACTCGGAAGCTCTGGAGCGCAACGCCCATCCGGCAGCGTTCGGGGATGGTGGCGACGCGACGGGCATCGAGCATTCGGGGCCACCCGAGCGGAGTCGATGGTGGATCGGGGCACGGACGAGTGACATCCGTCGTGGTGTCGCCAGGGTTGCCCGAGGTGGACCCTGTCGCTTGCCCTCGATTCAGCGTTGCGTGACGGCGTCGGCCAGCTCGGCGCCGGTCTCGCGTAGGCGAACGGACAGGTCGGCACCGTCGGGATCGTCAACCCATCGGTCGAAGCCAGTTCGAAAGACTGCAACTCCCACGTCTGCAAGCAGCGCGGCAGTTGCCGACTCGGTGCCTCTGTGTAGCAACTCGGTTCTGAGCGCGTGGGCGACGGCCGCGAACTTGGTCCGTCCGCGCTCTTGCAGTTCGGGACTTCGAGCGATGACCTCCCGGCGCTGGGCGGCGTGCGGGGCGACCTGGGCGCCGAGCATCGTGCCGACGTCGGCGAGCGACGTGACCAACGCCTCGAACGGGGTGAGTACGGGGTCGGTCCGGCGGAGTGCCTCGGCCAGCAGCTCCGGCAGCCGATCAGAGTCGGCGAAGAGCACGTCGCGTTTGTCGGCGAAGTAGCGGGAGAATGTGCGCCGGGCCAGTCCGGCGCGTTCGGCGATCTGGGCGACGGTGACGTTCTCGTACCCGAGCTCGAGGAAGAGCTCGATCGCCGCCGTCCGCAGTCGTTCTTCTGCTTGTGCGTCCCACCGTGGCACACGCTCAGAGTACAGCGATGTCCCACTGAGACATGACTCCTGGTACTGTTGATGTCTCAGAGAGACATCAACAGGCTGGAGGCACTCATGACCCTCGATGGTCAGAAGATCGTCGTCATCGGAGGAAGTTCGGGCATGGGCCTGGCGACCGCTCGGGCGGCGGCACTCGACGGTGCCGAGGTCACCATCGCCTCGAGGCGACAGGACCGGGTCGACGCGGCCCTAGCTGAGCTGCCGGCCGGCTGTGTGGGCACTGCCCTGGATGTCCGGGTCGAGGCCGAGGTCGCCTCCCTGTTCGAGCGCCTCGGCGAGTTGGATCACGTCGCATTCACCGCCGGCGACGCGTTCACGCCACGTCCACTCGTCGACCTCAGCCTCGACGATGCGCGCACGGTCCTCGACGTCCGCTTCTGGGGTGCGGTGGCCGTCATCAAGCACGCCGCACCACGGATCAGGCCCGGAGGATCGATCGGGCTGACGACCGGCACCGTCGGGCAACGACCGGTCCCCGGTGCTGCGCTCCCCGCTGCGGGTGCTGGAGCCACCGAGGGCCTGGTTCGGGGGCTGGCAGTCGAACTCGCCCCTGTCCGTGTCAACGCGGTCAGGGCCGGCGCCGTCCGTACGCCGATGTGGGACGGTATTCCCGAGGCCCAGCGCGAGGCGCTCTTCGCCCGCTTGGCTCAGCGCACCTTGACCGGAACGGTCGGCGAGCCGGACCAACTGGCCGCCGCACACCTCTACCTCATGCGGAACGAGTACGTCACCGGAACGGTGCACACCGTCGACGGCGGCCTGCTGCTCTCCGGGAACTGAACCAGTTCGCCGTTACCGTCGCCAGCTGCGGCACATCGACGTCGCAACGGCCCTGCACCCAATCCCGAGCGCCTCGGGGATGCACTCTGGATCACACGTGTATGAAGCGATCAGGGACGCTCGACTTCGATTCCCCGGTTCACGGATGCCGCAATCGCCTTGAGATCGCCGGGATCGGAGCTGATGACGATGTCATGGCGCCGAAGCGCCCCTTCGACGACCGTCGAGTCGACGATGTCGGAGGGGCCGGAATGGCCTGAGAGGACGCCGACAGCACGGGCTTGCTCGTCGTGCATCGATTCGACCTCGCATCCGACGAGAAATCGGGCCAGAAGGGCCTGGCGGGACCCTCCTCTCCAGGCTTGCGCCACGACCGGAGCCGGGGTCGTAGGCACCGTCCGAAGGGAAAGAAGTGCACGGTGCCGTGCCCAGACCCGGCGCTCACCACGATCGGCGGCGATCAGCGCCCCGGTGTCGTAGGTGACTCCCATCAGGCCGACTTCCGCCGAGGCTCTCCCGTCAGCTTCCCACGCGCCAATGCCTCACTGGCCCAAGCCTCCGCCTCGGCAACCTCATCGCTGGTGAAACGCCCATGGGCTCGCTCAAAGTCAGAGACGGCGTCGAGACCGGCGCGGATGGTGAACTCCCTGCGGGCCATCCCTGCGAGCCAACCGCTGTAGGACATGCCCTCTGACGTTGCCGCTGCTTCGATGTCTGAGTCGAGATCGGGGGGCATCGAGATCGACCGCTTCTTGCGAACCACCATGCCAGGAACGGTAGCACAGGGGTAGGACAGTCGGACGTCGATGTCCGGTCTATCCCCTTGATATTCACCGTCGTGACCGATGCTCGGATGGAGAGGCACTCGTCGGCGACGTCCCGAGGCGGCCGCGTAACCGGCATTGTCATGGGGTCACCCACGGGTCGGCATCACACTCCCACTTCACATGACGGGCCGTCATAGCCGGCGGAAGGACCGCACCACTCACAAGACCGGATGGGATTCTTCGGTACCCACAGTGAGAATTGCCAATTGTCGGTCGGGAATCCAATCCCGCACGACGGGCAGGAGTGCAAGTTCGGACCCTCCGATCAGCCGGGCGAACGGTGCCGCTCGAAGAACTGGACCAAGTGGCCAACGGTGTCCTCCGGATGCGTAATGATCCCGATGTGCCCGGCACCGGCTACTTCCTTGTAATCGCACCCGGGGATCGCTGCCGCAGCCTCGCGGGCGTAGCGCGGCGGCGAATCCACGTCGTGCTCGAAGGCTAGGACGAGGCACGGGACGAGTACCTCAGACCATCGTGTCGTGCGGATGGGGTCAGTTGACCAGGCAAGCGCGGCCTCGTACTGGCCAAGGCGTCCCGGGTTCGGCCACACCGGGAGGTCGCCGATCAGTGACAGCCAGGAACTAACCGTCTGGGAGTCCTGGATATCCGTCGTCGGGAGGTAGCGCAGGGTCTCCGTCGCATAGAAGAGGCTCGGCAGGTCGAAGTCGAGTCTTGCTAGGTCGCGCTCGACTGTCGTAATCGCCACCTCCCACGCAGTCGGCTTGTTCGCGCTGCCCATAAGGGCGGCTGCTCGAATCCGATCGGGATGATCGAGCACGAGGGTTTCGGCAATCCATCCGCCGAGGGAGTGCCCAGCCACCAGAATGGGGTGGCTCCACCCCAAGTGATCGAGCAGAGCCAGAGTGTCCGTGGCCATGTCGTCGACGCTGTAGGGCGGCGGGGGAGCGGACGACGGCGCCACGCCCCGGTTGTCGAAGGTGGCGACCTGGTAGCCCGAGGCGACGAGCCTCGGGACGACTGAGAGGTGCCACGCCACCGCAGGCTGCCCACAGCCGGCGATGAGGAGCAACGGGTCGCCGTCGCCGGTCACGTCATACGCGAGCGTCACGCCATTCACTTCGACCTCTGGAATGGTGCACCTCCGATATAGGGTCCGGCAAATGGTACGGGCGGTGCTCGGTGGCCCGCATCCGTGCTCGGATTCATTTCCCTGGGGGGGGGCCTGGATCGCCCGAACATGCTCATTTCTCGCCGAAACGGTGCGCCGAGGTGGTCGACTCCCACCGGGCGGAGATCGGGGCTTCCGGCGGGCTGTGCCCCGCCGTCCTACTGTCCGGTGATGGCGATCTCCAGGGACGATGTCGAGCTCACCTCCCACGGGGTGACGTTGCGGGGCTGGCTCTACCGGGCCGGCGGGGACGGGCCGGCCCCGGGGGTGGTGATGGCCCACGGCCTGACCGCCGTACGCGAGCAGTACCTCGACCGCTACGCCGAAGCGTTCGCGGCGGCCGGCCTGACCACCCTGGTCTACGACCACTTCGGGTTCGGGGCCAGCGATGGCGAGCCCCGCCAGAGCCCGGCGGTGAGCCTCCAGCTCGAGGGCTACCGCGACGCGGTGGCCTGGCTGGCCGACCGGCCGGAGGTGGACGCCGACCGGATCGGCCTCTGGGGCTCGAGCTACTCGGGTGGCGAGGTGGTGCTGCTGGCCGCCGAGGACCTGCCGGTCCGGTGCGCCGTCGCCCAGGTGCCGTTCCTCGGCGGTGCGGGGCCCGAGCTGTCGGCGGCCACGCTGGCCGCCATCACCGCCTCCATCGAGGCCGGCAGGCTTGACGACACCGTCCCGGCGGCGTCGGCCACCCCCGACGGGCTCGGCGTCATGTTCCACGACGACGCCTACGGGTGGTTCACCCGGTCGGCGGCCGAGCGGGCCCCGGCCTGGCGCAACGAGATCCGCATCGGGGCGCTGCTCGAGACCTTCAGCCCCCTCGACCATCTGGCCGCCGCCCGGGTGCCCCTGCTGCTGATCGTGGCGCCGGACGATGCCCTGACGCCGCCGGCGGACGGGGTGGCGGCCGCCGACGCCGCGCCGTTGGTGGAGGTGGTGACCATCCCCGGGGGGCACTTCGACGCCTACGTCGAGGGGTTCGCGGCCAGCAGCGGGGCGGCGGTCGGCTGGTTCACCACCCACCTGGCCGGCTGATACCGGGCCGCGCCTCGGTCAGGTGACCTCGCGGGTGGTCAGGTCGACCGACGTCAGGTCGTCCCCCATGACCACCAGGCCGGAGAAGCCCGAGGCCTGCTGCCGCCACTCGTCCTCGGCACCCGGGGCGATGGCCGGGACGTAGTGGGTGAGGACCAGCACCTCCACCCCGGCCCGGCGCGCGGTGTCGGCGGCCTGGGCCACCGTCGAGTGGTAGTCGAGGATGTCCTGGAACCGGGGGTTGGGCACCAGGCGGACCAGGTCATCGCGGATCACCGTCTGCACGTAGGCGGTCGCCCCCGCCACCAGCCCGTCGAGGGTGGCGCACGGCACGCCGTCGCCGGCCACCACCACCTGCTCGGATCCGTCGTCCACCCGGTAGCCGACGGTGGGGGCCACCGGCCGGTGGTCGGTCGCCCCCACGGTGACGGTCAGCCCGCCCAGCTCGAACCGGTCGCCGGCCTCGACCTCCAGCACCTCGGGGACCGGGCCCCCGGT
>Ga0302319_10007852_pt1 | contig 20879 bp, 29 predicted proteins | sample Bog_T0_2_FD_203319 | JGI IMG/M metagenome (GOLD analysis project Ga0302319, IMG submission 203319) | Peat permafrost microbial communities from Stordalen Mire near Abisko, Sweden - Bog_T0_2 | ecosystem: Environmental > Terrestrial > Soil > Wetlands > Peat | place: Sweden: Abisko, Stordalen Mire... | reverse complement strand
GTGCCGTACTTCGCGGTGATGATCGTGCTGGCGCTGTATGGCGTGCACCGCTACACGATGTGCTACCTCTATTTCAAATACAAGAAGAACTACAATCCCAACCCGCCGCAGCACTTTGCCGAGTTGCCGCGGGTGACGGTGCAGTTGCCCATCTTCAACGAGCAGTTTGTGATCGACCGGCTGATTGAAGCGGTCTGCGCGATGGAGTACCCGAAGGAGAAGCTGGAGATCCAGGTGCTGGACGACTCGACCGATGAGACCCAGCAGGTGGCCGCGACGATTGTTGCGCGCTATGCTGCGCTGGGCCACCCCATCGAGTACATTCACCGCACCAACCGGTACGGATACAAGGCCGGGGCCCTCGATGCGGGGCTGAAGGTGGCCAAGGGCGAGTTCGTGGCGATTTTTGACGCCGACTTTGTGCCCCCGCCCGATTGGCTGATGAAGGTCATTCACCACTTTGCCGAGCCCGGCATCGGCATGGTGCAGACGCGGTGGTCGCATATGAACCGCAACTACAGCATGCTGACCCAGATCGAGGCCATTTTGCTGGACGGGCACTTTATCATCGAGCACGGCGCGCGGGTCCGCACCGGCGACTACTTCAACTTCAACGGTACGGCGGGGATGTGGCGCATCAAGGCCATCGCCGACGGCGGCGGCTGGCAGCACGACACGCTCACCGAGGACACCGACCTCAGCTACCGCTCGCAGTTGGCCGGCTGGAAGTTCAAATACCTGCCTGAGGTCGAGTGCCCGTCGGAGTTGCCGATCGAGATGAGCGCGTTCAAGACCCAACAGGCGCGCTGGGCCAAGGGGCTGATCCAGACCAGCATCAAGGTGCTGCCGCTGGTGTTCAAGTCCGATGTGCCCCGGCGCATCAAGATCGAGGCCGTGTATCACCTGACGGCCAACCTGAGCTATCCGCTGATGGTGATTATGACCGCCTTTCTGATGCCGGCCATGATCGTGCGCTTCTACCAGGGGTGGTTTCAGATGCTGCTGTTCGACGTGCCGCTGTTTACAGCTTCCACGGCCTCCATCGGCGTGTTTTACCTGATGGCCGAGCGGGAGCTGTTTCCCAAGACCTGGTGGAAGACGTTTCTCTATCTGCCGGTCCTGATGGCCCTGGGCATCGGCCTCACGGTCACCAACACCAAGGCGGTGATGGAGGCCCTGTTCGGCATCAAGAGCGCTTTTGTGCGGACGCCCAAGTACCGCGTGGCCAAGAAGGGCGAGAAATCGCAGGCCGCCAAATACCGCAAGCGGCTGGTGCTGGCGCCGTGGATCGAGATCTTCATCGGCTGCTACTTCTTTATCGCCATCCTCTACACCTTCTCGAACCACAACTACTTCACCGCGCCGTTTTTGATTCTGTTTGTGATTGGCTACTGGTACACCGGGCTGATGAGCCTGCTGCAAGGGCGGTTCGAGCGCTGGCGGACGGGGGTCGAGCCGCCGGAGTCGAGCCCCAAGCCGTTCCCGGTGGGGGTGTAAGGCGTGCATAGCTCCAAACGGATTCCTGCCGATCGTCCCGGCATTTTCGCGAATCCAAGCGCACCAGTTCCACGGAGCGAAGAGTGACCTCCACCACCAACCTGCCAATCTATCTTTCCTGTATTTGGATTCTCATCGTACTCGGCTTCGGGCCTGTGCTCACGAGCCTATTCAGCGGATGGTTTGCCCTGAGCAAGCGCTTTCGTGCAACGATTGAGCCAACTGGAGTGACCCGCCGCGTCGTCCCGATCTTCCATGTGCAAATGCGCCATCAAGGCTGCGGCAGCATGCGCATGACCACTGCGGAAGATGGGCTCTATCTCTCCATGCCTTTGATCTCTCGCATAGCTCATCCGCCGCTCGCAATTCCATGGAGCGAGATTCAAATCAGAGGGGCGCGGTTCTTGTGGATTCGCCAGTTTGTCTTGACTCTGGGAATTAGGGAGCGCATTCCCTTGCGGATCAGCGAGCGGATCGCCCATGAATTGGGGATAGTGGATGGCCCATTTGGAGGAAAGGCTCGCACTTTCGACGCTCCTCCGCGCCAGAGATCGCTGTAAATCTCGATTACTCTCATCGAAAACCGGGCTAAACTATCGGTGAGGCCAACATGCTGACCGCCGAAGAAACCAAAGAGTTCCGTGAGAGCTGGCGTCCGACGCCCGAAAAGGTCGATCTGGCCGTGAAGACGGCTGTTGAGATCGCCAGGCCCTCTCGTGTGTTCATCTTCGGCTCCTGGGCGCGCGACGAGGCGACCATTGACAGCGATCTGGATCTGGCTGTGCTGATTCCGGAGCAGCGCAGGGACGAGATTCCCGAACTGCGCCGCCAGATCAGCCGTCAACTTGAACCGATCAGGATGAGCGTCGATTTGATTGTTGTCACGGAGCAGTATTTCGCCCGATTCCGTTCCTCTATTAACAGCCTCTATTACAAGATCGCCAACCAAGGAAAGTTGATCTATGAGCAAGAGCATTGACCCGTGGGCAGAAACCCTGCTTTTGAAGGCGGCCGAGGACGAGATTGCCATTCAAATTGACGAGCTTCCTGACGGGCCCTTTGGCTTTCACGCTCAACAGACAGTCGAAAAGCTATTCAAGGCCCTTCTCTCGCAGTTGAGCATCGCCTTCGACTACACCCACGACATTTCCAAATTGGCAAAACAACTCACCGAGGCGGGTGAAAATCTGCCCGCGGGTGCCATCGCTTTCACTGAGCTGACCAGGTTCGCAGTTGTGTACCGCTACGACAGCATTCCCGACCTGGAGATTCCAGACCGTCCCGCGGTAATCGAAACGGTGCGTCAAGTCCGCGAGCACGTGGTAGCCCGCATCGCCGCTCTCTCCGCGACTCCCGAATCTCCTCCGGTACAATAGACAGAAGCGCCTGCCGCGCCGGGGACTCGATTCCCGGTCCGCCAGGCGCATCCAAGCATATGCTCACCAAAAATCTTCCGGAAGCCCTTACCTTCGACGACGTGTTGCTGGTTCCTGCCTACAGCGACGTAGTGCCCGTGCAGGTCAGCACGCAGACCCAGCTTACGCGCGAAATTACACTGAATACCCCTCTGCTCTCCTCGGCCATGGACACGGTGACCGAGTCCCGCATGGCCATCGCCATGGCCCAGGCCGGCGGCATCGGCATTGTGCACCGCAACCTTACCGTCGTGGACCAGGCCGGCGAGATCGACAAGGTCAAGCGCTCGGAGAGCGGCATGATCGTGGACCCGGTCACCATCGGCCCGGACCAGATGATCGGCGACGCGCTGGAAGTGATGCAGCGCTACAAGATTTCCGGCGTGCCGGTGACGCAGGGCAAGCGGCTGGTGGGCATTCTGACCAATCGCGATCTGCGCTTCGAGACCCGCACCGATGTGCCGGTGGGCGACGTGATGACCAAGAAGGACCTGATCACCGTCCCGGTGGGCACCACTCTGGAAGAGGCCGAACAGATTCTGCACGAGCACCGGGTGGAAAAGCTGCTGGTGGTGGACGATCAGTACAACCTGAAGGGCCTGATCACGGTCAAGGACATCCAGAAGAAGCTGAAATATCCGTTCGCCAGCAAGGACGAAAAGGGCCGGCTGCGGGTGGGCGGGGCCATCGGGGCCACGGGAGACTTCCTGGAGCGGGCCGCGGAGCTGGTGCGGGCGCGCGTGGATGTGCTGGCCATCGATTCGGCGCACGGGCACTCGTCGCGGGTGCTGGAGGCGGTGCGCGAAGTGAAGAAGCACTTCCCGAACGTGGGGCTGCTGGCCGGCAACGTGGCCACCTACGAAGGCGCAATGGCGTTGATCGACGCCGGCGCGGACGCCATCAAGGTGGGCATCGGTCCGGGGTCCATCTGCACCACCCGCATGGTGACCGGCGCGGGCATGCCGCAGATTACGGCCATCGCCGAGAGCGCGCGGGCCGCTCGCGAGCGGGGGATTCCGGTGATCGCCGACGGCGGCATCAAGTACTCGGGCGAAATCACCAAGGCCATCGCCGCCGGAGCCAGTTCGGTGATGATCGGGTCGCTGTTTGCCGGCGTGGACGAAAGCCCCGGCGAGACGATTCTGTACCAGGGCCGCAGCTTCAAGAGCTATCGCGGCATGGGGTCGCTGACCGCCATGAGCCAGGGCTCGGGCGAGCGCTATTTTCAGAGCACGGCCGACCTGGCCAGCGCCGAAATGGGCACCGAGGGCGTGGTGCAGCGCGAGCGCGCCAGCCAGAACCGCCTGGCCAAGTTCGTTCCCGAGGGCATCGAGGGCCGCGTTCCCTACCGCGGGCCGCTGGAGTCGATGGTCTTCCAACTGGTGGGCGGGCTGCGCTCGGGCATGGGCTACCTGGGCTGCGGCACCATCGCGGAGTTGCAGGAAAAAGCCCAGTTTGTGCGCATCTCCGGCGCTGGATTGCGGGAGAGCCATGTGCACGATGTGATCATCACCCGGGAGGCGCCCAACTACCATGTCGAGTAACCGCAGCAGCTGGCTCTACTGGGTCAGCGCCTGGCTGCCGGTGGCCGTGGGGATGGCGGTCATCCTGATGGAGTCCACCGAAGCCCTGGGAGCCGAGCACACCAGTGGTCCCCTGCGCTGGCTTTTCGAGGCGATTTTCGGACACGTCGCCAACGCCCGCTGGGCGCTGATTCATCACGTTCTGCGCAAGAGCGGCCACTTCCTGGGTTACGGGGCGATGGGGTTGGCCTGGCTGCGCGCCTGGTGGATGACCCTGCCCCATTCGCACTTTCTGCCCGACGCCGTGCTGGCCCTGCTGGGGACGGCGCTGGTGGCCAGCGCTGATGAGTGGCACCAGACGTTCCTCCCCAACCGCAACGGGTCGCCCTGGGATGTGCTGCTGGATTGCTGCGGGGCCATCGCGCTGCAGTTGGTGGTTTACCTTTTCATGCGCCTGGCCCGGCCCAAGAAGCTGGCAAGAGCGGCGTAGCGGCTAGATCGACTGCTCGTGTGCTGTTGATGATGAGCCTTCAGGCACAGGCTCGAACTCAATCGCCAGCTGACGCGCCGAGATCGAGCCAGCCAACCCATAACATGGACCCAAGTCAAGTTGGAATCCATCGCCAAGCTGCCGCAAATTCAACCCGGAGATGACATTCTGCGGACTGAAGTCGTCAAGTTCCAGCCCGAAAACTCCCTGCAGCAGAAAACTGACCTTTCCATGCTTTTCAAGAACGTAATACCCCCGTTCGTCAACTTGACTGGTCATACGCCAAGAGTGGATTGTGAGCGTAGAAGTTCCGCTGCTGTTCAGCGTCAGGCTGAGAATCTCCGCGTCGTGAAAGCTCGGCCAGCCATCGAACCATGCAAATAGTTCTTCCGCACCAGGGATGGATTTGAGACTTTCTTCCAGCATCTCTCCAACTTTCTAAGATTCTGCGCCGAGTTCATCAACCCGACCCTTGAGGCCCCATTGTAAGTCAGCCCAAACACCAACACGGGCGCATCCCGCGAGGGGATGCGCCCGTGCGACCCGTGTGGGCCGGAGCGAGGAACCGCCTGGGAGAAGCCGCTTTAGGCGGCGTCTTCCTTGCTGTCTTCCTTCTTCTGTTCTTCCAACTGCTTTTCGAGCTCGGCGCGTTTTTTGGCCTTGACGTCGTCGCGCTTCTGGCGCTTGGCATCGAGCTGCTTTTCGGCGCCGAGGAGTTCGATGAAGGCCTTTTCGCCTCCGTCGCCCTTGCGGAAGCCGGTGCGCACAATGCGCAGATAGCCGCCCTGGCGGTCGCCGTAGCGCGGAGCCACGGTCTCGAACAGGCGGGTGACCGAGGTGTCGGTCATGAGAAAGCTGAGGGCCTGACGGCGGGAGTGCAGATCGCCCTTCTTGCCCAGGGTAATCATCTTTTCAACCAGTGGACGGACAGCCTTGGCCTTGGCCACGGTGGTTTCCACGCGATCTTCCACGAGGATGGACGTGACCAGGTTGCGCAACAGGGCGCGGCGATGGCTGGTATTGCGTCCGAGCTTGTTGCCTGCATTGCGATGGCGCATGGTGAAACTCTCTTTCGAATCAGGAATCAGTGATCAGTTGTCAGTGGTCAGTTGTCAGTGATCTGTTCTCAGTGGAAGCAGGCCGCTTGTTTCCAGCCGCTTCTCACTGACAACTGAAAACTGACGACTGACAACTGTCTTAGAAGTTCTCGGTCTCGGTGGGCAGTTGCAGATCGACAGAATCCAGCGGCTCGTCCTCGTCGTCGTAGTGGCCATAGCTGGCGGCCAAGGCGGTGGCGGGCGGGATGCTGGTGGGTCCGGGAACTGCATTGCCTTGCTCGTCGATCTTCATGCCCAGCGAGAGGCCCATCTGGGCCAGGATTTCCTTGATCTCGTTGAGGCTCTTGCGGCCGAAATTCTTGGTCTTGAGCATCTCGGCTTCGGTCTTCTGCACCAGCTCGCCAATGGTCTGGATGTTGGCGTTCTTGAGGCAGTTGTAGCTGCGAACGCTCAGCTCCAGCTCTTCGACGGAGCGGTTGAGGTTGTCGTTGCGCAGCAGGACGCGGCTTTCGTCGCCGCGCGCATCGGGCTCGATTTCCTCCTCGAAGTTGATGAAGATGTTCATGTGGTCCTTGAGCAACTTGGCGGCCAGGCCGACGGCGTCGGCGGGCAGCACAGCCCCGTTGGTCCACACTTCGAGAGTGAGCTTGTCGTAGTCGGTAATCTGGCCCAGGCGGGCGGCTTCGACAACGTAGTTCACGCGCCGCACCGGCGAGTGGACCGAGTCGACGGGAATGAAGCCAATGCCCAGATCGGCGTCGAAGTTCTTGTCGGCCGAGATGTATCCGCGGCCGCGCTTCAGGCGCATTTCCATGTCCAGCTTGCCGCCTTCGGAGAGGGTGGCGATATAGATGTTCTTGTCCAGGATTTCAACGTCGCCGTCGGCTTCAATCATTCCCGAGGTGACGACGCCGGGCTGGTCGGCGCGCAGATAGAGCGCCTTGGGGCCTTCGCCCGCCAGCTTGAAGGGAACCTGCTTCAAGTTCAGGATGATGTCGGTGGCATCCTCGACCACGCCCGAGATGGACTGAAACTCGTGCAGCACGCCCTCGATGCGAATGGCGGTGACCGCGGCGCCCTCGATGGAGCTGAGCAGTGTGCGGCGCAGGGCGTTGCCGATGGTGGTGCCAAATCCGCGCTCGAAGGGCTGGGCGCTGAACTTGCCGAATGTGTCGGTGAGCGTCTCGGCATCCACTGCGAGGCGCTTCGGCTTTTGAAATCCTCTCCAAAGCATATCGATGTCCTGTTTCCCGCGCGGCATGTACGTCGCGATGCATTTTGCGGCGGCCGCGCAAGTTCTCCTTCGGTTGGAATGAAGTTATCAGTTATCAGTGGTCAGTTATCAGTCAAATGCCCCAAGGGGTTATGAACTGACCACTGACAACTGACAACTGATCACTGTTACTTGCTGTACAGTTCGACGATCAACTGCTCGTTGACGGGCAGCGAGATGTCCTTGCGCTTGGGCAGGGAGAGCACGCGGCCCGAGAGGTTCTCGAAGCTGACTTCGAGCCACGGGGGCAGAGGGCTCTGGGCTGCGTATTGCGCGGCCTGCTCCAGGATGACCAGCTTCTTGGCGTTCTCGCGGATCTTGATTTCGTCGCCCACGTTCACCTGGTAAGAAGGAATGTTCACCTTGCGGCCGTTGACTTCAACATGGCCGTGGCGAACCACCTGGCGAGCCTGGCGGCGAGAGATGGCGAAACCCAGCCGGAAGGCCACGTTGTCCAAGCGGCGCTCAAGCTGCTGAATCAGCAACTCGCCGGTGACGCCGGAAGCGCGGTTGGCCTTCTCGTAGTACTCGCGGAACTGGCTCTCGAGCGTGAAATAGATGCGCTTGGCCTTCTGCTTCTCGTGCAATTGCAGGCCGTAGCCTACGATCTTGGCCTTGCGGTCCTTGCCGTGCATGCCGGGAGGAAAGTTACGCTTCTCCAGGGGGCAACGGTCGGAAGCGCACTTGGTGCCCTTGAGAAAAAGCTTGGTGGCTTCGCGACGGCAAAGCCTGCAGACTGCTCCGGTATAACGTGCCATTTCTACTCCTGACTTCGGATGACGGCCGGTTTACACGCTCTGGTGGGAGCTGCGTTTCGTCCCGGCCCGGTGGATTCTTGAGTGCGAGTGTGAAGTGTGAGTGTGAAGTGTGAGTGTGAGTGTGAAGTGTGAGTGTGAGTGTGAAGTGTGAGTGTGAGTGTGAAGTGTGAAAAGCAACCACACTCACACTCACACTCGCACACTCACCCTGCTCTTAGACCCTGCGCCGCTTGGGCGGACGGCAGCCGTTGTGCGGCACCGGGGTCACGTCGCGGATGGAGCGGACTTCGACGCCCGCCGCAGCCAGGGCGCGAATGGCCGACTCGCGGCCCGAACCCGGACCGGCGACGCGGACATCGACAGCGCGCAGGCCATGATCGCGCGCCATGCTGGCGGCGTTCGAGGCTGCCTGCTGGGCCGCGAAGGGAGTGCCCTTGCGCGAACCACGGAAGCCGAGCGAACCCGAACTCTTCCAGCTCAGCGTATTGCCCACCTGGTCGGTGATGGTGACGATGGTGTTGTTGAACGTGGCCTGAATGTGCGCGATGCCAAATGGAACATTCTTGCGCTCGCGCTTTTTGAACTTCTTGTTCTTGCCGGCCTTGCCGCCGGGCTTCTGCTCTGGCTTCGCCATTAGGTTTTACCCGTCGCTTTCTTTTTGCCGGCAACTGTGCCCTTGCGCGGGCCCTTGCGGGTGCGGGCATTGGTGTGGGTGCGCTGCCCGTTGACCGGCAAACCGCGCCGGTGACGGGTGCCGCGATAGCTCTGAATGTCGATGAGGCGCTTGATGTGCATCTGCACATCCTTGCGCAGGTCGCCTTCGACGTTCCCTTCGTCTTCGATCACCTGGCGGATGCGGTTGACCTCGTCCTCGCCCAGGTCCTGGATCTTCTTGAAGGGATCGACATTCGCCTTCTCCAGAATCTTGGCGGCACGGGGGTCGCCGATGCCGAAGATGTATGTGAGCGCGATCCGCGCCTGCTTGTTGCGGGGCAGATCGACGCCAGCAATACGTGCCATGGTTGTTCCTTTGCAATGAAGGGATTAGTGGTCAGGGATTGGGGTTAGCTGATTCTTGCTGATTCCGACTGCGTCAACTAGTCCCTTAGTCCCTAAGTCCCTTTGGTTGTTGTGTGCCCCCGGCCTGAGGCCGGTTCGCACGGGTTGAGCGGGATACTCCAGAGGTTCATCGCAAGCCTTGACTCAAGCTAACTAGCCTCGGAACAGTGGTCAGTTTTCAGTTGTCAGTGGTCAGTACATCGATGCTCTTGCAAGAGCGGTTCTTAACTGATAACTGACAACTGATAGCTGACAACTGCGGTGGAGCTTCCCGCCAATGCCAGGCTGGTTTAGCCCTGGCGCTGCTTGTGCTTTGCGTTTTCGCAGATCACCCTGACCACACCGCGGCGGGTGATGACCTTGCACTTGACGCAAATCTTTTTAACCGATGCGCGAACTTTCATCTGTTGCTGCCTTCCTTTCAGCTACTCGCCGCCAGCTTCCAGCTACTAGCCCTTCTCCGGGCTGCCAACTTCATCGGCCCATCAAAGAGGCTGGAAGCTAGAGGCTAAAAGCTAAGAGCTGAATTGCTGCCCTTCTCCGCGCATCCGTTGAAGGGCGCGGGTATTAAAACCAGTGGTCAGTGGTCAGTGCTCAGTTGCCAGTCTCTACGCCTGCATTACGCTTTCAACTGCCCACTGTTCACTGCTTCCTGCTCACTGACTCATTTGTAGCGGTACACGATGCGGCCGCGATTCAGGTCGTAGGGGCTTAGCTCCACGGCCACGCGGTCGCCGGGCAGGATGCGGATGAAGTTCTTGCGCATCCTTCCCGAGACATGGGTCAAGACCTCGTGATTGTTCTCGAGCTTGACCTTGAACATGGCATTCGGCAGGGTCTCGGTGACCACCGCCATGACCTCAATCGCGTCTTCCTTCGACAAACTGTATCCTGCTTCCGCCGGCGCGCCTCACGGCGCATCCCGCTTGTTGGCCCGAGCGTGCTACTCGGTTAAAATTCTCGATCCAGTGGCGGTCACCGCCACCGAGTGCTCAAAATGAGCGCTCATGCTTCCGTCCGCCGTGACTGCGGTCCAGCCGTCTTCCAGCACCATGACGTCCGGCTTGCCGGCATTCACCATGGGCTCGATGGCGATCACCATGCCGGCGCGCAGTTTCATGCCCTTGCCCGCCTGGCCGAAGTTCGGCACCTGCGGATCTTCGTGCATGTGAACGCCGATCCCGTGGCCCACAAAATCCCGTACCACCGAGAACCCCTCGGCCTCGACCACGCCTTGCACCGCCGCACCCACATCGCCCAGGGTCGCTCCCGGCTTCACAACCTTGATGGCCGCGTGCAGCGAAGCCTCGGTGACCTTGAGCAGCCGCGCGGTGTCGGGGTCGATCTTTTCGCCCACGGCCACGGTAATCGCGGAATCTCCGCAGTAGCCGTCCACAAACACCCCGAAATCGAGCGAAACGATGTCCCCTTCTTTCAGGACCCGCTTGGCCGACGGGATGCCGTGCACCACCTCGCTGTTGACCGAGGCGCACAGCACGCAGGGATAACCGCCGTAGCCCTTGAATGCGGCCTTGACGCCCATTGCGGCAATGCGGTCGGCGGCGGCCTTTTCCAGGTCCATCGTGGTCACGCCCGGCTTCACCAGCCCACGCAACAGTTCCAGCACCTCGCGGGTTGCTATACCAGCGCGGCGCATCTTCTCGATCTCCTGGGACGACTTCAGTACAACTGCCACTCAACCCAGCTTTCAGTCTTCAGTTGTCAGTTGTCGGTTGTCAGTGAGCAGCAAGCCCGCTTGGGGCGGAAGGACTGACAACTGATCACTGACCACTGAAAACTCACCGCTCACGCACAAACTCGCCGTCCGGCTACGCTATTGGCGTAACCGCTCGACGGCGGCAACAATTCCGGCCGCGATGGTTTCGATCGGCCGGTCTCCATCCACTTCCGCAAATCGTCCCAGGTCCCGGTAGTGCTCGACCACCGGCGCGGTCAGGCTCTCGTAAGCGCGCATGCGCTCCTTGAAGACCGGTTCGGTATCGTCGGCTCGCTGGACCAGCGCAGTTCCGTCCACATCGCAAAAACCTTCCCGTTGCGGCGGGTGCGAGTAGATGTTGTAGATCCGCTGGCAGACAGGGCAATTCCTTCGCCCGGTAATACGGCGCAAAAGCTGATTATAGTCCACCTGGATGCTGACGGCAACCACCGGCAGCGCCTGACCCGCAGTGTGTCCCTCGGCCTGGGCCAGGGCGGCGAGGCGGCCATCGAGCCAGCCGGCCTGGCCCAGGGTGCGGGGAAAGCCGTCCAGGATGTAACCGTTGGCGGTGTCGGGGTCCTGCAGGCGCACGGCGACCATTTCGTCGACCAGCGAGTCGGGAACCAGCTCTCCGCGTCCCATGATTTCCTTGGCTACCCGGCCCAGGGAAGTATCCCGGGCCACATTGGCGCGCAACAGGTCGCCGGTGGAAATCTGCGGAATAGCCCAGATTTTCACCAGCTCCTTGGCCTGCGTTCCCTTGCCCACGCCGGGTGCGCCTAACAAAAGAATCGGGCCGGGAAGGGTCTTTCGACCCGCTTCCCGGCCCTGTTCGACTACGGTGCTAGAAGAAGACATTACCAGGTTTTCCTTCCGCGAATGCGACCGGAGCGCGGGGAAAAGCCGTCATAGTGGCGCATGATCAGCTGCGATTCGATCTGGTTGACGGTGTCCATGGCCACACCCACGACGATGAGAAGTGAGGTGCCGCCAAAGTAAAAGTTGACCCCCAAACCGTGCGTGGTCCAGGCGGGCAGGCTCTCGAAGAACCGGCCGATGAGCCACAGCTTGTCAAAACGAATGCCCGAAATCAGGAAGGTGGGCACCAGGGAAATGACGATCAGGTAGAGTGCGCCGACCAGGGTGATGCGGGTCAGAATGTCGTTGATGAAGTCCGAGGTGCGCTTGCCGGGGCGGATTCCGGGGATGAAGGAGCCCGATTTGCGGAAGTTGTCGGCGATGTCGTCCGGCTTCATCACGATGGAGATGTAGAAGTAGGCGAAGAAGATGATGCCCAGGACGTAGAGCGTCTCATACCATGGGTATCCGGGCTGGAGCGACTGCACGACGGGGGCCAGGAACTTGCTGTTCTGCACCCAATCCACCTGGCTGAACAGCATGGGCGCCGAGAGGATGGAGCTGGCGAAGATGACCGGCATGACGCCGCCAGAGTTGACCTTGAGGGGCAGGTGGCTGGACTGGCCGCCCATCATGCGCCGACCGACGATGCGCCGCGCGCTCTGGATGGGGATGCGGCGCTCCGAGCGCTCGACGAAGACGATGAAGGCCACCACCGCCGCCATGACCGCAACCAGCAGCAGCACGGCGAAGAAGGTGAAGGTGCCCCAGGCATTGGTCTGGACCTTCTGCACCAGGTCGCCTACGCCGCGGGGCAGGCCGGCGATGATGCCGGTGAAGATGAGCAGGCTCATGCCGTTGCCGATGCCGCGGTCGGTGATCTGCTCGCCCAGCCACATGATGAAGGCGGTGCCGGTGGTCAGGGTCAAGACCGTCATGAGGATGAAGCCGGGGCCCGGATGCAGCACCATGCCGCCTTTTTGCAGCATGAACGCGATGCCGATGGACTGCAGGCCGCCCAGAAGCACGGTGACGTAGCGGGTCCACTGGGTGATCTTGCGCCGACCCAGCTCGCCCTCTTTTTGAATGCGCGCCAGGGGCTCATAGACCACGGTGAGCAACTGGAAGATGATGGAGGCCGTGATATAGGGCATGATGCCCAGGGCGAAGATGGTCATGCGGCGCAGGTTGCCGCCGCCGAACAGGTCCATCAGGCCCAGGGCCGAGCCGCCTTGGGTGCTGAACAACTGCTCCAGCAGCTTTCCGTTGACGCCCGGCGTGGGAACGTGGGCGCCGAAACGGTAGATGGCCAGAATGAACAGGGTGAACAGCACCCGCTTGCGCAGGTCGGGAATCCGGAAGATATTGAGAAACTTCTCAAGCATGTTTGGTTATCCGCTTCAGGGCGTTTGCCGCCATTTGAACTTTGCCACTGACCATCTTACCCGCGCCGGGCCTTCTGTGTCCCGCCGCCCATCGGCCCTCATGTGCTGAGCGGCCCTGGGCGCAGCCGGAGGGAGCCGGTAAACCCTGGCTCCCCCAACTGCCGCTGACTTCTACTGAGCGGCCTTGGAAGCCTTGGAAACCAGCTTGCCCCTGGGCGCTGCCGGAACATCGCCGCCCAGAATCACGGCCTTGCCGCCGGCCTTTTCAATCTTCACAATGGCCGACTTGGAAAACTTGTGGGCGTGAATGGTGAGCGCCGAGGTCAGCTCGCCGGAGCCGAGAATCTTGATGAGGGCCTTCTTGCTGGAAGACAGGCCGAGCTTCTTGTAGTCGTCCAGGCCGATCTCGGTGAGCGTCTGGCCTTCGAGCTGCTCGACCAGCCGGTCCAGGTTCACCACCGTGTACTCGGTGCGGAAGATATTGGTGAAGCCGCGCTTGGGCAGGCGGCGATGCAGGGGCATCTGGCCGCCCTCAAAGCCGCGCATCATGCTGGTGCCGGTGCGCTGTCCCTGGCCCTTGTGGCCGCGGGTTGAGGTCTTGCCCATGCCGGAGCCCATGCCGCGGCCCACACGCTTGCGCCCGGTGTTGGCCTTCTTGGGCGCGCGCAGATTCGATAGATTCCTTGAAGCCATGATTTCCTCGCTGTAGCGCCGGAGGGGTTGAGCCCCGCCGACTCGCGTTGTGGGGAACAGTTGTCAGTTATCAGTGGTCAGTTGTCAGTTGTCAGTCGAATCCCGCTTCAGCCGGTAGCTGACAACTGATGACTGATGACTAGTCTTCCAGAATCCGGACCAGGTGGGGGATGGCCTTGACCATGCCGCGGGTGGATTCGGTATCCACGCGCTCGACGATCTGGTTGAGGCGCGTGAAGCCCAGGCCCTTGACCACCAGCCGGTGCTTGGTGGGGGTGGAGTTCTTGGAGCGGTAGTACTCGATGCGAATCATTTTGGTTTCCGCCATGGCTTAGAGCTCCTCTATGGACTTGCCGCGCATGTTGGCCACTTCTTGCCGGTCGCGCAACTGCACCAGGGCGTCGAAGGTGGCCTTGATGACGTTGTGGGGGTTGGCCGAGCCCAGGCTCTTGGTGAGCACGTTCTGCACCCCGGCCGAGGTCATCACCGCGCGCACCGCGCCGCCGGCGATCACGCCTGTGCCTTCGGGGGCGGGCTTGAGCAGCACCTGTCCGGCGCCGTAGCGGCCCAGGACCAGGTGAGGAATCGTGGTCTCGGTGAGGTTGATGCGGACCAGGTTCTTCTTGGCCGCCTCGATCCCCTTGCGAATCGCCTGGGGAACTTCCTTGGCCTTGCCCGAACCGTGTCCCACCACCCCGGCGGAGGCGTCGCCCACCACTACCAGCGCGGCAAACGACATGTTCTTGCCGCCCTTGACCACTTTGGTCACGCGATTGATGGCCACCACCTGATCTTTCAGGTTGTACTGGTTGGCATCGAGTTTCTTCTTCAGGAATGTCATTGCTCTCTCGTTTCAAGGTTTCAGGGGTTAGGGGTTAGGGGTCAGTCGATTGTGCTCATTTGAGCATTTTTGCGGTCCCTGAAACCTGTTTCCTGATCTCTGTTCCCTGCTCTTAGAACTCCAGGCCCGCCTCGCGGGCTGCATCGGCCAGCGCCTTGATGCGGCCGTGATAGAGGTAGCCGCCGCGATCGAAGACCACCCTCTTGATGCCCTGCTTGACGGCCAGCTCCGCGACCGCCTTGCCGATCTCCTTGGCCGCGGCCACGTTGCCGCCGGTCTTCATTTTGATGGAGGAGGCCGAAACCAGGGTCTCGCCCTTCTGGTCGTCGATGACCTGCGCGTAGATGTGGTTGAGCGAGCGGTAAACGTTCAGCCGCGGCCGCTCCCCGGTGCCGGCGAGCTTGCGGCGGATGCGCTGATGAATGCGCTGGCGGATGGCGTTTCTCTTGGTCTGCGTGATCATGGTCTCTCGTTCCTATGGGCGGAGCCGCCTGGCGGCCCCGTTCGGTTGATTTAGTGGTTAGGGGTTAGGGATTAGGGGTTAGTTTGCGAGCTTTGAGCGTTCGCTTTTTACTAATCCCTAACCCCTGATCCCTAATCCCTACTTGCTTCCCGTCTTGCCGGCCTTCTTCTTCAGCTTCTCGTCGGAGTAGCGCACGCCCTTGTTCTTGTAGGGGTCGGGCTTGCGCAGCGAACGCATGTCGGCCGCCACCTGGCCCACCTTCTGGCGGTCGATGCCGGAGATGGTGAGGTGCAATTGCTTGGGGTCGATGGCGACGTCAATGCCCGAAGGCAAGGGAAACTCGATGGGGTGGGAGTAGCCCAGGGTGAAAACCACCATGCCCTTGCCCTTCAACTCGGCGCGATAGCCGATGCCCACGATGTCCAGTTCCTTCTTCCAGCCGACGGTGACGCCTTGCACCGCGTTGACGACCAGGGCGCGTGTGAGGCCATGGAACGCGGCATACTTGTCGCTTTCGCGGTTGACGTGCAGAATCCCGTCCTTGGTTTCCAGAGAGATGCCTTCGGCAATCAGCGCCGAGACCTTGCCCTTGGGGCCCTCGACCAGAACCGTGTTGCCCTCGACATGGTACTTGACGCCCGCGGGCAGCGGGATGAGCTTCTTTCCGATTCGCGACATTGCTTCAATCCTTCTCTTGGCTTGCGAGTCCCGAAAAAGCAGTTGTCAGTGATCCGTTGTAAGTGATCAGTTCCAACGCGCCATCGTTCCACTGCAGCCTGAAAAACAGTAGTCAGTGATCAGTTGTCAGCGATCAGTTTTCCGTTCGTAACTGACAACTGACCACTGAAAACTGATAACTCTCCTTACCAAACTTCGCAGAGCAGTTCGCCGCCCACGCCTTCGCGGCGAGCCTGGCGGCCGGTCATCACGCCTTTGGGCGTGGTCATGATGGAGATGCCAAGGCCTCCCTGGACGCGCTTGATCTCGTCGTGGCCGATGTAGACGCGGCAGCCGGGACGGGAGATGCGGGCCAGGTCGCGGATGGCAGCTTCCGATCCGCCGTACTTCAGGTAGACGCGGAGAACCAGCTTGCCTTCCTCTTCCTGGGTCTTGTAGTTCGAGATGTAGCCCTCTTCCTTGAGGATGCGGGCAATCTCGGTCTTCAGCTTGGAAGCCGGTACATCCAGCTTCTGATGACGCGCCCGGATCGCATTCCGGATCCGCGCCAGAAAATCGGCTACTGGGTCGGTCAGACTCATTCCTTCTCCTTCATTCCCCGTTCGCTCCCCGTCCTGCTTGCGCAGGCCGCATGGAGAACCAGCGGGAATGCGTACTGCAGTTGTCAGGGGTCAGGGGTCAGGGGTTAGGGATTGGCAAAGGCGCCCGATTTCATCTCAGCAGCCGGCCTCGGCACGAGCAACTGATCCCTGATCCCTGTTCCCTAATCCCTGCTTCTCTACCAGCTCGACTTGACGACGCCGGGGATTTCTCCCTTGAGCGCCAGCGCGCGGAAGCACAAGCGGCAGACGCCGAACTTGCGCAGAAATCCGCGCGGCCGCCCGCAAAGCTGGCACCGGTTGTGCTTGCGGCAGCTGAACTTCGGCTTCCGCGCGTCTTTCACCCTTTTTGCTGTGGTTGCCATAAATCCTCTTCAACGCCAGCTATCAGCTTCTAGCCTCTAGCTTCTAGCCTGTTCCTCGCTGAACCTGTTCTTCCTTGCAAGAAACAAACTCAAATTCAATTTGCCTCAGTTGCCCGTCCTGCCTCGAGAAAGCCAGAGGCTAGAAGCTAGCAGCTAGAAGCTGTCTTTACGCGCCCTGACGGAAAGGCATGCCAAAGTGCTTGAGCAGGGCACGGGCCTGGTTGTCGTCCTTGGCCGTGGTCACGATGGTGATGTTCATGCCCTTCAGCTTTTCCACCTTGGAGTAATCGATCTCCGGGAAGATGAGCTGGTCGCGCAATCCGAGCGTATAGTTGCCCCGCCCGTCGAAACTCTTGGTCGACACGCCGCGGAAGTCGCGCACCCTGGGCAGCGCGGTCGAAATCAGGCGGTCCAGAAACTCGTAGGCCTTGTCGTTGCGCAGGGTGACCATGGCGCCGATCGACATGCCGGCCCTGACCTTGAAGGCCGCAATCGACTTCTTGGCCTTGGTGGTCACCGGCTTCTGGCCGGCGATGGAGGCCAGATCGGCCACCAGCGGGTCCAGCAGCTTGGTGTTCTGCGTAGCCTCGCCCAGTCCCATGTTGATGACGATCTTGTCCAGTTCCGGGACCGCCATCGGGTTCTCAAGCCCCAGCTCTTTTTGCAGAGCCTGCTTGATTTCCTTGTGATATCTCTCTTTAAGCCTTGCCATGTCGCCCTGCTCTCTCTCGTCTTCCGGCGCCCGGAGTGGCCCTGAAGGCCGTATACCGTTGCGGAAGTGCTCGCCGCACGGGCGAAAATCCGCTCCGTGCTGCTTGGTTGCATTACAACTCCGCCCGGTCAGTGCGTTTGAGTCCGTTCCAGCGCGTGACGAATCACTGTTCACTGTTCACTGACCACTGACCATTGTCGTTACTTCTTGGTCGGCAGCGTTTGCCCGCATTTCTTGCAGACTCTGACCCTGGTGTCGCCTTCGGTTTTGTAGCCCACGCGCACCGGCCCGCAATTGGGGCAAACCAGCGCCACATTGGATACGTCGATGGGCGATTCCTGCTCCGCGATGCCGCCCTTGGTGCGCTGGCCCGACTTGCCTGAAACCGTCTTCTTGACCACCCGCACATGCTCCACCAGCACCGTCCCCTTGTCGGGGAAGACGCGCAGCACGCGGCCGGTCTTGTTGCGGTCCGAGCCCCGGAGCACCTTGACCGTATCGTTGCGATGAATATTCAAACTCGCCATCTCTTCTCCAAATTCAGGGGTTAGGGGTTAGGGATTAGGGGTTAGAACATCCGCACCGCGAGACCGGGCTAACCCCTGATCCCTAAACCCTGTTCTTACACCACTTCCGGCGCCAGCGAAACGATCTTGAGAAACTTCTTGTCGCGCAGCTCGCGGGCCACCGGCCCGAAGACGCGCGTGCCGACCGGCTCATTGGCGTCGTTGATGACCACCGCGGCGTTCTCGTCGAAGCGGACGTAGCTCCCGTCCTTGCGCCGATGCGCCAGGCGGGTGCGGACGATGACCGCCTTCACCACGGTGCCCTTCTTCACGGTGCCGTCGGGCGAGGATTCCTTGACCGCCGCGGTGACGATGTCGCCGAGGCCGGCTTTCTTGCCCAACCCGCCGCCCAGCGGCAGAATCACTTGCAGCTTGCGCGCGCCGGAGTTGTCGGCCACCACGAGCATGGTTCTCATTTGCACTGCCATGGGTTCTTCTCCTTGCCAGCCCCTAGCCTCTCGCGGCTAGCTCCTGGCCTTCTTCTCGTCCAACGCATCCCAGGCTGCAACCGGCAAGCCGGCGGCCCGCCGCCTCAAACTAGCTGGCAGCCTTGACTTCGGCCGGAATCGCGGCATCTTCGAGCTGGCCCAGCGCCGAGCGCCGGACGATCTCTTCCAGGGCCCACCGTTTCAGCTTGCTCAGAGGGCGGGTTTCGCGGATGCGGACCACGTCGCCCATGCGCGCCGAGCTCTGCTCGTCGTGGGCATAGAACTTCTTGGTGGAGCGCACGATCCGCTTGTACTTGGGGTGCGCCTTGCGCATCTCGACCTCGACCACAATGGTCTTCTGCATCTTGGTCGAGACCACCTGGCCAACCTTCTCGTTGCGCCGGGCCCCTACGGCCGCCGGCGCCTGCACTGCATCTAAAGTCGTCGTCATGGCTTAGAGGGCTCCCTTCCCGGTTCCAGTCTTGGCATCCGCCTTGACATCGGTGGCCGCGCCACGGATGCCCAGCTCGCGCTCGCGGGCCACGGTCTTGATCTGGGCGATTTCCTTGCGCAGCAGGCGGAGCTTCTTCACTCCGTCGTTCTGCCCCAGCGAGACCTGAAAGCGCAGCCGGAAAAGCTGCTCCGCGGTGGTCTTCACCTGGTGCGCCAGTTCCTCGTCGCTCAAATTGCGAATCTTATCCAGTTCCATCTCTTCTTAGCTCCTAGCTTCTAGCTGCCAACTGTTAGCCTCGTCCTGCCGCTCATCGCTCTTCGATTCAACGCCGAAGGGCTCAGAGCCAGGGACCGGCAACTAAAAGCGGCATTCCTACTTGACCGCGGCGACGACCTTTTCGGCGCCCGGTCGCATGACGAACTTGGTCTTCAACGGCAGCTTGTTCGACGCCAGGCGCATGGCCTCCTGCGCGACATCCGGGGCCACCCCTTCCATCTCGAACAGGATCTTGCCCGGCCGCACCACCGCCACCCAATGGTCCAGCGCGCCCTTGCCCGAGCCCATGCGGACTTCGGCCGGCTTCTTGGTGATCGGCTTGTCGGGGAACAGGCGCAGCCAGATCTTGCCGCCGCGCTTGATGAAGCGGGTCATGGCGATACGGCTGGCTTCGATCTGCCGGTCGGTGATGTACCCGCACTCCATGACCTTCAAACCGTACTCACCAAACGAGAGGGAAGACCCGCGCCACGCCTTGCCGCGCCTCTTGCCCTTCTGCTGCTTGCGGAACTTCACCTTCTTCGGCATCAACATAGCAAAAACCTCGAAACGAGTGGTCAGTGGTCAGTGATCAGTAGTCAGTTAGTCTCTGCCCCAACGAGCGGCTCGACCACTTACAACTGAGTCCTGCAACCAACCTTCTAAAACCTCAGAACCAAACTGATCACTGACCACTGACTACTGATCACTGACTAAAATACCGACGTGCCCACCGGGGGCGCCTGACGGCGCTTCTGCTCGTAGATATCGCCGCGGTAAATCCAGGTCTTGACGCCGATTACGCCGTAGGTGGTGTGCGCCTCGGTGAAGCCGTAGTCAATGTCGGCGCGGAGCGTGTGCAAGGGCAGACGGCCCTGCAGGTACCACTCCGAGCGGGCGATTTCGTTGCCGTTCAAACGGCCCGAGACGCGCACCTTGATTCCCTTGCAGCCGAAGCGCAGCGCCGAGTCCACGCTCTTGCGCATGGCGCGGCGGAAACTGACGCGCTTTTCCAACTGCAGCGCGATGTTCTCCGAGACCAGCTGAGCGTCCAGCTCCGGCTTGTTCACCTCGATGATGTCGATGAACACCTCGCGGCTGGTGCGCTTGCCGAGCTCCGTCTTGAGCTTCTCGATCTCCGCGCCCTTGCGGCCGATCACGATGCCCGGCCGGGCGGTGCGGATGAGGAAGCGGAGCTTGTTGCCCGGCCGCTCGATTTCCACCGAACTGACGCCCGCGGCCTTCAGCTTCTCTTTCAGCTCCGCCCGGAGCTTCACGTCCTCGACCAGGAGCTTGTCATAGTCGCGCTCTGAGAACCAGCGCGACCGCCACGGCTTGTTGACTCCCAGCCGGAATCCGTAAGGATGGACTTTCTGTCCCATATGCTTTTCCTCAAAACCCTTCAGGCCTGCTTCGCGGCCTTCTTCTTGGTTGCCTTCGCTGCCTTGGGCGCCGATTTCGGCTCCCCGGCCTTCGCCTTCGTAGCCTTCGCTGCCGCCGGCTCCTCTACCTTGGTGACCAGGCCGGCCGCCGAGGCCCGCTCGGCCACCGAGAGGACGATGTGCGTCAGCCTGCGCTGGTAGCGGAAGGCGCGGCCCATGGGCGCCGGGCGGATGCGCTTCATGCGCGGTCCGTCGTTGGCCAGGGCCAGCTTGACGTAGAGATTGTCCACGTCCAGATCGACGCCCTGCTCGCCGGAGACGTACTTCGCGTTGTCCACCGCCGAGGTCAGCAGCTTGTGAATCACCGGGGCGATGCGCTTCTTGGTGAAGGCCGCGACGGCCAGCGCCTC
>Ga0302319_10007846_pt1 | contig 20890 bp, 16 predicted proteins | sample Bog_T0_2_FD_203319 | JGI IMG/M metagenome (GOLD analysis project Ga0302319, IMG submission 203319) | Peat permafrost microbial communities from Stordalen Mire near Abisko, Sweden - Bog_T0_2 | ecosystem: Environmental > Terrestrial > Soil > Wetlands > Peat | place: Sweden: Abisko, Stordalen Mire... | reverse complement strand
TCGCTCTACGTCAGGAGTCCTGTGGGTTAAGGAGCACCTTTCGCGTCGACGCGCCGCGCCCGAACCATATTCAGCGGTGGATCCGGGCTAAGCTCCCGTCGGACTCGGGCAAGAAGAGGTACCTTGCAAGCACGATCACAACCCATGTCAGGGGACCCAAATGAGCAATCCGACGGTAGCTGAGTATATCGTGCGCCGACTGTCAGATTTGGGAGTCGACAAAGCCTTTGGAGTTCCTTCGGACTACGCCTTCCCGATCGCCGACGCGATCGAAGCATCATCCGGCATGGATTGGGTCGGGTGCACCAACGAGTTGAACGCGGCGTACGCAGTCGACGGCTACGCACGGCTGAAGGGTGCGGGCCTCTTGTGCGCCGCCTACGGCGTGGGCGAGTTGAGCCTCGTGAATGGACTGATGGCTTCCAGGGCCCATCGCGTGCCTGTGTTCTTTGTGACGGGACAGCCCAGTCGGCGCATCACGAAACAACGGTTGATCTCCAAGCACACACTTGGCGACGGGGTGTACGGCAACTTCGAGCACATCATCGAGGCAGCGTGCTGCGCAAAGGCCGTGATCTCGCCTGACAATGCCATCGATGAGATGGAGCGCGTCATCCGTGAAGCGTTGTCGCAGAGCCAACCTGCATACATGGTGGTTCTCCACGACGCGCAGGACGTACCGGTCATCGGCACCCCGGTTACAGGCGAGCCCCTCGACAAGGTCAAACGGCAGGTGAGCGTCACCGCGGAACTCGAGGGCGCGCTCACCGCGATTGTGAACCAGCTGAAGAACGCTCACAATCCCGTGGTCCTGCCCACTGCGCTCACCGCGCGCTATGGCCTTCGGGACAAGATCGAACAGTTCATCGAGACCGCCAACATTCCCTTCGCGCTCTCGCCGATGGACAAAGGGTTCCTCGATGAGCAGAGTCCTCTCTACCTCGGTCTGTACTGCGGCGAGCAGTCGACTCCGAAAGCGGTCACGCACGCTGTCGAAGGAGCCGACGTGATCCTCGACCTCGGGGGCGTTGTCATGGAAGCCGAGAACACCGGCTACTGGACGGATGCACTGCCCGAAGAACAAGTCGTCCACATCTGCGACAACTGGGTGCGAGTTGGAACCAAGGTGTTCGTCAACCTGAGCCTCGAAGACGTCATCGACGGGCTGATTGCCAGGACACCAAAGTTCGCGGGGAGACACGACCCGTTCACGTACGATCTCATGCCGTTGGCCGGTGACGACACTGACCCGATCTCGTCCGCTGCGTTCTATCCAAGGGTGCAACGAATGCTGCAGAACGACGACGTGCTCGTCATCGAAGCGGGGTCGGGGCAGTTCGTCGAAGCTGCATTCAGATTGCCAGGTCAGGTCCGCAGTGAAGCAATGTGCCTCTGGAGTTCTATCGGTTGGGGCACCCCGGCAGCCCTTGGCATGGCAATGGCTGAACCCGAGAGGCGGGTGATTCTCATCACGGGCGACGGCGCTCACCAGATGACCATCAACGCCCTCGCCGATATGGGCCATCACGACGCCAAACCCGTCATCTTCGTCCTGAACAACGGGGTCTATGGCTGTGAGATCACGTTGCACAAAGAAGGAATGTCATACAACAACCTGCCAGAACTCGACTACTCCAAGATCCCCGAAGCATTCGGCTGCGGAGGATGGCTCACCAAGCGAGTCGCGACGGTCAAGGACCTCGACGAAGCACTCGACGAATTGAAGGCCCATAACAACGGCGCGTACATCGAGGTGATGATCCCCGAATCGGAGAGCGAGCCGCTGCCCGCCAACGTGCTAGACGCGATGTACAAGCTCAAGACGCCGACTCCTTGAGCTCTCTAGCCCAGGAAGGAATGGGTAACCCTGCCCGGTACGCTCGATACCCATATTGGGCGCGTCAGTCCTGCAGGCCCGGACCGTCCTGGCGCAAAGGGCGGTGGACGGCTCGGCCAGGCCACCCCGGACGAGCTGGCGACCTGGATCCGCGGGCACTGGCAGATCGAGGCCCTGCACCACATCCGCGAGGCCACATCCGCGAGGCCACCTACGCCGAAGACGCCTCCCAGCAGGTCACATAGCAGACCAATGCTGCCGGATTTGCGGTTGCTCGTCACTTTGTATCTGGTTTGAAGCAGGCCGTGGGCGTGGTCTCAGCTCATGCGCGCCGGACAATGTCGTCCATTCTGGACGGCCATTCGGCGTAAACGAACCCGGCGCCATGGGCGTCGTACTAAGGATGGATAAGGGTCGTTCGAGTCAGCCTGGCGATCGTATAGTGACTGCCATGCCGGCCGCCCTGCCCACCCCGGATGTGCCGGATGTGCCGGTGACCTCGGTGGCCGGGGCGATAGCCCGCATGCAGGCAATCGGGGCGGCGTTGCCGGCAGCCGATGGGTTCGCGTGCTTCAACCGCATGTACCTGGATGTGACCAGCCAGGTGTACAGCGAGCTTGGACAGGGGTTTTACGCCGATCCCGCGTTCATGACCGAGCTGGACGTGAAATTCGCCAACCTGTACTTCGCTGCGGTCGGCGTGGCGGGTGACCCGGCGGCCGTGCCGCTGGCCTGGCGGCCGCTGGCGGAGCGGCGCGAGATGGCGGGGATCGAACCGATCCAGTTCGCGCTGGCGGGGATGAACGCCCACATCAACCATGACCTGCCGGTGGCACTGGTCGAGACCTGCACTGCCCTGACCACCACACCTGAGGCCGGCCAGCATTACGCTGACTACCAGAAGGTAGACCAGTTGCTGGACGCGGCTGAGCAGTCCATTCGGCAGTCGTTCGAAACCGCCGTCGAGCTGGGCCTTGATCGTCACCTGAGCGCAGTGACCACCTTGACCTGCAACTGGACCATGAACAGCGCCCGGGACCTGGCGTGGAGCAACTCCCTGCTGCTGTGGGAGCTCCGCGATATCCCGGTCGCGCGCGGGCTCCTCCTGGATAACCTGGCCGCCGCGACCGCCCTCGCCAGCCGGATGCTGCTGGTGGCGGTCTGAGACCGAGGCGGGAGCATTCCTGATCACGGGAGCACCCCTGGTCACGGGAGCGCTTCTGATTAACTGTGGACTCCTGGCGCTGCCCGTCCCGGAAACCGGTGACCTTTCTCAAGCATCGAAAATTGCTGTAAGAATGGCCTGATGGCCCAGGTCTTGTGCCCGGTCGTGATCGGCAGGGACGCCGAACTGGAGGCGGTCGACGCGGCGCTGACGGCCGCCCTGGCGGGGCACGGCGGGTGCGTGGTGATCACCGGGGAGCCGGGGATCGGCAAGTCGCGGCTGGTGCTGGAGACGGCCGCCCGGGCGGCCAGCCGTGGCATCCGGGTCGTTGCTGGCCGGGCGGTACCGCAGTCAGCGACCGCCGCTTACCGCCCGCTCACGGATGCGCTCGTGCAGCTCCTGCGGGACCGGGCCGTTCCCGGTGACCCGACGATGGAGCCCTGGCTGCCCGCGCTGGGCGCGCTGCTGCCGGGGATGGCTGGCCTCGCCCCGGCCGGTGGATCGGCCAGTGGAGAGGTATCACCTGGGCTCCGCGGCGAGGCGCTGATCCAGCTTCTCCGGCGCCTCGCGCCTCGCGGCCTGGTCATCGTGCTGGAGGACCTGCACTGGGCCGACCCGGACACCGTGGCCCTGATGGAGTACCTGGGCGAGCATCTTGATGGCGAGTCGGTGCTGTGCGTGCTTACCCTGCGCGCCAACTCACCGTCGGCCGCACTGGACGTCGCCCGCCGGCAGCGGGGCCGGCCAGGCGTACTTCACCTCGAACTTGACCGGCTCAGCGATGAGGACATGGCGCGGATGGTCCGGGCCTGCATCCCGGGAGCAGGGGCGGAACTCCTGCGCCGGGTGCAGGCCTCCGCCGAAGGAGTACCGCTGCTGGTGGAGGACCTGCTGGCGTCTCCGGGGCTGCCGGAGTCGTTCACCGAGACGGTCCGCGAGCGCCTGGCCGGGTTCAGCGGACCGCAGCGGTCGGTAATCGAGGCCGCTGCCATCCTCGGCCGCAACTTCGACTGGGAACTGCTGCCGGCCGTGAGCGGCCAGACGGCGGACCTGGTGGCGGGGACGCTGGGGCTCGCTGTCGAGCAGCTGCTGGTGACCGCAGACGGCACGGCCTTCCGCTTTCGGCACGCGCTGACCCGCGAAGCCCTGCTCGATACCATGCTGCCACCCCGCCAGCGGGCCCTGGCCTCGGCGGCGCTCGCCGCGCTTGACGCCGCGCACCCGCGCCTGGAAGGCGGCCTGCGCGAGCTGGCCGTCGACCTGGCGAACCGTGCCGGGGACCGCCGCCGCGCCGGAACGCTGCTGAGCGAGTCCGGCGGCCAGACGCTGGCCTGGGGGGCGCTGGCCACCGCAATCAGCACCCTGCGGCGTGCCGCTGACCTCCTCGAAGGCACTCCCGAGCGCGACCAGGCGGAACTTCTCCTGGTGGAATCCCTGGCCCTGGCCGGGCGGGTCGAGGAGGCCGCGGCGGCCGGCGGCCAGCTCATCACCCGGCTCGGGACCGAGGCGGCGGACCTCCGGACGGAGGTCCACCTTCGCCTCAGCCAGGCCGCGGTGGCCGCCTCCCGGTGGCAGATGGCACGTCACCATCTCGCCGCCGCCCGGCGCCTGGCCGGAACCAGCCCACCGGCTGGCGTGCGCGCCCGCATGGGCGTCCTCGACGCCGAGGTTGCCTTCGCCGCCGATGACCTCGATGAGGCCCGGCTTCTCGCCGAGAAGGTCCTCGCCGCCGAAGATGGTGCTCCGGACGTCCGCTGTCACGCGCTCGAGCTCATCGGCCGGAGCCACCGGCTGCGTGATCTGTCCGCCGCCCGCTCCGCGTTCGACCGCGCGCTGGTCACCGCGGAGACCGCAGACCTGCCGTTCTGGCGGCTGCGCGCCCTGCACGAGCTGGGCACCATCGACCTGTTTGATCACGCCGGAGTGGCACGGCTGTCCGAGGCGCGGCACGCCGCCGAGCAGATGGGTGCGCTCAGTACCGTGGCCATCCTGGAGCTCCAGCTCGCCGCGGGCTACACCTGCCGCTGGGAACTGGACACCTGTGATGAGTACGCCCAGGCCGCCGTCGCCGGCGCCGAGCGGCTCGGTCTGGACCAGGTCCGGGCCAAGGCGCTGGCGGTACTGGCCGGCAGCGCCAGCATGCGCGCCGACGCGGAGCAGGCCGAGCGGTACGCCGCCCAGGCCATCGCGGCCGATCCGGACGACCGGATGCTCGACGGCTTCCGCTGGGCCAGCCGGGGAGCAGTGGTTCTGCTCGGTGGCGATGCCGCGGCGGCCGTGGAACCCTACGCCCGGGGAATGGCGATCCTGGCCCGCCTCCCGCATGCCGAACCGGCGGGGCTGCGGGCGCTGTGGCCGCTGCTGCTGGCCGCACTTGGCGATCGCCGGGCGGAACGGGCGATCGAGGAGGCCCGCCGGCTGGGCGTCGGCGCCTTCCGGATGAACCGGAGCGTTATCGGCTACGCCGAGGCGATTCTGGCCGGGCGAGCCGGGCAGCGGCAGCGGGCCAACGAACTGGCGGCGGCCTGCGACGCCGGCTTCACGAACTGCGAGGGCTGGGGCGATCTGGCGAGGTTCTGCGCCGCCCCCGCTGCGCTCGCCGACGGATGGGGCGACCCGCTTCGCTGGCTGGCCGAGGCCGAGGCCGGATTTGATCGCCGGGACCTGCCCCGCCTGGCCGAGCACTGCCGCGAGCTGCTCAAGGAGTCGCAGCCCAATCCCTGGGTGGCAGCGGGAATCACCGCCAGAGAGGCGGACGTGCTGCGCCTTGTCGTTGGCGGGCTGGCCAACAAGCAGATCGCAGCACGGCTGGATCTGTCGCCACGCACGGTGGAAAAGCACGTCGAGAGCCTGCTGCGCAAGACCGGCGCTCGCTCCCGGACCGGCCTGGTGGCGGCCGCCTCCCCGGCCGGCATCCGCGACTCCCAGCGGCCATCTCCTCCCCCGGCGGCTACATAGCCCTGGTTCCTCTCCCCGGCCGCTGATAGTCCCGGCCCTCCCCCCGCCACTACGTAGTCCCGGCTGGCAGCTACGTGTTGTTCCCGATGTGGAGGCGGGCAGCCGGCTGGCACGCTGGCCTAGCCAGGCAGGCTGAGGGAAGGCGCCACCAGATGCTCGAAACCGCGAGACCGACCGTGGCGGTCAGGAACATCGACGCGCCCGATGAGCGGCACGCGTTCGAACACGCCTCGCTCAACGTGGTCAACCTGCCCGGCGTCACGATCGCCCGCACTGTGTATCAGCCCGGCTGGAAGTGGTCAACCCACATGAAGCCGGTCGTCGGCACGGATGCCTGCCAGGCGGCGCACACCGGCTACATCATCTCCGGCCGGTTCCACGCCCGCATGGACGACGGCCGCGAATACGACTTTGGCCCGGGTGACGCGCACGTGGTGTCGGCCGGTCACGACGCCTGGGTGGAGGGCGATGAGCCGTGCGTCGCGCTCCACGTCGCTTTCACCGGACGTGCCGTGGCCGGGCATGTCGGCCGCTGCCCCTGCGGGGTTGAGTTCCGGGTGGCCAGCGACGACCAGTTCGGCCTCCTTGTCGCCGCCATCCGCGAGCACGCGCGCGGCTCCCACGGGCACGAGCTCACCACCCAGCAGGTGCTCGCCGAGGTGACGGCATGATCAGCTCCGGCCTGGACGGGACAGGCCTGGACGGCACTGGCCTGGGCAGTGCCGGCCTGGGCAGTGCCGGCCTGGAAAGGCGGGTGGCGGGCTGGGTTGCCGGCGCGACCGTCGACGATGCAGCGGCCGTGCGAGCGGTGATCGAGGCCTACGGCGATCGGCTGGCCGCGGCCGATGTAGCCGGCGTCGTCAGCCAGTTCACCGGCAACGCCGCCACCATGCAGCCTGGGCTCGAAACCGTCGTAGGAAGTCAGCAGCTTACGGCCACATACGACGCCGCTCTGGAGAACATGCGCCTGGACTTTACGTTCCGATCCGACGACATCACCATCCAAGGCGACCTCGCGGCGGTCCGGGGCACAAGCCAGGGTTCGATCACGATCCGCGCTACCGGCGAGACGCAACCAGCGCGTCTCCGACAACTGTTCGTTCTGGAACGCACGGGGGCCGGCTGGAAGATCGCGCACTACATGGACCAGCTGATGCCGGAGCAGCAGTCCGGAGGGGGCTGCTCCGGCATCTAGCGAGTCCGCCACCCAGAATCGGGCACTGTCCGTCATCCGCTGGCCGTCGGCTGGCACGACGCAGCGCCGGCCGTCATGTTGGTCTACCTGCCGCACAGGGGCCGTGCAGGTAGACGAGCTACCGGCCGTGGCTGGAGGACCAGGCGCTGCGGCAGATGGAAGGGCTGCCCACCCTGGTCAAGGCGGTGACCGGCAGCACGCCCGCGGCCGGGCGCAGCACCGGCGCGGGCGCCGCGGCCAGGGTAACCGCTGTGGGACGGTCTGCGGTGGCCGACGTGGCGGGAAGCATGCACGGCTTTCCGGCTGCGCTGACCAGTTTCGTGGGCCGCGCCGCGGTGGTGGACGCGATCGCTGGTCAGCTGGGCCAGCACCGGCTGGTGACGCTGACCGGGCCTGGGGCTGCCGGGAAGACGCGGCTGGCTAGCGAGGTCGGCCGGCAGGTGGCTGGCCGGTTCGCCGACGGCGTGTGGCTGGCAGAGCTGGCGGCGGTGCGGGACCCGGCGCAGGTGGCGTCCGCGGTGGCGGCGGCGCTGGGGATCCGTGACCTGCCCGCGGTGGCGCCGTCCGATGTGCTGGCGCACGCGCTGGCCCGGCGGCAGCTGCTGCTGGTCCTGGATAACTGTGAGCATGTGATCGGCGCGGCGGTGGACTGCTCGCTGCTGGTCCCGCCGCGGGCCGGCCCGGATGGCCGGTCCCGGTACGTGATGCTGGAGACGCTGCGGGCCTACGGGGCGGGACTCCTCGCCGAGGCCAGCGAGGGCGGCGCCGTAGCGGCCGCGTTGGCCTCCTGCGCGCTGCGGGTGGCCGAGGAGGCCATGTCGGGGCTGACGGCAGATCCGGGCGAGGTGGCCGCGGCCCGCTGGCTGGACGCCGAGGACGCCACCATGCGCCAAGTACTGGTCTGGGCCATGGAGCATGATGCGGCCGTGGCTTCGCGGCTGGCGGCCGCGCTGTCGTGGTGGTGGCAGGTCCGGGGCCGGCTGGCGGGTCAGGTGCCGCTGCTGCGCGAGGCCGTCGACCGCGCCGCCGTAGGCAGCGACGCGTGGTGCATCGGGCACACCTGGCTCGGTCAGGCGTCGCTGGATTCGGCCGATCCGGCCGGGGCGCTGCGCCACTTCACCGCAGTCCGCGACGCCATCGGGGACCGGAGGCCGTTCCCGCTGCTGGCCCGGTGCCTCAGCGGCCGGGCGGCGACATTGCTGACCAAGGGCCGGATCGCCGAGGCGGCCGGCGATGCCCGCCGTGCCCTGGCGGCGGCCCGAGAGAGTGATTCCCCGGTCGCCGAGGCGCTGGCCCTGGCGGTCCTTGGCCTGGTCGCCACTGTCGCGGAGGACCGCGTCGGCGCCGTGCAGCTGGCCCAGCGGGCGCTCGGACCGGCTCCGGCGCAGGCGGCCGAGGAACGCGGCCAGGCGATGAGCCTGGCCACCGCGGCCGAGTACGCCCTCATGCTCACCGCCGCGGGCCCGCTGCTGCCGGGGGCAGACAGGCCGGGGGCGGACGGGCCGGGGCGGACGGGCCGGGGGCGGACGGGCCGGGGGCGGACGGGCCGACGGGCACGGTGCCGGGCCTGGACAGGCTCAGCCCCCGGGAACGGGAGCTGGTCACCCTGGTCGCCCGGGGGTACACCGACGCGCAGATCGCCGAGCAGCTGTTCATCAGCGTGCGCACGGTCAGCTCACGCGGCCTGAGCCGACCGCCGCGGCGGTCGGCTCAGCGGGGGATTCGGTATTCCTCCAGCAGCCGGCGCCCGATGATCATCTTCTGGATCTCGGCCGTCCCCTCGCCGATCAGCAGCATGGGCACTTCCCGGTAGAGGCGCTCGATCTCGTACTCCTTGGAGAAGCCATAGCCGCCGTGGATGCGGAAGGAGTCTTCCACGACCTCCTTGGCGTACTCGGAGGCCAGGTACTTGGCCATGCCAGCTTCGAGGTCGTTGCGCTCACCGGAGTCCTTCTTACGGGCCGCCACAACCATCATCTGATGGGCGGCCTCGACCTTGATGGCCATCTCGGCCAGCTTGAACTGGATGGCCTGGTGCTCGACGATCGGCTTGCCGAAAGCATGCCGGATCTGCGCGTACGCGATGCCCAGCTCAAAGGCACGGAGGGCGACTCCGCAGCCGCGGGCGGCGACGTTCACCCGGCCGACCTCGACACCGTCCATCATCTGGTAGAAGCCCTGGCCGGGGGCCTCCCCGAGAACCCGGGAGGCGGGGACACGGACGTCATGCAGGATCAGCTCGGTCGTGTCGACGCCCTTGTAACCCATCTTCTCGATCTTCCCCGGCACGGTCAGGCCGGGCACCGTCGGGTTGGCGCCGAAGCCCGGCTCCTTCTCGATCAGGAACGTGGTCATGTTCCGGTGCCGCGCGTCCTGGCCCTCGTCGGTCCGGCACAGCACCGCTACCAGATTGGAGGTGCCGCCGTTGGTCAGCCACATCTTCTGGCCGTTGATGACGTAATCGTCGCCATCGCGTTCCGCCCTGGTGCGGATCGCCGAGACATCCGACCCGAGACCGGGCTCCGACATGGAGAAAGCCCCGCGCACGTCGCCGGCCGCCATCCGGGGCAGGAAGTAGTCCTTCTGCTCCTGCGTGCCGTGCTGGCCGATCATGTAGGCCACGATGAAGTGCGTGTTGACGATGCCTGACACCGACATCCAGCCACGGGCGATCTGCTCCACCACCAGCGCGTACGTCAGCAGCGACTCGCCGAGGCCGCCGTACTCCTCGGGAATGGTCAGCCCGAACAGGCCGAGCTCCTTCATCCCCTCGACGATCTGGGCCGGGTACTCGTCCTTGTGCTCAAGCTCGCTGGCGACGGGGATGATCTCCTTCTCGACGAACTCCCGCACCGTGCTGAGGATGTCCCGCTGAATATCAGTCAGGCCTTCGGTCTTCGCGAGGCGTTCCATGGCGCGGCTCCGTTCTGCTGGTCGTTCAGGCGCTCAGGTGGTCGGCTCGGGACGGCCGGGCTGCTCGCCGCCGCGCTCCTTGATGTACGTCTCGGTCGGCACCATCACCTTGCGGCGGAACACGCACACCAGGGTGCCGTTCTGCTTGTACCCGCGCGTCTCGACCTCGACGATGCCCCGGTCGCTCTTCGAGCTGGACGGCCGCTTGCTGAGCACGGTGGTCTCGCCGTAGATGGTGTCGCCGTGGAAGGTCGGCGCCACGTGCTTCAGCGAGCTGATCTCGAGGTTCGCGATGGCCTTGCCCGAGACATCGGGTACCGACATGCCGAGCAGCAGCGAATAGATGTAGTTGCCGACTACGACGTTCCGGCCGAAGTCGGTGGTCTCTCCGGCGTAGTGGGCATCCAGGTGGAGCGGATGGTGGTTCATGGTGAGCAGGCAGAACAGATGGTCGTCGTACTCGGTGACCGTCTTGCCTGGCCAGTGCTTGTAGACCGCGCCGACCTCGAACTCCTCGTAGGTCCGTCCGAACTGCATCTGGGGTGTCCTCCTCAGGCCTGCGGGGGCTCGAACTTGGAGGTGCGCTGCATGCCCGCGGCCCGGCCCTGGCTCGCGATGACCAGGGCCATCTTGCGGGAGGCTTCGTCGATCATCTCGTCGCCGAGCATGGCCGATCCCTTGGCGCCGCCCGCCTCCGACGTGCACCAGTCGTAGGCGTCCAGGATCAGCTCCGCGTGGTCGTAATCCTCCTGCGACGGCGAGAAGATCTCGTTGGCGGCGGCGATCTGGTCCGGGTGCAGCACCCACTTGCCGTCGAAGCCCAGGGCCGCGGCCCGCTGGGCCACCGCGCGGTAGCCGTCGGTGTTGCGGATCTGCAGGTAGGGACCGTCAATGGCCTGCAGGTCGTGGGCGCGGGCGGCCATCAGGATCCGCATCAGGATGTAGTGGTAGGCGTCCGCGGGGTAGCCGGGGGGCTGCTCGCCGACTACCAGTGACTTCATGTTGATGGAGGCCATGAAATCGGCCGGGCCGAAGATGATCGTCTCCAGCCGCGGCGAGGACGCGGCGATCGCGTCGACGTTAACCAGCCCGAGGGCGTTCTCGATCTGCGCCTCGATGCCGATCCGGCCCACCTCGAAGCCCATCGTCTTCTCGATCTGGGTGAGCAGCAGATCCAGCGCCTTGACCTGCTCGGCGTCCTGCACCTTCGGCAGCATGATGCAGTCCAGGTTGGGGCCCGCGCCCTCGACCACCGTGATCACGTCCCGGTAGGTCCAGTGCGTGGTCCAGTCGTTGACCCGGACGACGCGGATCTTGCCGCTCCAGTCGCCCGTGTTAAGGGCGTCGACGATAGTGTGCCGGGCACTCTCCTTGACCAGCGGTGCGCAGGCGTCCTCCAGATCCAGGAACACCTGGTCGGCGGGCAGGCTCTGCGCCTTCTCCAGGAAGCGCGGGCTACTGCCCGGCACCGCCAGGCAGGATCGGCGCGGGCGCGGGCGGTCGGACGCGGCGTCGGGTTGGGTCGTCATGTCGGTCGTGTCATCCTTCGGTTGTGGCCCCGGCCAGGGCACCCGGCCGGCCTGGCCATGGCTCGAGCTTATGGGCCCGGCGTATCTCATCGATGATTCCGCTGATGATGGCCGTAATTTCGAAATCCTTCGGGGTGAAGACAGCGGCTACCCCCTCGGCACGGAGGGCCTCAGCGTCCGCCGCCGGGATGATGCCGCCGACGACCACCGGAATGTCCCCCGCCCCGGACTGGCGCAGCCGGCGCAGGACGTCGGGCACGAGCTCGGTGTGCCCGCCGGAAAGGATCGAAAGCCCCACGCAGTGCACGTCCTCGGCGACCGCGGCCGCCGCGATCTGCGCTGGAGTGAGCCGGATGCCCTGGTAGATAACCTCGAATCCGGCGTCACGGGCCCGCACGGCGATCTGCTCGGCGCCGTTGGAGTGGCCGTCCAGGCCGGGCTTGCCCAGCAGCAGGCGCAGCCTGCCCGCGCCGATCTCCGCGGCGGTGCCCGCCGCCGCGGCCCGGACCGCGGCCATTTCCGCGCGCATGTCCGCATTCCCGGCCACTGTGACCGGGGCACCGCTGATCCCGGTGGGAGCCCGGTACTCGCCGAATTCCTGCCGCAGGGCAAGTGACCATTCGCCGGTGGTCACTCCCGCGCGCGCACAGGCCAGGGTCGCGCTCATCAGGTTGACGTCCTCGCGCGCCGCGTCGGCCCGCAGGAGGTCGAGGGCAGCACGGACCGCTGTCTCGTCGCGGCGGGCGCGCCACGCCGCCAGGTCGGCCAGCACCGCGCGGGCGTAGGCGGGGTCCACCCGGTGCACCGCGGTGCCGGTGTCCGCGGTGAGCGGGCTGGGCTCGGTGGCCTGGAAGCAGTTGACGCCGACCACCTTGTCTTCGCCGGATTCCATCCGGGCCCGCCGGGCCGCGTGCGAGGCGACGAGCTGTGCCTTGAGGTAGCCGGACTCCACCGCTGGTATCGCCCCGCCCATCGTCTGTACCGTGGCGATCTCCGCCTCGGCGCCCGCCATCAGCTCGGCGGTCTTGGCCTCCACCACCGGGGCGCCGTTGAACAGGTCGCCGTACTCCAGCAGGTCGGACTCGTACGCGAGCACCTGCTGGATGCGCAGGCTCCACTGCTGGTCCCAGGGCCGGGGCAGGCCGAGCGCCTCGTTCCAGGCCGGGAGCTGTACGGCCCGGGCGCGGGCGTCCCGGGAGAGGGTGACGGCCAGCATCTCCAGCACGATGCGCTGGACGTTATTCTCCGGCTGCGCCTCGGTCAGCCCCAGCGAGTTGACCTGCACGCCGTAGCGGAAGCGGCGAAGGGCGGGGTCGGTGATCCCGTACCGCTCCCGGGTGATGGTGTCCCAGAGCCGAGAGAAGGCGCGCATCTTGCACATCTCCTCGACGAAGCGGACACCCGCGTTGACGAAGAAGGACATCCGCCCGACGACCTCACCCATCCGCTCCGGGGGGACCTGCCCCGAGTCACGGACGGCATCCAGCACGGTCATCGCGGTGCACAGCGCGTAGGCGATCTCCTGCACCGGGGTCGCCCCGGCCTCCTGCAGGTGGTAGCTGCAGACGTTGATGGGGTTCCACTTGGGCATCCGGGCCACCGTGTAGGAGATCAGGTCGGTGGTCAGGCGCACCGAGGGGCCCGGCGGGAAGACGTACGTGCCGCGCGCCAGGTACTCCTTGATGATGTCGTTCTGCGTGGTGCCAGTCAGCGCGCTTATGTCGGCGCCCTGCTCCTCGGCTACGACCTGGTACAGCGCCAGCAGCCACATGGCCGTGGCGTTGATCGTCATCGAGGTGTTGGTCCGCTCCAGCGGGATGTCCGCGAAGAGGGCCCGCATGTCGCCGAGGTGCCCGACCGGGACGCCGACCCGCCCGACCTCGCCGTGGGCCAGGACATGGTCGGCGTCATAGCCGGTCTGGGTGGGCAGGTCGAACGCCACGGAGAGGCCGGTCTGGCCCTTGGCGAGGTTGCGGCGGTAAAGCGCGTTGGACTCCCTGGCGGACGAGTGCCCGGCATAGGTCCGCATCAGCCAGGGGCGTTCGCGGCCGGGGCGCTGGGCCCGCTGGTCTCCCGGCGCCTCGTACGGCTCGGTCATCCCGGCCTCATTCTCACGCGTTCCGGGCCGGCTCACACATTGCGGAACCGGTTGATCTCCGTCAGGTGCTTGGCCCGCAGCTCGTGATCACGCACACCCAGGCCCTCCTTCGGCGCGAGGCAGAGCACCCCCACCTTCCCATGATGCAGGTTCCGGTGGACATCCAGCGCAGCCTGGCCCGTCTGCTCCATCGGGTACACCAGCGACATGGTCGGATGGATCATGCCCTTGGAGATCAGCCGGTTAGCCTGCCATGCCTCGCGGTAGTTCGCGAAGTGCGAGCCGATGATGCGCTTGAGGCTCATCCACAGGTAGCGGTTGTCGTATTCGTGCATGAACCCGGAGGTCGAGGCGCAGGTCGCGATCGTGCCGCCGCGGCGCGTCACGTAGACAGAGGCACCGAACGTCTCCCGGCCGGGGTGCTCGAAGACGATGTCCACGTCCTCGCCGCCGGTCAGGTCACGGATCCTGCCGCCCAGGCGCTTCCACTCCTTCGGGTCCTGGGTGCGCTCGTCCTTCCAGAACTTGTAATCCTCGGCGGCGCGGTCGATGATCAGCTCGGCGCCCATCGACCGGCAGAGCTCGGCCTTCCGCTCGCTGGAGACGACGCAGATCGGGATCGCCCCGCCGGCCAGGGCGTACTGGGTGGCGTAGGCGCCGAGGCCACCGCTGGCCCCCCAGATGAGCACGTTGTCGCCCTGCTTCATGCCCGCGCCGTTGCGCGAGACCAGCTGCCGGAAGGCGGTCGAGTTCACCAGGCCCGGGGTGGCGGCTTCCTCCCAGGTCAGATGCTTTGGCTTGGGCATCAGCTGATTGGTCTTGACGATGGCCAGCTCGGCCAGGCCGCCGAAGTTGGTCTCGAAGCCCCAGATGCGCTGCTCCGGGTCCATCATGGTGTCGTTGTGACCGTCGGAGCTTTCCAGCTCGACGGACAGGCAGTGGGCGACGACTTCCTCGCCTGGCTTCCACACGGTCACGCCGGGACCGGTGCGCAGCACCACGCCCGCGAGATCCGAGCCGACCACGTGGTAGGGCAGGTCGTGCCGCGCGGTGAGCTCGGAGAGCTTCCCGTAGCGGCGCAGGAAGGAGAAGGTGGAGACGGGCGAGAAGATGGAGCTCCATACGGTGTTGTAGTTGACCGCGCTGGCCATCACAGCCACGAGCGCCTCGCCGAGGCCGAGCTCGGGGACCGGTACCTCTTCTACGTGCAGCGCCTTGCGGGGATCACGGTCGCGCACGTCGAGACCATCGAACATGTGCTCCTCGTCCCGGTGCAGGGTGACGGCCCGGTAGGCCTCGGGGAGCGGCAGCGCGGCGAAATCAGCCGTCTGGCTGCTGGGATTAAGGATGGTGTCGAGGATTTCTTTCATGGTTGTCTCCTCCCAGGCGATGTCTGCTCCGACAGCGCCAGGGGCTTCGGATAACGCGGCACCTCGCAGGTGTTATCCAAGCCTCTACCGCCGCCCGGGCGCGACTAGCGCCAAAAGGCATTCCCCCGCAGGGACCAACGCCCCCCCTTGGACCACAAGTACCGGGGGCGCGGTGGGGCCTTGTCACGGCCGCTGCGTTGCGGCCTCTGCTCTCCAGTGTTCGTCGCTGTTGCCTGAATTGTCTATTAAGAATTAAGCGCAACACTTAAGCGAATGTTTGACGGTGGCCCGGGACCAGGTATATCCCGCCAAGCCGCACGGAAGAGTTAACACCCGCACGGGAACCCGGCCGTGCCCTCGTGCGCCGGCCGCAGGATCACCTGACCGATCTCGCCCAGCCCAGCGGCGATTGTTCCCGTTGCCCGTGAGCCACCAGGTCGCCGCGCGTTGACGGCTGGCTCGTTTAAGACTTAATGTCTTAAGAGCTTAAGACATTAGGGGCTGGAGACATGATCAACTTCCGCGTTGAAGGCCGGTCGCCGGTACCGCCCTACCTGCAGATCGCGCGGCAGGTCCGGCAGGCGCTGCGGATGGGCGTGCTGGAGGTGGGCGACAAGCTGCCCACGGTGCGCGAGGTCGTCGCGGCGACAGCCGTCAATCCCAACACGGTGCTCAAGGCCTACCGCGACCTGGAACGCGAGGGCCTGGTGCAGGCCCGGGCCGGGCACGGCACGTTCGTGCTGAACCTGCCACCGGGGCCGCCGCCCGGCACGCACTCCCGGCTCGGCCGCAGCCTGGCCCGGTGGGTGCGGGAAGCCCGCGAGGCCGGGCTCGACGATGAGTCGATCGAATCGCTGCTGCGCGTCACGCTGCAGGCAGCACCCGAGGAGGAGATCGCATGACCACGGTCATCCAGACCCGGGGACTGGTCAAGCAGTTCCGCCGGGCCACCGCGCTGAGCGACTGCGACGTCACCGTGCCCGAGGGCAGCATATGCGCGCTGATCGGCCCCGCTCCTTCGTCACCTACCAGCCCGCCAGCCGGTTCTGGGCGTTCCAGGGCATCGAGACCGGCGGCTTCGTCATCCTCGCGGCCATCCTGCTGACCGTGACCGCCGTCGCGCTGATCCGTCGGGACGCCTGACCTCAGCTCGCCGCGCCGTCGGCGTACCAGCCGATGGCGCGGCGCGGCCGCTGGACAGCGACCCGGATGCGGTCCGGCGGCTCGGCGCTGAAGGCGCGGCGGAGCGAGCTGGCGAAATGCCCCGCCGGGGCGCCCAGCGTGCGCCCGGCGGTCACTCGGCCGGGCCGATCTCGGCGCCGGCGAGCTCGGCGTAGATGAGGAACTTGAACGGGTCGAATTGCTGGTGCTGCTCCATGAGGCGGTGCAGCGCGGTGCGGCGCAGCCCGGCCAGTGCGGTGCTGGCGGGGTAACGCAGCAGGCCCGGCTCGATGATCTCCAGGGCGAGGGCGTGATCGCCTTGGCCGATGAGGGTGTCGGCGGCGGCGGCGAACTGCTCCGCCCTGCCGCCAGCGAGCAGGTCGAGTGCGGCGGCTTGCTCGGCCGCGGTCGACGGCTCCAGTCCCCGCCCGTCCAGCGGCCAGTAACCGGTGTGCTGGTGGTAAAGCCGCTCGGTGAAGTGGTCGCGGATCACCAGGTAGGGCACGACCGCCGTGGGGTGCTCACGGAGCACGGCCGGGAGGCTGGCCGCCGCCAGGATGTCCGGCAGGATGCGGCCGCCGCGGATGCCGTCCAGCACCTCGCCGTGCAGCTGGGTCAGTGCCGCCTCCAGGCCGGCGACCGCCTCGGCGGTGAAATTTTCGGTCAGCGTTGGGTGGCCGTGGATGAGCAGGCGGGGCCGCAGGCTGGCAATGAAGGCGAGGGTCTCCAGGAGCCCCTCCGGGGAGCCTTCGCCGTCGAATGGCTGCCCCAGGTAGGGCATCATCACGTCGCCGGTGAACAGCACGCCGCTCGCCGGAAGGTGGACCAGCAGCGCGTCGCTGGTTTCCCCGCCCGCCGTTGGATAGAGGACGAGCTCGGTGCCACCGATGGTCAGTCGCGTCGGCTGGCTGATCAGCTGGTCGGGGACGACGGATGGGGGGATATCTCCGGCGGCGCCGGCGAAGTAGCGGAACCGTGGCCGCTCCCCCTGCGCACGGTCCAGTCCGGCGGGGAAACCGGCCTGAGCGATCACCTGCGTGCCGGGCCCGCGCAGCGCGCCCGCGCCGCCGATGTGGTCCCAATGCGCGTGGGTGAGGATCAGCTGGCTGATCGCACCGTCAGCAGGCGGGTCAAGGGCACCGAGCGCGGCCTTGACCCGGTCCTCGGCGGTGCCTGCGTCGATCGCGACGACGCCGTCGCTGGTCGTGATGAACGCCAGATCGCTGAAGTCGTAGCCCTGCGCGACCTGGATACCGGGCTCCGGGCGGAAGACCCTGGGCGAGGTGAAGCGGAACCCGTCCTGGGCGGTGGCCCAGAAGCCGCCGAACATCAGCCGCGTGCAGACCGGAGCCGCGCCGAGCCCCGACTTGCGTTCGGCCTCGGCGGCCTGGTCATCCTGGCCCAGCATGGCATGGGCGGCGGCGAGGCCGTGGTGCACCGACCGCAGCAGCATGGGCGGGAACTGATCCCGGACGGCCAGGACGAACTCCAGGTCAGCGATGGCGCGAGCGGCCCGTTCCCGGTCCGGCGGCAGCCCGGCCAGGGCCAGCCCGCGGAAGTACTGCGGCGGCCCGAGATCGGTGGCCGCGGCCTGGTCCAGCTTGGCCAGCGCGGCGTCCACATCCTCGCCCAGCCGGGCCTGGAAGAACCCGGCGAGCGTGAGCGGCAGCGCCTCGCCTGGCTGGGCGTCGGCCAGCTCGGAGAAGTAACGGTATCCCTCGCCGTCCGCGCGGGCAGCCGCAAGCCTGGTGGCGAGGGTGATCGTGGTGGCCCGGTCGGCGCCAGGCCAGCGCGCCGCCGTCTTGAGTGATTCGATGCCGCGGTCGCGGGTGATCGATCCGGTCATGCCAGTGCTCCCGCTGAGGTGAGTTGGGTTGTTTCGGCTTCATCGGTCGCCGGGGCCGCCGGCTGGGCGGGCAGGAACAGGACGGCCAGGAGGGCCCCCGCGGCGGCCACCCCCGCGGCGACGAGGCAGCTGATGGTCAGGCCGCGCAGGAACGCGCTGGCGGCGGTGTGCTGCAGTGCCTGCCCGAGGCCCGGGTGGCCGAGGGCCGCGATCTTGCCGGCGGCCACGTACGCGGCGCCGACGGACTGGTGCGCGATCGCCGCGACCGGGCCGGGCACGCTCGCCGGCAGGGTGGCGGTCAGCCGCGATCCGTAGATGGATGCGTAGACACTGCCGATCACGGCCACGCCGAGCGTGCCGCCCACCAGCCTGGTGGAGTCGTTCACGGCCGAGCCGACGCCTGCCTTGCTCCGCGAGATGGCGCCCATGATGGACTCCGTAGCGGGCGCGGAGGTCAGGCCCATGCCGAGCCCGTACACCACCATCTGGACCGCGATGATGCGGTAACTGATCGTCGCGCTGTTGGTCGCCGCCACCCAGCCATAGAACGCGGCCATCGCGACGAGCCCGATGGTGACGATGAGCTTGGTCCCGGCCCTTACGGCGAGCTGAGTCCCGGCGACCGATCCGGCGCCAACCGACAGCGCCACCGGGAGCAGGTGAACACCGGCTGAGAGCGGACCGTAGCCCCTGACGACCTGGAAGTACTGCGTCATCAGGAAGATGAAGCCGAACAGGGTGAAGAACGACACCGTGACCGCGCCGCTGGCCGCGCTGAACCGAAGGTTGCGGAAAAGCCGCACATCGAGCATCGGGTGCGCGGCCCGCCGCTCCCGCACGATGAACGCGGCGAGCAGGACCGCCGAGGCGGCAAAGCCGGCCAGGCTGCGCCCGGCTGCCCAGCCGTAGGCCGGCGCCTCGATGATGGTGAAGACTCCCACGGCCAAGGCTGCCGACGAAAGCACCAGGCCAGGGACGTCAGGAGCGGCCGCGTCCGGGGCCTTCGACGCGGGAACGGCGAGCGCCACGAGGATCCCGGCGGCCGCCGCGACCGGCGCCATGGCGATGAAGATGCTGGCCCAGCTGAAGTGCTCGAGCAGCCAGCCGCCCACGATGGGCCCCATCGCGATGGCCACGCCCGCGATCGCGCCCCACAAGCCGATCGCCCGGGCACGTTCCCTTCGCTCGGTGAAGACGTTGGAGATCAGCGAGAGCGTCGCCGGGAATGTCATGGCGGCGCCCAGTCCCATCACGGACCTGGCCGCGATGAGCTGCGCCGGGTCGGTCGTGAAGCCGCCGGCCAGGCTGGCGGTCCCGAACACAGCCAGTCCAGCCAGCAGCATGCGCTTGCGGCCGAACCGGTCGGACAGGCTGCCGAAGGTGAGCAGCAGCGCGGCGAAGACGAGGTTGTAGGAATCGACGACCCACTGCAGCTGAGTGGTGGTGGCATGCAGTTCGCGCACCAGGGCGGGAAGCGCCACGTTGACCAGGGTCGTATCCAGGTTGATGAGGAATGCTGCGAGTAGCAGCGCGACGAGAATCATGGGCTTGGATCGCATAGTTTCGCCTTCACGATGGATCGTTCTGGCCGCGCTAACCGAGCGGCGGCTGCGGAGGCCCGGCCGGGCGCCGATGGCGGGTAACCCGGCCCGGTGAGCCAGGCTCATTGAGGGAACGTTAAGAATTTCCGCCGCCCTGGGGCGTCACCCAAAGGTGCATGCCGGGTGGAATATCGCTGCGCGGCAAGCCCGCACACGAAGGTGCTACCGGACGGCGTGGGGTGCGGGCTACCGGACGGCGTGGGGAGCGGTGCTACGGGACGGCGCGGGGAGCGGTGCTACGGGACGGCGCGGGGAGCGGTGCTACCGGACGGCCTCGGGTGCGGTGCTACCGGACAGCCTCGGGTGCGGTGTCAGGGGATCAGGCCGAGCTGCCGGGCCCGTGCGACGGCCTCGGTACGGTTGGCGGCCCCGAGCTTGCCCAGGATGTGCGTCACGTGCTTCTTGACCGTGTCGAGCGCTACCACCAGTTCGTGGGCGATGCGCTGATTGGACCTGCCCGCGGCGAGCAGCCGCAGCACCTCCAGCTCGCGGTCGGTCAGCGGCTCGGCCATGCCCGGCAGCGCGGCGGTGGCCCGCCTCGATGACGGCGCGGCGGCTGCCTGACCGCAGGCGCGCAGGAGCCCAGCCAGGTAGTCCGGGTCGATGTCGCGGGCGGGGGCGCGCTGGTCCTTCCGGGCGGCGGAGAGCCGGGCCAGCAGCGCGCGCATCGGCGCGCCCTCGTCGGCAACGACCCGGACGTAGCCCTGCGGGCAGCCGAGCGTGACCGCCTCGGCCAGGGCACCGAGGGCGCCGTCGTGATCGCCGCGGGCGGCCAGCGCCAGCGCCCGCAGCGCCTGAATCTCGATGACGCTGCCGGTGCGGCCCTGGCCCGCCGCGGTGGCCAGCAGCGCCTGCAGCAGCGTGAGTGCCGCGCCGGGGCGGTCCTGGGCGAGCAGCACCCGCGCCAGCACCAGATACGTCGGCTCCCGGGGATAATCCGGCTCGTCCGCTGGGCTGAGGCCGGCCGCCGTCGCCCACTGGCCGGCCGCCGTGACATCGCCCTGGGCCAGCAGCAGCCGCGCCCGCTGGGCGGGCACCGGGTTGAACAGGGCGACCACTTGCGGGCTCAGCTCGACCTGCCGGGCCTCCCCTATCGCCGCTGTGGCGGCGGCCGCATCACCGTGCGCCTGCCGAATCCGGGCCAGCACGGCCAGGCCGGCGGCCAGCGGCGGGGTGAAGGCGAGCTGCCGGCATAGCGCGATCCCCCGGGTGGCGTG
>Ga0302319_10007844_pt1 | contig 20894 bp, 12 predicted proteins | sample Bog_T0_2_FD_203319 | JGI IMG/M metagenome (GOLD analysis project Ga0302319, IMG submission 203319) | Peat permafrost microbial communities from Stordalen Mire near Abisko, Sweden - Bog_T0_2 | ecosystem: Environmental > Terrestrial > Soil > Wetlands > Peat | place: Sweden: Abisko, Stordalen Mire... | reverse complement strand
TCTTCGGGTACCTCGTGAGTCCGTGGGTTCCTACCACTCCTCTGCGAATCGCGGCGGTCTCCGCGCGTCTGAATGCGCATTACCGGCAGCGCGCCAAGGCCCAGAGAATAGCCGAAGGCGGCGGCCAGTTCCTCGAATTGCACCACGCGGCGCGGCTCCGGCTTTTCATGAATTCGATAGATTGACGGCACGCCCAGGTCTTCAAGCCAGGTGGCGACGCACTCGTTTGCCGCCAGCATGAACTCCTCAATCAGGCGATTAGCCCACGTTCGCTCAGACTTTGTGACGCCGCGCATCTGGCCCTGCTCGTCAAACTCAATTACTGGCTCCGGCAAATCGAAATCGATGCTTCCGCGCTCCTCGCGGCGCTTGTTCATCAGCCCCGCCAGCTTGCGCATAAGCTCGAAATTCGGAACTAATTCGGCGTAACGCGCGCGGGTCTCGGCATCCCCTTCCAGAATCGCGTGAACCTCTGTATAAGTCATCCGAGCAGCGGAACGAATCACGCCCTCGACAATCTCATAGCTCTGAATCCGCGCATCGGCGTCCAGCTGAATAATGCAGCTCAGCACCAGCCGGTCTTCGCCGGGACGCAGGCTGCAGATGTTTGTCGAAAGTTCGTGCGGCAGCATGGGAATGGCGCGATCTGGGAAGTAGACGCTCGTGCCGCGTAGCCGCGCTTCCAGATCCAGATCCGTCCCAGCGCGCACATATTCAGCCACGTCGGCAATATGCACTTGTAACTCATAGCCACCGCCGGAAAGCTCGGTAACCAACACCGCATCGTCAAAATCACGTGCTGTTTCGCCGTCAATAGTCACAATCGGCAGGCCGCGAAAATCCTTCCTGCTGTTGGCTTCAGCCTCGTCCAGATGAGCGACGCTGCGTGCTTCTTCAAGCACTTTCTCCGGAAACACGCGCGGCAACTGGTGTTTGCGGATCATCATTTCCACATCCACGCCGAAGTCGTCCGGATCGCCCAGCACTTCAATCACCCTCCCAATCGGTGGCCGTGTCGGCGTCGGCCAGCTGGTGATCTCGACGTCGACAACCAGGCCTTCCAGGTTGTCGTGGACTTCTCCGGCCTGAGCCTCGCTGCCCAGCACCCTGTGCGCGGTCGAACCTTCGGCCACCTCCGGTACTTCAAGGCCTGGCGGAATCAAAATATGCTGCGTCATACGCTCGTCGAACGGCACGACAGAGTGCCCCTGCTGCCGATCAGACCGCGCATAATGAAACACACCCACGACAGTCGGATTGCGTCGCTCAATCACGCGGACAATGCGCCCCATCCGCCGCCCATCGGCCTTCGGTGGTTCCACTTCCACCAATACCTGGTCGCCTTGCATGGCGCCATTGATTTCATTCGGAGGAATGAATATGTCCTCCTGTCCTGTAGCCTGGCGCGCATTGGGACGGACGAAGCCGTATCCATCGCGATGCAAATCGAGCCGTCCGGCAGCTAGATTCTCGCGCGTGCCAACAGCCTTGGGAATGCTCCAATGTTCGCGGTCCAGCTTGACGAGCGCGCCGCGGGTGGTCATTCGGGCCAGTTGCTCCAGCAGCAGACGCCGCTGCATGCCCCCGCCCAGGCTCAGCTCGCGGACGAGCTGCTTGTATCCGGCTTTCTGGCCAGCCGAGCGAGCGATCCGCGCGAGCAGTTCCTTGTCATTCATAACTCAAGAGTAGGGGATTCCATTCACGCGCGCTCCAAATGCATGGCTATTCTGGAGGTTTTGCCGGTACTTTTTTCTTTGTTTTTCGAGCCGTCTTCATCGGCCCATATACGCTGATCGCGATTTGCGCATTGACCTCGGCGGCTGCGCGAACAGCGTCAGAGCCAACTGCGACCCAGTAATGGCTGCCCCGCTTCGGCGCCTCAATGCCGATATCGAAGCTTCGCGATTTGGCGGCATTCCAGGCGGCAAGCTCTGAAGTGGGAAGCTTCTGAATCAGTTTGCAATACCTGAGTATCCACGATTCCGGTGTCTTCGGTTGCGCTGCAAGCTCAAGATAAGCTTTGAACAGTCCGAATTCCTTTCCCAGGTAGTGGACATGGACCTTCGAGCCCAATGCGGCCACCAATGATTGCAGATCCGAATTAGAGAAGACCTCGAGAGCAACACTGATAAGGCTGCTCTTGTCCAAATTACTCATGCCCATAAGCGGTATTATCGCTGGGCCCATCCTTGCCGCGTCGTTGTTTCTGCGGCAAGGGTGGGATTCGCGAATTTTAGAACGACCAAACCGATAGCAATCGCTACTTCTGCTCGGTTGGCGGCGCGGCAGGTGGATTGGCGGTCGGCTTCAATTGGTCGCGGATCAAGTTGGCCAGCAGCACATCCACCAGGGTTCCACCACCCTGGCCGCTACCGCCACCACCGGCGACGATCTGCGGAACGAGCTGCACCTTGTTCGAAGCCAATGCCTGCACCACCTGCACCAGCGCGTAGTTGCCGGACTCCATCGAGTCAATCTTCAGCTTGATGACGTCGGCTTCGGATGTTCCCACAGCCAGTGTCTTCGATGCTTCGGCGTTACCAACGATCGTAATCACGTTGGCGTCGGCTTCAGCGTTGATCTTCTTCGATTGCGCCTGGCCGCGAGCACCCTCGATGGCCGCCTCAGCGCTGAACTTGGCGATGGTTACGCTTCTTTCGGAGTCCACAACGCGCGCCTGCGTATCAGCCATGGCCCTCGCCTGCTGCAGATCCTTGCGGGTCTCTTCGGCGAGCTGCTGGGTTTTGTAAGTGACCTGCTCCTGCTCAGCGATCTTGCGGTCGGTGAGCGTCTTCATCAACGCTTCCGGCGGTATGATATCGCCAATCAGGGTATCGATGGCGTTTACGTTGTACTCGCCGAGGGCCGCGCCGATTGAAACCTTCGCTTCCGCCTGCCGCTCGCTGCGCTTCTTCAGGAACTCGATCACGTCCGAGGTCTGAGCAGCGTTGCGGAAATAGTTGCCGATGGTCGGTTCAAGCACCTGAGTAACCAGGTTGGCCATGGTTCCAAACCGAGCAATCACTTTAGGCGCATCATTTCGTGGAACATGAATAATCTGGCTCACGTCCAGGTTGAAGGTGAAACCATCCGACGAACGTACGGTAATCGTCGAGAGCTTTTCGTCCAGCTTGTGCGCCTCGCTTTTGCCGGTCGCCCAGTTGAGAACGATGTTGGCGGTAGGCACAATTTCCACCTTGTGGGTAAACGGGTTGATGGGATACTTGCCCGGATCGAGCGGATCGCACCAAACGCCCTTTTGGCCGCGGCTGACCAGGTTGCCGTGCTTGAAGGCATCGCCCGTTACGTCCTTGCCTTCTTCGCCGACATAAGCAATGACGACGCCGACATTGGCGATTGGGACGTCCGTCATTGGCTTGGTTTCGACTGTGGCAAAACGCGGATTGATGAAGTACCGGCCAGCAAGAATCACCTGCTCCTGGAGCCCCTTGTGGCCGCCGTTGGTGATAAAAGCCTCGGCGTCCTGGTACATGTTGTGGCCGGGAACCTCCTTGCCTGCGATTTCGCCTGTCGCCAGGGGCTTGCCGTCTTTAGTGGTGACCACGCCCACCATGTTGTCGGGAATCTCAAGCACTTCAGCAGCGGCGACCTGGAACAGTGCCGTATTGATGCGATACGTGCCGGGAGGGATGATGGAGATCTGCGGTCCGCGCTCGCCGCCGCGCGTCAGGAAGCCGCGCGCATCCTGAAATGAGTTGCATTCGACCGTACGCGCGAGGACACGACCGCCGGAGAGGGGATGCCCGTCCCGGGCTTCGACAATACCGATATGGCTTTTGTCGATGGTGGTGAATGGAACCTTGGTGACGGCGAATTGCCAAGCCCACAGTCCAAAATGAATGCCGGGCGCGAGCGTATCCGCCTGCAAGCCGGCCTCACCGTTCAGAGCCACGATTGCGCCATCGGGCAGGGTTCGGTTTTTGCCCACCAGCACCCACTTCTTGTTGACGATTCCGATCTCGTCCTTGGAAATAATGACGGTTCCAAAGACGACGCGCAGAACCAGCTTGTACAACACGAACAACAGGATGAGTATCAGTACCCATCCATACTTGACTACCGGATCAACGGCTGTTGAATCCATGGCAACGTTCTCCTTGATTGAGGACTCTCAATCATACGTCAACTGTTAAGCCCGCTTTGGTGTGTGTGCGCAGTGTCTCAGGGCGCAGAAACGTGCCGTGTTTAAGGCACGTACCCCGGTCCATGCAGCACCTTGCCGGGAAGAGCGCCGGTCATTTTGCCGCCCTCAATTACGGGCACGCCGTTGACCAGCACAAACTCCATGCCTTCAGACAACTGGTTGGGGTTTTCGAAGGTGGCTTTGTCACGGATGGTGGCAGGGTCGAAGACCACTACATCGGCCCACATTCCCTGCTTCAGGACGCCGCGATCAATAAGCCTCATGCGTTGCGCGGGCAGCGCGGAAAACTTGCGAATGGCATCGGGCAGCGTCAACTGATTCTCTTCCCTTACATATTTACGCAAAATTCTCGTAAAGGTTCCGTAAGCACGCGGGTGGGGATGCTCCTGTCCCAAAATGCCATCGGGCGAGGTTCCCGAAGAGTCGTTGTCGATGGATACCCAAGGCTGTTTCAGCGCCAGCAGCACGTCGGGTTCGTCCATGCCGAACACGGCGACCATCGTGAACGCGTTGTCCTTAATGAGGATGTCAAAGAGCGCGTCGATGGGGTCTTCTTTCCACTCGGCGGCTACATCTGAGAGCCGCTTGCCCTGCAACTGGATCAGGCCGGGGGTCTGCACGACAGCAATCTGGACAGCTTCAGGGCCGGGAATCTCCTGCCATTCATTGTCCCAGTCGTTTCCGGATGAGTCTTTCCCGGGCGAAAGCATGTCTTTGCGGATGCGCGCGCGGGTGGCGGGATCTTTGAGACGGGTAATGAGTTGAGTGTCGCCGCCGTCGTGTGCCCAGGGCGGAACGAAGGCGGAAAAAGTGTTGAACCAGGCGGTATAGGCGTAGGTGTTGGCGCTGACGTCGACTCCGGCGGCGCGGGCCTGCTCAATGCGCGCTACAATCTGCGGCATGCGTCCCCAATTCGTTTTTCCGGCTGCCTTCAAGTGCCAGATCTCGACTGGAAGATGGCCTTCGCGCCCGATCTGAACTGCTTCGTCAATGGATTCCAGAACAGTGTCGCCCTCGCTGCGGATGTGGCTGGCGTAGATGCCGCCGAATTTGCCCGCCTCGCCGGCCAGCGCAATCAGTTCTGGAGTCTTCGCATAAGGCGCTGGCGCATATTGAAGCGCTGTCGACAGGCCCACCGCGCCGTCTTGCATGGCGTCGCGGACCAGGGCCTTCATCTGGTCGAGTTGCGCTGGAGTAGGTTGCACATCGGCATCGCCCAGCACCATGCGGCGCACGGAAGTGGCGCCCACGTAGCTGGCCAGGTTGATGCCCATACCCTGCTTCTCAAGGCGGCCAAAGAACTGGCGGAAGGTGTGCCAATCCGGGGTGAGGTGGTAGTGCTCATAGCCGGAATGGTCGGCTGCGAGCATTGCGTCGCTCACCGGCGCGGCCGAGTCGCCTTCGCCCGTGATCTCGGTGGTGATGCCCTGATAAATCTTCGACGGCAGGCGCGGATCGACAAGCATTGTAAGCTCCGACTGGCCTAGCATGTCGATGAATCCCGGCGCTACCACTTTGCCTTGGGCATCGATGGTGCGCTTGCGGGGTGAATTGGCCAGGTTGCCGATAGCCGCGATATGGCCATCGCGAATACCCACATCGCCCGAGTACCAGGGCGAGCCGGTGCCGTCGATGATGCGTCCGTGGGCAATGATCAGGTCGAATGGCTGTGCGGTCGCGCCCTTTTGCGCCAGGATTGCGGCTGTCAAAGCGAGATAGATTCCCAACAGCAGAAACGCGGTCTTGGCTTGGCGATGCATTTCGGCGGCTCCTTTGGGTATTTTCAGACTTCGTTGGGTGCGTGTGGATAAGGCCAGGCCGCTCGACGCGGCCCTGCCGGTCTCCTTCGAAAGGCTTTCCAGGATGGATAAATCTGAATTGGCTTGAGCGGCCATTCTACCCCGAGCCAGCGAGGCCTCGACAGTCTGTTGTGCGAACAGGTTACCTCTGTGTTCGAATTCACTCGAATGTTGTAGATACCCGAAACAGCTGTCGTGCGACTCTATAGGCGGCATCTGCTCATGATATTGATCCCATCGAACTATCTTGACATCCGGCAGAATGGCGGAGCAGATTAAAGACAATTGTTGAGTCTTTCGGATCAACGCTGAATCACTGCTGTCGAATCTTGCCTCGGAGATGGATCTTCCGGCAGAAGTTGCGGCCGGATTTCAGGATGAAACGTACGCTCAAGCAGCGCGTTCTGATCACCACAGCCGTTGTCCTCGCAGGAGCATTCTGCGGCGCGGCAGTGGCTCTTGTGATTGCGGCCTGCGTTCAAATCAAATTGGCCGATTACCGCTTGCAACGCGAAGCTGCGCAACTGATCGCGGCGCATAACGCGTTTCAGGATGAGGCTCACGCGCTGCTGACGGCGATGAATACGTCGCATTACGCGTTCTGCTCCGACACCGAAATTGCCTTCTTCAGAAAGCTTGTTTTCAACGCGGAATATTACCGGGATGCCGGTCACATCCGCGACGGAAAGATCCTCTGCTCGGCTACGCTCGGCAGGGACAATCTACCCCGTGCCGAACACTTTCCGGCTGTATCGTTGCCGGATGGCATGGGGTTGCTGAGCCGTTTCTCGCCGTATGATTCAGGGGAGCAGCGGGTGAGCGCACGCGTGCTCGGCGATTCTTTTGTCGACCTGGACCCCGGCGTTTCAAGGCGGCTGGACCTGATTACGAAAAACAGGTCACTCACGGTGATCGACGCCATTACGAAGAAACCAACACATCCGGGCAGGCCGTTCTCCGCGCCTGATCCTGTTAAAACGGACCGGGATTGGCAAGGGCGCGTTGGCGGAATGATGTATGCCACACGTTGCGACACCCGGAATCTTAGCTGCATGACCACATACATTGCTATTCCGGAAGTGCTGGGGGCGCAGCGCCGGATGCTGATTGTTTCCATTTTGCTGGGCGGTCTGACAGGCGCCCTCATCGGCTTTGCCATTGCCTACCTCCGATTGCGCGACCGAAGCATGGAGCACCAACTGCGCCATGCGATTCTCAAGGATCACTTGCAGGTGGTCTATCAGCCTATCGTGGAGGTGGATACTCGGCGCATCGTCGGCGCAGAAGCTCTGGCACGTTGGACGGACGAAGGTGGCGTTCCCGTGTCTCCCGATGTGTTTGTCAAGATTGCCGAAGTGAGCGGCTTCGTAGGCGGGATCACGAAACTTGTGTTGCAGCACGCATTGCGGGACTTTACAGGCCATCTTGCCACCCATCCGGATTTCCGGCTCAGCATCAATGTGGCTGCGGCTGACTTGAGCGATCCCGAGTTTTTACCCATGCTTGAGGAATCGCTGGAGCGGGAATCGGTGCCGGCTGATTGCCTGACCATCGAGATTACAGAGAGCTCGACGGCCAGGCATGAGGTCGCTATGAGGACGATTGGCAAGCTCCGCGAGCGCGGCCATGCCATTCATATTGACGACTTCGGCACCGGGTATTCCAGCCTGTCCTATCTCCGCGATCTGTCCATCGACGCGATCAAGATCGACAAGTCCTTCACCCAGGCTATCGGCACTGAAGCGGTGACGGTGGGCATTCTTCCGCAGATTCTTGCCATGGCGGAGGCGCTTAATCTGAAAGTGGTCGCGGAAGGCGTCGAGACCGAGTTGCAGGCTAACTATTTCGCCGCCGTTCAACAGACGGTGCTGGCCCAGGGATGGCTTTTTGGCCGTCCTGTTCCTGTTGAAGAGTTTCATCGGCTGCTGTCAAAAGAAACTAATAACGAAAGCACATCCGAAAATGCCGCCTGAAACGGTTCAAAACAATAGGACCGACGTCCTGATAAGATTTTCGTTTTTAATAAGGCCGGGCATCACGCCATACCTTTGCGGCATGGCGCGATGTGTGGGGTTGAGCTACTCCGCCGTGAAGGTGTAGTCGTTATAAACCAGCGTGCCGTTGTACCGGGTGTAGAGGCGCGCGTAGATCTTCGCACCATTGGTTGGCAGGCCCCTGAAAGTGGCGGAGGTTGTCGTCTGCTGGCCTGAGTCGTACAGGTTGCTCGATCCGGCACCCGTGGTTCCCAGAAACAGCCAATAGCCCTGATTGCCGGAACCGGTGGCTGCCGTCCAGTCAAATGTGGCACTGGCGCCTGTAAACGTACTTCCCGGCGTGGGAGTGGTGAGTACAGCCTGGGCCGCCGCCTTGTAGGTGTAGTCGTTATAAACCAACACCCCGTTGTACCGTGTGTAGACGCGTGCGTAGATGGTTGCTCCGTTGGTTGGCAGGCTACTGAACGTTGCGGAATTGGCTGCCTGCTGACCGGTATCCAGCAAGTTCTTCGACCCGGCTCCCGTTGTCCCCAGGAACAGCCAGTAGCCCTGGTTGCCGGGTTCGGCAGACCACGTAAACGTCACACTTGGGCCTGCAAGCGTGCTGCTCGGCGTGGGCGACGTCAGCACCGGCGGCTTCATCCACGCGGTGTAGGTGTAGTCGTTATAGACCAGAACACCGCTGTACCTGGTGTAGAGGCGTGCATAGATTGTCGCGCCATCCGTTGGTAGGCTGCCAAAGGTGGAGGAAGTAGCTGTCTGCTGACCAGAGTCGTAAAGATCCTTAGACCCCGCTCCCGTCGTTCCCAGGAATAACCAGTAGCCCTGGTTGCCGGCTGCGGCTGCCGTCCATGTAAAGGTCGCGCTTGCGCTTGAAAGCGTGCTGCCGGGTGCCGGACTGGTCAGCACAGGCAGTTGCTGGAACGCGGTGTAGGTGTAGTCGTTGTATGCGAAGACGCCGCTGTACCGGGTGTAGACCCGGGCGTAGATCGTTTCACCGTTGATTGGCAAGCCGCTGAAGGTGGCGGACGTAGCCGTCTGCTGGCCGGAGTCGTACAGGTTTTTCGATCCAACTCCCGTCGTGCCGAGGAATAGCCAATACCCCTGATTTCCGGCGGCAGCCGCGGTCCATGTAAACGTCGCGCTGGGGCCAGTAAGAATGCTGCTCGGCGTGGGGCTTGTCAGCACCGGCGGTTCCATCCAGGCTGTGTAAGTGTAGTCGCTCGTCTGCCAGGCGCCGTTGACCATCGACGACAAGCGTGCGTAGATAGTCTCCCCATTCACGGGCAATCCCGACACGGCCTGGGAGGTCTCTGTCGTCCCGCTCACGGAAAACAAATTGCTCGATCCAACGCCGGTTGTGCCCAGCATGAACGCATATTCGGTGACCTTGATTCCTCCCGTCCAAGAGAACGTCTGGCTGGAGCCCGTCAGCGTGCTGCCAGGCGCCGGTGTAGACAGCGTCGCGGCGGTAGGCGGGCGCAGATCGAACGATATGGCATTGGAGCCGCTTTGGGTGAAATTGCTGTCTCCTCCGTAGGAAACGGTGAAGTTATATTGGATCGCTTCCAAAGTTCCGAGCGAAAGCGTTCCTTTCCCGGTATCGTCCAGCGTGACCGAGCCCGAATTCTGCACCCCAAACACCTGCGGACTGGTGTAATACACGTTCACCGTTCCTGTAGGAACCAGTGCGCCCGGATTGTTTGCTCCTGTTGCTGTTGAAACCGTGAAGTTGAGGGTAACTGGCGTAGAAGTTGTAATACTCGCCGGAACCGGAGTCGTCGTAATTGTTGTCTGAGCCGGAATCAGCGGATGCGTAGTATCCACAACATAGTAGGCGAAGGGTTGGAAGCGAAGGAATGAGTAACCGCAGCTTCCATTCAGGTCCGGACCACTGGTGACATACTCTCCCGAAAAGTATAGATGGCCATCGGTACTCAACTCGGGCTGAACGAGGCCGGCAAGTGAGCTGTCCGTCATGTTGCCTGTGCACTGGTTGTCCACGCTGGTTTGGCTGGTGAACAGGGTAATCCAGTTAGTGCCGTCAAGCATGTAGAAAGCAGGTTCCCCCGTCCCGCCTTGCGTGTTGTCTGTTGCGTAAACGATGAACCTGCCGTTCTTCACGGCATAACCGTAGAAATAAGGTTCGTCATAGGTCCCGGTGCCGGTTTTGAGCAGCGGTAATTGACTTAGATTCGTAACCACGGCTGTAGCTGGGCCACCGGCCAGCGGTACCTTGAAGATTCCGTAGTAATCCTCATTGGCCGAAACGCCTCCGCCTGCGTCCGCCTGGAAGTAAACATAATCGCCATCAATCTGGACAAGGTCTTGAAAGGCAAAGGCGATTCCATCCTGGGGCTGCCCGGGTAGCGTGCTGACAGCGCCGCAGATATTGCAAACCCCGGAGTCGATCAGCGAATTGCAGCCCATGGTAGTACCGAGAGGCTCAGTATAGAGGGCCACATATGAAAGCGTGCTGGACCCGGTGTACGCCATATTCGTGCCGTCGGTGGCGGGATTGCTGACCCCGTCGACAACGAAGATCTCGTTGTCCTGTCCGGCGGCACTGCATCCCTGGTTCTGGGCGGTAGACAGCCACAGAGTAGTCAGGCTGGAACCGTCAACACCGGCCGAATAAAGTGCGCCGCCGATAGAGAAAACCACGGTGCTTTTGGCCACGGCAAACAAACCGTACCTGCCGTAGCCATCGACATCTTCACCCCACACCCCCGCAGCCACCTGTGTGCTGTCCGCCACCCGCACGGCCGCCGATGATCCATCGGCCTTGACCGAATAGATGCCAAAGAGTGTGCCGCCCGAGCCCGAGCCGTTGGCGTAAAAGACAACCGTTCCCTCGCTCACCTCGACGGCGCCGTAAATATATGCAGCCGGGGTCGTGCTTGAGGGTAGATTCGTACCGATCGAGAACAGTTTTACCGGCGTGCCGCCAACCACAGTCTTGGACCATACCGCGTCATTGGTGGAAATGGCTGTATAGGTGCCGTCGGTCGCTATGGTCTCACCAAAATTGAACCCCGCCGTAGTATCGGTCGGGAACGTATTTGGGTCAATGAACTTGGTCGTGGAATATTGCGCCAATAACCCCGGCGCAGCCAATGAAAGCAGCCCAAAGGTCAAGACAACCACTAAGCTCCGGACTGCGAAAGAAAAGCGCTGCCGGGAGAAGGAGGTGGAGTTATCCGACGAGTCCTCGGGAATAACCGTGCCTGCCAACGCTTGCCTGGATGCGACACACTGGGCGGAAATGCCCGTCATACTCATCAGTCGGAGATTTCTGAGACGACTGGAAACCATTGGGTGTCTCCTTTTGCTGTACGCCGGGTTGACCGGCCTGGGAATGCGGATAAGGGCGCTCTCGCCTTGTCTTGCCGGAATGAATTTTCTATAGCGATAGGAAAGTGGAGCAAGAATCCGGGCCTCCTTGCAATCGAACACAGGAGTTCAGGCGTCCATGACAAGGGCTGAACTTCTGGAGAGCAAGACTGGACGTCACTGGTTAATAAATCGGATTGAAGTATCTTGGGGGACGAACCAACTGATTCTCGGCAATCGAAGGGTCGATTGGCAAGGAAAAACTCTCGACCTCCAATCCTTTGTGTCTTGCCATCGCATTTCATCTCGCTGCTTGTGCTTCGCACATTGACTTAGGCTGCGAGAAGCGCGCACCGGAGCCGCAGTGGAGCGGTCTCTGCGCAGCAGCATTCCGAGGACCTGACCTTCACGACAAAAATTAGCAGGCGGATTGGCGACGTTCCAGGCACAATCCCATCACTCAATCACGATCGTCCTGTGTGGAAAGAGCTATTGGAATTCTCTTGACAATGCATTGTCCATCTCGATTTAAATTGGAACGGATTCCCAAACTCTCTTCGGGGACTCAAAATCGTGGGAATTTCCCCAAAACCCACTCCACGAAACATCACCTCAGCTGATCTCCGGTTTCCAAGGCGAGCTCACTTCTCCGCGCCACACTAATCCAGCGGATTGAATCAGCAGGTGAGGAAAAGAGATTCGTATGCACAACGCAATCAGAGTCTTTGCGTTCATCCGCAGGCTGCTGTACACAGCATTGGCCTTCTCGCTCATCCAGATTCCCATCTGTATCGGCGCTTTCGAACCCGCAGACGCGCAGGATTCAGTGCAGGGCACAGAGGGGGTGACGGCAGTTGCACCGGTAGTCCCGCAGCAGGTTCGTTATGCGGGCAAGCTGGCCCTGCGCACAGGCGATTCGGTGGAAGCTGTCTTTCGCATTTATGCGGCTGAGCAAGGCGGTGATCCTCTCTGGACGGAGACGCAGCGAGTAACCGTCGCTGAAGATGGCTCGTATGCAGTGCTTCTTGGCAGCGCCAGTTCGAGCGGCCTCCCGCAGACCGTGTTTGCCGGAGGCGCAGCTCGCTGGCTGGGTGTGAGCGTGGAGCGAGGCCCGGAGCAAGACCGCGTGCTGCTTTCCAGCGTTCCCTATGCGATGAAGTCGGCGGATGCGGAATCGCTGGCCGGCCACGCGGCCTCGGATTTTGTGACTCAATCCCAATTGGCCCACCTTGCCGAATCGGCCCCGACGAGCGCGCAAAGCGGAGGCGTTTCCGCCACGATCACCCCACTCACGTCCGGCACCGTAACCGGCTCAGGCAGCGCGGGCACGGTCCCGCTCTGGACCGGAACACTGACTCAGGGAAACTCCCTAATTACTCAGTCAGGGTCGGAGATTGGAATCAATGAAGCCGCGCCGGGAGCAACTCTCGACGTAGGCGGCACGGCAAATTTTCGTGGCACCGCGACATTGCCCGCGGAGAGCACCGCAACCACTTCGGCTGGATATCGTTCGCAGCTATTGGATTTCAGCGACAGCGCGTGGTCCACAACAACCAAGGCTCCGGTGACTCAAACCTGGAGACTGTACGCCATCGATTCCGGCAACAACAGCGCCAACCCGACGAGCAGCCTCAATTTCCAGTTTCAGAATGGAGCAGGAGCTCCAACCCCGACCATTCTCTCTATTGAGCAGAATGGCGTCATCAGTTTCTCCCCCAGCCAGACCTTCCCGGGAACCCTCAACAGTGTCACCGCAACCAGCCCGCTAACCGCGGCAACCACATCGGGGGCCGTCAGCCTGGCCCTGGATACAACCGCGCTGGCAACCGACATTGCGCCAACGCTTAACAACAACTACGCCCAACTGAACGCAGCCAACACCTTTTCCGCAGGCAAGCAGACTTTCAACACCCCCGTTTCGATGTCTGCTTCGGAGGAAGGGGCACCAACGCTCGCTGTGTTCAACACCAACGCTAACAACGAAATCAACCCTTATTCCAACGCGATCTACGCCGCTTCATTTTCGAATTCTCCCGCAATTTACGCGTCCGGGCAGTATAACGGTATCGGGGTTCAGGTCAATGGAGGAGGCAACACCGGGTCCATTGGACTTCTGGGAGACGAAGGCGGTTTTCAAAGCAATACCTTCAATCGCGACAACGGGACATTTGGTTACTCCGCCGCAATCTGGGCCGACGCGATTCCAGCCTGTAACAACTTCACTCCACCCTGCGGCACAGCTGCCCTCTTCGCCACGGCCGACATTCAAAATGCCGCAATCTTCGAGAACAACAGCTCCACAGCCCCCACCATCTACGTCGACAACCTCGCCAATGGACCAACAGGAAACGTCGTTCTCCTCCGCGCGGAGGGAGCCGACGGTGTCTGCAGCATCAACCATGCCGGCTCCATGTCCTGCACCGGCCAGCTCAAAAACCTCGTCACCACCCACAACGCCCGCCAGGTCGAAACCTACTCCGTGCAATCGGCCGAGAACTGGCTTGAAGACTATGGGACCGGCGTCATGGAGCGCGGCGTCTCGGTCGTCAAAATCGATCCAGCCTTTGCCGCAACCATCAGTGCGACGCCGGACTATCACGTCTTCATCACCCCCAACGGAGATGCGGAAGCGCTCTACGTAATCAACAAGACGGCAACCGGTTTCGAAGTGCGGGAGTCGAAGGGCGGAACGTCGTCCCTGACCTTCGACTACAAAATCGTTGCCAGGCGCAGCGGACACGAAGCGGAACGCCTCGTCGACGTAACCGATCAAATGAAGCTTGAAGCAGCCTCATCCCATTTCAAGCCGCTTCCCGATGGACCGCCCGTCAATCCCAATCATCCGGGGATCAGCCGGGCCTCGCGCAAGCTGCCACCTCCGAAGGCGGGGCTCAACACCCGGCCCTGACCGGTCCAGTTCAGTCACCGAGGCTCAAAAGGACGCATGGAACCATCCCGCTTGGCGCCCTGCCCAATTGGGGCGGCGCTCGGCAACCGGCTCAGAGCTCCAGCCAGGGGCATTTTCGAGAATTAAGCCTGGAAACCCAAAATCCTTACTCCGAACCGCGTGACGCGGCTCAATACTGCTGGCGACTGCCAATTTCGTCAGACGGGCCCACTGACAATGATCACGAAACTGTTGTCAAAATTGGCTACCGTCGGCAATCCTTCACCGCTCGATTCGTTAAACCATGGTCCTTGGACTTAAAATAGCGGAACGACATCGTTTTGGCGGACCAGGAAGGACTAGCATCCTATCAGTGGCCGCTGAAGGGGTCGCCGAGGGCTAATTCGGTCGGCGATCTAAACATTCAGTTTTTTTGGGCCCGTGGCATTGGCCCCTGCCTTGGTAGCCCAGTCCCGTCAGGACAGAAAAGGAATTACCTTGAGCGCTATGTGGAAACCGAATCAGACCGCTTCAGCAGTCCCCCCCCCTACCCCGGAGCCATCCCGTCCGGCTCCTCCGCCCTCCTCTATGGCGTTTGAAGCCCCCACCCGCACTCCGTCTCCAGCGGCTGTAACCGGCGAGCAGGCCACGATCGGCAAAGGCCTTTTCGTCAAAGGCGAGATTACCGGTTCAGAATCGCTCTTTATCGACGGAAAAGTCGAAGGCAGCATCAACCTCCCCGGCAACCGCGTCACTGTTGGCCGCAACGGTCAGGTAGCAGCCAGCATCACAGCGCGTGAGATTGTGGTCCTGGGCAAGATTCGCGGCAATGTCTCCGCCACCGACCGCGTTGATATCCGTGCCGAGGGGTCATTGAGCGGGGACGTTTCCGCTGCCCGCATCAGCATTGAAGACGGCGCGTTCTTCAAGGGCGGTATCGACATTCGCAAGCCTGAGACGAAAGCAAGTACCACGAGCGGCCCGGCTCAGGGAATTACCGAGGTATCGAAGACCGCCTGAGGATTTCCTGATCCTCGGCTCGCTCCAGGACCAAAGGCCCTTGCCGCAGCAGGGGCTTTTGTGTCTTATGCAATGTAGAAGATGCCACCCTTCCCGGAGGGAAGACTTGAAAATGGCCCCGGATGAATTCAGGGGATAGCCTGCCAAGCCAAATTTCGCGTCCTGTAGCCACCCGGTGAGCGTGTTCCTAACTACCCCAGCCCCAGCCGCTTCATCACGACTTTAGGCAATGCCGACCCAGTCTTTTCCAGCACCCATTTGGCGATGATCGCCCATACTGCGGTTCCTGCCACTAGCAGAGCCAAATCAGTTAGACGAATCGCTAAAGCTCCCTGCGGATGCAGCAAATGAATAGGCAGCTTCCCCAATCCCCAAATTGCCATCCAGACCGTTCCGCCGCCAGCAAAACCTGCAACCAGGCACCGCCCCATCTCAACATAGTCCAGGCTTGCGAGGGAGACCATGCGGCGCTGGTGAAGCAATACGGCCAGCGAGACAGCCTGTAAAGTGATTCCGGCGTCGGAGGCCAGGGCCAGACCGGCGGCTCCGTGCCAGCGGTAGCCGAGAGCATAGAGCGGCATGGCCACCAACGTAATCACCGATCCAGCCAGCATGGGCAGCCATGTGATTCCGGCAGCATAAAAGGCGCGCGCATAGATAGCCTGGGCTGCCCAGAGACAAAGCGCAAGTGTGTAAATCGCGAAGAAACCAGCAGTTTCCTGCACGTCCTGCGTACTAAAGCGCCCGCCGAGAAAAATGATTTGGACCAGCGGCCCGGACATCGCAATCATTCCCGACGCCGCCAGCAAACCCAGCGCGACAATGCGTGAGACGGAGTCAGCAACGCCGGTTGCAAATTCATAGCGCTTTTCCTGGGCCCAGATGCGCGCGAAAAATGGCAGCGAAGCCGCACCAGCCGCCTGCGCCAGCACAGCCATCGGAGCGGAGAAGAGCTGTTTTGCATTGGTAAGCCGAGTAATGTCCCCCGCGCCGTGGGAGGCATAGTAGCCCATGATGTAGTCGTCCAGGAACGGCAGCGTGAATCCAGCCATCAGGGGCAGAGTCATCTTTACCCAGTCTCTGAGCCCTGGATGGCTGAAGTCGATTCCCCAGCGGTAGTGCACGCCTGCCCGCGCCGCGCCAATGGCATTCATCGCGAAGGGTCCGAGAAAGGCGCCGGCCAGCGCACCAACAGCCAGGGCAGGAATGCCCATCCGGTGCCCGAGGAGAACGCCAGCCATGATGATCCCAACGTTGTAGGCGATTCCGGTGAGCCCCTGGACGAAGAATTGGCGGCGCACCATCAAGGTCGCGCCCAGCACTCCGCCAACGAAGAAGAAAATCTGGCCCGGCAGCAGAATGCGCGTCATGTGTACCGAAAGCTCCACCTGCCAAGGCGCAAACCCCGGGTTCGTAGCGCGAATATACGGCCCTGCCAGAAACATGCCGGCGATCACCCCGGCAGTGAGCACAAGCCCGATGAAATTGATCACGATCGAAAGCACGCGCTCGCCCTCAGCCTCTTCGCCGCGCTCTCGATAGCGGTTGAGGATGGTGACAAACGTGATGGACGCCGCACCGCCAACAAGGAAGTAGTTCATCAGGTCCGGCAGCCGGAACGCAGCCTGATATGCATCGGTATGCGGCCCGGCGCCAAACTGCCAGGCAATGTATTTAACCCGCACCAATCCAATGATGCGCGACAGAAATGTGGTCGACATCAGCAGGATGGTCGCCGTATAAGCCGAGTGCGCGTGCGATGGACGCAGCAGTCGAAGAGCGCGAGCCCAGCGGGACTCGGCAGGCTGGGGAGATTCAGTTGGAGGAGGCTGACCCACTTGAGTTGATTCTATCGGGGCCGCACCCCTTCGAAGGAGCTGTCGAGATCGAATCGGAAGGTATCGCCGCGAAATGGGAATCTCTGGGGACCTCGGGACCACGGTCAGGTTACACGGGAATAGATATCATGTCCCCCCTATTCCCGAGGCAGCGCGCAGCCTCTTCGAGCATTTCCTTGTGGCGATGCGAATCCAGTAAAACGCGGTCCGGGAATCGCTGGGGATTCGTCGGGAACATCCCGTCTGTCCCTAGGTTCCAAGTCGGGCCTGGAGTGCACCGTGCGCTACCTGGCTTCTTCGCTTGGCGGTAGAAACATTCGCGTCAACGCCATCTCCGCCGGACCCATCAAAACGCTGGCGGCGCGCGGCGTCGGCGACATGGGTGAAATGCTCAGGGCCCACGCCGAGCGTGCCCCGCTGCATCGCAATGTTGATCAGCTGGAAGTCGGTGGTGCGCGTTGTTTCTCGCCAGCGGTCTGTCCAGCGCCATCACCGGCGAGATCATGTACGTGGATTGCGGCTATAACGTGATGGGGTTCTGAGACCCGAGCCGCTAACCGGGAATTGCGGAGGGAGCAGGGGCATTTATGCCCCTGAAGCCATGCAAGAAGCGAAATGGCTTTAGCCTCGGGTTTCTTGTCTTTGCATTCGAGTGCCCGCGCCTAAAGGCCAACCGATCAACCACTCTTCTCAGGGGCATAAATGCCTCTGCTCGCTCCGAACACGCGTCCGCCCCACCACAGCTGGTTATTGGTGTTTCAAAACATTAGCGGGAGAAATCGACGCGGCTGCTTTGGCCGGAATCATCGCCAACAAGACCGACCCTGCCACACAAACGAGCGTGATGACGGCAGCTCGGTCAGCAGACCAGGAGACTTGGCCAAGGTAGTCGTTCGTGGCGAGTTTCTCGAAGACCAGCCACATGGGAAGCGAAAGAAGCGCGCCCACGAAAGCGCACCAGAACGCACGTACGAGCACCATGCGGCGTATTGTCCCCGGAGACGCCCCAAGGCAAATGCGCACGGCCATCTCCCGCCGCTTGGCACGCAGATAAAAGGCGAGCGATCCGTAAAGCCCGATGAGGGAAATAGCTGCCATTACGGCCGAGCCGGCAAGGGCGCCAAGTGCGCGAAAACGCTCGGGGGCCAGTGAGGCGTTGACCTTGTCTGAAATGCTGTAGATTCGCTCAAGGCCCATGCCCGGCATAAAGTCCGCGACGGCCTGCCTCGTCCATACTTCAAGCGAATGTGCGGACTCTTCTCCGTACACGACCAAGTGCGGTCTTGCGTCCGAGTATGCGTGTCCTTCCTCATAGAAGGTTGGTTGAGGAGAACTAGCGTAGCCCGCGTCGCGCGTGTCTTCGACGACACCAACTACCGTTGCGGCCCGCTTTTGAAGGCGAAGCCCGAAGCGGGCGGGGACAATGACGTTGACGCTTTTTCCAACCGGATTGACGCCGTGAAACAACTCGCCTGCGAGGCTGTCGTTGATCGCAATTTCATTGGATGCGCCTGTCCTGATCCAATCTGAGACCTTTCTGCCGCGCAGGATCTTCGAACCAATGGTGCTGAAATATCCAGAAGTTACCAACACATGATTGGCCAGGAGGGGCGGCGCGGAAGGGGTGTCCGAAATCTGGAGGTCATCCACGACCCCCTCGCCGTCGAATGGTGCTGTGTTGACATAACTCACGGCGTCAACTCCCGGCAACATGCGAACCCGCTCGATGACGCGGTTGAGGGCGAGAAACTGAGAGGAGGCTCCGGTTGTGCCCTGAAACACGATCGAGCCGTTCGACGGGGTAAGGCAAATGACGAGGCGATGCGAAGGGTCGTAGCCCAAAGGCTGCCTCGCCAACGCAAGAACTGAGGCGCCTATCATGCTGGCCAGGATTGAGACGCCGATTGCGCAACCGATCTGCACGGAGACCGGAACCTGCATCAGGAGGATGCCGCGAGGGCCGATGGTGGCGGTTGATCCCATGCGCGGGGCGGCGCTCGATCGCAGGGCTGCGGCAGCCGGAACAAGGGAAATCGCCAGAACAAGCGCAAATGCCAGAAACAGTTGACGGGCGAGCGCAAGAATGACAGCGGCTGCCGAACCGAGAAGCAATTGTTCATTCACATTCGAGAGTCTCGCCACCACGACCATTGCCGTCGCCCAGAGCAACAGGGAGGCCAGCAACCCCACCGACATCATGGCCGCCGGCCCCGTGGCAAGCTCGGTAGCGATTCGGCGCGTTCCGGCTCCGAGCGCCCGCTTCAGTCGGACCTCTTCGACCAAGAGGGGCGCCCGCGCCAGCAGTAGCAGGCAGACATTCAAGCAACTGACGAGGGCCAGGGACAGCGAGAAACCAAGCCCCAAGCGAAGCCAGCGGCGCAGCGTCCGATCCCGCTGCCAGTCGATGGAGATGCCCTGCGCGACGGACAGCGAACTGCCATCGCTAGCGCGCAGTGGAAACAACCGCGCGGCATTTGCCGCCAGTCGGCCAGAGGATTCGAGATCGGATGCGGCCAGAAAATAAAACGCGTTGATGTACTTCCAGAGACTCGGTGGCGCCTGATTGCTGTTGGGAATATTGAGTTGCAGCGGGACGACACTGTCTGCCGTCACCCAGGCTTCGGCCGAATCCCCAAAAAGCCCGTGGAAGGCCGGCGCGGCTACTCCGGTTATCTGAAAGGCGGAGTCATTCAGCAGCACTGATCGGCCCAGCGCGGCGCTAGGCGACCCAAACAAGCTTTGCGCCAGCGCAGCGCTGAGAATTGCTTTGTGCTCGCCGGCACTTTCCGCTTCGCCCGGAGTGAAGTCCCGGCCGGCAGCCAGCGGGTCCGCGAAGCCAGAAAACAAGCCGCTGGAGATGGCTGCCACGCGGACAGGCTTGCGCCCGCTGCCTGAACCCAGAACAACTTCGGTTGCCGGGCTGTAGGCCGCCAGCCGTATTCCGCCGCGCTGCTCACGGCCGAGTTTCTCAAACCAGTTCCATGGAACCGGCATGGCGACGCTGCCGCTCTCACCTTCTCCGATTGTCGCGTAACCCTGGGAGCGCATGCCCGGGTATCTGGGTGAAGAGAATGTCAGGAGCAGTGACAGAGCGACGGCTGAAGAGCCGACGCCGACGGAGAGCAGCAGCACGCCGGTGAGGCTGAGAAGGGGGCTGCTCTTGAAGAATCGGCGAGTTTCGCGAACAATCATTTGCTGGACTCCGAAGCTCCCATGAAATGAATCCATCTCGATGTGGTGTTGCACGTATGTTTTTACAATGCTCGACTCGAATAACCTGCGATGTTATCGTGGGCGGGAAACCCGAATAATCAGCGAGTTCAGTCCGTAAGCGGTTAAGTTCTTTACTGTCTCAGGCCCCAGCGCCTCTTCCTGCACCGAGCATGCGTGGCAATCTTCAAGTGAAAATGCGATGAGGGTAGGTTGGCGGCTGTGGAGAAGAGTATCTTTGTCTTCTTCCGTCATTCCGGGAAGGTCGCCAACGACCTGGAGAAGAGTAGGCCGGTTCGGAAGCTCCGTAAGACGGTCCAGCGCCCCGGGAAGCGATTTGACCAATTCAATGTTTTTCCCGGCATCGTGACTAAGGTAGACGAGTTGGCCTGCGCGATCGAAAACCTCCAGGGTGGGGAAGTCAACCATTGCATTTTTTGTTCCGCTTTCGCCAGGCCTCGCATGGAGGAAGGAAAGCAAGGGGACAGTGAGCGATAAAGCGACACCCTCCCGGTGACCGACTGTGCGACAGCCGGAGGCAGGCCAGGCAAGCAGCAGCAAAAGCCCGGCAAGACGACAAGTACGACGACAAATGAGACGGGCATGCATTGTTCATTCTTCCGGAGGGGGCTTGAGAAGTTTCACCTC
>Ga0302319_10007842_pt1 | contig 20899 bp, 17 predicted proteins | sample Bog_T0_2_FD_203319 | JGI IMG/M metagenome (GOLD analysis project Ga0302319, IMG submission 203319) | Peat permafrost microbial communities from Stordalen Mire near Abisko, Sweden - Bog_T0_2 | ecosystem: Environmental > Terrestrial > Soil > Wetlands > Peat | place: Sweden: Abisko, Stordalen Mire... | reverse complement strand
CGCGAGACTGAATACCAAATCCTCGCGCCAGTGTGGCCCTGCAATCTGCAGTCCAATGGGCAGTCCACTTTTCGTAAAGCCGCAAGGCAATGAGATGGCCGGAAGTCCCCACACATTGAACGGGCGCGTGTTGCGCAGCAAAATGAGTTCCGCCGGACGCAGCGCGGCATCGTCTTTCTTCAGGTCTGCAATCGTAGGAGCCGGAATCGGCGTCGTTGGCGTGACCAGCAAATCTACTTCCGAAAATAATTCGTGAACGCGCCGCCGCGCCAGATCTAATTCGCGGCGCTTCGCAATATATTCCGCCGCTGAAATATTTTCTCCCGATCGGATGCGCCGCAACGTCTCGGCTTGATACAACTCCGGAGTCTTCGCCACATGTTCCGCGTGATAGGCAAAAGATTCTGCCGCCTGCACAGTACGATCCGCTGACACGTCAACGTGCACATCCCGAACATCAGCGACCAAAGTGCCAATCACCGATAGCGCCTGCTCCACCGCCCGTTTCACTTCATCATGAAGTTCATCATAAAAATATGCTCGCGGAATCCCAACCCGCAGCGCCTTGCTCCTATCTCCCAGGCTCGACGAATAGTCAGCTACGGGGACATTCGCGCTGCCTGCATCGTGCGGATCATATCCGGCAATTGCTTGCAGCACGAGGGAAGCATCTTCGACCGTCGTTGTCAGCGGCCCCACATGATCCAGCGACCACGAAAGTGGAATTACGCCTCGCGTCGAGACGCGTCCATACGTCGGCTTGAGGCCCATGCATCCGCAAAGGGCGGCTGGTTCGCGGATCGAGCCCGCAGTATCGGTTCCAATCGCGGCATAGCAAAGCCCGGCAGTGACAGCCGCAGCCGATCCGCCCGACGATCCTCCGGCGATATACTCCGCATTCCACGGATTCTGCACATCACCGAAAAAGCTCACCAAAGAACTGCCGCCGTAAGCAAATTCGTGCAGATTATTCTTGCCAAGAATCACAGCCCCAGCCTGCCGCAACCGCCGCACCACCTCCGCATCTTGCTCTGGAATGCGGTGCCGATATAGTTCGCTGCCCGCTGTTGTGCGCGTGCCCGCGGTATCGATCAGATCTTTCAAAGCAATAGGAATTCCGTGCAGCGGCCCGCGCCACACTCCTTGCGAGATTTCCTCTTCCGCGGCTTTCGCCTCGGCCAAGGCAGACTCCGCGGTCACCGAGATAAAAGCGTTCAGCGCCGGATTAAATTTCTCAATGCGCTCCAGGCAATTGCGAGTCAATTCAACCGGGGAGATTTCTTTTCGACGTAGTCGGGGCCAAGTCTCGGTAATAGCTTGTAAGGCGTTCATGAACGGCATCTCATTGTATTGCTTCGCACTGCCCTGTGAACTTCTGTGTCCCAATGGGTTGAAGACTTTGACTTCGGATTCGCCGGCACAAAAAAGCAACCACCCGTCCCAGCCTATAATCAAAAACGCTGGCTGAAAGAAGTTCGCAAGAAAGAAGTTCGTCAGAAAGAGGTCCCCATGGCGGAATTGACAATCGCCCCCGTCGCAACTCACGGTTTCTTTGTCGACGGACGTTGGCTCGAAGATGGCGACCTCGTCGAAGTCCGCTCTCCCTACGACGGCAGCCTGATCGCGCGGGTTACGCAAGCGCGCCGCGAACACGCCGAAGCCGCCATTGCGGCCTCCGTCAAAGCCTTTGGGACCACGCGCCGCCTGCCTGCCTTCGAACGCCAGCGTGTTCTTCGCCGAGTAGCTCAGTCCATTGCCGAACGCCGCGAAGAATTCGCCCGCACTCTGTGCCAGGAAGCCGGCAAGCCCATCAAGCTCGCCCGCACCGAAGTCGACCGCGCCATCTTCATCTTCAACGTCGCCGCGGAAGAGACCACCCGCATCTATGGCGAATACCTTCCTCTCGACTGGCAGGAATCGACCGCCGGGCGCTGGGGAATGGTGAAGCGTTTTCCGCTCGGCCCTATCGCCGGAATCACGCCGTTTAATTTTCCGCTGAACCTGGTGGCGCACAAAGTCGCGCCCGCCATCGCCGCGGGTTGTTCCATGGTACTGAAGCCTGCGCCGCAGACTCCGCTCTGCTCGCTGCTTCTGGCCGAATGCGTGCAGCAGGCAGGATGGCCCGACGGCGGGCTGAACGTGCTCCCGCTGTCCAATGACGACGCCAGCCTTCTTGTTACCGACGATCGCATCAAGCTCATCAGCTTCACCGGCAGCGTGCCGGTGGGCTGGGACATCAAACGCCGCGCCGGAAAAAAGAAAGTCGCGCTCGAACTCGGCGGCAACGCCGGAGCCATCGTCCATAGCGACGCCGATCTCGCCTACGCCGCCGACCGCTGCGTCACCGGCGGTTTCGCCTACGCTGGACAGACCTGCATTTCCGTCCAGCGCATTCTGGTCGAGCAATCGGTTTACGGCGAGTTCACCGGACTGCTTGTCGAAGGTGTCAAGAAACTGATAACCGGCGATCCCCTCGAAGAATCCACCGATGTCGGTCCGCTCATCCGCGAGAGCGACGCCATCCGCGTCGTCAACTGGATCGACGAAGCCGTCCGCTCCGGCGCTCACCTGCTCTGCGGCGGTACCCGAAAGGGTTCGGTCGTCGCTCCCACCATTCTCACGGGAACAAAAGCTGATATGAAAGTGAACTGTCAGGAAATCTTCGGTCCGGTCGTGACCGTCGAGCCCTATAAAACTTTCGACGAAGCCCTGCGCCACATCAACAATTCAAACTACGGCTTGCAGGCTGGCTTATTTACTCGGGATGTAAAGCTCCTCTACCAGGCCTATGACGAATTGGAAGTCGGAGCTCTCGTGGCCGGAGATATCCCTTCTTTCCGCATTGACCAAATGCCCTACGGCGGCGTCAAGGATTCCGGCCTGGGCCGCGAAGGCCTGCGCTACGCGATCGAAGAAATGACCGAACCCAAACTGCTCGTCATGAATCTCCGCTAGGACTCAGTAATCCGCAACGTCCGTCGCGGGACTCCGGAATTTCTTCTGGCCTGCGCGTTGTGGTACTAGCGAGCCGAGCCTCGTCACGCTGCACCATTTCTACAAAGCTTTCCGTCGCGACGGTTTCTGCCTCGACAAACTTTCCGGTTATCCCCGTCTTTGTGACGTTCGTCACCATGAGAAGTGGGGATTGTCACAGCCAATCGTACGAGTTAACCAGAGACTACGACAACGCTGCATTAGAACACAGCAATGTTTGTGGAGACAGAAATGATAATCGACATCAAAAAGCTCGCCTGCCTGTTGCTCGTCGCAGTTCCGATCGCGTCTTTGCTCTTCTTTGCCACGGTGAATCCACCCACCGTATCGGCCGTACCAAGCTATGCGCGGCAGACCGGCCTAGCATGCAGCGGTTGCCATTATGCGCCCCCCGAGTTAAATCCCGCCGGTCGCAGATTCAAGCTGACAGGCTACGTGGATCGAGCGGACGAAACGAAAGTCATCAAGGCCGACCCTACGAAAAAGCGTGCCGCGCTCGACCTGCTCGCTTCGCTTCCCCTTTCCGTAATGCTGGAGACTTCCTTTACCTCGACTAAGTCGCCGCTGCCGACCAGTCAGAACGGCAGCTTTGAACTCCCTCAGGATATTTCGCTCTTTCTTTCGGGTGCATGGACGAGCAATGTCGGAAGTTTCTTGCAGGTGACTTACGACACCCAGGACGACCATTTCACCAGCGATAACACCGACATTCGTTATGCAAATAAGACCAAGCTTGCCGGCAAGGAGCTGATTTACGGCCTCGATCTCAACAACAATCCGACCGTAGAAGATCTGTGGAACAGCACCCCGGCATGGGGTTTTCCATGGGTCGTCAGCGATTTTGCGCCGACACCATCCGCCAGCCCCATCATCAATGGCGGCCTGGCGCAGGATGTTGCCGGATTGGGGGGCTTCGCCATGTGGGACAACCATCTTTATCTCGATGCCGCTATCTACCGCTCCGAGCATGTGGGCGGCCCGCAGCCGAATCCGGGCGATGGTTCGACCAACAATATTCGCGGACTCGCTCCTTACTGGCGCGTCGCCTGGCAACAATTGACCGCGAAGACCCAGTACGAAGTGGGGACGTATGGCATCCACGTGCGCAACACCGCCTTCAGCGGCCCCGGCCCCGAGGATGAGTACACCGACATCGCCTTCGATACTCAGATCGACCGCACTGTGTTTCGAACGGATGTGCTTTCCTTCCGCGGCACCTTCATCCACGAAAATGCAGACCTGCTGGCCAGCTTTGCTGGGGGATTGGCCGGTCAGGGAAGCCATCACTTGAACACGCTGATGGCGAATGCCGAATACCACTTCGGCAATCGTTATACCGGCACCTTCGGAGTCTTCAACACCGGCGGAACGGTCGATCCCGTACTGTACGCGCCAGCGTCGGTGAGCGGCAGCGCCAACGGAGATCCGCGAGGCGCAGGCTATCTCGCCAACTTCTCCTATTGGCCCTGGCAGAATCTGCAACTCGCCGCCCAATACACCGGCTATACACGCTTCAATGGCGGCACCACGAACTACGACGGTTCCGGGCGCAACGCCAGTGCCAACAATACGGTCTACCTGGACGCAAAAATTATTTTCTGAAGCACCAGCTCAGAAATGCGGAGTGAAGTTTTCTGAAACGCACACTGTACGACGATCAAAAACACTAAAGGAGAATCGACGCAATGAAGTTCAAGGCATTCGTACTCACAGTAGTGACGGCAGCATCTTGCAGCGCGGCTTGGGCGGGCGACATCGACGGCAAAGTTACCGCATCGAAGGGCAAGTCTGCGGTGTACGTCGAAGCCGTTGCCGGCAAGACATTTCCCGCTCCCAAAGACCAGCCGGTACTCGATCAAAAAGGATTGATGTTTGTGCCGCAGCTCCTGGTCATACAGGAGCACACCACCGTCCAGTTCCTGAACAGCGATAATGTGCAGCACAACGTCTTCTGGCCCTCCGTTGGCGGAGACAAGAAAGCGGCAAAGAATCTGGGTACCTGGCCCAAGGGCGATAAGCGTCCCTTCACCTTCGACAAGGCGGGCGTAGTGCCTCTTTTCTGCAATGTGCATCCCGACATGGCGGCCTATATCATCGTCAGCCCAACTCCCTACTTCGCCACCACCGACGACGCCGGCAATTACAAGATTAAAGACGTCCCGGACGGTAGCTACACCGTAACCGCGTGGCACGAAGGCGCCAAGAGCCAGTCCAAGCCGGTGACGGTTGCGGGCGGCGGCAAGGCGGACTTCACGCTGAGCAAGTAAGCACTAAAACAACCAAGGAAAAGGGGCGGCGAGCATTTCGCCGCTCCTCAGCGGAGCGAAGAAATGAAGCGCAAATCAACGGAGTTGTTGCAAATGAAAAGCTTAGTGGTAGCGTTCGCGATCCTGTTTCCACTGCTCGGTCACAGCGCACCTACGACTTCAGCCAAGGTTCCCCCGGTGACTCCGGCCGAAGGCGAAAGCTGGCTCGCTCATATTCATAGAAACTTCGACGCGACCAGCATGGGCAAGACGGGGCATCTGGGACCGCCCGCTCCTATGCCGGGAGAAAATTCCGTTCCTTGGCACATGGAAATATCGCCCGGTTTTGCCAGCCAAACTCGACATCTCCACGGATTCGATGTATACCGTCTGGACTGCCGGGGATGCCACACCGAGTCCGGCCAGGGCGCTCCCCCGGAAATCAATTCCGTCATCGAACCAGTTCGCTCTACTTCTGTGCCCATCATCCGGGAAAGAATGCAGAAGCGGGGTATGGAAATCGGTAAGGCCGACGCGACCGTACTGGCCAATCAAGCCGGTGACGCACTTTTGCTGCGATTCCACAAGGGCGGTCAGAACATGCCGGCCTTCTCCCAATTGAACGAGAACGAAATACGGGCCCTGCTCGCCTACTTAAAGCAGCTGTCAGGGATTCCCGGGGCGGAAAAATCTCAGGTTGCGATCGACGAATCCCCGTATCGCGTGGGCGAACTCCTTGTGAAATCCACCTGTCACGTTTGCCACGGTGCCGTGGGCCCGAATCCTAATCCGGAGCAGATCGCGGGCGGAGCGATCCCGCCGCTTAGCACACTCGCCTCCCGTGCCGCTTTGCCGGAGTTCGTTCGCAAAGTCACCGCGGGCGCCCCTATTGTGATGGGCTCCCCAGCCCTGCCATGCCGGGGACGAATGCCAGTATTTGACTACTTGAGCCAGGACGAGGCTGCCGACATATATCTGTACCTGACGCTTTACCCGCCGCGCCCCTAAATGAAAGTGCTTGTCATGCGTTTGCTCAGGACGGCCATGCGCCAAAAATCCCAACAGCTGCTGGCTACGCCACGTACTCAAACCGTACCCTAAACCGAATTTATTTTCCGCGCAGTTCAATTTGGGAATATTTTCGTCCCTAGCGCGTCAAAATACGCGACAAGTCCTGACGAAATATTTATAATCCTTTGTTCTCACTGCTTTCGCCAAAGTTTCTGTGGGAGATTTTTCTTTTGACTTACAACCTGCGCTTCTGGAAACGGTAGCATCTCGTTTTTGCAAGCCGAAGCTCGCACTATCTGAAACTCGTACGCACGCATGCCGCAGATCTTTCATCGCAGCGCGAATACGTTGTCCCGGGCCACGATCTTTGGCGCGGTCTTCGTGATTGCTGCCTTGGGATGGGCGGCGCTCGAAGTCCAGCGCTCGCCTTATATCACCTACGCCGGGGTTCGCAAACCGCAGCCTGTGCCCTTCAGCCACCAGCATCACGTCGCCGGTCTCGGCATCGATTGCCGCTACTGCCACACTTCGGTCGAGACTTCCAGCTTCGCAGGCATTCCTCCCACGAAGACGTGCATGAACTGTCATTCGCAGATCTGGACCAACGCGGCGCTGCTTGAGCCCGTACGCGCCAGCTACCGCTCCGGACAATCTTTGCAGTGGACGCGCGTGAACCAACTGCCCGACTTCGTTTACTTCAATCACAGCATCCACGTAACGAAGGGAGTAGGCTGCAATACCTGCCACGGCCCCGTAGACCAAATGCCGTTGATGTACCAGCAGGCCACACTGCAAATGGAGTGGTGCCTCGATTGCCACCGCGCTCCGCAAAAAAATCTCCGTCCGCGCGATCAGGTATTCAACATGCGCTATCAGCAGCCGACGAGCGCGAATCCGGTTGCGGTCGAGGGGCAAAGCTTTACCGATCAGGACGAACTAGGAATGTCGCTCGTTAAAAAGTACAACGTGCGCAGCGTGAAAGACATTACGAGTTGCAATACGTGTCACCGGTAGATGCTATGAGACCCTGTCATCCTGAGCGGACTTGTCATCCTGAGCGTAGAAATTGCTTCGCAAGGCGAGGCAATTTCGGAGTCGAAGGATCCCTACCTGCGCAACGGCTGCGTGGAATAGGGATCCTTCGACTGCGCGAGACTTCGCTTCGCGAACTCTCGCTCCGCTCAGGATGACAGTGTATGTAACGATGACAGAGCGTGTGATGTGGAACCAATGAAGATGGAAGAACAAAACGGCCTCGCGCCTCGTGTAGCTGCGCCTAGCGCAACCCCGTCTGGCGCAATAAAAACCGAAGACGTTTGCCCCTCGCAAAAGGGCAAACTCAGTCTCGACGACCTGCGCGCGGAAATCAACGAGGCCAACGAAACCAAATCCGGCCCGGAATACTGGCGCAGCCTCGAAGAACTCGCCGGCAGCCCTCCGTTTCAGGAAGCGTTGCATCGCGAGTTTCCTAAAGGCGCGTCCGAGTGGGTCGATTCGGTTTCGCGGCGCGGCTTCCTGAAAGTCATGGGAGCGTCCATGGCGCTGGCGGGCATGACCGGATGCGTCCGTCTGCCGCTCGAACCCATCGTTCCCTACGTTCGCCAGCCGGAAGACATAATTCCCGGCCGCCCGCAGTTCTATGCCACGGCGATGACGCTCGGCGGATACGCCAACCCCATCCTGGTCGAGAGCCACATGGGGCGTCCGACAAAGATTGAGGGCAATGACAAGCATCCCGCATCGCTCGGCGGCACCGACATTTTTGCCCAGGCCCACGTCCTTGGCATGTACGATCCCGACCGCTCGCAAAGTGTGACGGAGTTAGGCGACCAGCGGTCATGGCAGTCGTTCCTCACCGCGATCCGCGGGCCGCTCAACGTGCAAAAGGCGCTGGGGGGCGCGGGCATTCGCATTCTTACGCCGACCATTTCTTCGCCCACGCTCGCCGATCAGCTGCGCAATTTTTTGAAGATTTATCCGCAGGCCAAGTGGCATGTGTATGAGCCGGTTAATCGCGACAACGTTCTCGAAGGCGCGAAGCTGGCCTTCGGCCAGCCGGTCGAGACGCGCTACGACTTTGAAAAGGCCGACGTAATCGTCTCGCTCGACGCCGACTTCCTGTATGCGGGTTTTCCGGGAAATGTCCGCTACATCCGCGACTTCGCCAAGCGCCGCAATCCCGATGGCAACATGAACCGGCTGTACGTGATCGAGAGCACGCCGACCACGACGGGGGCGAAGGCGGATCATCGGTTGCCGTCTCAGGCATCGCGCATCGGAGAATTAGCCCACGAGCTCTTTGGGCTGTCCGAGCCCGCTAACGGCGGCGTCGCGGGCGATGCAAATACTTTCGTATACCAAGCCGCGCATGATCTTCTCGCTCACCGCGGCTCCAGCCTGGTGATTGCGGGCGATCATCAGCCTCCTGAAGTTCACGCTTTTGCTCACGCCCTTAACCAGACTTTGGGCAATGTTGGTAAGACCGTCTTCTACGGCGATCCTGTGGATGCGAATCCGATCAATCAAACCGAATCGCTCAAAGATCTTGTCGCCGACATCGGTGCCGGCAAGGTTGACTTTCTTGTTATTCTCGGCGGCAATCCGGCTTACGATGCGCCAGCTGATCTAGATTTTGCCAATATTTTAAAGAATGGTAAGGTCCCGCTACGCGCGCATCTCGGTCTCTATCAGAACGAGACTGCTGAACTTTGTCAGTGGCACATCAATCAGGCGCACGAACTTGAAGCCTGGGGCGATGCGCGGGCTTACGACGGGACAGTTAGCGTGACCCAGCCGCTAATCGCTCCGCTTTATCAGGGCAAGAGCGCTGTGGAATTTGTTGCGCTGCTGTCGGGCCAGAGCGATGCTACGGGTTACGATCTCGTTCGCTCCTACTGGCAGAAGCAGCATTCGGGTGCGGACTTCGAAACCTTCTGGCGCAAATCCCTACACGATGGGTGGGTCGAAGCCCCGGTCTCCTCTCCGAAAACCGTCCAGCTCAAGGAGGAATACGCTGCGGCTTTTTCCGGCCCAAACCGGCCACTAAATGGCCGCGAGTTCAAAACTTTGATTCCGCTTACCATCTCGGTGCCACCTCCTGTGGACCCGAACGCTACCGAGCTCAACATCCGCCGCGATCCCACCATCTACGACGGACAATTTTCCAACAACGGCTGGCTGCAGGAACTGCCTAAGCCGATGAATAAGCTCACTTGGGACAACTCGGTCCAGATGGGTCCCAAGATGGCGGAGCGCCTGCAGATCAAAGTAGAAGACGTTGTCGAACTTGAACTGAACGGCAAAAAGGTTACCGGCCCGGTTTGGATTCAGGCCGGCCATCCTGACAACTCCGTCACGGTGACGTTAGGCTACGGACGCAAACGTGCTGGTCGCGTCGGAACGGCTGTCGGGTTCGATGCCTACGCGCTGCGCACCACCGCCGCGCCCTGGACAGCTTCAGGGGTCAAAATAAGTAAGACCGGAGAAACTTACAAGCTTGCCTCCACGCAGGGCTATCAAAGCATGGACACGCCCGATGGCGGCCATCGTCCGCTGGTGCGCGAGACTACGCTTGAGGAATATCGCAAACAGCCCGATTTCGCCACCGTAGAAGAGCCCGAACCCGCGCCCGGACTCACGCTGTACAAGCCTTATCCCTATAAAGAAGAAGACTACGCCTGGGGCATGGCGATCGACCTGAACGCCTGCGTGGGCTGCAACAACTGCATGCTGGCCTGCCAGTCGGAGAACAACATTGCCGTCGTCGGCAAAGAGCAGGCCGTCATCGGCCGCCACATGCACTGGATTCGCGTCGACGCCTACTACCAGGGCGACCGCGATAATCCCAAGGCATTTTTCCAGCCCGTGCCCTGCATGCAATGCGAGAACGCCCCCTGCGAAGTGGTTTGCCCGGTGGGAGCGACCAACCACTCCAGCGAAGGCCTGAACGATATGGTCTACAACCGCTGCGTGGGCACGCGCTATTGCTCGAACAACTGTCCGTATAAGGTGCGGCGCTTCAACTTCCTGCTCTTCCAGGATTGGGAGACGCCGCAGTACAAAATGATGCGCAATCCCGACGTCACCGTGCGCAGCCGCGGCGTGATGGAGAAGTGTACCTACTGTATACAGCGCATCAACGAGCACAAGATCGATGCCGAGACTGCATCGGTCCGCGAAGGCAAACAGATCAAAGTTGGGGACGAATTGCAGACCGCGTGCCAGCAGTCGTGCCCTGCGGGGGCAATCATCTTCGGTAATTTGAATGATCCGGAAAGCAAGGTTTCGAAGCTGAAGTCTCAGGCGCGGAATTACAGTTTGCTTGGAGAGTTAAATACGCGTCCGCGCACAACATATCTGGCGGAAGTGAGCAATCCGAATCCGGAGTTGAAAGGCTAAAACCTTAAACACCCTTCGGCTTCGCTCAGGGCAGGCTCGGACACGGGGTTTCACAGGGTAGTGCAACGGCTTTCGGCGTGGGCGAATTGAGAAGGGCACGACTTTAGTCGTGAGACAGAGATCGGGAAGGGCACGACTTCAGTCGTGAGATAGAGATCGGGAAGGGCTCGACTTTAGTCGTGAGACAGAGATCGGGAAGGGCTCGACTTTAGTCGTGCCGTAAGAGGCGGTTTTGATTTGGGGCTTTAGCCCCCGAGGGAAGCCAGCGTAAGAGCATGGACGAGCAATACAAAATGACGGTCGACGCGCAGCGCGCTCCGGTGATCGAACCGGGCCACACCTTCGGCACGGTCACGGAAAAAATCAGCGCCATCGTGCTGACCCGTCCCGCTTCGAACGGATGGTTTCTCGGCTTCGGCGTGGCCTTCATGATGACCATGATGATGCTCTACGCCATCGGCTACCTGTTCCTTAAAGGCGTCGGCATATGGGGCGTCACCATTCCCATCGGATGGGGCTTCGCCATCGTCAACTTCGTCTGGTGGATCGGAATCGGCCACGCCGGCACTTTGATCTCCGCCATCCTTCTTTTATTGCGACAGTCATGGCGCAACTCCATTAACCGTTTCGCTGAAGCCATGACGCTCTTCGCCGTAGCCTGCGCCGGAATTTTTCCCGGCATCCACGTCGGCCGTCCCTGGCTTGCCTACTGGCTGTTTCCCTATCCCAGCACCATGGGCGTGTGGCCGCAATTCCGCAGCCCGCTCATGTGGGACGTATTCGCCGTCTCCACCTACGCGACGATCTCGGCGTTATTCTGGTTCATCGGCCTTGTCCCGGATTTGGCGACGTTGCGTGATCGCGCCACCCATCCCGCGGCGCGGATAATATACGGCGCGCTCTCGCTCGGCTGGCGCGGATCGGCCCGCCACTGGCATCGCTACGAAACTATGTACCTGCTGCTGGCCGGACTGGCCACGCCGCTTGTGCTCTCGGTGCATACCGTCGTCAGCTTCGATTTCGCCGTCGGCATCGTACCGGGATGGCACACAACAATTTTCCCGCCCTACTTCGTCGCCGGTGCAATCTATTCCGGGTTCGCAATGGTGTTGATGCTCGCGATTCCGATCCGAAAAATCTACGGACTGGAAGATTTCATCACCGAGCGCCACCTGCAAAATTCCGCAAAAGTCATGCTCGCCACCGGACTGATCGTAGCCTACGGTTACGGTATTGAGGCCTTTATGGGCTGGTACAGCGGAGACCGCTACGACGCCTTCACCCTCTGGAATCGACTGCATGGCCCCTATATGGGGGCTTACTGGGCGCTGCTCATCTGCAATATTTTTATTCCGCAGGTGCTCTGGATTCGCCGACTGCGCACCAGTCCCGTCGCGCTGTTCTTCGTCTCCGGCGTAATTCTCGTCGGCATGTGGCTCGAGCGTTTCATCATCGTCGTCGTCAGCCTGCACCGCGACTTCCTCACCTCGTCCTGGGGAATGTACTACCCCACAAGATGGGATTGGATGACGTACATCGGCACGATCGGCATGTTCCTTGCCGCCATGTTCCTGTTCCTGCGGCTGCTGCCTGCAATCTCGATTTTTGAAATGCGCACCCTCCTGCCGGAAGCGGAGGTCAAAGCCGAATGAAGCGCGAACCTATTTATGGAATCATCGCGGAGTTCGACTCCGCTCAGGCTTTAGTCGACGCGGCCAAACGCACGCATCGGGCCGGCTACTCCAAGATCGACGCCTACAGTCCTTTTCCCATCGAAGGCCTGGCGGAGGAAATCGGTTTTCACCACGATGAAGTTCCTCTGGTCGTTTTGATCGGCGGCATCATCGGAGGCCTCACTGGCTACCTGATGCAGTATTGGATGTCCGCCGTCGACTACCCGCTGAACATCGGCGGCAAGCCGCCCCACTCCTGGCCCGCGTTCATCATCATAACTTTCGAGATGACGATTCTCTTCGCCGGAATATTCGCGGTCTTCGGGATGCTGGCCCTGAACGGCCTGCCCATGCCCTATCACCCGGTATTCAATGTCCCGCGTTTTTCGTCGGCATCAAAAGACCGTTTTTTCCTGATCGTGTTCTCCTCCGATCTGAAGTACAACCACAACGCCACGCGCGATTTCCTGCAAGGCCTGAATCCGCGCTCCCTCTCGGAGGTGCCCAGCTAAATGCCGCGCCTCCGAAAAAGTGTTGCACGCTTAACCAACGATGGGTGCCCCATTCTTGCGCGTTCTTTGCGCAAGATTGGGATTACACGAATGGGTAATTCGTGGGACTTTCTTACGCTGGGAATTTTGTTTACGACAGCTCTCTTTTCCGGCTGCCGCATCGACATGCACGTTCAGCCCCGCCAGAATCCACTCTCCCGCAGCGACTTCTTCGCTGACCAGCGCTCGGAACGTCCACCCGTCGAAGGCACCATCGCCCGCGGCGAGCTTCGAGAAGACTCCTACCTCTACACCGGAAAGATCGGAAATAATCCGGGCGACTACATGCCCTTTCCCGTGACCAAAGAAGTTCTCGCGCGCGGCCGCGAACGCTACAACATTTACTGCGCCCCGTGCCACTCGATGCTTGGGGACGGCAAGGGCTTCATCCCCTCGCGCGGATTTTCGCGCATGCCCCCGTCCTATCACATCCCGCGTTTGCAGAAAGCGCCGCTCGGCTACTTTTACGACGTGATCACCAACGGCTTCGGAATCATGCCCGATTACGCCGCGCAGATTTCTCCGCCAGACCGCTGGAACATCGTGGCCTATGTTCGCGCGTTGCAACTCAGTCAAAACGCAACCAAGGCTGATGTGCCTGAAGGACAGAATATTCCGTCCACTCCGCCGGCTTTCCGCGGACAGTTTGGCTCCGGCGCGACACTGCCTACAATCGACACAACGCCAACTCCGCCAACTGAGGAACACAAATGAGCGCCGCCACTCTCCATCTCGATCTCACGGCGCCCGAGATTGTAAAAAAGATTTCGCAGCGCTCGCTTGTCGTCGGCGTCATTTTCGCCGTTATATCCGGCGCGCTGGCCTTCATTCGTCCGGATGAATTTTTTCGAGCCTACCTGCTCGGCTTCATGTGCTGGCTCGGGGTGGCTCTCGGATCGATGGCCATCCTCATGATCCGGCACCTCACCGGAGGCGGGTGGGGCACAGTCATCCGCCGCATTTTGGGCGCGGCCATGCGCACGCTTCCGCTGCTCGCCGCCCTGTTCATTCCAGTAATTTTTGGCATCCGGCGTCTCTACATATGGGCGCAGCCGCTCGACAACATTGCGGACAAGCATCTCCGCGAGCACTTAGAACAGATTACGCACACGTATTTAACCTGGAACGGTTTTGTGATTCGCGCCATCTTTTACTTTGCCGTCTGGAATGTTCTCTCGTTCCTGCTCTCGAAGTGGTCCAAGGAAACCGACCGCCCCAACGCGCCCAATAACAGTGAACGCTTCAAAGCCGTCAGCGGCCCCGGCCTTATCCTCTACGGCTTCACCATTTCCTTCGCCGCTATCGATTGGGTCATGTCGATCGACCCCAGCTGGATCTCGACCATCTTCGGCCTCGTCATCCTCATCGGTGAAGTGCTCTCGGCTATGGCGTTCGCGGTGGTGGTCGAGCGCATTCTCTTCGACTACAAGCCGATGTCGGAAATGCTTACTCCGGACTTCGTCCACGACCACGGCAAGTGGATGCTGGCCTTCACCATGGTCTGGGCCTATTTCAACTTCTCGCAATGGCTCATCATCTGGGCAGGCAATCTACCCTCCGAAATAACTTTTTATTTGACTCGCATTCATAACGGCTGGCAATCGATGGGATTGTTTCTGGTTGTTCTGGGGTTTGCCGTGCCCTTCGCGATGCTGCTCTCGCGCCCCTTCAAACGCAACATTCGCAAGCTAGTGTGGCTCGCAGCCTGGGTTCTGATCATCCGCTATGTCGATCTTTTTTGGATCATCGAACCGAATTTCTCGAAGAGCTTCAACGTTACGATTGCGGACATCGTTGTACCCATTGCCATTGGCGGAATCTGGCTCTGGTTTTTCTTTCGCAACCTGGCCTCGTTGCCGCTGCTCCCGGCCTACGATCAGGATGCTCACGAGGTCCTGGAACCGGTACACGGATCGCACGCATAGGTATTTGCTAATAAAACGTTCGACAGATTTGTTTAGCTAGAAATGACCGACGAACTCAAACACGGAAGCGCCGCAGACCACGGGAATTACGAGCGCCAGGACCTGCAAGTCCCGGGCATTCTCTATTTTCTGCTGGCTCTCGGCATCGCGACCTTGCTTTGCATTTTTGCCATCCGAGGGCTTTACGCTTTTCTTGAACATCACGCAAAAGCAACGCAGCCCGCGGTAAATCCACTCATCACGAACGTTCCCGAAGATACTCGGCACATTCCGCGCGGCTATCCGCAAGCCACGTTTCCCAACCCGAAACTCGAGGAAGACGAACGCGGCCAATTGAACGATATCCGCAAGGCGGAAGAAAGTACTCTCTACAGCTACGGTTGGGTTGACGAAGATGCCGGCACAGTGCGCATTCCGATCGACCGGGCCATGGATCTTTTAGTGCAGCGCGGGCTGCCGGTTCGTCCGCCGGACAACATCCCACACGACGCGGAAAACGAGAGTACGGCTGGAAAGAGTGGGAAGGGCACGGCTTCCAGCCGTGCCGTTAAGGCTGAGTAGGGAAATCGGCTTTAGCCGCTGAGGGTTGAGGCCGCTGCCGATTCGCAGAGAAGGATTTAAAAGTGAACTTGACAAGAAGAAAATCGAGCAAGAAGTCGCCCCAGGGGCTAAAGCCCGAACGCATGTGCATGCGGGGCGGCACGGCTGAAGCCGTGCCCTTCCCAAAATCCCTTGCGGGATGGTTTTTCGCGCTGGCATTTATGTTCGCGTGGCTAGGGGTCTCATCCGCCTCGGCGCAGATGAACAACGGCATCATGGCGCCTCCGGCGAACACGCGCCCGCCGCGTCTGGAAAACGTCGGCATCGAGCAGCATCTCGACACGCAAGTGCCGCCCGATCTCATCTTCCGTGACGAAACCGGCAAGATCGTAAAGCTCGGGGACTACTTCGGCCGCAAGCCACTCATCCTCAACCTGGTGTACTACAACTGCACCATGCTGTGCGGCGAAGCCCTCGCCGGACTCGCCAGCGCCATGCGCCTCGTCAAGTTCGATGTCGGCAACGAATTTGACGTGGTCACGGTCAGTTTCGATCCCCGCGAAACTCCCGAGATGGCCGCCGCGAAAAAGAAGGACTACGTGGCCCGCTACGGCCGCGCCAACGCAGCCTCGGGATGGCATTTCCTGACCGGTGAGGCCGGCTCAATCAACGCACTCACCAAAGCCGTCGGCTTTCAATACCAGTACGACGAGAAGACCAATCAGTACGCGCACGCAACCGCGATCATGGTGCTCACGCCGCAAGGCCGCATCTCGCGGTATTTCTACGGAGTGGATTTTCCGCCCAAAGATTTACGCATGGGATTAGTGGAAGCTTCGCAGGGAAAAATCGGCAACGCGGTCGATGCCGTGCTGCTCTATTGCTATCACTACAATCCCGAGACCGGGAAATATGGCGCGATGGTCGCCAACATTTTGCGGCTGGCGGCAGGGGCAACAATTCTCCTGCTCGGAGGTTTGCTTTTTATCCTGTGGCGGCTCGATCGCTCCGTACCGCGCAGAACTTTGCATGGTGGCGCAAGAACACATTAAACGCAACGACGAATAATGAACGACCAGTATGCTCAATAATTTTCCCTTATGGCCGCAGCAAGCCTCCACCATGGCAGCCCACGTGGACGCTCTGTACATCTTCCTGCTGATCGTTTGCGGGATGATGACGCTGCTGGTTTTCTCGTTCCTGATTTATTTCGCCGCCCGCTACCGCTACCGCAGGGGCGTTCCGGCCGAACAGATCGAAGGCTCCACTCCGCTCGAAATTACCTGGAGCGTGATTCCGTTCCTCATCTTCATGGTCATCTTCGGCTGGGGCGCAGTGGTCTATTTCCAGGAGCGCACTCCACCCACCGATGCCACCGAAGTCTACGTGGTCGCCAAGCAGTGGATGTGGAAGGTGGAACACGCCGAGGGTCAGCGTGAGATCAATGAATTGCACGTCCCTGTCGGCCGCGACGTCAAGCTCATCATGACTTCGCAGGACGTGATTCACAGCTTCTACATTCCGGCGTTTCGCATCAAGCAGGACGTGCTTCCCGGCCGCTACACGGTCGAATGGTTCCGCGCCACCAAGCCCGGCGTCTACCATTTGTTCTGCGCGGAATATTGCGGCACACAGCACTCCGGCATGGTCGGCGACATCGTCGTTCAGGAACCGGCTCAGTACGAAGCCTGGATCAATGGCGGTCCCAGCGGGCCACTCTCCGCCACGGGCGAGAAAATTTTTGCCGAACTCGGCTGTTCCACCTGCCATCGCACCGATACGCAAGGCCGCGGGCCGAATCTGCAAAACGTTTTCGGCAAGCCGGTGCAACTCGAAGATGGCCGCACCGTCACCGCCGACGAAAATTATCTGCGCGAGTGCATCCTCGATCCTGGCGCCAAGCGGGTCAAGGGATTCCAGCCCATCATGCCGACATTTCAAGGACTGGTCACCGAAGAACAAGTCAACGCGCTGGTCGCCTACATCAAATCAATTTCGGCGTCCAAGCCGGCGGAGAGCGTGAAAACCACGGCCAGCACGATTTCCCCGGCAACGGAAAAAGTTCAAGCCCATGGAAGTCAGGTGCAATGAGTATGGAGATCGCGATCCCTCAACCCGTTGAGCGCGAAAATTATCTGAACAAAGAGTACGGAGTGTGGTCGTGGCTGCTCACCACCGACCACAAACGCATCGCGCTGCTTTACCTCATCTCGATTACGTTCTTCTTTTTCATCGGCGGATTCTTCGCCCTGCTCATCCGCCTCGAACTGCTCACGCCCGCAGGCGACCTGGTGCAGGCCGACACTTACAACAAACTTTTCACCATGCACGGCATGGTCATGGTCTTCTTTTTCCTGATTCCCTCCATCCCCGCGGTCCTGGGAAATTTTCTCGTTCCCCTGATGATCGGCGCGAGGGACCTCGCCTTTCCCCGCATCAACCTGCTGAGCTGGTATCTCTACATCATCGGCGGCGTGATGATGCTGCACTGCATGTTGACCGGCGGCGTCGACACCGGCTGGACCTTCTACGCGCCTTTCAGCACCAACTATACCAATACAAAAATCGTGGAAGCCGGACTCGCCATTTTCGTCGCCGGATTTTCTTCCATCCTCACCGGACTCAATTTCGTCGTTACCATCCACCGCATGCGCGCTCCCGGCATGACCTGGTCGCGCCTTCCTTTATTTATATGGGCGCACTACGCCACCAGCCTTATTCAGTTGCTGGGCACGCCGGTCATCGCCGTCACCATCGTTCTTGTCGCGGCTGAACGCGCTTTGCATCTGGGCATCTTCGATCCCCGCCTTGGCGGCGATCCGCTGCTCTTCCAGCATCTATTCTGGTTCTATTCGCATCCCGCGGTCTACATTATGATTCTGCCCTCCATGGGCGTGGTCACCGAAATTATTCCTTGCTTCTCGCGCAAGCGCGTCTTTGGCTACAGCTTCATCGCTTTCTCCTCCGTCGCCATCGCGGTCTTCGGATTTCTCGTCTGGGCCCACCACATGTTCGTCGCCGGCATGTCGGTGTACGCCGCGCTGGTCTTCTCCCTGCTCAGCTACGCGGTGGCCGTTCCGTCGGCCATCAAAGTCTTCAACTGGACGGCCACCCTTTACAAAGGATCCATCCACTACGATGCGCCCATGCTCTACGCCTTCGGATTCCTTGGACTTTTCACCATCGGCGGCCTCACCGGACTCTTCCTCTCCGCGCTCGGCATCAACGTCCACGTCACCGACACCTACTTCGTGGTCGCCCACTTCCACTACATTATGGTCGGAGGGGCGGTCATGGGCTATCTTGGCGGAATGCATTTCTGGTGGCCGAAAATTTCCGGTCGTCTTTATCCCGAGGGCTGGGCGCGTCTGGCGGCGTTGATTGTCTTCATCGGATTCAATCTCACGTTCTTTCCGCAATTCCTGCTTGGCTATATGGGTATGCCGCGCCGGTATTACGATTACAGCCACATGCCGGAGTTTCAGGTGCTCAACGTTCTCTCTACCGCGGGCGCCACCGTTCTCGGCGTCGGCTATCTTCTGCCCATGGTTTATTTCCTGTGGTCGATGCGCTACGGCAAGCCCGCGCCGGATAATCCCTGGCATGCCGCAGGTCTGGAATGGATGACCTCTTCGCCTCCCACCACTTTTAATTTTGAAAAAGAGCCCGTCGTGACCTGGGAAGCCTACAACTACGAGGAACTGGACGCGCCTCATCCCAAGGAGGTGCCCGTTGCCCGATAGCACCGTAGCCGGCCTGCATCACCAGGAAATTCAGCACCCCGAGTTGCTGCATCACTTCGCCACGGCGGAGCAGCAGCGCAATTCCGCCAGCCTTGGCATGTGGGTTTTTCTCGCGACCGAACTGATGTTCTTCGGGGGACTGTTCTGTGCTTACCTGATCTACCGCCATTGGTACTTCGCAGATTTCGCCGCCGCCAGCAAGTCGATCAGCATGCCGCTTGGCGCAACCAATACCGCCGTTCTTATTTGCAGCAGCTTAACCGTGGTGCTCGCGGTGTGGGCCGCGCAGACTGCCCGCAGAACTCTATTGCTGATCACCCTTGCGGCGACCATGCTGCTCGGGCTCACGTTTCTCGGCATTAAAGGAATCGAGTATCGTCAGAAGTTTGTCGAGCATCACGTTCCCGGTGCGTCCTTCAGTTTCGATCACGAAGAAATTCCCGGGCACCCCGGCCAGTACGCTAATCCTTCGCATGCGCAGATTTTCTTCTCGCTTTATTTTGTGATGACCGGATTGCACGCGCTGCACATGATCATCGGCCTGGGAATTTTTCTATGGCTCTTTCTCATGGCGTGGAACGGACGATTCTCTCCCGAATATCACACTCCTATCGAGATTGGCGGCCTGTACTGGCACTTCGTCGATATTGTATGGATTTATTTATTTCCCTTGCTCTATCTGATCGACCGGCACGCGTGAGGACTTATGTCTGATTCTACTAGGGCTGAACATTCTTCTGACCACTCATCGGAACACTCGAAATCGCCGCTTCCGGGGTACTTCGCGGTTTTCATCGCGCTCTTGATCGGCACGGGACTCACCGTCTTTGCCGCCACGCTCGATCTTGGCGCCTTCAACGCCCCCGTCGCACTCGGTATCGCCACCGTCAAAGCAACCCTCGTCGCCCTCTTTTTCATGCACGTCTATCACGCCAGCGAAAAACTTACCAAGCTGGTGGTCATCGGAGCCATCTTCTTCCTGCTGCTGTTGCTGGGCCTGACCATGACCGACTACGCCACCCGCCTGTGGAGCTAAGAGTGTTCTCTTAACTTCATGCGCCCTCGTCGTCGCGTTCGTCCGTAGCGCCGCCGTCTCGCGACCGATCAAACTCTCGCCACTTTTTGCCATCACTCAATCCATGCGCTCCCACCGCAATCTGCGTTATACTCGCGCCATCGTTTTAATACGTTTACGCTTCCACGAGGTGATCTTATGGCCTTCTGTAATTCCTGCGGTACCGATCTCGCACCTGGAGCCCGCTTCTGCAACAAATGCGGAGCCGCAATCCTGGCATCCTCCCCCGCGTCCGCTTCCACGACGCCTGCTGGAATCCCCGTGCCACCAACTGTGCCCAGCCCGGTAGTTGGACCCCCTCCGCCATCCTCCGGCGGCGGCGCGCTCAAAGCCATCCTGATCGTAGTCGGCGTGATCGTGCTCATCGGGATTCTGGGCATAGCTTCAGCTGTATTCTTCGCTTTGCATGTCGCTCGTCACGCCCACGTCCGTCAGGACGGCAACAATGTAAAAGTCGAAACCCCGTTCGGCTCGGTTGAGACCACGAAAGATCCTCAGGAAGCCGCGAAAAATCTTGGCGTCGATGTCTATCCGGGAGCGCAAGTCATGAAAGACGGCTCGACTTCCGCAAGTTTTGGTTCCATGCACACTGCAACCGTGAACTTTGAGACTTCCGACGCTCTCGACAAAGTCTGCGGATTCTACAAGCCGAAGTTCCCCAATGCGATGGTCGTCGCCAGTCAGAGCGATCAATGCAACATCGTTTCGAACGATGAAAAAAATACCATCACGGTAAACGTGAA
>Ga0302319_10007841_pt1 | contig 20901 bp, 18 predicted proteins | sample Bog_T0_2_FD_203319 | JGI IMG/M metagenome (GOLD analysis project Ga0302319, IMG submission 203319) | Peat permafrost microbial communities from Stordalen Mire near Abisko, Sweden - Bog_T0_2 | ecosystem: Environmental > Terrestrial > Soil > Wetlands > Peat | place: Sweden: Abisko, Stordalen Mire... | reverse complement strand
GTTCACCATTTCGCGCCAAGGTTGTCGTTCGATGGAAATCATGACTGGAAGTCTTCGTTGTCCCAGAATTGTTCGCTCAGGTACTTATCGGCGCCATCGCACAGGATGGTGACGATCACGCCCTTGCGTCCCTCGGCGTGAAGCTCGCGCGCCAGCTGCACGGCGGCCTGTATGTTGCCGCCCGCGGATATGCCCACCAGCATGCCTTCTTCGCGTGCCAGCCGCCGCACCATCCGGTAGGCGTCTTCGGTCTCGATAAGGATATTTCGATCCGCCAACTCCGGGTCGTATATGCGCGGTACGATGGCGGTCGCCATGTGCTTCGTCCCTTCGATCCCGTGAAAACCGGTCGAGGGCTGCGCGGAAATACACTGGACCCCGGGGACGTCCTGTTTCAATCGGCGTCCCGTGCCGACGAAAGTGCCGCTCGTGCCGAGCAATGCCACGAAGTGCGTAACACGCCCCTCGGTCTGTTCGATGATCTCCGGCCCGGTCGTCTTGAAGTGGGCCTGCCAGTTGGCGTCGTTCCCATATTGATCGGGATAAAAGTAACGGTCGGGATCGGTTGCGTAGAGTTCCCGAACCGCACGGATCGCGCCATCGGAGCCTTCGCCGGGATCGGTCAGGATCAACTCGGCGCCGTAGGCCTTCAGAATGCGCTTGCGCTCGGGCGACGCGTTCTGCGGCAGGCAGAGCCTGACCTTATAACCGCGCATCGCACATATCATGGCGTAAGCGATGCCGGTGTTGCCGCTGGTGGAATCGATCAGCATCTTGCCCGGCCTGAGCAGGCCGGCGCGCTCGCCTTCGAGGATCATATTGAGCGCCGCGCGGTCTTTCACCGATCCGCCTGGGTTGAAATACTCGGCCTTGCCGTAGATCTCGACGCCGGGGAATTCGCGATCGACCTTCCCCAGCCGCAGCAGCGGGGTGTTGCCGATCAGATGGATGAGGTCATGCGCCATGGGGGGCGCGATAGCCGTTGGAGTCATTTTGCCGGGTCGTCCGGGCGAATCCGGACTAACTCTATCTTACAATTGGTGATTCGTTACACGACCGTTTAGATTCAGCATTTATGACGAGGCGATTGTTGATCAGGCCGGGAGCGATCGGCGACTTCATCGTGAGCCTGCCCGCGATGCAAGCCCTGCGCGGGGAGTTCACAGAAGTCTGGTGCGCAGGGCAGAACGTGCCGCTCTCCCGGTTCGCCGATCGCACGCGGTCGATCGCATCGACCGGACTGGATCGGCTGGGTATCACTCACGCCGACGATGTGGTTGAACGGCTGCGCGGATTCGACGAGATTATCTCGTGGTACGGGGAGAATCGCCCGGAATTTCGCGAGCTCGTGTCGGAACTAAGCCTGCCGTTCCGGTTTTTGCGGGCGCTGCCGGACGGCGGATGTCACGCGGTCGATTTCTATGCGGATCAGGCGCGGGGATTGGGAGCCGATCCGCGCGGCAATCCGCGCATCGGTTGCCCCGATGTTCCCCGGACGTTCGCGGCGATTCATCCCTTCGCGAGCTCGCCGGCGAAGCGCGCGCCGATGGACGTTTTTCAGACTGTGGCGGAAAAGCTGGGCCGCTCGATGCCGGTGCATTGGTTGTGCGGACCGGAGGAAGAGCTGCCCGGAGCGGTCCGCGTCGCGGATCTCTATGAGCTCGCCAGCTGGCTGCGTGGGGCGCGCGTCTTCATTGGCAACGACTCCGGGATCTCGCATCTGGCGGCTGCTGTGGGAACGCCGGTCCTGGCATTCTTCCGCGCGAGTGACCCGAGAGTCTGGGCGCCGCGAGGATGCGCAGTTCATGTCGCATCCCTCCATTAAGAAACCTCAAAACCACCGTCGGCCACGGTTTTTCGTGTATACTTTCCCTAAGCCACGGAGGCCGAATCATGAGAGTTCCGAATCGTTTCCAGACCGTAATTCCGACGTCTGGCCTGTCGCAGGTGGTGCCGGCTATGCGTACTTTTTCCCGCCCGTGCGTCATTCTCTTCTCCCTGGCCCTTGCGGCCGCCATCAACCTTTCGGCTCAGACCTCGTCGGTCGTGATCGCCAGTTCGGCCAATCCTTCCACCTTCGGCCATTCCGTCACCTTCACGGCAACGGTTACGCCTGCGAACGCCACCGGCAGCGTCACATTTTTCGATGGCGTCACTGTGCTCGGAACCAGCGCGGTCTCGTCCGGCCGCGCCACGCTGGCAACCACCCTTCTGCCTTCGGGAGTGCGCTCGCTCACCGCCTACTATGCGGGCGACGGCTCTCATGCCGCCAGCCGCTCGGCGTTTTTTCCGCAGAAAGTCAACGCGCTGCTGCAACAAGGATTCGCCCCTCCGGTGGTCTATTCCGTCGGGGTAGCTGCCTCGCCGTCGCCCATCCCGCGCATAGTGGTGGCCGACTTCAACGGCGACGGCAGCCAGGATGTCGTCTCGGTCAACTCCTACAGCAGCAGTATCAGCGTGATCCTCGGCAATGGCGACGGGACCTTTAAACCCGCCATCACCCAGGTGGTGTACAACAGCAATCTCGAGAGCGCCATCGTGGGCGATTTCAATGGAGACGGCAAACCGGACCTCGCCCTGGTGAACTCCGGCAACGGTTACAACCTGAACATCCTGCTCGGCAACGGGGATGGCACATTCCAGGCGCCCATCGGTAGCTATCCCATCGGGAACAACCAGGAAGGCGTGGTGGTGGGCGATTTTAACGGCGACGGCAACGCCGATCTGGCCATAAGTATCAGTGACAGCAGCAACGTCGCCATCGTCCTTGGCAATGGCGACGGCACTTTCCAGGCTCCGGGCTACTTCGCTGTTGGAACCAATCCTCATTTCATTGCGATCGGCGATTTCAACGGGGACGGCAAAGCCGACCTGGTCACGGCCAACAATACCGACAACAGCGTCAGCATCCTCCTTGGCAACGGCGACGGCACTTTCGGTCCCAATACGGATCTCGCCGTTGGCATGAACCCGAATTGGGTGACTGTCGCGGACCTCAATGGGGATGGCAAGGCGGACATTGTCGCGGCAAACAATAACAGTTGTAATGTGAGTGTATTGCTGGGCCAAGGCAACGGAACGTTTCAGCCGGCGGTCAATTACGCAGTGGGCCTTTGCATCCCCGGCGATTCCCAGAATCCCAACTCCGTGGCGGTTGCCGATGCCAACGGCGACGGGATTCCCGACCTGTTCGTAGGCAACAATTACGGGGCCAATGTCAGCATCCTGCTTGGCAACGGCGACGGGACGTTTCAGACGCAGATGGACTACAGCGCGGACGCCACCGGCCATCCCCAGGCGATCGCGGTCGGACACTTCAGCGCCAACGGCGGGGTCGATATCGCCGTGGGTAGTTACAACAGTAACAGCATAGATATTTTGCTGGGCCTCAACCTGATTACACCCCAGACGATCAGCTTTGCGCCGGCCAACGTGACTTTTGGCGTTGCGCCTTTCACGGTAGCCGCAACCGCCAGTTCCGGACTTGCGGTGAGCCTCTCTTCCTCGACGCAGGCCGTCTGTACGGTTTCCGGCTCTACCGTAACCATCGCTTCGGCCGGCACGTGCACACTCACTGCAAACCAGGCGGGCAACGTCAACTATTCGGCCGCGACGCCCGTGATGGCCAGTTTCACCGTCAACAAGGCATCGCAGACGATCACCTTCGGGTCGTTGAGTAACGTGACGCTGCCCGCCGGGCCGGTTGCTCTCTTTGCGACGTCGACTTCCGGGCTGCAGGTCAGCTTCGTTTCGACGACGTCGTCGGTGTGCACTGTTTCGGCGAACTCGGTGTCGCCGATCGCCTCTGGCACCTGCACGGTTCAGGCCAGCCAGGCGGGAAATACGAACTACCTGGCAGCCGCCAATCTGAACCAGAGTTTCACGGTCAGCCAGGCGTCACAGACGATCGCTTTCGGCGCTTTGGGTAACGTAATTATCGGAGTTGCTCCGTTCACAATCGGCGCCACAGCGACCTCGGGCCTGCCCGTCAGCTTCTCTTCTTCGACTCAGGCAATTTGCACAGTCTCCGGTTCTACTGTGACGGTAGTCGCCGTGGGCACATGTTCGGTCACCGCCAGTCAGGCGGGCAATACGACCTATGCCGCCGCGACGCCTGTAACTCAGTCGTTCTCGGTGAACAACCTGACGGCGCAAACGATCGCATTCGGTTCGCTCGGCACTCAGACGCTGGGCACCACGCCTCCTCCGCTCAGTGCGACTGCCACGTCCGGGCTGCCGGTGACGTTTACTTCCAACAGCCCGACGGTCTGCACCGTTTCGGGTGTCAACATCACCTTGATCGCGCTGGGAACATGTTCGATCACCGCCAGCCAGGTCGGTAATGCCACCTATGCTGCGGCGACGCCGGTAACGCAGACCTTTACCGTTTCCACTCTGCTGTCGCAGACGATCACATTCGGGGCGCTCGGCGCACAGACGCTGGGCACGACGCCCCCTCCGCTCAGCGCGACTGCCACGTCCGGTCTGACAGTGGCGTTTGCCTCCAACAGTCCGACGGTGTGCACCGTGTCGGGTGTCAACATAACCCTGATCGCGGTCGGCACATGCGCGATTACCGCCAGCCAGGCCGGCAATGCCACTTATGCCACGGCTACGTCGGTAACCCAGACATTCGCCGTAAGCCTGAGATCGCAAACCATCGCATTCGGGGCGCTCGGCAATCAGACGCTGGGCACTGCGCCTCCGCCGCTCAGCGCAACCCCGACTTCCGGCCTGGCGGTTACGTTTGCCTCGAATACGACCTCGGTCTGCACGGTTTCCGGCGTCAATATCACGCTGGTCGCCGCAGGCATCTGCTCAATCACGGCCAGCCAGGCGGGGAACGCCACGTACGCGGCGGCCACGCCTGTTACCCAAACATTCGCAGTTCTCGCCGCGTCGCAGACGATTGCGTTTGCATCGCTGAGTGGCGTGCAGCTTGGCGTCGCGCCGTTCACGGCCGGCGCCACCGCCAGTTCAGGTCTCCCGGTGAGCTTCGCCTCGACGACGCCCACCGTCTGCACCGTGTCGGGCAATACGGTCACCATCGTTGCCATCGGCACTTGTTCGATCACGGCCAGCCAGGCGGGCAACGCCACTTACACCGCGGCCACGCCTGTCACGCAGAGCTTCGCAGTGACCGTGAAACCCTCCGAAGTCGGCGTCTTCCGCCAGAACTTCGCGTGGCTTCTCGATGCTAACGGCAACCGCATGTATGACGGCACGGGTCCTGGCTTGGACTACTTCTACGCCAACTTCATCCAGGCTCAGAGCGGCGACATTCCGGTGGTAGGCGACTGGAGCGGATCGGGCACGACTAAGATCGGCATCTATCGCCCGGCAACCGGCCAATGGTTCCTCGATTACAACGGCAACGGCGTCTTCGATGCGGGGGATAAGACCTACAGCTTCGGCGGCATCGCCGGGGACAAGCCTGTCGTCGGCGACTGGAGTGGTTCCGGGACTTCCAAGATCGGCATCTTCCGTTCGGGGTTCTTCTGGCTTCTCGACTACAACGGCGACGGCACCTTCGATAATGGCGATCAGGCCTTTGCGTTCGGTGGCGTTGCGGGTGACGTGCCCGTAGCCGGCGATTGGACCGGCGACGGCAAGGCGAAGGTTGGCGTGGTTCGCGTATTCTTCCCGGGCGGGACGCCGGCATTCTGGATTCTCGACGCCAACAACGACCACTCCATCGATGCAGGCGATCTGGTCTTCGCGTTCGGCGGCATCACGGGCGATGTCGCCGTCGTGGGCGACTGGAACGGCACAGGCTACGCGAAGGCGGGCATGTTCCGCGCAGGCTTCTTCTGGGTCGTCGACAACAACGGAAGCGCGCCGACCTTCCTGGGCGGGAACCAGATCGTTGCGTTCGGCTTCGGCGGGGTTGCTGGCGATATCCCGGTTGTGGGCAAGTGGTGACGCCGGGTGCAGTCACCTCGACCGCGTGGACCCATAACGCGCCGTTCGCCGGCCGCGGCCCCGGCTGAACGTTTTTCCGCGTAAGAGATTCTGCAAACATTGGGGCAGGCGCCCTTGCCGGGCCGGAGTGCCCGCCACGATTGGCACCAAAGGCCTAAAACGTAACCCGGAACTGCATCTCCAGCCGCCGGTTATTTCCGGCTTCCGAGATCCCGCTCCCTCCACCGCTCCCCGCCGATTGATTCGCCTCACCGAACAGCGGCGACGTAATCGTTCCCACGATCGGTCCCGGATTATTGTGGTTGATCAGGTTCCGGAACGACGCCGAGATCGTCGCATTATACGGATGCACCGTGTTCGACACAGCCCCCGTGATTCCGCCCGCATTCGTCGATACCGGCCCCAGACCCATGACCGGCGCCGCTCCGCCGGTCGCGGGTGCGTTCACAGCCGCGGGCGCTTTGCCTCGCTCATGCCCGAAACCCCACGTCTTGCCGATGCGCGCATTCACCGTAACGAGTCCGGGTCCGCGGCCGAAATTGCGCGGTACGAGCCTCTCATCGGGAGTCGGGTTCGGGTCCAGCAACCCGTACTTTGTCTGGACCAGTCCAGGCTTGTTGGGATCGGTCGCGAATCCCGGCCGTCCGTTGAACAGCGTGGTGCCGTAAAGATCGCCGCCCGCCGTGATGTCGAAGGGCGCGCCGGACTGAATATTCACGCTCGGGCTGATCCGAATATGCCATCTCAGGTTGATGGATCCCGTCAAATTGAACCGGTTTCGAATGTCCGAGGACGCCGGCCCATACTCACCGGTGAAACTGTAAGGATTTGCCGGGAACGTCCCGAGCCCGTCCGTATTGCTCAGCGCCCGGTTCAACGTATACGAACCCGCCAGCGTGATAACGCGGCTCACTCTTGAGTTCACGTTGAAGATCAGCTGATTCTGGTTGTACAGGCCCGAGGACGTCATCAGAAAAACCGGATTCGGGTTGCCCGACGAATACAGGCCGCTCACCGGTAGTGGCGCGTCGATGTCTTCGGAACGCAGTTCGTGCAGTCCGTGCGAGTTCGAGTACGTGACCGCCAGAGTGGTGCCGGATATCAACTGCCGCTCCACGGAGAGCGCCGATTGCATGAGGTAAGGCGAACGAAAACGGCTGCTCACTTCCTGCGTGACTTGTGTCGTCGAAGCCCCCGCGAGCGACGCGATCAGCGGGATGGCCGGATAAAAAGCCGGGTTCGTGACCACGTATTGCTGTTCAACTCCCGGCCCGACGCCACCGAATCGCTGCGCCGTGAGCGTGTTTGTCAGCGCGAAACGGTCGTAAAACATGCCGAATCCCGTGCGGATCACGAACTTCGGTTTCGCGGCCTTGCCGCCAACGCCCCACGCCAGCGAGATGCGCGGCGCCCAGTCGCGATGATCGTGAATATTCGTCTGGGCCTCATAGCGAAGCCCCATGCTCACCGTGAGGTTAGGCCGCGCACGCCAGTCGTCTCCTGCGAACACGCCAACGTCCGCCTGATGGACCGATAGTTCCGGCGCACCGGCGGTAATGCTGAACTGCGTGGGCGCGCCGCCCAGCAACTGAGCCTGCGCGGCCGAGAGTCCCATCTGCTGAAACAGCAACGCGCGGCGATACCTGTCGATGGGCTGGATCGCCGCCATCTCGGTCTGTCCGCCAACCATCACCGGCTGGTTATTGGCGTCGAGGACCGGAGCGATGCCGCCGCCGAAGGTGAACGTTCCGCCGAAATTGCGCGGCGAGAGACTATCCAGCACCTGCTCGCGAAACCGCACTCCGAATTTCGAAGAGTGCTTGCCGCGGATCGTCGAGGTGTAGTTCTGAAGTTCGTAGTTGCTCTGGGTCGTGCGGGAGTTACCGGTCTGAGATCCGCCTCCGTTGAACGCGCCCAGCACCAGGATGGCAGGACTCAGCGAGTTGGCGATCGCCTCATTCCCGTTGCGGAAATACTGGAAGCGTGTCTCGTTGACCGCCGCGCCCAGCGCCGCCGTTTCCGTCATCTGCACCGTGTGGTCGAGGTTTCCCGAATGGTAGCCGCGCGAAATCTGATCGAAGCTGCCGATGCCCGCATTGTGAATATCCAGATCGTTGAACGAGTAGCGCACCATCAGTGTGTTGTTCCGGCCGAGCTGGTAATCGATGCGCGGAGAGAGCAGAATCCGCAGCTGCGGCGTGGTGAGGAACGTGTTTACCGGAACCGCCGCAAACGTCGCCGGGTCGACCGTAACGGCGTTCACGATGGACCCGTTGTCCACCTTCTCCCGTTGCGCATCCAGCGTGAAGGACGTCCTGCGATTCAGCGGTCCGCCAACGCCGCCCTCGAATTCGTTCAGCAGCAGTGGCGCCTTCCGGGCGGAGTAAGGGTCGCGCGTGTTCCAGTGGTCCGTGTCGACGTTGTAATTCATCTGACCGTGCCAGGCGTCCGAACCGGGTTTGGTGAAAATCTCGATGCGGCCGATGCCGAGCTTGTCGTACTCCGGGGCAAACGGATTCTGATTCAGCCGGATCTCGCGGATCGAACTCTTCGCCGGAAGCTGCCCGCCGCTGAAACCATCGACGAAGATCGAAGCGCCGCCCGGGCCCGCTCCCGGTCCGGCGAGCGCCTGCAGATCGGCCTGAAGATCGTCGGGGTCGTCGGCCAGCGCATCCAGAGCGTCGCCGCTGATCACGATCGCGCTGGCGTTGTTCGCTGCATCCGTGCTCACCGCCGGTCCGGCGTTGTCCTGGATCGTCACCTGTTGGGCGGTTGCGGCGACACGCAACTGCAGATTAAGAGTGGTGGTACCGGACGTCAGAGTGACCCTTGCCGGCTGAGCCAGCACCAGGTTCGGCGCGCTGGCCTGCACTGTATAGTCGCCTGGCGCGAGATTGAGGAACGCGTAGGAGCCATCTGCGCCCGCTGTCGCAACGGTCGCGGTGCCCGAAGAAGCTGATGTCGCGGTAACCCGGGCGGATGGCACGAGTGCGCCGGATTGATCGGAGACCTGGCCGCGCAGGCCAGGCGTTTGAGCGGACAGCTGAGATGCAACCAGCAAGAGGGTCGGGCCGAGATAGAGGTATCTTGTCACGTGCTTCTGCCAGGATACGTCGCCCCACTGAAGATTTGCTGAACGGCAGGGCATAGAATCAAATCATGAAGGCGTACTTCCGCTGGCCCCTGTTCCGCCTGGCGGTGCCTGGCATTATGATCGCAACCGCGTTCGCCGCAATCGACGTCGATCTCCGCATCCCGCCAGAACATCCCGCCATCGAGTACTTCAAGGCTCCGCTCAATGACGCGGTGACCCGCCTGGCGAAGCGCATCGACAAGGGCGAAGTGAAACTGGACTACGTTCCCGGCCGCCTCGGCTACCTTCCCAGTCTCCTGAAAAATCTGAATATCAACGCCGACTCCCAGATGCTGGTGTTCTCCAAAACCAGCTTCCAGGCTCCACTCATCTCCCCGCGCGCGCCGCGAGCCATCTTTTTCAACGACTCCGTCTCCGTCGGTTCCGTGAAGGGCGGGGAAGTGCTGGAACTGGCCGCGCTCGATCCGAAGGAAGGCGTTGTTTTCTATACCCTCAACGTCGAGCAAACGGGCAAGCCCATATTCGTCCGGCGCGACGTCTGTCTGCAATGCCACCAGGTGCAGGCCACTCTGGGCGTGCCGGGAATCGAGGTAGGTTCGTCGTATCCGAAGTCCGATGGCACGCCGGACTTCTCGGCCGGTTACACCGCCGTAGACCATCGCATCCCCATCGAGCAGCGCTGGGGCGGCTGGTTTGTCACAGGAAAGACAGGCAGCGTTCAGCACCTGGGCAACGCCATTGCGCCAGATCCCGAGAATCCGAAAGATCTCGACACAACCGACGCACACAACCTGACCAGCCTGGCCTCAAAGGTCAACTTGGACGGATACCTCGCGCAGACCAGCGACATCGTGGCGCTGATGGTCCTCGAACACCAGACGCGCATGACGAATCTGATGATTCGCGTGGGATGGGAAACGCGCGTCGCGCAGTACGAGAACAAGCTGGACGAGGCGACGGCCCGCCTCGATACCGACGTCGACGAACTCGTCGCCTACATGATGTTTGCCGAAGAGACGCCGCTGAAGGAGCCCGTCGAAGGCTTGTCTGCGTTCACGAAGACGTTCCCGCAGCGCGGGCCGCGCGATAAGCAGGGCCGGTCGCTGCGCGACTTCGACCTCAGGACCCGCATGTTTCGTTATCCGCTGAGCTACATGATTTACAGCGAAGCATTCGATGGCATGCCGGACCGGGTGCGCGAGCGCGTCTACCAGCGTCTCTACGATCTGCTGACGGGCAAGAACACAGGCGAGCGGTTCGCGCGCATCTCAACGGCGGACCGGCGCGCCGTGCTGGAGATCCTGCGCGAAACAAAAAGCGGACTCCCCGACTACTGGAAATAACTGGCTCGAAGGCTAATTCCCGGTCGGCGTTTTTTCCACGTGATCCACAACAATCAGATCGAAAGGCTCTTTCGCCGGTACGAGCACGGTGGCGTCGGCTCCGAACAGTTCCGGATAACGCGTTCCGGGACCGCCATCGCTGTTTGGAGGTCCGTGATTGGCCCCGTTAGCCAGTTTGATGGAAACCGCGTCCAGCGTCAGGTTCTTGTCCGCGGATGTGCGGACAAAGTCAGCGCCACGAAAGAACAGATAAGACTTCGCATCCCCAAAACGACGGATCAGCCGCATGACCTAACCCTCCTTCGCCCCCCGCCTTTTCGACAAGCGCGCCAGCGTAGCCAGCTGCCTCAAATACTGTCGCAGCGGCCGCGCCGGCGTCCCCCAAACCGGCTCGCCGGCGTGAACGATCTTCGACGACAGAATTCCCGCGCCCGATCCGATCACGGCCTTCGATTCGATACGCGCCTTGTCCCCCACTCCCACCTGTCCGCCGATCACCGCATAGTCGCCCACCGTAACTCCGCCCGCCAAGCCCGTCTGGGCCACGATCAGAACATGCTGCCCGACGCGGCAGTTGTGCCCGATGTGAACCATGTTGTCGAGCTTTGATCCGTCGCCAATCAGGGTCGCGCCCAACGTGGCCCGGTCGATACAGCAGTTCGCGCCGATCTCCACGTCGTCACCGATTTCCACGCACCCGACCTGCGGCACCTTACGATAGGCCGCGCCCGACAATTCGAAGCCGAAGCCGTCCGCCCCGATCACCGCGCCCGAGTGAATAATCGCGCGAGCGCCAATGGCGACGCGGCCGTAGAGGGAGACCCGCGCGTGGATGAGCGAGTCCTCGCCGATCGCGACGTCGTTCCCGATAGCCGTGGAAGCGCCGATGCGCACGCGCGCGCCGATTGTCGCGCCGCTGCCGATCGCGACGAAAGGACCGATCTCGGCCGTGGGGTCGACCGCGGCCGACGGGTGAATCACCGCCGTCGGGTGAATGCCGGCGCGGGCCGGGGCGACTGGATAAAGCAGCGCGAGGGCCTGTGCGAAATGGGCGCGCGGTTGTTGCGACTCGATGACGGTGCGGTCGCTGGCAGCGGGAAAATCGGAGGAGGCGATAAAGCAACCGGCCTCGGAGTTCATCCCGGCCTCAAAGTATTTCGCGGACGAGATGAAAGTGAGGTCGTCGGGGCCTGCGTCGTCGAGCGGAGCAGCCGCGGTGATCTGACGGTTGCCGCTGCCCCGCAGGCGCAAACCCAGGCGAGCGGCGAGTTCGGAAGCGGTAATGGCGGGCATCTGCTTCTATTCTGTACTGCCTGGTTTCTCTGTGGGGCAGGCGATCTCGTCGCCTGCCGCCGCCTTCAGGCGGCTCCGGAATCACTCACAAACAGCGCGGCAACCAGCGGAATCTCGATGATGATGCCGGAAATCAGCGGCGGAGGAACCCGATAGAACCAGCACAGCCCAATGAAAACCGCGACCCACGCGGCGTTGATCCGGATGACGAGGCGAAGCAGCCGGTCCGGCAGGTCGCGAGCGGCCGCGAGAACCAGATTCAGAGCCCCGAACGCCGTGAACGTCACCGTCATGATCAGAACCAGCAACATAAAAGCATCGAACATCGACGGCGTCATACCGAGTCCCAGTGCGAAATGGTGGCTTTTCATTCGGTCCTGCAACGCGACCACCGACGGATCGGTGTTGGGCGTCACGTTACCAGCTGTGTGCGCAATCGCGGTCAGCAACATCAGAATGGCGGAAACGGAGAGCAGGCGGCGCGAAGTGAGTCTCATGGCTCGGACCATCTTACCCGATTGAATCCTGATACCCTGTAGAGCGATGCTCAAACACATTACCCGCCGTGAATGGATGACAACCGCTGCTGCCGCGACGGCTATCGCACCCATCCTGAAAGCTGCGATGCCGCGCCCGCTGGGCGCTCAGCTCTACACCGTTCGCAACATCCTGATGAAAGAATCGGACCGGGTTCTCAGGACGATTGCGGAGATTGGTTACACCGAAGTCGAAGGCAACCGCGCCGACCTCGTCGAGCTTCTACCGAAGATCGAACAGTACGGCTTGAAGCCCGTATCGTGCCACGTCGAGACGCCTCTCATCACGCAGAACTGGGCGCCCTATCCGAATCTGAAAGAGATGAAGCTGGAGGACGCGATCGACAGCGCGAAAAAGGTCGGCGTGGAGTATTTCACCATGGCCTACATCGCTCCCAACGCCCGTGGCGAGGGCGGCGATTTCTACCGCAAGACGGCGGACCAGATGAACCACGCCGGCGAGTTATGCCGGAAGGCCGGGCTGCATTTCGCCTATCACAATCACGCTTACGAATTCGCGGGGAAGGAAGGATCTCGCCCCATCGACATTTTCTTCGAGAGACTCGATAAGAAGCTGGTCTTGATGGAACTCGATGTGTTCTGGCTGAGCGTGGCGGGGCAGGATCCCGTCGAGGCGCTGAACAAGTGGAAGGGCCGCGTCGCGTTGCTGCATCTGAAAGACAAGGCGAAGGACGCGCCGCACCAGTTCGCCGAGACCGTGCCCGCCGGAGCGTTTCAGGAAGTGGGCAGCGGAGTGCTCGATTTCCCCGCGATCCTGAAGGCCGCGCCAGCAGCGGGCGTGAAGCACTACATCGTCGAGCAGGATCAGACGCCGGGCGATCCGCTGGAGAGTTTGCGGAAGAGCTTCAACCATCTGAGGACGGTGTAAGTGGCCGGCAATCCTGCCTGCAAGCCGCCTTTCGGGGCGGCCGTTCGGGTTGGCATATCTGTCCCGAATTGCCAAACAGATGAGTGCCCCCAACTGGTTACTCTAAAGGAAGGAGTTCGCAACATGGAAATCCATTTCAGCCCCGACGTTCAGGCAAAGCTCGATCAGATGGCGCGCGACAGTGGCCGTCCTGGCGACCAGCTTGTCGAGGATGCGCTGCTCGGCTACTTCGACGAACTGGCCCATGCCCGCGAGATGCTCGATAGCCGCTATGACGATCTCGAAAGCGGCCGGGTGGAACCGATCGACGGCGAAGAAGCCTTCCGGCGCCTGATGGAGAAGACGGAAGCTCTGCGCCGACTTCGCCAGCCCGCATGAAAGGCTATAAACTCCACCCTGAAGCGTTCATCGACGTCGACGTCATTCGGGAGTACATGGCAGACGATAACCCGGATGCAGCAGACCGGGTTGTCTCAGAGCTTTTCGAAAACATTCGTTCACTGGTTCTGTTCCCCCACCAGGGGCCATCGTCGTCCCGACCAGACTTCACGCCCTCTGCGCTTCAATCGGGAATACGTGATTGCGTACGCGCCCGATCAGTCGCCACTCTGGGTCGTAGCCGTCTTTCACGGACGCCGCAACCCCCGCGTGATCGCCGCAATGCTCAGAGGACGCGAGTAGCTATTTCTTCCCGCCTTTCGCCTTCGCCCCCAGCGCGAAAATCGACAAATCCACCGCTTCCCCCATCAACTTATACCCGGCATCTCCCGGATGCAGCAAATCCGGCGAATCAGCTTCCTTGCGGTAACGCTTCGGATCGGCCGAATCCCGCACTGCGGCCTCGAAGTCGACCACCGCATCGAACTCTCCGCTGCTCCGGATAAACTTGTTCGCTGCCGACCGTATCTCTTCGCCCCGATCGCTGTACGCGCTCGATCCGCCGAACGGCGTCAGCGTGCAGCCGATTACCTTAACCTCCGCGCCATGCGCCATCGCAATCACCTGACGGTAAGCGGCAATCAGATCGTCCGCGCTGAAAGCGTTCGGTCCCGTTTGCCTCGCGCCGCCGGAAATATCGTTGATGCCTTCGAGCAGCGTGATCCATTTGACGCCGGGCTGATCCAGCGCGTCATGGAAAAGCCGCACCATGCCGCCGCCGTTATCGCCCAGAATACGGTTACCGGAAATCCCCGCGTGGACCACGGCAATATGCGCCGTCGCCCGATTGGCCTGCAATCGCGCGGCCAGCACGGCGGGCCATTCGCTGTTGGTATTGTTCGACGATTGGTCGCCGTCGGTAATGGAATCGCCGAACGTGACGATCGCGCCCGCGTCGGACGGCGCCATCACGTCCACCCCGGCCAGGTAGTAATACGACTGCACCACCGACGCCGGATCGGCAATGGCCGGCTGTCCGGTGAAGTCGCCTTCTTTCGAGATGTAAGTATCGTGCAGCGAGAATCGATGGTTGGTGCCCGCGCTGGTTTGCCGGGGGAAGTAAAGACTCACCGCGAGGTCGGTCAGTGGTGCAACTCTGAGATTGACAGGGTCGCTGTAGAGCACCTGACCCGCATAGATCGTCGCCGATTGCTTGCCGCCAAATGTCAACACGCGGTCGGAACCGGCGACAATCGCGGAATCTTTCGCGCGCAGTGCGATGTGCGCAGCCCCTAACGAAACCGATGCACCACCGACGGCATTCGAAACGCGGACGCGCACGCGATTGCCCCCGATGCTGCTGCGCACGATCATACGCACGGTCTGATTGTTCAGTCCCGCAAGCGTGGGCGGTATGGGGAAGCGGCGTCCCGGCGTGCCGGGAGGGGGCGAGGGAGGCGGCGGTGGTGCCGGGACAATTCCCACCACCGGCCCGGACGCGGAAGCCGCTCCACGGCCACTTCCGGCGACGGCCATCTGCTCCGCGGTAGCCCATGTAGCGACCCAGTGTTCACCCGGGTTCTGCGCAGGGGCGGCGGTGACAAGCGCGGATAGGGCGCACACACAGCCCCAAGCCATCAGCGTAATGTGCCTGGCGCTCATTGGTGTGGAAACGGCTGAAACAGCGAAAACACCGCGCCCTGCGGATCGGCCAGCACCGTCATCCGTCCCACGTGCTCGATCGACATCGGCCCGGCATAGACCGTGGCGCCCAGCTCCTTCGCTTTGTCCGTCGCCGCGTCGCAATCGTCCACCTGAAAATAGATCTGCCAGTGTGGCGGCTCATGCGACTGGCGTCGGCTGGCTGGCGGAATCCCCCCGATGTACGCGCCCGCGTTTTGAATATGCAGATAGTCCTCGTCTCCCGCGCGCATCGTCCATTCGAACACATCTTTGTAGAATCCGGCCGCCAGCGCCGGGTTGCCGGTCGATAGATCGGCCCAGCAAAAGCTGCCGTGCTGGCCCTGTACGCCCAGTCCCTGGTGCCCCATCGGCTCCCAGATCGAGAACACAGCTCCGGTCGGGTCGGCCATCATCGACATGCGGCCGTGCGTGGCAACATCGAAAGGGCCGCAGAAGACAACGCCCCCGCACTCGGCCGCGCGTTTCGTTGTCGCCTCCGCGCTGGCCACGCACACATAGAGATTCCAGTGCGGTGGAACGCCCTGTTTCGCTTCGTCTGGCCGCAGCGTAAAACAGGCCGCCGCGTTGCGGTCTTCGAGCGAAAACATCGTGTAGAAGTCGTTCGGGCCCATGGGCGAATCGCTGGCTTGCCAGCCGAAAAGAGATGTATAAAAAGCCTTGGCCGCCGGCTGATCGGAAGTGCCCAGTTCCACCCAGCAGAACGCGCCTGGCGCATGTTTGTCGACGTGTGACATAACGGCAGTATACGCGATCCGCCATGGTGGAATTGCACCATTTGCACCACCGGGGCCGGCAGCGCCCGGAGCCTTTCCCCCACGCTTTCAACGGCCGGAACGGACGCAATCGTGGAACGGCGGTTGCACATTCAGGCGCGGAGGTTCAAAACTCAATGAAACGTCTTGCTCTGGCTCTTGTAGCGACTCTTTCTGTGATGGTTCCGGCGGCGGTGGCCTCGAAAACCACGAAGCCCGTGTCGATGACGGAGGCGATCCGCCATCAACTGGCCATGCTTCCGCGCTACGGCGTATTCGACAACCTTGAATTCAAGGTCGATGGTGGAACGGTGACGCTTCTCGGCGAAGTGACCCGCCCCGTCGTCAAAGACGATGCCGCCAGTGCTGTGCGCCACGTTGAGGGCGTGAACATGGTCGTGAACCACATCGAAGTATTGCCCCTTTCGCCGAATGACGATCGCATCCGTCTGGCGGTCTACCGGGCAGTCTACAGCGCCCCGTCCCTCTCGACGCGCTACGGATTCCAGGCCTCGCCATCCATCCACATCGTCGTGAAGAACGGTGTCGTGCGTCTGGAAGGCGTAGTCGCCAATGAAGCCGACCGCACCATTGCCGGCATGCGCGCCAACGGCGTGTTCGGATCGTTCAAAGTCGAGAACAACCTGGTCGTGGGCTCATAACTGCGATGCAGCGTCGCTCGGCAACCTTCCAGAAGCGGCAGACAGCGGCGGGACTCCGGTCAAAAGGGGCCCCGCCGCTCCTTGCGTTGCAAACACGGTCCCCCGCGTTTGATAGCATTTGCGGGCGCGTTCCGTGTCAGACCAGACCAGTGACGATTCTCTCGACCGCCGCGATTTTCTCCGGACCGTGACCGCGACCGGTGTTACGTTGGGTAGTTCAACCCTGGGCGCCGCGACCAGGCCTTCGCCGCCAAATCGATCGGCAAAATGAGTACCCGCATCGTCGGCGCGAACGACCGCATCAACGTCGGCGTGCACGCGCGCGCGCCGGAGATCCTTGAAGTCCGCTGCAGGAATGTCCAGCTTGATATCGTAGTTCCCGGTGAGTCCTGTTTCATCGACGAAGGGCGTCGGGAGATAGCGTGCCGAGAATTAGCCGATGAGGCCGCGGATGTTGGATGCTTCGACATGCTGCGCTCCGTCGGTCCCGTTCGCGAACTTTATGCCGCCCAGCTGGATCAGTGGAATCCCCTTATAATCCCCGGCCGCTTCCGTATTACCGCCGGACTCTATGTGCTGTAACTGCGGTCCGCCCTTCGCCACCAGCAGCACGAGCGCGTCGACATCGGTGCTCCCGATTTCAGCGCTCAATGAGAATAACATCTGCGGCACAGCTGTTCCGGAACTTCCGCCTGGTGCCTTCGCATCGACATCAAACAGGGTAATCCCGGACGGAGAGGTGAGCCACGCCGGGCACTGGACCTGGTAATTCTGAACCCCGTAGGCCAAGGCAATCAGATTTACAAGAGCCATGGGCCCGACATGAACGCGATCCCCACTGATCTCGAGTCCGCGAATGGAGGCGCCGCTATGAGGCGGGGACGGACGGACCGAAGCGACTTCAAAGGCAATCTTGGTATCGGGCTGCTGACTGAAAGCCACGCCCGCAACAACCAGAATCGGCGAGGAATGTCTTGATACGCTCCGCATGCTTTGTCTGCCACCCTTTATTTGCCGTCGCTCGGTGCCGCCAACATGCTATCGGGCCCGCAGCCCAAGCCACGCCAAAAGCCGCCCCGGCGACTACATACCGTGATTGAATCCCGTTTCAGAATTCCTTGTGGTCGGTCTTCGCCAGGCTCGTATCCGCAACCGGCGCAGACCGGTAAACCGAAAAGCCTTCGACGTTCTGCAACACGAACGTGGGAACGCCGGCGGCTTTTTCCGCTTTCACGTGCTGAAAGTCCGCGCCCTTTACCTGATCGAGCACAAAGGCCGGCCGCCCGTCTTCCTTCATATAACTAACATCGACGTTGCTCAGCTCAACACCGGCGACGTGCCGGATGAAGAACCCGTATGCGGGTAACATGCCGAACATGGAAGGCTCGGGATACTCTTTCTCGCGCTCCGGCGTGGCGTAAGGTTCGCGAGGCGGTACCCCGCCGGTGGCGCGGAAGAAGAAAGTGTTCACCAGATCGGCCGGCTGTTTAGCCACTTCATCGAGCGTCAGGCCGCCGCGGTAAACGATCCGGATATCGCTCAGCTTCACATCCTCGACGTCATGACCGGGAATGCCGCTGATAATGGAACCGTAGCGCGGGTCGGCGTCGTACACATCCACGTTGCTGATCGAAATGCGCCGGATCGATCCGATCGCGACGCCTTCCGGCGCGCGCATCCGGCTGCCCAGCCGGATAAAGAACGGAGCGTTCGATATCTGGCGCATCGTGATGTTGGAGACCGCGACATCCTCGATATTCGCGCCGTCGACCGATTCGAACGCCAGACCGCGCGACCGGTCGAACACGATGTTCGAAATCGTGATATTGCGGAAATCGCCTTCCGATTCCGTGCCGATCTTGATCCGCCCCGTGGGGCCGTCGCGATCCGGCGCCGCCTTCACGGTGCGCTTGTAAGTGCCATCGAGCAGCGATCCGATATCGTAGCCGCTCACGAGGCTGTTCGTAATGGTCACGTTCTCGGTGGAGCGCGCGAAGCCGAGCGCGTGCGTTCCCTTCAGCACGATCGCGTCGTCGTTCGGCGAATTCACGCTGGTGTTCGAGATGCGCACGTTGCGGCAGGAGTCGATGTCCATGCCATCGCGATTGGTATCGATCGAGAGATTATCGATGGTCAGATTATCGATGCCTGTGACCAGGATTCCGAAGTGACCGCCGTTCAGGATCGAGAAATCGCGCAGCGTGACGTTGTGCGAGAGTTTCACCGCGATGGCCTTATCGGCGCCGCGGTCGCCGCGCGACAGGGCCTGGCCGCTGATGAGTCCGCCGCCGATAATCGACACGTTTTCGAGGTTCTCGCCCCAGATCAGGCTGTTGTGGAAATGGCTGTGGCCGAAATCCTGGAACTTATCGAACTCGTTCGGCTCGGCGGCATCGTAGGCCGCGGGGTCGGCGGAGGCTTCGAGGCGCGTGCCGTGCTCGAATTGGAGCGTGATGTTGCTGCGCAGCCGGATCGAGCCGGTCACATAGGTTCCGGCCGGAAAATAAACCGTACCGCCGCCCGCCGCCGACGCGGCATCGATCGCTTTATTGATGCTGTCGCGGTCCGGAGTCTTGCCATCGCCCTTTGCGCCGAAGGCCTTCACGTCGAAGGACGCTTCGAGGCCGGCCGGCAACAAGCAGATGGCGAGGGCCATCGCAAACGCGAGTCTGATCCGATGCTGATTCATCGATCCCCTTTTTGGTCCGCCGGCGCACGATGCGCATTGCCGACCCGAAGAACATCATACATCGGTTCTCTGGCGGCTGTTGCCGGGCATTTGCGAGGTGTCTGTAGTATCGGAGACACCGCCCGGCCGAATGGCTACAAAGCGAAGGCGGAAGAACCGGGCGTCGCAGTGCTTGCAACGAAACGGGAGCACCGCCAGACTAACAACCCACTCGATCATATTGCGCCGTTTGGACCGGCGCCACGAGCCTGAGCCACAGGTGGCGCAAACACCGGACCAAATCGTACCCGACCAGTTCATGACGCGTGTTTGTAGCTGCAAGAGCAGCGTAGCAGATTTTCCATGAATGTCGCATAGAGTTCGAAGGCCGGCGGCGATAATTACGTGCGTTTGCTCACTTAACGGCGGAATTTAGTATACTGTGCCAGAGGCAAAGCTGTTGAACCGTCGGCCGCCGGAGACTAACCCTCCCACCACGACCGGACCACGGGCGCGGACCGGAGACATGCCCGGCAACCCGGCCGCGCCGCGCCCCGTGCGCATCTCCGGCAGGACCGTACCCGACGGCGATTGTCAGCTCGTGGGTATCGATGCCGGCGTGCTGTACTTACGATCGGACAGAAGAATCGCCGATTCGTCCGCCGTTACCGTGTCGTTCGACCACACGCAACTCTCCGGCTATGTGACGGGCTGCCAGCGTACCGAAGACGCTTGGGTGATCTCCATCGCGCTGGCATCGGGAAGGCGGCGCGAGGAGCGGGTTCCGACCGGCGAACAGTTTACGGTGGGCATCGTGGGCAACCGCGGAACGACTTCCTGCCAGTGCACGGTGATCGATAGGTCACCATCGGGACTGGGACTGCGCTTTCCCCGGCCGATCGCGCCGGGTACCCGGGTTTACGTCGAAATGGAAACGGTGATGGCGCTGGGAGAGGTCCGGCATTGCCGCCCGACCGAAGACGGCGAATTCATCGCCGGCGTGGCCATCGCGGAGTTTCTCCCCGACGTCCGCGGCCGGAGCAAATTCACGGAAATCCTCGATAAGCTTCGCTGGAAACTTGGTTCAGGCATACGCGGAAGGAATCTTCCGTGGTCGCGGCCCGGTCCTTGAGTTTCGGCGGTTGCGGAAGCCGTCGCCACCGCCGCCACGCCGCCTCTTGTAGTATTATCGGGAAAGTAATATTCTTGCAGATGTGATCCAGTCGTTCAAAGACGATCGGGCCAGGAAGCTGCTGGGCGGACTGCGCGTGGTTCGGCTGGTGAACATTGAAGAGCAAGCCCGAACGCGCCTGATCCGGCTCGACTCCGCGACTTCGCTGGAAGACCTCCGGGCGCTTCGCGGCAATCGGCTCGAGGCGCTGAGCGGTACCCGCAAAGGCGGGTTCAGCATTCGAATCAACGACCAATATCGAATCTGCTTCAACTGGGAAGCGAAAGGACCGACCGATGTCGAAATCGCCGACTATCACTGAGCGCGGAAGGAAACTGCCGCCGATCCACCCCGGCAGGATTCTCCTGGAAGACATGAAGGACGAGGAGATCAGCATCAATGGGCTGGCGCGGGCGATCCGCGTGCCGGCGAACCGCATCAGCCTGATCGTGAATGAGCGGCGCGGTATCACCGCGGACACCGCCGCGC
>Ga0302319_10007839_pt1 | contig 20903 bp, 17 predicted proteins | sample Bog_T0_2_FD_203319 | JGI IMG/M metagenome (GOLD analysis project Ga0302319, IMG submission 203319) | Peat permafrost microbial communities from Stordalen Mire near Abisko, Sweden - Bog_T0_2 | ecosystem: Environmental > Terrestrial > Soil > Wetlands > Peat | place: Sweden: Abisko, Stordalen Mire... | reverse complement strand
AAGTCGATCAGGGCCCGTGCTTCCTGCAAGACGCTGGCCGCGTCCGACTTCAAATCGCCACGAAAGCCGTATGCTTCGCGAGCGAGCATCACCGCGGCGCCGTGCTCGCCGACGGGGCCACTGACCAGAATGTGGTCGCCCACGTGGATCTGATCGACCGCGAAGCGATGTTGCGAGGACTTAAACCCGATCCCCGTGGCTGACAAATAAATACCATCGCACTCGCCTCGTCCGACCACCTTGGTGTCACCAGCAACCACAGACACGCCGCACGCATGCGCGGCCTGTGCCAGGGAGTCCACCACCCTGCGCAGCACCGCGATGTCCAGGCCTTCCTCGACAAATACGCTCAAGGTCATGAATCGAGGCACTGCGCCGACCACCGCCAAATCATTAACGGTTCCATGGACCGCGAGGGAGCCAATGTTGCCGCCTGGGAATTCGATCGGCTTGACTGTAAAACCATCGGTCGTCACCACAAGTTCTTCGCCAATGGGCGTGGGCAGACAGACGGCGTCGGTCGTTGTATCAAGAAAGGGGTTCTTGAGCACGCTTGCGAACACCTCATCGATCAACTCGCGCATCAAACGTCCGCCATTGCCGTGCGCGAGGCTCACGTGCGTATCCTTGAACTTAGACTGGGGTCGCATGGAGCATCTCTCCCTCGATCAGCTGTCCAAAACTGATGGCTGCATCGTTTAGGGGCAGCGCCTTTGGCACGAGGACTTCAAATCCTTCCACCTCCAGCAGGCGCATGACATGCTCCGTCAAGACCCGATTCTGAAAGACGCCTCCAGCGAGTGCTACTGAATTGACCCGACTTTCCTCTCGCGCGGCTAGGGCCTGGGCCAGAAGCGCGTGCGCAAGGCTCGAATGGAACAGCGCCGCGCGATTGGCCTGAGTGCGGGTTCCATCAAGCACCGTAGTGAACAACGCAGTCCAATCGCTGCGCCAAATACCCTGCCCGTCCTTCAGTAACGGCATCGCGATGGGCTGGGAGCCCTCCAGGGGTTCGCACAGTGCTTCGAGTTGTGTGGCGGCCTCTCCTTCGAAGCTTGATACCATGCACACGCCAATCAACGCAGCGGCTGCATCGAAAAGGCGTCCGACAGAGGTCGTGCTCGGCGAATTTATGCCCCGATCAAACGCGTGGCGCAGAAGGGTTTCATCGCGAGCGGCGCCCGCCGGCCAGTGCAAACCGCTTTGCCAGCACATGGAGAGCGCCGTTCGCCACGGCTCACGAGCTGCCCGCTCGCCCCCCGGAAGCTTGAACGGCAGAAAACTCGCCACTCGCCGCCAGCATCCGGGAGATCCCAAGAGTGCCTCGCCTCCCCATAAGGTGTGATCGGGGCCGACACCTTGACCGTCCCAGGTAAAACACAGTAAAGGCGTAGATCTTCCATACTCGCCCGCGACCGCCGAAGCGTGTGCGTGATGGTGCCAAACGGCGGTCGCCGGGAGATCGCATTCGAGTGCCCAGCGCGTCGCTGGGAACCCGGGATGTGCGTCGTGCATCACGCGCTCCGCGCGGATGCCATACAGTTTTTGAAGATCTGCGATGGTTTGTTTGAAGATTGCACGTCCGCGCGGACTGGATTGGTCGCCAAGGTGGGGAGAAACGATCGCGCGGGAACCGAACGCGAGAGCGATCGTACTCTTTTGATAGGCCCCCACCGCCAGCGTCGGCTTATCGATCCGGACAGCGAGTTTTATTTCTATCGGCGCCGTGCCACGACCCATTCTCAACGGCCGCACAGCATCCCCAATGCGTCGAGCGACAGGGTCTTCGGCAGATCGCGCGATCGGGCGGTTGTGATGCAGAAATCCATCAGCGATGAACGCGAGTCGCGCCTGCGCCTCTTCCGGGTCGGTCAAGACGGGTTCACCCCGAACATTGCCGGAGGTTGCCACCACCGGGGCGCCGAAGTCTTCCAGCAACAAGTGATGCAAAGGACTGTAGGGCAACATCACACCGATGTCGCGCAGATTCGGTGCGATCGATCGACAAAGGGGGATCCGGGGCTTTCGTTCCAGCACCACGATAGGTCGGGAGGCGCCTAATAGCGAAGCTGACTCGAGCGCGCCAAAATTGGCGATCTGCCTCACCCCCGCCAATCCATCCTCTCCCGCCCAGGGAATCATGACGGCGAGTGGCTTCGCCGGTCGTCCCTTGCGTTGTCGAAGCCGAAGCACGGCACTGTCGTTGCCGGCATCGCATAACAAGTGATATCCCCCGACGCCCCGAAGAGCAACAATGCCGCCCGCACGCAGCGCATCGACAGCCGCCGCCAAAGCAAGCGACTCTTTTGCCCTCGTGCCGTCCGCTGTACACCAGAACAGCGCCGGTCCACAGTCGGCACACGCGAGCGGCTGGGCGTGAAATCGGCGATCCAGCGGATTCGAATACTCGGCGCCGCAAGCCCGACACAGCTTGAAATCGATCAGCGTTGTGTTGTCGCGGTCGTAAGGTAGGTCCTCAATAATGGTGTATCGGGGACCGCACTGCGTGCAATTGATAAAGGGGTATCGATAGCGTCTTGCCAGAGGCTCACGCAATTCCGCGACGCAGTCCGAGCAACTAGCCAGATCCAGTGGCACGCTCGCCTGCCGCACGCCACCGTTAACGCTCGAGAGAATGATAAAGGCCGTTCCCCGCTCAGCGGATACGGTTGCGCGCACGAGCAAGTGTCCCTGAGCAGTCGGCGGCGGGCGAGAGAAGATGGCTTGCGCGAACGCATCGATGCGTTCCGCGGAGCCTTCGGCATGAATCTCCACGGTTCCAGCATTGTTGCGCACCCATCCGGTCAATTGGAATGAGTGGGCCAAGCGATAGATGTAAGGGCGAAACCCCACTCCCTGGACACAGCCGCCGATGCTTAAGCGCTGCGCATGGTTCAAGCGGGCGTTCCACCAGCGGCCGCAAGCCCGATTTGGGTGGCGGCGCGCCGATACTTGTAGTAGGCCGCACAGACTCCTTCAGCGGAAACCATGCAAGAGCCGATGGGACTGCGGGGTGTGCAGATGTTCCCAAATAGAGTGCAATCGGCCGGTTTCTTCACGCCGCGAATGATTGACGGACACTGGCAGGCGGCATTTTCTCGCACCGGACTTTCCGGCATTGCAAACCGCTTCTCCGCATCGAAGCGCGCGTAGCGTGGTCTGATCCGCATGCCGCTGTGAGCGAGTGCCCCGAGCCCTCGCCACTCGAACATCGGCCGAATCTCGAGCACTTCGGCCACCAGCCCTTGCGCCTTGACGTTGCCCTCACGGGTGACGCCGCGCGTGAATTGATTCTCCACGCAAGCACGACCATCATTGATCTGCTTGACCAACATGTACACCGCCTGCATTACATCAAGCGGTTCGAACCCGGAGATGACGACTGGCTTGCGATAGGTGTGGGCGAATGCCTCGTAGGGCACGCTGCCAATTACGGCGCTGACATGAGACGGACCAATGAATCCGTCGATGCGCACCTGCTGCCATTGCTGTTCCGCGGTTGGCTCCACAATGCTGGTTATCGCGGCAGGCGTCACAACGTGATTACAGTAGACACTCAAATTAGGCACACCGCGACGCTGCGCCTCGAGAATCAGATGCGCTGTCGCCGGCGTCGTCGTTTCGAAACCGATGGCGAAGAACACGATTTCGCGTGCCGGATGCGCCGCCGCAATTTCTAGCGCTTCAAGCGCCGAGTAGACCAGCCGCACGTCCGCTCCTTGCGCACGCGCCTTGAGCAAGCTGCGCTTTCGCGATGCGGGTACTCTGACCATGTCGCCGTAACTTAAAAAAGTGACGTTAGGCCGCAGCGCCAAGTCGATGGCTGCGTTCAACCGCGGCATCGCCAGAACGCACACCGGACAACCGGGGCCATGGACCAAGCGTATATTCCTGGGCATCAAGTCCTCGACGCCGTAGCGGAAGATGGCATGGGTGTGGCCACCGCAGAATTCCATCAGATGATATTCACGTTCTGGATCAATCTCGGTAGCGATCAGCTGTGCGAGCGCGCCAGCCGCGTCGCCGTCACGGAAGCCGCGGATGTAGCGCACCGGGTGCTCCTCGAAGGTGAGCAGAAATTTCTGCGAATAGTGCCAGGGTCTTCTCGGCCTCTTCCACATCCAGTCGCGTGATCGCGAATCCCGCATGCACGATCAGGTAGTCTCCGACGACAGGAGTGCCGATCAGCGCGGTAGACACCCGAGTGATGACGCCCCCCACCTCAGCGTCGACCCAGTCCTCACCCAAGAGGGCCATGACCCGTAGCGGTACGGCTAAGCACATAGGGTGGAGGCGTCTTGTTCCGCAGGAGCGTTGATCTCTTGCACGTCAGCCTTGATATCTCGGTTTTCCAATTGGCTTTTCAACCATTCGATCCACGCGCCGATTGCGAGGTCGCGGCGTCCCGCGGTATGGATCATCGGGGTGGCCACGCCCAATCCGCGAAGGGCGCTCAACGCTCGGGACGGGAGGAAATCATCGAGTACCGGAAGCAAGTCCGTCTTGCTCAAGACCACCAGGTCACTGGCCCGAAAGATGACCGGATATTTTGCGGGTTTGTCATCTCCCTCAGTGACACTGAGCAGGGTGACGTTGAGGTGCTGGCCCAAGTCGAAACTCGCAGGACAAACGAGATTGCCTACATTTTCGATAAACAGCAGATCGATGTCCGCCAACGGCAGCTGGTGAAGCGCCTGATGCACCAAACTCGCATCGAGGTGACAGGCCGTACCGGTGGTGATTTGCAGCGCCGGCACCCCGCAGGCGCGAATCCGTTCCGCATCGCGCTCCGTCTCCAAGTCCCCCTCGATGACGGCGATCCGGTAACGCGTCCTCAGAGCGAGAATCGTCGCTTCCAGAAGCGTCGTTTTTCCTGACCCCGGGGAGGACATGAGGTTGATCGCAAGCACGCCGTTCTCATCGAAGTGTTTGCGATTGTGAGCGGCCGTCAAGTTATTCGCGGCAAACAGGTCTTGCACCACATCGACGATGGTGAACTTCAACGCGGGGTTGATCACGCTCTGTTGGGCGGGCGCTGGTATTGCACAGCCGCAGGTTTTACACATATTGGATTGGCTCCGAGTTGAGGCAGTGGGTTCGGTCAGTCGGTTCCGGCATGCGCATCTCGATCCTTTTAAGACACAGCGTATCGCCCGCAATCACCCGTGTGCGCCATCCGCCACAGTGCGTGCAGATCAATCGATTGGGCGGCGTCTCGCTGTTCACGCCACAGCGTAGACAGGATATTTTTACTGGACCGCGTTCGATGACGAGCGTTGCTGTCGCCGCTGAACCTGAACGCATCACGAGGAAAGCATTGAGCAGCAGGGTCGGCTCCGTGCCACTCAAGGGTCCCACCTCGATGGTGATGCACTCTACCGCCTCCGCCGCCTGTGCCCGAGCGATGTCCGCCACCTGAGTCAAGAGCGCGTGGCAAACGGACAGTTCGTGCACTTCGATTCCGCCGTGAGCTAAAAGGTAAGAGGATTCAGAGACTCGCGCGTCTGATGCTAGCTTGAGATTCCTCCGGTTGTATGTGCGTCAGCGTACAGACCACCGGCCACGCACGATGGTCAGATCGATCGTCTTTCGGCGAGGAGCTACGATGACGGCACTGGCAAGGTACGAGAGCGATGAAATGGGTTCGCGTGCCACCAACGTCAGCTGCGAGTGGACCTCGCCCAGTCCGCCGATCGCACTTATATTGGGATTTGGAAACACCCTGCTGGGCGATGATGCTGCAGGCGTGCACCTAGTGGAGCGCTTACGAACCCAACTACCGAATAGCGCTTACGAGTTTGTCGATGCCGGCACCATGAGTTTCAGCTTGCTGCCGCACGTCGAAAAAACCAATTCGATGTTGGTCATCGACGCGGCGGAGCTTGGTGAGCCCGCAGGGTCGACCCAACTATTCGAAAATGAGGATATGGACCGCTTTCTCCAAGGGTCGCGTCGCCGCACCGTGCATGAGGTGGGCCTGGTGGATCTGCTTGACATGGCACGTTTGCGCAATTGTTTGCCGCGCCGCCGTGCGTTGCTGTGCATCCAACCGGCTTTCATCGATTGGCGCGAAACTCTCTCGCTGCCTGTTGAAAATGGCTTGGTGGAGGCGTCTTCCAAGGCTCGCAGCCTGCTGTCGCGATGGTTCGTCGCATGAGCCGCCTCTCCGAGATCTCGGTTCGCATCGAGGCGCCGACGCGCCTTGGGGGCTTGGGCGGCGGGGTGGCCGCGGTATTGAGCGAGTTGGTCGACATGCTTGAAAAGGTTGCTCACGGTGGTGAGGCAGCGACGATCGATTTACGCAGTTTGCCAATGAGCCCTGAAGATCGAAGCGCGCTGCAATCGGCTTTGGGACACGGCGAAGTGCAGGCCACATTGCGCGCCGATGGAGTCTCCACGTTGCAAGAGACCGGCATCTCCGGGCTATGGTGGATCGAACACCGGGACGCCCGGGGGGAACTGATCGCGGAACTGCTCGAAGTCGCCACCACTCCTGCGATCCTCGCGGCATCGACCGAGGACATGGTGGCAGCTTCGCGTGCTCTGCGTAGTCGGCTCGAGGTCACTCACTCCGCCGCCGCAAGGATGACTCATGCAACCCTTAGCTGATGAACTCGCCGTCGGCGACATGCTGCGGCAAAACGGGGTCAGCCGCCGTAGGTTCATCAAATACTGTACCGGCGTAGCTTCGGCCATGGCTTTGCCGCCGTGGATGGGACCTGCCATGGCGCAGCAACTGCAGAACGCGCCGCGTCCGTCGGTCATTTATCTATCTTTTCAAGAGTGCACGGGGTGCTTCGAATCCTTCACCCGTTCCTTCTCCCCCACCATGGAAAGCCTGATTTTCAACGTCATTTCGCTGGATTACGACGATACGTTGATGGCCGCGGCCGGCGAGCAAGCGGAATCGGCGTTGGCCAAAGCCATGCACGATAACTATGGCAAGTACGTGCTCATCATCGACGGCTCCGTGCCGACCGGTGCCGGCGGTGGCTACTGCACGTCGGGCGGAAAAAGCGCCGTCGACACCTTGCGCGAGGCCGCGCAAGGTGCCGCAGCCATCGTCTGCGTGGGAACCTGTTCCTCCTTCGGCGGCATCCCGTTTGCGGACCCGAATCCCACCGATGCGTGGCCCGTCAGTGCGATCGTCGCCAACAAGCCCATCATCAATGTATCGGGCTGCCCGCCGATCCCCGAGGTGATCACCGGCACTTTGCTGCAGTACGTGACGACTGGAAAAGTCCCGGATCTCGATGAGCACTTGCGGCCGAAGGCATTTTTCGGCACTACAATCCATGATCGTTGCTATCGCCGATCGTTTTACGATCAAGGTAAATTCGCAAAGACCTTCGATGATGAAGGGGCTCGCAACGGCTGGTGTCTGTACGAACTAGGCTGCAAGGGTCCGACGACCTACAACGCCTGTGCCACCACCAAGTGGAATGGCGGCACGAGTTTTCCCATCGAATCCGGTCACGGATGCATCGGCTGTTCAGAGCCCGGCTTCTGGGACAAGGGCAGCCTGTACTCGCCGCTCTCAGCGACGGACTGGGGCAAGGCCGGCGAGTCCTCTCCCCGCCAGGTCCTGGAGCTCGCCGCGGGCGGCATTGTCGCGGGCGCAGCGCTCGGCGTGGTGTCTGCGGGCTCGGGCCGCCTGCGCCAATATCGCAGTGAACATCCGCTCGACATCGACGCAGAAGAAGGCTAAAGACATGGATTTATTGCATTTCGCGCGCGGGCTCGGCCTCCAAATAGCTATCGCAATCTTCTGTTTAGGGGTGACCTGGCGGATCGCCTCATTTGCGCTGTTGCGCATTCGCCGCGAGTACAGTCGACCGCGCGAGTCGATACTAAAGTACATGCTGGGCGGATTGATCACCGTGGGCTCGCGATCGTGGCCGCATCGCGAGTTCATAGGTCGCACCGGCGCGGGCGAGGCCTTGGGCTACAGCTACCACCTGGGCTTGTTTGCGGTGGTGTTGCTGTTCACGCCGCACATTTTGTTCCTGCAAAGCCTGTTCGGCTTCGGCTGGCGGGGGCTGCCCAGCAGCGTCATCACCATCCTGTCCGTGATCACTCTGACACTGTTCCTCGCCGTGCTCTTCAGACGCGTTACCAACAAGGTGATGCGCCTGTTGTCGAATTTCGACGATTACTTCAGCTGGTTCATCACCATGTTGGTCATGGCGACCGGATTGGCCGCCACGGCCCACGTGGGCGGCCCTTATGAAACGCTGCTGGCGCTGCACATCTTGAGTGTCGATGTGCTGCTGATCTGGTTTCCGTTCGGCAAGCTGATGCATGCGTTCTACATTTTCCCTTCGCGCGCGATCAACGGCGCGCTACTCGCTCGTAAAGGAGCCACTTCGTGAAGGATGTCGCCGCCGTTTCCCCCGCGCTCGCGCCTGATGTCGCGGGCGCCATGAAGGGCTTCGCGCAAGAGATCGGCGCTTTGAGCGCGTTTAGGCTCGAATCTTGTATTCACTGCGGCATCTGTGCCGATGCCTGCCATTATTTTATTGCCACTGAAGATCCGCAGTACACGCCCATTTGGAAGGTTGAACCCTTCAAACAAGCTTATAAGCGTGAAAGCAGCGCTCTGGCGCCGCTGTATCGGCTGTTTGGCTGGAAGCGCGAAGTCACAGCCGATCAGTTGGCGCACTGGCAGCACTTGTTGTTCGATAGCTGCAATCTGTGCGGCCGCTGCAGCCTCATCTGCCCGATGGGTATCGATGTCGCCTCGTTGATCGAACAATCACGCCACGCGATGTTCGACGCCGGGCTCGCGCCGACGGAACTGTATGAAAAGGCGGCCCATCAACAGCTGACGGGCCAGCCCGAAAGCAGCCTCGAACCCTACCGCGATCAATTGCTGGCCATCGGTGCCCGCTTCGGCGTCGATATGCCGCTCGATAAGCCGCAAGCCGACGTCATGCTGTGTGTTCCTCGGACCGACATCGAACAGTATCCGAGCGCCGTGGCGGCGCTGGCGCGCGTGATGAGCAATTTAAGCATTGCTTGCACCTTTCGCAGCGACGGCTTGATCGCGGAGAATTACGGCTATTTTGCGGGCAGCAAAGAATGGCAGCGCATCATCAGTTTACGTTTGATCGAGCAGGCTATTGCCTGCGGCGCGACCACGCTGCTGTTGCCCGAATGCGGCCATGCCTATACCGCGCTGCGATGGGAGGCCGCCGACTTGTACGGGAAGGCGCTGCCGTTCCGGGTCTTGAGCGTCACCGAGTTTCTGGCTGATGAACTCAAAGCGGGCCGGTTGAAACTCGCCAAAGCCAAGGACTCAAAGGTGACATTCCACGATCCCTGCCAGCTGGTTCGCAAAGGCGGCGTCAACGATGCGCCGCGGGAGTTGCTCAAGGCGATGAGCGTGCAATTGGAGGAGATGGAGAACCACGGTGGATTCAGTTTCTGCTGTGGCGGCGGGGGCGGCGTCATCGACATCAAGCAAGCCGCACCGCTGCGCTATCGGACCATGGAGGTGAAGATGCGGGAAATCGACGCCACCGGCGCAACCACGCTGCTCACCAGCTGCTCGGATTGCCGTCGCACGTTCGACGATGCGCAGGTGCATTTCAATTGGGGCAAAAAACCCGATAGCCTACTCGAGTTGGTGGCCAGCAATCTGCTGCAAGCAGGCGCCGTTCCGTGAGCGCTCAAACCATCGTCGTCGATCCGGTCACGCGCATCGAGGGGCATTTGCGCATCGAGGCGGAATTCGACGGTTCGGTTATTACCCGGGCATCAAGCTCGGGCACCATGGTGCGTGGCATCGAAATTATTCTCAAGGGCCGCGATCCTCGCGATGCCTGGGCCTTCGCGCAGCGCATTTGCGGCGTGTGTACGCTGGTTCACGGCATTGCCTCGGTGCGTGCGGTCGAAGATGCATTGCACTACGAAATCCCAGCCAATGCGCAGCTGATTCGCAATCTGATGGTCGTGACGCAATTCGTTCACGACCACGTGATGCATTTCTATCACTTGCACGCACTCGACTGGGTCGATGTGCTCTCGGCGCTCAAAGCGGATCCTAGATCGACGTCCACCTTGGCCCAGTCCGTTTCAAACTACGCTCGTTCCTCGCCCGGGTATTTTTCCGATGTGCAGACGCGTATCAAAAAGTTGGTCGAGTCCGGTCAGCTCGGCATCTTCGCCAATGCCTATTGGGGGCATCCCGCATACGTGCTGCCACCGGAAGCGAATTTGATGGCGGTCGCGCACTATCTCGACGCGCTGGAGTGGCAGCGGGAAATCGTCAAACTACAAACGATCTTCGGCGGCAAGAATCCACACCCGAATGTCCTGGTGGGCGGCACGCCGGCGGCCATTAGCGTGCATACCGCTGCCGGCACCAGTTCCACCGCGGTGAACGCCGTGGGACTGCAGAAGGTCGCGTCCATCATCGAGCAGATTCGGGAGTTCGTCGCTCAGGTCTATGTCCCCGACACTCTGGCCATCGCGTCGTTCTACAAGGACTGGTTCAAGAAAGGCTATGGCGAGGGAGTCGGCAATTTCATGACGTACGGCGATTTCGCCACCGCTGGAACGCAAGACCCCGCCACGTTTCTGGTGCCGCGCGGGGCGATTCTGGGTCGGGACCTGTCGCACATCCAGGAAGTGGACTTAAAGGCCGAGGGGGACATTCAAGAATTCGTGTCTCACTCCTGGTATGACTACGAGGGCGGCAAGGACGTCGGATTGCATCCGTTCCAGGGCGAAACCAAACTGAATTACACCGGTCCGCAACCGCCCTACGCCAATCTGGATACCCAGGCGAGTTATTCTTGGATCAAATCGCCACGCTGGAAAGGCCACGCGATGGAGACGGGACCGCTCGCGCGGGTCTTGATGCTATATGCCCACAAGCATGCACCGACGGTGGAGCTGGTGCAGCAATCGCTCCAGCAGCTGAACCTGCCGGTCGAGGCATTATTCTCCACCATGGGCCGTACGGCTGCCCGCGCCCTGGAAGCAAAGCTCTTGAGCGACGCCATGCCACAATGGTTCGGCAGCCTGATGAGCAACATCCACGCAGGCGATGTGCGCACCTTCAACGAGAAACAGTGGCAGCCCTCGAGCTGGCCCAAACACGCACAAGGGGTCGGATTCATGGAGGCGCCGCGCGGCTCGTTGGCTCATTGGATCGTCATCGACGATGCCAAGATCACCAACTATCAGGCGGTCGTGCCGACCACTTGGAATGCAGGGCCACGCGATGCGGCCGGCATCGAAGGCCCGTATGAGGCGGCTCTGAAAGGGCACTTGATTCACGATCCCAAACAGCCGCTCGAGATCTTGCGCACCGTGCATAGCTTCGATCCCTGCCTGGCCTGTGCGGTGCATGTCCTCAATGCGAACGGCGAAGAACTCATTCAAGTCAAAATTCAGTAGGCATGGTTGACCCCGTGCGCAAACCCCGCTGCGACGTCGATCTGCTGCTGCTCCACGCGCCCAGCGTCTATGATTTTCGCGAACGATCGATTCTTTATGGCCCGGTCAGCGACATGGTGCCCTCCTCCACCGTGTTCGAGATGTATCCGCTAGGATTCTTGACCATAGCAAGCTACCTGCATGATCGCGGCCTCGAGGTGCGCATTGTAAATCTGGCGCTGCGCATGATGAACAGCCGACGTTTTGATGTACCGAAGTTCCTGCGAAAGCTTCGGCCGAAAGCCATCGGCATCGATCTGCATTGGCTGCCGCATGCGCATGGGGCGCTGGAAGTGGCGCGCATCGCCAAACAGCTGCATCCGCATGTTCCCGTCATCATGGGGGGGTTATCCTCGACCTATTTTCATCGCGAACTCATTGGCTATCCGCACGTCGACTATGTGCTGCGCGGCGACAGCACCGAGCCGCCGCTACATGAGTTGTTGCTGGCGCTCGAGCGCGGTGCGCCGCTCGATACGATTCCGAATCTTACGTGGAAGGATGGCCGAGGGGTCCATGTCAATCCCTTGAGCTTCATGCCAAAGAGCTTGGACTATGTGGATTTGCGGCCTGACCTGATGGTCGAGATGGTGATGCGGCATCGGGATCTTGAAAGCACGCTGCCGTTTAATGGCTGGTGGAATAATCCGATCACCACGGTCTTCACGGTCAAAGGATGTGCGTACGAGTGCGTAACTTGCGGCAGTTCCGCGACTGCATGTCTGCACGTGACCACGCGTCAAAAGCCCGTGTATCGCAGCCCGGCCAGCCTCGTCTCCAATATGCGAGATATCGCCCGCCTGACGCATGCGCCCATCTTGCTGGTCGGTGACCTATTGATGGCAGGCCCGGACCATGCGGCCGCTGTGCTCGAGTTGTTGCGCGTTGCGGATCTGCCCAACAACATCGTATTTGAATTCTTTGCATTGCCGCCTGCCTCCTTCTTGCGAGATATCGATCGCAGCGTGCGCAACTGGAGCATGGAATTCAGTCCCGAGAGCCACGAGCAGCTGGTGCGGGATGCTCAAGACGGCGAGAGCGGTTACACCACCGAGGACATGGAAAATCTGATCCGGGAAGCCGTGCGGTTGCGTTGTTCACGAATTGATATTTTCTTCATGATTGGACTGCCAGCCCAGACCCAAGCATCGGTCAAGGCGACGGTCGAGTACTGCGGTCACTTGTTCCAACTAGGCGATAAACGCCTGTCCTGTTTTATTTCGCCGATGGGACCTTTCATCGATCCCGGGAGCCGCGGCTTCGAACAGCCAGAGCGCTTTGGTTATCGACTGTTTGCCAAGACTCTCGAACAGCACCGGCAACTCTTGATCCAACCGACCTGGGAATACATCTTGAACTATGAGACGAAGTGGATGACGCGCCGCGAACTGGTGGATGCCACCTATGATGCCGCCGAGCGCCTGAATGAGCTCAAAATCAAACACGGTCGATTATCGTCACGCCGCGGCAAAGGCGTCGCCGACGGCATCGCGGCGGCCCGCGCCCTGCGGGCGCGGCTCGATGAGGGCAAAGCGCGCGGAGACATCGGCGAAGTCGCCGAGCAACTCAAGGGCGAAATCAACCGCTTCAGTATTTCCACCGTGTGCGATAAGCGCGAGCTGTTCTGGCCTCGGCGGGTGTTCAACTTCAGGCTGTCAGAGATCGTAAGAATCGTGTGGCGCTATTTCAACGCGCGCATCAAAGAGCCGGTAACCGCGGTCCGGCCTTCCTGAGGCAGCGTGTGGGCCACGCCCTGGTGGCAGTCGATGCAAGTGGTGCCGCCTGCTTTTAGTGACTGATGGGCGCTGGCCGCGTCGGGCGACTGCTTGGCAAACGCCATTTGGCTGGGGGTGTGGCAGCTGCGGCACTCGGCGGAGTCGTTATTCTTCAACTCAGTCCAAATTTTCTGCGCCAGTTGCGCGCGGTGCGCTTCATACTTGGCAGGTGTGTTCAGTTCGCCGCGCAGGTGGCCCCAGACTTCGCCGTAGGCTTGGATATGTCGCCACATGCCCGCAACGAATGTCGGCGGTACGTGGCAATTGCCGCAACTGGCCTGGATCCCGAGCACGTTGGAGAAGTGTGGGCTACGGGTCAATTCCTGGTAAGGCTGCCGCATCTCATGACACGAGGTGCAAAACGAATCCGTTTCCGCATATTTTACGCCAGCCGTAAAACTGGCCCAGAAAATGACGCCAGCGCCGAAGGCAACCAGCGCACCGGCGGGAATTCCAAACAACCACCATCGCTGTGGTCGTCGCCAAAGCCACGCGAAGAATCCGCGGCGCAGCGGCGACGGGGAGATCATAGCGGACTCATGCTGTTAGATACGGTCATTGAGTTCGTTCTCTGAGGCGACAAGTACGGTGGGCCTTCGTCAAGCGACGTGCACTCGATCGGCGAATGCTAGGTGATCGAGTTGCGTGCCACCGTACGTTACCGAACAGACCCGAATCCTGCCTCGCGGTAGTTTTGCGATCGACGAATTGATCCATCGTGCTCGCTACCGGTTTGTCGTCTGTTCGGTTGGTCTTGAGGGAGAGTGTGGTATGGATTGCTCGAAGGGGGTTCGCCCAAACTTAAGCCGGGCACTTGCGCACGCAATGCGGATTGCGCTTCTCACGAGTTGCCTGAGCGCATGTTCAGGAACGACGGGATCCTCGGGCCCTGCCGGCTCTCCGGGGACCACCGGTGCGACGGGTCCAGCGAGCACTGGGTCTGCGCTTAATATCAGCACTGCGACCACGATTACGGGCCAGATCTCAAGCGTCACCATCGCTGGGCCGCCGGTGGTTAAATTCCGGCTCACCGATCAAAATGGCGCCTTGCTTCAAGGGTTGCCCGCAGCCGATGTGGGCTTTGCGATCGCGCAACTGGTGCCCGGTCAAAATGGATCGGCGAGTCAGTGGAATTCTTATATCTATGCCACCGTTGCACCGGCCACCTGCCCTGCGGGTGTGAGCGCCTGCGCTACCGCCCCCACCACTCAGGCGACCGTAGAGTCCGCGGTCACGGGCGCACTGGTGGATAACGGCGATGGTACCTACCAATACACGTTTAAGAAAGATATCACGGCCGACCCCAAGGTCATTTACAACGCGGCGCTCACGCACCGCGTCGGCTTCGAAATTCGCAACCTCGTGCAGGCGAATAACGCTGCCTACACGTTTCAGCCATCGACGGGCGCCACCACGGGGATTTTCAGCCGCGAAATCATCGATACCGCGACCTGCGACACGTGTCACACCTCATTGAGCGCCCACGGCGGGGCTCGAGTCGAAACACAGTACTGCGTCATGTGCCACAACCCCGGCACGATCGATCCCAACAGCGCCAATACGCTCGACATGAAAGTGATGATCCACAAGATCCACACGGGCATTACGCTTCCGAGCATACAGACTGCGACGACGCCAAACACGACGCCCACCCTTGGACAGGGCTATTGGATTGTCGGCTATGGAGACTCGTTGTCCAATTTCAACACGGTGCATTACCCCCAGGACATCCGCAACTGCGTAACGTGTCACGTCCAAAATCATCCGTTGTTGACTGAGGCACTGAACTTTCAATCCGTGCCGACGATGGAAGCCTGTGGTGCCTGTCATGACAACGTCAACTTCGCGACGGGCGCCAACCATGGTTCCGGCATCGTCGCCAACGACACGCAGTGTACTACCTGTCATGGTCTCACATCGGCGATCGACCAGCTGCAGGTAGTGGCGGCTCACGTGATCCCCGAAGTCGCTTTTCAATCAAACCTCGCATATCACATCATCAAAGCCACGCAAACAGCCCCCGGCCAAAATCCTGTCATTCAATTCTCAGTCACAAATCCGAGCAACGGCAACAAACCCTATAATCTCTTGACGGACGATCCGTTCGTGCACTGCACGGACCCAGTAGCAACGCCTAACCTCAGCATCGCAGTCGCCTGGAGCACGACTGACTACACGAATTTGGGCAGCGGTGTAACCAGCGAGGCAGCGCAGCCCTGGAATATCCCGGTGGTATGTGCCGCTACACCGCCGACCGCCAACAGCGACGGCAGCTTCACGGTCATTTCGCCCACGCCGATCCCCGCCACGGTCAAAGGCTCGGCGGGCTTGCTATTTCAAGGCCATGCAGTTCACGACTTCGACGACACCCGCGGGATCCAAGAAATTCCCGTCCCCAACGTAGTCGCGTATGCGCCGGTGACCGACGCCGCCGCGGCGCCTCGCCGCGAGGTGACTCCCGTTGCCAAGTGCGATACATGCCATTTTCAATTGAATGGGCACGGCGGTAACCGACTTGACAGCGTTCAAGCCTGTTCCTTCTGTCACAACCCCGACGCGACAGATGTCGTGGCGCGTATCGGCCTGGGAATCACTCCCCAGAGTTTAAGCCCGGTCGATAACCTAGCCGAACAAACGATCGATCTTAAGGTCATGATCCACGCGATTCACGCGAGTACTTTGCGATCCTCGGACTTGGCGGTCCCCTATGCGGTCTACCACCGCGGCGCGGCAAATAATTTCGCAGCCGAGACTCCCTTTCCCGGTGCACTCAACAACTGCCTGGCCTGCCACGCCACTGGAACCTACTACCCGCCGGACCCCACCACCTCCACGGTGCTTGCGACCACCATCAGTACGTATGTGAACGGCGTCGGCAACAGTAGTCCTGCCGGACAGACGGCGGTCACGGCTGCCACGGCCGTATGCTCATCGTGCCACCAGTCGGCAACCGAGAAGCTCCACATGACGCAAAATGGCGGCAGCTTCGCGGCGATCAAGGACGCCAGTAGTCACGTGGTATCCACCGAGACCTGTGTCATCTGTCACGGTGCTGGTGGGATAGCCGACGTCAAAGTGGTCCACAACCTAGCCGCATATCAATAGCGCCGGTGGATGACATCAGCGCAATGCGGGGCGCGAGACCTATCGTTGGTGCACGCACTGCGCGGTGGTCGCGCCTAGTCCAGATAGTCGCAATCACGCTTTTCCTGATGACTGCTGAGAGTCTTGGCACAGCGACAACGAGCGCAGCCGAGGTGTCGCAAGTCGATACCGCGGCATTGAGTCCGCAGGGAGCCGACTCCTGCTTGGGATGTCACGGCGATCCCTCGGTGACGGGGATATTTCGGACCAAGCACGCACGCCCGGATGATCCGCATGGGCCCTTTGGTCACGGGCAACTGCAATGCGAGGCATGTCACGGTCCCGGCGGCGCGCACGTTAAGGCAGGCGGCGGTCCGCTCGCCGGCATGGTCGACTTCGGCGTAAAGGCGTCCGCACCTGCGCCGGTCCAAAATGCCAAATGCTTGGGTTGTCATCAGTCCAATGCCGCCCACGATTGGACCACCAGCGCTCACGCGGCGAGTAACGTGGCGTGCGCAAGTTGCCATACACTGCACAACGCCAAGGACCCCATGAAGGATGCGGCTGCGCAAATCGAAGTGTGTACGTCGTGTCACCAGGCGCAACACACTGATCTCTCCAAGCCTTCTCATCATCCGCTGCTGGAAGGGAAAATGGCTTGCACGTCCTGCCATACGCCGCACGGTTCGAGTAGCCCGGCACAACTCGTCAAAAACACTGTTACCGAAACCTGCACGAGCTGTCATGCCGAGTTTCGCGGTCCTTTCCTCTGGGAACATCAGCCGGTGGCCGAGGACTGCACGAATTGCCACAATCCGCACGGCTCCGCGCAGCCGGCGCTTCTAAAAATACGGACTCCATTTCTTTGCCAGACGTGCCATGAGGGAGCGGGCCATCCCTCGATCGTCAATACTCCGCAGGGACTGTCCGGCGGGGCTGCCAGCGCATTTCTGTTGAATGGCGGCTGCGTGAATTGTCATTCCCAGGTGCACGGATCGAATCATCCGTCCGGCCGCGCGTTGATGCGCTAGGTGGCCACTATGACCGCGCGTTCCTCCCCCGCCGTCGCCTGCTCGCTCTTGAGCCTCGCGACCGTTGGAATGGTCTCAATCGTTTCGGCTGATGAGACCGAGCCAGACCCGAGCACCTGGAAGTGCGCCCAGTGTCCGTTCCTGCAAGGCTACGACACACAGACAGAGGCGGGAGTCCTATACGCCAACGGCGCCAATGCCGCTTTCGGCCGCTATAGCGGCATTGACCATAGCGGTTCCTATGCGGAGGCGTCGGCGGCCGGTCAGGTTCGCGGCGACAGTGGCGACTACGCAAACTACGATCTCGAGCGGCTAGGTCTCGCATCGCGCGAGGGATACGTCGAGGGCGGCCGCGAAGGTCGTTACGACTTGCGTATCAGCTACGATGATCAGCCCAGTCGGCTTTACGACACAGGGGTTACACCTTATCAAGTCAATGGCACGTACCTGACGCTTCCCGCAGGTTGGATCGCCGCTGGAAGCACCCAAGAAATGAGCGCACTCAACGGCAGCCTTTCGTCGTTGAGAATCGAGTCCGATCGTCGAACGGTCGCACTCCTTGCTCGTTACTTCGCGAGTCCAAACTGGACTATCTATGGCGAATTCCGGCGCCAGGAGCACGAGGGCACGGGGCTCACGTCCGGCAGTTTCTTGACCGAGGCCGTTCAATTGCCGCAGCCCTTCGACTACGTCACCAATTCCTTTGAGACCGGCATCGCTTGGGCCGGCAGCAAGGCGAGCTTTCGCTTGAGTTACACCGGTTCTTGGTTCGACGACGCCAGCGATTCGCTCACCTTCGCGAACCCCTATTTGCCGATCGTGCCGGGATCTACACAAGGCCAACTAAGTCTGCCGCCCAGCAACACCCTGCAACAGCTCAATGCCACCGGCAATGTCCAACTGCCTTGGGCGACCACCCTGACCTACGGCGCATCCTTGAGCACACTTAAGCAGAATGCCTCCTTCTTGCCCATCAGCACATTGCCCGGACAAGGAGCCACGCAGACCGACTCGCTCGATGGCAATGTGCATCTGTCGCATTACGCGCTCGGCCTGGCGTCGCGCCCTTTGCCAAAGCTCAGCGTACGCGGCAATGCCGCCTATGACGGGCGCGACGATAAGACCAACCCACTGGAATTCGCCTACATCGTCACTGACACTTTTCCCGGTGGCACCGCCATCACCCCTCGCTACAGTGAAGATCACGTGCGCTTGGATGGAGGTGCCGACTATGCCTTGGCACGCTGGCTGCGCGTCGGAGTCGGCGGCAAGCTCGACGAAATTCATTACGGGCCCGGACAAGTCGTGACCTGGACCCAAAATGTGCAGAGTTGGGGACGCGCCACGATTACTCCCATAGCGCCCTTAAGTTTCACCCTGAAATACGGCAACGCACTGCGCAAGACTTCGTCCTTTGATGCAGCGGCTCTCCCGCTCGAAGAGAACTCCCTCATTCGGGAATACAATTACGCCCCGCGCGATCGCGTTTTCTCCTCGTTCACGGGCGCCTGGTCCATCAGCGCTACGCTCACCTGGTCGATCGAGGAGTCGCTCGCCAAGGACGATTATCGATCCTCTTCCTTGGGGCTACAAGCCACGCATGAGCAGCGGGTGTCGAGCACTCTCACGTGGTCGCCCAAGGACACCTTGAGCGCATACATTGATGCCGGCTACGAGCGGCTCTCCAATTTGCAAAATGGCTCAACCGGCGATAACACCACACCCTGGCTGGGCGCAAACAGCGACCGGTTTTGGAATGTGGGCCTCGGCGGACGATGGGTACCGCAAGCTCGATGGTCCATCAACGCGGACTATCTGTTGGCGCCCTCGTACGATAACAACGAAAGTATCGTCGGCGGCGTGCGGCAGGCCTTTCCGCAAAATTGGTCCAGGCTCAATTCCACCCGCCTAGGAGTGGGGTATCAATGGACGGTGGCGACTCAGGTCCATTTCCGATATGCCCGCGAACAATACAACTCGAGCGACTGGTCTATAAACGAGGTCGGACCATCCACCGTACCGAACCTTCTTGCACTCGGGATCCAGCCTTATCGAGACAGCGTCAATGCCTTGAGCCTCACCGTGCGTTACCAGTTCGGCCGCGACACGCCGGCCGCGCACGCAGCTCCATGATCATGCCGTCAGTGCGGCGGGGTGAACAGGGTCGAGATATCGATGTAAATGTGGTACGAGGAGACCTTCTGCCCGCGCAGCTGAAAAACGTTGGCGAACGGAAAAGTAATTTCGGATCCATCGTGCCGCCTGTAGGTCACTTCGCCCTCACATCCGGCCGATTCATCGCCGTCCCAACTCTGAAGGAGCCGATGCTGGCTCGATTGGATGGTGCCAAAAAAACCTGTTATGGCAGCGCCAATCTTTGTCGTACCCTGAATCGCCAGGGCGTTGCCGAAGCGAAACTCCGCGTCCGGCGTCAAAAACTCGACAAATCCTGCCACATCGCTCGCGTCGATCGTTTTGAACAGGCGTTCCCACCATTTACGACTCGCAAGCGATTCATGCACCGACTCGGTTCCGTCCGGCTGGGTTTGACTATTCATCATCAGTCCAGCATACGCGCAGCGCGTGCTGCTTCGCCCTATTTCGAAGGTTAATTTTTATGTCTCAGATTCCCCTGCAACTTGATCAGCCTTCTGCATCGCTGGCAGGCGCCGGCTTCTTGAGCGCTGCGCGGCGCGCTTTTCTCGCCACTCGGCCACCCTTTCTGATCGCCTCCGTGTTGCCGGTACTGGTGGGGACGGCATGGGCAAGCACTGCTTTCCATCGGTTCGATGGTTTGCTCTTCGGCCTTGCGTTGGCAGCGACCGTCTTTGCGCACGCGGCAACCAATGTTTACAACGACGTCAGCGACGATCAGATCGGTGCAGACATGGGCAATACCGACCGCATTTATCCATACACGGGGGGCTCGAGATTTATTCAAGCCGGCCTCCTGTCGCGTCGGGAAATGACGCAGCTCGCCTTGGGATTGTGCGCAGTGGCTCTAGTCCTCGGTGCCGCACTTGCGTATGTGCGCGGACCCGGCGTCATTGCGTTGGGGGCGGTTGGCTTGGGTCTCGGACTACTCTATTCGCTGCCGGGACCACAATTATCCGCTCGCGGCATCGGCGAAGCCGCCGTGGCGCTGGGGCTTGGAGTGCTTCCCGTGCTTGGCGCCGTATGGTTACAAACCGGGCGGGTGGACCTAGGCGCGGTACTGGTCTGCATCCCAGTCAGTTGCTGGGTCGCGGCCATTCTCATCATCAATGAGGTTCCCGACGTGGAGGCCGACCGCCGTGCGCTTAAGCGCACCCTGGTGGTCCGTTGGGGCATCCAGGGCGCGCGCCGCATCTACCGGGGATTGACGCTGCTCGCGCTGATGGCATCAGGGATCGCCATTTTTCGCCACGCCTTGCCGCTATGGTTTGCAATACCTTCTGTCGCGCTCGCCGGACTGGGCGTCGTGGCGGCCCGTCGAATATCAACAAATCGCTCGGCGCGCACGCAACTCAAGCGAGGTATTGAACTAACGCTCGCCATCCAGGCCAACGGCTGCATGCTCATTTGTATC
>Ga0302319_10007838_pt1 | contig 20904 bp, 16 predicted proteins | sample Bog_T0_2_FD_203319 | JGI IMG/M metagenome (GOLD analysis project Ga0302319, IMG submission 203319) | Peat permafrost microbial communities from Stordalen Mire near Abisko, Sweden - Bog_T0_2 | ecosystem: Environmental > Terrestrial > Soil > Wetlands > Peat | place: Sweden: Abisko, Stordalen Mire... | reverse complement strand
CGACGGCTACATTTTTGACTACGGCGGCGTACTGGTTCATCATCAGGCTGAAGCGGAGCAAGCCCGCATGGCAAACGCCGCCGGCATCCCGGTGGAACAGTTTTCGGAGTTGTATTGGGGCACGCGACTCGATTACGACAAAGGACTCATTTCCGGCACGGACTACTGGTCTGCCATCGGCCGCACCGCCGGCAAAGTGCTGACGCCCGCCGTTGTCGAACAACTCACCGAAATCGATAGCACCACTTGGATGAACTTCGACGAACCCATGTGGACTTGGATCGACGAACTGCGCAGGGCCGGCAAGCGCTTGGCCATTCTTTCCAACATGCCTTCCGATCTAGGCGAAGCCCTCAAGGCCCGCACCGATCGTATGAAGCGTTTCGACTTCGTCACGCTGTCTTACGAAGTGCGCTCGGTGAAGCCGGAATCCGCCATCTACGAGCACTGTATTGAAGGCATCGGCACCGATCCGGCCCGCACGATTTTTTTCGACGACCGTATTGCCAATATCCACGGCGCGGAAATGCTGGGAATCCAGGCGGCTCAGTTCTTGGATCGCGATGATGTGCTGGCGCGCTTCCGGCGGGCTTAATAGGACCCCGTGGAACGCCATTCGCCGCAATTGGAAAAGGAATGTAAAGAACTGGCTCCTTACAGCCTTCGAAAAAGCAAGTGAGCCATCCACCGGAAGGACGATTGACGTTTCCGGTACTCACGCGGCGGAACGACAAACTCCTCCACCGGGTGGCCTAGAGTTAGCTTAACCGCTCTTTCATCTGCGCGCAACTTGACAGGATTGACGGCTATCGGTCTGCTGCGGAGCCTAGCAAGTGCAAGATGTAGAAGAAACTCGATCATGCCCAATGCGCTTTAGGCTTTTGCCCAGCGCGCTCGCGCCGCTTCAGCGGAAGCCTGCGCCGATTTCACGAGCGGCGCATACAGGCGCGTGGTGAAGTCGCGAATATTCGCGTTCGCCTCCGCCGGAGTTCCCGAATGAAAGGGCGGATGAGGGTCGTATTCCAGCATCAATTCAAGAGCGCGCCCATAATCTTCACCGCGCAGCCTTCCGGCCAGATAGAGGCCGAAATCGATGCCGGCCGTCACGCCACCCGCCGTAATGCGGTTGCGGTCTTCCACAATCCTGCCCGGCGCCAGTTGCGCGCCCAAACTCGGCAAAACTTCGCGCACGGCCCAATGGCTGGTGGCGCGATAGCCGCGTAACAGGCCGGCGGCTCCCAGTACCAGCGATCCGGAACAAACGCTGGTCACCCATCGCGCCGTCTCGCCCTGCTGTGCGAGGAAATCCAACACCTCTGCGTCACTCATGAGTGCGACGGTCCCTTTCCCACCGCCCGGAACAAAAATGATGTCCACTGGCCCATTGGTATCGCGCAGCGTCGCCGTGGGAGTGATCGTCACTCCCGTATCCGTTGTCACCGGTGCAAGGCTCTTCCAAACCAGATGCACTTTTGCGCCCATGGTGTAGCCGAATGCCTGCTGCGGGCCAATTAGGTCAAGCGCGGTCATGCCCGGATAGATCAACATGGCAATCTGTTCAGGCTTCGCCGGCGCAAAATGCTTGAGCCCATCCATATCCATAACCGAGTAGCCCGGCGGAGGAGTCAGTTTCTGCGAGTCGGCGCTGCCGGGTCTAACCAAGCCGGCGGCGACCCCTGCGGCTGCGGCGCGCCCGAGAGATCTTCTTGTCATTGGATAAGTGTAGCGGCGGAGGGCATCATTGACAATGCGTCAAATTGCCGCAGGGCTGCGGGAACTGCTCGCTATTTGCCCAATTCGCTTAACGTGCTGATCCAGCCGCCCACTACATTACCTAAGTCTGGAAAATAGGTAGAGGCAAACGCCAGCAACGGCAGGCAGGCTGTTTGCAAGCTTTGCAGCGCGATGGGGTAATCGCTGCCTTTCGGGTCGGTGGCTAAACTGCGAAGCGTTGCGTTGCGGCTCATGCCCCACAGCACGTAACCGGTCGTGCAGGTTAAAACGGCGAAAGCAATCAAGATAAACATCTTCCCTAGACTGCGCGAAAAGAACGGGTAGGAACTCACCGCCATGGCCTGCAGGATAAAGCTCACGGAAAGATAAGTGAGCAGGTTGCGCAATTGCAGCGTGGCATAGCGAATGAAGCTCAAAAAACGAAGCGCGATGAATTCCTCTGCAATGTTCCCGTTAGCCGGTTTATCTTTAGGATCGGTAAGCTCCGATTCGCCTTGCCGCCACACCTCCTTTTGCAGTTGCGAAAGCAGGTAGCAACTGGCTTTGAGAAAACTGGTTTGTGCCGCCGCGGCATCCTCGCTCGTCTCCCGCTGGTCGGCGCCCGCGCGAACCTGCAAGCGCTTCACGGATTTCTCCACACCCTGCAGCAATCCCGCCGGGAAACCGGGTACCGCCCGCAAGCAGTCGCGCGCCCGTATTAAAAAGAGATAGGAGCGCACCCGCGGCGCAACGGAAAAAAGCGCTCCCGAACCCAGTTCGCGCGGAAGTTTATCAAAGACATGCCGTACCGGCAGCTCTTGCAGTGCGTTGAGAAAGTCGTTGAAGTGCCACCAAGTCTGCAAAAACTGGCAGGCGCTCAGCATTGCGAATATCACGGAAACGGTCAACAAGGCGATCATCGCGTTATCGTAATCGCTGCCTTCTATGCTCAGAGCGGAGCCATAGGATTGATTGAGCACAACCACGAGTCCGCCCGCGAGTAACGATACGAACACCGCTGGACGAGTGGCATAGCGCGCCAATATGTTACGCACCCGTTCGTAAGGGCCCTGCAGAGTGCCTAACAGCGCGAGGTTCAGCGGCACGAAGCGTTCCGAGGCAAAGATGGTGCGTTGGAATTGATGCCAGGCGCAGAAAACGATCGACAAGCCCGATAGCAGCAGCGGAAGGATGGGATTCACTCCATTGCCCAGATATGTCGACCGGTAAGCGGCAAAATACGCCCAGCCGTGTTCGCCGTCGTTCCAGACTCTGGCAGCAAGAAACCAGACCATTGCCACCACTGCCACGGTCACGACGATGGTCATGACGGGCGTTAGCCTGCGGTCTGAATCATTTGTCGCTTCATCAAACAACAGATACGGCAGTCTTTTTGCGGGCTGGCTCGCGCGCACGGGCCAGGCAATGCATAGACCCGCCAGCGCGGGTAAGGCAGCCAAATAGATCCACGAGTTCCAGACTTCCGTGAGTGGGCGCGACAGCAACAGGAGGATCGCGGCAAGCCCCAGCACGAGGCAGTAAGCATGGTAACGCCGCGCGAACAGCAGCGGGGCTTTGGGATCGAAGTGGAAGTCGGCCAACCATTTTCGCGGGCCGGCGTCGGCGCGCGCCGGTGAAAACCAATTGCCCCAAATGAGCGCCACATTCACGAACAGCAGCGCTGCAAACACCGTCAGCCACAAAGCCACGTAGCTATAAGTGGGGCGGACCGGCCATTCGGTTTTGGCTTCGCTCATGTTGTCGTAGGCGCACGGTTCGCCGGTGCATATCTCGTCGCTTGTGCGCAATCTTGCCACCGGCCAATAGCGGTCAATGCCAATGATAGAGAGCAAGAGTGGATTTGCCGGCCGGCAAGTGTGGCTGATGACGGAGCGCGCGGCCCAATAAACCCCTTCGGCCGACTTTGAAGCGAACAGCGAACTCTCTTTGCCGTCTGCGGCGACCGGCGTATAGCGGCTCACTGAAAGCGTGCCCCGGAAGGCGTTTACCTGCGGCCGGTGAATAAACAGAATGTCCGGCTCCAGCAAATAGAATTGCAAGTCGGAATCGTTTGCCGCCACATACTGGCGCAGAAATATAATATCCAGCGGGTTCGTCGCCCGCAGGCTGGCGATGTTGAATCGGCCTTCTGCAAGCCGGCGCGCGAGTTGCTGCATCTCCAAGTCGGCGGCTACGGTGCTCGCTCCAGACTGAGTCGGGACAGTCTCTGGCCCATCCTTCAAATCGTCCTCGGGCAATTTCAATGGATCGTCCGGCTTGAGTCCGGGCGAACCTTTCTCCAGCGATTTCCCTAGTAGTTGGTTTGCTTCGTACTCCGCGCGCAAAGCCGAAATATTTCTGGGGAACCTGACGAAACCCTCAACGCTTGCCTTCGGGTGGATATCCTCCTCATCGCCATAGGCGGTGGCCGTTTCATTCATCCCGGTAAAAGCATGAAATTCGATATGCCGCGCCTCTAGATAAGCGCAGAATGCGCTCTCTGCGCTCTTGTCGGTGTCGACGGTCCGGCCCAGCAGGGCGCCTAAATAGAGCGCGCCGCTTCCCATATCGCCGGTGGCCGAACCGGTAATCATCGGCGTGGTCTTACGCTGTTTTTCCAGCGCGCCGAATTCCGAAGGGAAGCCTCCCGAAAAGCTCGGCCCGATGACGCCGATGAGATCCTTTTTGGGTTCCTGCCCAAGAGCGTCTCTCATTTGTTCTTTGTTGATTCCCGATTCCGGCGACTCCGCCACCAGGTAAATGACCAGCGAGCGGCCGTGCTCGTTGCCGCCGAAGAACAGCAGTCCCGCCTTCTTCCGATCTTTGGCGCTCGATAGCCACGGAATCCATTGCCTCTTGAAGTCGAAGCCCGAGACGGCCGCCGCGCTTTGCAAGCTATCAATCCAACGATCGAAGTCCAGGCCAAGACCGGTCAGCTTAGGGTCTGGCACCGTGGCGATGATCTTGTACGGATGGCTCGCCAGTTCCTCTTGGGTGAGTGGCTGCGCATCAACTTCGGCTTCCTTCGATTTCTTAGTCTTAGCTGACTTGCCCGTATCCGATTCGGCGGTCGCTGATTTGGCTGGAGCCTCTTTATCCGTTGCCGCCGATGGCTTCGACCGCACAAAGGGCGTGACTCCTACCAATACCAGCACAATGGCGGTAGCAAGCCTACGCACAGGTGCCCAGCTTTAGAATCGGTTTCATCTACTTACTAATCCTACTGGTGAAAGCGGATTTTCGGGGGAATTCGGGACAGGCGTGGTTGGAAAATGCCAATCCTATGTGTCCAATGGCTCAACCTGCGTGGTTTGGCGCAGTTGTAGGGCTCGGCGAATCGTCGTCGTCAAGGCTTTGGGTTTCAAGCCGGATTGGCCGCCATTGCCGGCGCAGGCCCCGCTGCCGCAACTGGCGTTTTTGGCCCTTTTTCCGCCTTCTTGCATCCCTCGCATTGCCCTTTGCATGGTGCTTTGCCGGCGCGCTCGGTTGGTATGGTTCGCAACTCTAAATTCGCTGTGGTGAATGAATGCATCGCATTTTTGTAGGCAAATGAATCACCACAACGCTACGCCTCTGGCTGCTAACAGCCGTTGAGCTTGTGTTGAACTGTGAGAGGGCACGGAAAATATGAGCGATCAACTCAAACTCGAACTCGACAGCTACGACGCGCGGTTTATTCTCGAAGTGCTGCGAGAGTTGTCTGACAAGTGGCGCCACATCAACCAGACCACGACTGACGAGGATGAACAGGCCGACTACGGCAACGATGTGATGTTCTTGGATAGCCGCCGCGAGCGCATTGAAGGCCTTGCCGTTGAAGCCTTCGGCCCACAGATAAAGAATTTTCGCGTAAACCGATAGCCGTCACCAGCCCCGCACCGAACGGCGAACACGAGCCACTACCGCGTTAAAGGAATTCAGCCGCCACGCCCAGGAAGCTGATGGTTGGGCCACCCCTAATCCAGCGACTCCGGCGCAATCTCCGCCGTTTCGCCCGACGCCTTCTTCTCCCAATACTTCCGCACCCACGCTTCCCAGCTCTTGCCGGCGGCCGAATCGCGTCCGCTGAAACGCAGCCCGGCTACCTCGGAATAGGGAATACTCACGCGCGGACCATCGGCCGGCAAAATCCGCACCAACGACTCACTCAGCGTCTTCCCCTGCCGCCGATCGAACAAATACCCTTCTACTTGCGTGCCGTCTTTGCGGGTGATGGTGATATCGCCCCGGTAATCGAACGCTTTCTCCAACGCCTCGCGCAATTCGTCGTCGTTGCCGATGGTCGGAACCCAACCCTGCAACCGCTCATGTTCGAAACCCGGAACCACTTCCAAATCGTCGGGCGAAAGAATGGGTGCGTGCGCCGGTTGACTCATAACGCCTGCGTTCCTTCCGCATTCTCGATCTGCACCAGCGGATTATACGAATGCACCGGCTTCACCGGTTCGTTCAACAACGCCAGCGCATCCTTGTCTTCATGCTTCTTCAGGAAACCCGCCACCATGTCGAACATGCCGCGCAGCGAACCGAAAGCGTAGTTGACCGCGGAGGCTTCATAGCCGCTATGTACCATGCAATTAGCGCATTTCGGATTGCCCGATTCCGTCCCGTAATTAGCCCACTCCGTTTCTGCCAGCAATTCCTTAAACGTATCGGCATAGCCATCTTGCAGCAGATAACAAGGCTTTTGCCAGCCGAAGACGTTATACGTCGGCATGCCCCAGGGCGTACAGGTAAAATGCCGCTGGCCCATCAGAAACTCGTTGTAGAGCGGTGAATTGTTGAAGCGCCAAGTGGATTTACGATTCGAAAGAATCGCTTTGAACAAACGGCGCGAACGCGCGCGCCCCATGAAGTGCGCTTGATCGGGCGCTTTGTCGTACGAATAGCCTGGCGAAAGCATCATGTCTTCCACGCCCAGTTCCATCATTTCGTCGAAGAAGCGGCGCACGCTATTCGGATCGGCGCCGTCGAACAGCGTCGTGTTGGTCGTCACGCGGAAGCCCCGCGCCACGGCAGCCCGTATGCCTTTAATGGCGATATCGTATCCGCCTTCCCGGCAAACCGAGAAATCGTGATGCTCGCGTTCGCCGTCCACATGCACCGAAAAACTCAGATATTTGCTGGGCTTGAAAAGGTCCAGCTTTTCTTCCAGCAGCAGCGCATTCGTGCACAGATAAAGGTATTTCTTGCGCGCCACCAGCCCTTCCACAATCTCCTTAATTTGCGGATGCATCAGCGGCTCGCCGCCCGGAATCGCCACCGTGGGAACGCCGCATTCTTCCACCGCCTGAAAGCACTCTTCCGGCGTGAGCTGGCGTTTCAAAACGTGCGCCGGATACTGAATTTTCCCGCAGCCCGCGCACGCCAAATTACAGCGGAATAACGGTTCGAGCATCAACACCAACGGATAGCGTTTTCTGCCGGCAAGCTTTTGCTTAAGGACATACGTCGCCACTGTGAACATTTGCGAAGCTGGAGCACTCATATGAGGGTAGGGAAGACCACCTAATCCCTCATGATAACAACCTTTGCCGGGCCGCTGCTGTGGCGTTTGGCGTTTCAGGCGCAGATGGCCGCACTTTAGTCGAGCCTTACTCCCTGGACAACTAGTCCACCTTGGACTACCAGATTTGCTTCCTTCGCGTACCCAGTGCACACTATTCCTGGAGGCAGCAGCGGATGCAGAGGCAAGGCAGCGTCATTATTCTCTTAGGCCCCCCTGGCGCGGGTAAGGGTACACAGGCGGAGCGCTTGTCCTCATCCTTGGGAATCCCCTCCATTTCCACCGGCGAAATCTTACGGCAAGAATGCCGCAGCGGCTCCGCCTTGGGCGTCCAAGTCCAAAGCCTGCTCGAAGCCGGCCAACTGGTGAAAGATGACCTCGTCCAAGAAGTGGTGGCGCAGCGCCTGAAGCAGTCCGATTGCGCGCAAGGTTGCATTCTCGATGGCTTTCCCCGTACCGCCGCTCAGGCGCGTTTCTTAGACCGTTTCCTGGCGGGCAGCGCTTTTACCGCGCCCATCGTCTTTGACCTCGCCATCGAGCCGCAAATCCTGATTGATCGCTTAAGTTCCCGCCGTCAGTGTCCGAGTTGCGCCCGAACGTTTCAGTTGGTGCCCGGTGCCTCCAGCTTTTGTCCTCATGATGCGGCTGAACTGATCATCCGCAATGACGACCAACCCGCCACCGTTCGCCGCCGCTTGGAGATCTACGCCGCCAATACCAGCGAGATTGTGCGCTTCTATCAAAATCGCGGCTACCACCGCGTGGACGCCTCCCAGCCAGTCGAAAAAATCTCGCAGCGGTTGTTGCTCCTGCTCGGTGCCGGTACCGGAATTTCCACCGATTTCGCTCGCCCTATCCTGGCCGCGCAACACCTCTACGCCTAGGTTTTTCCGCCTCATTCGATCATTTTTTTCATTACGCTGTCGATTTTACAGGGATACCCCATGCCTGGTTTCACGGTACTAGGTACTATTCCAGGCCGTACTAAGGACTTTAAACCCACAGTACTGCTTTCTTAGCACCTTTGCCTCCAAATCCCATAGATTAGCGACCGCAAAAGGCGTAATCTGAATTAGAACTTAAGGAAATTCTGAAAGTTCACCTGATTTTGTTTTAAATTCCCGGAGCCGAACCTTATGCCCGAACCCGTCAGACTAGAAACACCAAAAGCCGCACCCGCACCGCTCGTCCGAACAGCGCTGAACCGGAGTGATCGGCAGTTCAGTATCAAACGCACCAAGTCCGAAGTGGGCTATGTCTACTGGATTCTAGAGGGCTACGGGAAACACAAATGCTTCGTCCTTTGCGACACCTGGGAAGAAGCTATGGAACAGGCAAAAACCCGCCTCGATTCCGAAAAAGAGGACAGCAACGAATTCCTCTTCGCCGACGGTCTGTAGGTAATTACTTCGCCGGCACGGCGATAATCGTCCGCACGGTCGCCCCGCGCGCCGGCGCTTGTATGGAAATGGTCATATGCGTTCCTGCCGGGGCGCTCCAATAGTTACCCGTGGAGTACTCTTTCGAAACTCCATCCACCACCACGGAAACCCTGCCGTTCAACACAGTCATAATCGCCGAAACGCCCGCCGGCAAATCGAACTCGGTATTGTCTTCGGGGATGCTCCAGTCCTCCATCGTGACAGTTAGCTTTTGAACCGACCCGTTCTTTGCCGGCACGGCCAGCGTCTTGCTAACCTGTGAAATCCGTTGCGCGGTCGTGTGCGGCTCGTTGTCGCTCGGCGCTTGCCCGAAGCCCGCACCCAAACCAAATAGCAGCAGCACAGCAATCAAAAGCTCAAGGCGCAAGCGCATAAACATGCCCCGTGGTCGTGCTGATCAGCGCCATGCCCTCAGCCAGCACAACTTCCTTTCGAAATCTGGCGGCACTCCCGCCGTCTGGTAGACGCACATCCACGAGCATGGCCGGCGATGGCACCAACTCAGCGCCGTTCTTCACGCAATCGGCTTCGTCGTAATTCGTGTTGTCGCACACTTTGCCCGCTTCCGGAACCACTGAAGGATCGGCAAACACCATCAGATGCCCCAAATCCGTTCCCACGTAGATCAGGCCATTCAGAATACTGGGCGCGCTCACCTCGTCGTCGCCCGGCGCTTTCCCACCGCTGCCCGGAGGGCGAGCGATCGCGGTGTTCGGCACCGGGCTAAGCAGCCAGCGCACGCTCGGCTTCTTCCCTCGGCTGCTGCCCGCCGTGCAAACATTCAACGCATGCAGCCGTCCCAGCAACTCCGGCGCGTCCGCGCTGGCGCTGGCGGGCAACGCAAATCCGCCCGTGGCAATCACCAGAACATCGCCCCAAGCCGCGCCGGGTACCCGAAAACCGTTCCCTCCATGATGGTGCTTATCGTTCGTTGGAAACTTGCACCCATGGTTGCCCATGTCTGGAAACTGCCAAAAACAACTCCCGGATTTAGCGTTCACCGCATAGCTCCAGCCGTCCTTCATCACCGACACCGCGAACTTGCCGCAACTAGTGTTCATGAAGGTGGCGCCGGCGTTCCAATCTGGATCTTGGTCCAGGTTCATCGGCAACGGTTGAAAGAACCACTTCACATCGCCTTTCAAGTCCGTGCGCACCAGGCTCAGCCCATAGTGCAGCGGCGGCTTGTAGCCGTTCGGATACTCGCTCGGATTGATGGCTATATGTTGCGTGCTGCTTTGCGCAAACCACGCCCGCGTATTGCCCGTCGTGAAATACACCGCGCTCCCGTTGCCATCGCTGGTCGGCGCATTCCAGATACCACCGCCGATCATCGGGCTTTTGTCCTTGGCTTTCTTCGAATAATTTTCCGCATTGAAATACGGTGCATCCAATTTCCCGGTCCACAGATTGACCGACCGCACAGCGCCCAGTTGAATCGGATCTTCGCCGCTGGCAATCCCCACATACAGCGCGCCACCACCCGGCTGTCCTTTCGGCGGCGGATTCTCATGCACCAGCAACGGCGACGAAAACTTAATCACCTCGTGATATTCCGGCGTCTTCGCGGTGCTGCCTTTCAGAATCTCCGCCACGCCTGCCGCTTCCGGCGGAAACGCGCCCACCGTGCAACCTGTCAAGCGCGCCACCACATCGCTCTTCCAAATCAAAGTACCGGTGTTGGCATTCAGCGCCCAAAGCCGCGCGCTCCCGTTCCCATGATCGGTGTTAGGGTCCGGATCGGGCGCGCCAAAAATAACCGCCGGCTCGCCTTTAATATTGTCAATCACCGCACTCGCCTGAATGCCGTACCGGCCCCAGCGCCCGCAGGTTCCATTCAGCGGCGCGTGGGTCGCTGCCGGGAATTGCCATTTCAAGTCGCCGGTTTTCATATCAATGGCGTAGAATTCTCCATTGATGCCCCCAATATAGGCAATGCCGCCCGCGACCACTGGCGAAGCGGTGAACTGCTGCGGTCCCGGCGTCAACGCGGTTTTCGGAAACTGCCACGCGATATGCAGCTTCTTCACCGCTTCCGGATTTCCCAAGGCCGCCGTCGCGCCACTGGCAGTCTGGTTCCCAGTGCGCGTGACATCGTGCCGGAACATCGGCCAAGGATCGGTTTCCGCTGTCTGCTGCGCCTGCGTCCGCATAGCCGCCAGCAGCAGCAACGCTACAACCAACATCATTTTCATCGATTAGTTCCCCGCGAACATATATAGCCGAAAGCCGATCGCCTGACCGTGTGGATTGTTCACCACCAGCGCTTGCCCCGCCGGAATCACTCCCAGCTCATTTCCGATCGGCAGCCGCTTGCCACCCGCCATCGAGTAAGTGCCATGCCCTTCGAACCATTCCAAAATCGCCGGCCCCGCCGCCGCCGGCACGGTTTGACTGCGCCGCGGCCCCACCATAATGTCCCGAATCGTAACAATGGTATTCTCGGGCCCCGCCCCACTGAATAAGGTCCGCGCAAACACACCACTCGCATCTTCTTTAAATCTGTAGTCCGACGGCAGCGCACCCCCGCCAAGCAGAACCAGCATCGCCAATATTCGATTAGGCCTTTGCATCATACATTTTTAATAGACCTAATCAGGGTACCGCAGCCTCCCGCCTTTCCGAAATGGGGACAGACGACATTTATTCCTTGCATTAAATACAGCTATTCCGATAGACTTACTTATATATGCGTCTCGCAATCCCGACCCTCCTGCTCGCTGCCTCCGTTCTCCCCCTTTTCGCGCAGGACGACGTCACCACCCGCAACGGCTCCAGCGGTTATGACGGCGCCTTCATCACCGGTCCGGCCTCCAACCCGCTCAGCTTCCTAAACGGTGCCGCTTACCGCACCTTCGGCCAGAACACCCCGTACGATCTCCCCGATCTGCGTCCCGCCAGCTTGCTCAACCGACAGTTACCCAAATGGATCTGGTTCGGTTGGGAAGAACGCCTCCGCTACGAGGGCTATCACGACAGCGGCTTCAAATTGAACAATAACGATTCCTATCTGCTGCTTCGTTCCCGCCTGCAGTTGAACCTCAAACCCACATCCTGGTTCAAGCTGGTCACGCAAGTGCAAGACGCCCGCCCCTTCATGCAAAAACCACCATGGGGTCCGCCGAACTTGAACGCCTGGGATCTGAAACTGGCCTATACCGAATTCGGCGACCCCGAATCGCAATGGTTCAGCGTCCGCGTAGGGCGTCAATTGATCAACTACAACAACACCATCCTGGCCAACTCGGAATGGCGCAATCAGGCGCGCTCTTACGACGCCGTGGTGGCGAATCTGCATTATGACCGTTACCGTCTCGGCCTCTTCGGCGGCTCGGTAGTCGTGCCGCTGGCGGAAGGTATCAGCCATCATCAGGAAGGCAACAATATCTACGGCGGTTACGGCGGCATTGACCGGATTGTGCCGAACTCCACTCTGGAACCCTTCGTGTTGTGGCGCTTGCAGCCAAGCGTGGCCATTGAAACCACCGCCAAACTCAAAACCGGCAAGCAAAGCGAGTTCGCTTACGGCGTTCGCTTCAAAGGCGTAACGCTAAAAAGCCTCGATTACTCTATGGAATCGATCCTCGAACGCGGCACCGACGGTCCGAATCAAATCAGCGCATGGGCCGCCACCCTCGGCGCCGGCTATCGCTTCGAAGATGCCTGGTGGAAGCCGCGCGTCTTTTGGCAGTATGACTACGCGTCCGGCGACAAAAATCCGACCGACGGCGAACACAACACCTTCGACACCATGTACCCCACCGCGCACGACCGCTTCGGCATCGCCGATCAGTTCGGCTGGCAGAATATTATTGCCGAACGCATCGGCATCACCATTGAGCCGCGCCATCGCTGGACCGTCACCGGCCAGTATCTCAACCTCTGGCTCGCCGATGCCAGAGACGCGCTTTACAACACATCGGGCGGCATCATCTTCCGCGATACCACCGGCAATTCAGGCACGCACATCGGGCAGGAATACGACGGCTACACTTGGTATGAACTCAACCGCCACGTAAACGTGGGAGTGGGAGTTGGCCACATACAAGGTGGAGATTTCCTGCACCACACCAGCAAGGGTCCGAATTATAATTACCCTTACTTTGCGATTAACTTCAAGGATGACGGGAAGTCGCGTTAGCGTGATCGCTCGTGGCGCAGCCCCGCAATGATGGAATCGTTTTTCAAAGACCTGCGCCATTCGCTCCGCACATTCCTGCATAATCCCGCATTCACCATTACGGCTCTGGTGGCGCTGGCACTGGGCATCGGAACCAACACGGCTATCTTCTCGGTGGTCAATCAGGTTCTTTTGAAACCGGTGGCCGCGCCCGATCCCGATAAAATCGTGGTCCTCGGGTCCACCCGTCCCAATGGCCCTCCCATTGGCGGCTCACAAACCCGCTTCAATCTTTGGCGCGAACAGAGCAATCTGTTTCAAGACATTTCCGCCTATCGCTACGGCTCCATGAACCTCACCGGCACTGCCACGCCGGAACTCGTTCAAATCGGCCAAGTATCCGCGGACTACTTCCGGCTCTTCGGCATTTCCATAGCCCAAGGCCGCAGCTTTACGCCAGCGGAAGACCGCCCCAACGCGGGTCATTTCGCCATTCTGAACGCTGCCTTCTGCAAAAGAGTTTTTGCCGGCCGCGCGATGTCTGGCCAAACAATTTCACTGAACGGCAGCCCTTACACAGTGGTTGGCGTCAGCGCTCCGGGCGTGGAGACCGAATCGCCACAACCCATCGACCTTTGGATTCCTTTTCAAATCGATGCGGCCAGCGTCGATCAGAGCCATTACTTCAACGTGGCCGCGCGCATCCGACCCGGCGTTACCCCTGCCATGATCGCGGCGCAGTTGCAACGGGCTACCGATGAATTCCGCCGCCGCTTTCCCGGCGTGAGCACCACTTTGCCCGGCGTCACTTTCATCGCCGAACCGATGCTTGCTGTCTTGGACCGCAATATCCGGCCTTCGCTGCTAATCCTGGCCGTAGCCGTCAGCTTCGTTCTGTTGATCGCTTGCGCCAACGTCGCCAATCTCTTACTGGTCCGCGCCGCCGGCAGAAAGCGCGAGATCGCGATTCGCATCGCCATTGGCGCCAGCCGAATGCGCCTCATCCGCCAACTCCTATCGGAGAGCGTGGCCTTATCACTGGTGGGTGGAATCTTTGGCTTGGTTCTCGGCACCGTGGGTATCCGCGCGCTACTGGCGCTCAACCCGGGTAACATTCCTCGCATCGGTGAACATGGGTCCGCTGTCACTGCCGATGGGCGCGTCATTGCCTTCACACTGCTGCTTTCCTTTGCTACTGGCGTCTTGTTTGGTTTGATTCCCGCACTCCAGGCGTCTCGTATCGAGCTAACGGCCGCGCCTCGCAAGAACAGGGGCCGCGCTCTGCTGGTAGTCAGTGAAGTGTCACTCGCGTTAGTTCTCTTGATCGGTTCCGGCCTCTTGATTCGCACCTTCCTCTCCTTGCGATCGGTGCAACCGGGCTTCGACACACATAAAGTGTTGACTGTCGAAATGTCGCTCACCGGCGAACAATTTCAAAAGACTTCCGTTCTGGCGCGCCTTGTCGAAGCAAGCGTGGAACGCATTCGCGCATTGCCCGGAGTGGAATCCGCCGCCGCCGGCTGCTGTCTCCCCATTGGCTCCGTTCCAAACGCGCCGTTCGTGATCTTAGGCCGTCCACTCATTGGATCGTTTCATGCGCGCGCCAACATGCCCACTGTCTCAGCAGGCTACTTCGACGTGTTCAAAATACCTCTCCTGCGCGGCCGCAAGTTCACCAGCCGCGACATAGCAGGATCTCCCAGCGTTGCCATCATTAATCAGGCCATGGCTCGGCAATTCTGGCCCAACGGCGATGTCATCGGCGCGCAGCTTACCTTAGGACGGAAAACCGCCCAGCCTGCGCAGCCGCTCGAAATCGTTGGGATCGCCGGCGACGTGCGCGAACGCACTGATCGCGCCACCGATCCTCCCGGCAACACCATCTACATCCCCCTCCCACAAACCTCCGACGACTTTACGGCTTACATCGTTCGCAATCCCACTTTATGGATGGTGCGCACCCTTGTCGAACCTCACACTCTCATTTCCGCCGTCAAGAACGAGCTTGTACAAGCCAGCGGCGGTCTTCCTACCATGAAGGCGCAGACGATGGATGAGGTTCTGGCGACCTCCACCGCGCGCGAAGACTTCAATCTGGCGCTGATGCTGATTTTCGGAGCCTCCGCTCTGCTGCTCGCCGCCATTGGCATCTACGGCTTGCTGGCGCATGCCGTTCAGCAGCGCACGCGGGAGATGGGCATTCGCATGGCGTTAGGCGCCAGGGCCGATGACGTGCGAAATATGGTGGTCTGGCAAGCCATGCGCTTAAGTCTGATGGGAGTTTTGATAGGAATGGTTGCCGCCTGGAACTTGACCCGCTTCCTGAAGAGCCTGCTTTTCGATATTAAGCCGCTCGATCCGACCGTGTTCGTTCTGGTGCCCATTCTGCTTTTCAGCGTCGCTTTCCTCGCCGCGTGGTTACCCGCGCTCCGAGCCAGCCGGGTAAATCCAATCGAAGCATTGCGGCACGAATAAGTGTCAAGGAGCGCGCATGGTCCTGCCGCTTGTGGGGCGGCGCCATGCGCGGCCGCGTGGCCTCTTGGCCACGCTCTTGGTCCTTCGGCCCACGAACAATGGTGAGTGGCAACCACTTTTTCGGAGTCCCAAGAGTTCCCGTCTCGCCCCACCCTCACACCACAGCCGCTCCGCGCTCCACCAAAAGCTCTCGCAAAATAGACCTATGGCAGCGGCTCTCCTCTTCGCAATAACATCCCACCGATAAACTCGTCTGCCGCGACAATGCCGCCAGTACGTCCAGTTCCCTGCTACGATCCGGCTGGTTCATCTCTGCCCGGAATTTCCGCGCAAATGCCGACCACGCTCTCTCGTCCGCCGCGTCCAATCCTTCCTTGACGAGTTCGGCGGTCGGCGCGAGGTTCGGAAACCAAACGTCATAATAATCGAGCCGTGCAAAGTCCGCTTTGGAAACGCCACGCGGCGGCCGCCTGACTGTGCCAAGCCGCAAACCTTCGCCCGGCTTTCGCGGCGTTCCGAGCCGGACGATGAAAATCGCCATCGTCAAAGCCTACGCTACCGCGAAACGCGCCGCGCCCTCCTTCTCCACGACGCTTTCCACCATCTCCAGCAAACTGCCGGGTGTTAGGCTCGCATCCAACTCATGGAAATTCCCGGTCTGATAATGCCATACCACCGGAGCCGCCGTCTCCGCGTAACGCTGCAAGCTGGTCGCAATAGCAGGTTCTTCGTCGTCGCTTCTCCGCACCAACGGCATGCCATCCTCGTCGCAATAACCCGGATGCCCCGACGGCCAAAGCTTGCTGTTATAAACCCGCCCGCAGCCCACACACTGCAACCGCGATTTGAGCCGTTCCATGGCCACGTCGCGCGAAACGTTGAGTTGCAGCACCAACGGCTGCGCGGCGCGCGTCTTGCGCAAAAACTCATCCAGAAAATTCGCCTGCGCCACCGTGCGCGGAAAACCGTCCAGCACAAATCCGTCCGCACATTCCGCGCCGCCCATCTCCGTAACCATCAGGTGATTCACCATCTCATCGCTTACCAGATTGCCACTATCAATCGTTTGCCGGATCGCTCTCGCCACCGGCCCGATTCTCTCCGCCGACGACCGCAACAGGTCGCCTGCCGAAATCAGCGGAAGATCCCAGCGCCTTGCCAAAATCCGTCCCAAGGTGCTTCGTCCACTGCCGGGTGAACCAAGCAAAATCATGCACATCATGTTTAGAGTAAAGACTAAAATCCGCCAAAATACAAGCCTTCTAATCCGCGGCGGACCACCTTGGACTACGGACCACCGCCCTCTTTCGCACAGCCCCGTCCCAATTTCGTTAAGCTTCGATCCATGGGTGCCTGCGTTTGCGTCCTATTCTCAGCGACTTACCATCTGGTAGTCTTCTTGCAGTAGTAGCACTGAGAAAGCAGCCTCATGCACAGTTTCCTTCAAGATTTGCGCTACGCTCTACGGACCTCCGGCAAAGCTCCCGCCGCCACGTTAGTCGCTGTCTTAGCGCTGGCCTTCGGCATCGGCGTCAACGTGTCCGCCTTCATTGCGGTCGATGGCATCATTCTCCACCCCATGCCGTTTGCGCACATTGAGCGCATTGAAACCATCTGGCAAAGCAATCCCAAAATTCACCTCGACCGCGCACACGTCTCTCCCGCCGACTTTCTCGATCTCGAAAAACAAACCAGCTCTTTCGAATCGCTAGCCGCCTGCCGTTCGGTGGTCGCTACTCTCCGTAACGCTTCTACCTCCCAAATAGTTCGCATCTCCCAAGTCTCCGCGAAATTCTTCACTGTGCTTGCCGGCAAGGCGGCGCTCGGCAGTGTCCTTTCCACCGACCCTCACGCCGCTGTCGTCAGCGAAGCGTTCTGGAAAACTCGCCTTGCGGGCGCGCCGGACGTTGTCGGGAAACACCTTTCTCTGGCCAGCGGCGACGTCACCATCGCCGGGGTCATGCCGGATAATTTCGATTACCCTCTCGGCACGGAAATCTGGTCGCCGCTGGTACTCAGTCCCAGCGAAACGCAGCAACGCTCTGTTCATGATCTGTTGCTGTTGGGCCGTTTGAAGCCGGGAGTAACTGGCCGGCAGGCGGCCTCGGAGGTTTCCGCGTTGGCCGCTCGTTTGGCCGCCGACTATCCAGCAACCAACGGAGACGAGTCTTTCAACCTGATCCCCCTGCGCGATTTGAGCGAAGTCATCACCGGTCGTTTTGTGACGGTGATTTTGGGTGCCGCCGGCTTTGTGCTGCTGCTGGCTTGCGCCAATATCGGAAATCTGCAGTTGGCGCGCGCTACCCACCGCCAGAAGGAAATCGCCGTCCGCGCCGCCCTGGGAGCCACTCGCTTTCAAATTGCCCGCCATCTGCTGGCCGAATCGTTGCTGCTTTCCATTATCGCCGGGGGTCTCGGGGTGCTGCTGGCTGATTGGAACAACGTTTACTCCAAACAAAATATTCCCGCCCTGGCCATGCGCATCGTCCCGGGTTTGCGCACCATGAGCCTCGACCCCAACGTTCTGTTCTTCGCGTTTCTGGTTTCCATCGCCGCTGGCGTTTTGTGCAGCCTGCCGGCCATACTTCATCTTTCGCGCCGCGCTGCCTATGGCAATCTGGAAGAGTCGCTCAAGGAACGTACGGCCCTTTCCTCCCATCACTCATCCGGCCTCTTCCGCGGCGGCTTGGTGGTGTCCGAACTAGCTCTCGCTCTTGTGCTGCTCATTGGCGCGGGTCTTATGGTGGGCACTTTTCACCGTCTGCTTGACCTGAAGCAAGGCTTCGATCCCAAAAACGTGCTAGCCGTGCGCGTCTCACTGCCTAACTCCTCCTACGGAGACGCCTCGCGCCGCCGAAGCTACTATGACGGCGCGCTGAGCGATCTTTTGCAGATGCCGGGAGTCTCTTCCGCCGGCCTATCCGCCCACCTGGGGAACGCGGCCTATTTCGCCATTGAGGGCCGTCCCGAGCACCGTTCCGGCGAGCCTCTGCCTGACTTGGTTGCTATCTCCAGCCGCTATCTTGACGCCCTGCGGATTCCATTGCTGGAGGGGCGAGGCATCTCCTTAGCCGATACGCCTCAATCGCCGCGCACCGTTGTTCTCAGCAAGACCTTGGCGCGCTTTTATTGGCCTAACTCCAGTCCCATCGGTTACCGAATCAAGTTAGAGCAGGGCGGGGAATGGCTGACCGTCGCCGGAGTTTCCGCCGATGTCATCGACGATTGGTTTACCGGCAAACCGGCGAGTCTGGCCTATGTATCCTACAGCCAATCCGTGCCCCTCTCCAGCCAGTTTGTCATTCGCGGCAAAAGCGACCCACTCACGCTGGCCGCCGCCGTGCGCGCGCACCTGCAGTCACTCGATCCCGACGTTCCACTCTTAGATCTAAACTCGCTGGAACAGGCCATGGCGGATGAACGTGCGGGTGTTCGTGCCGCCGCGCACACCATGTCCACCTATGCCGCCATCGCGCTTTTGCTCGCCATTACCGGTATCTACGCGGTGGTCTCGTATCTGGTCTCTATGCGCACCCGCGACATCGGCGTGCACATGGCCCTCGGCGCCAGCCGCGGCCACGTGCTGAAAATGATGACCCGCCAAACCGGTAAACTGATCGTCCTTGGCGTTGCCGGAGGACTGCTGCTCTCCGTTTGGTTGACCCGCTTGATGGCCCACATCCTCTTTGACGTGGTGCAACTCGACGCTCCGCTCTGGTTCGTGCTCACTTTCACCTTGCTCGCGGCCGCTTTCCTCGCTGCCTATCTACCCGCACTCCGCGCTACCAAAATTGACCCCATTAGCGCCCTTCGCCACGAATAATTCCCCGGAGACACGTAGGGCGGCCATTCTTGGCAGCGCGGCGGCTTTCCAGCCGCCGCCAACGTAACCCTCGTCTCGCAGCAGAGTCACGGTCTATTTGATCCGGCATCGCCGGACGCTGCGCTGTCAACGATGAAGAACAATACTGCCGGTGGCATCGGCGCAAAAGGTAAGCGCTGGGTGCATAATCAAACAATAAGGAAATGAGCAATCCCATGACCCCCAAAACCGCCCAAACCCTCTCCGCCAGCCTGCAACTGATTTCACCTGTCCGCAGCCAAGCCGAAACAGAGATCCTGACTACCGCCGCTTTAGATTTCCTGCATAGCCTTGCCGCCCGCTTCGAAGCCACCCGCCTCCAAATTCTGGATAACCGCGTGCGCCGCCTGGCCGAACTCCGTGCCGGCAAAACGTTCAACTTCCTGGAAAGTACCGCCAGCGTGCGTTCGCACGAATGGCAAGTTGCTCCAATTCCGCCTGAGCTGGCCGACCGGCGCGTGGAAATCACTGGTCCCGTCGACCGCAAAATGGTCATCAACGCGCTCAACTCCGGCGCTTCCTGCTTCATGGCCGATTTCGAAGACTCCAATTCGCCCACCTGGCACAACTGCGTCGACGGCCAGTTCAATCTGCGCGACGCCGTCCGCGGCACCATCGATTTTCAATCCCCGGAAGGCAAGCAATACCGCCTTGTTCCCAACCCCGCGGTTCTCTTTGTGCGCCCGCGCGGTTGGCATCTTACAGAAAAGCATGTCTTAGTCGACGGCCAACCAATCTCGGCGTCGCTGTTCGATTTCGGCCTGTTTTTCTTTCATAACGTGGAAGCACTCATCGCCCAAGGCAAGCGGCCCTGCTTCTATCTGCCGAAAATGGAGAGCCATTTGGAAGCGCGCCTCTGGGACAACGTTTTCGAATTTGCCGAGAGTCAACTCAACGTCCCCAAAGGAACCATTCGCGCCACCGTATTGATTGAAACTCTGCCCGGCGCCTTTGAGATGGATGAAATCCTCCACGAACTGCGCAACCATTCCGCCGGCCTCAATTGCGGCCGCTGGGATTACATTTTCAGTTTCATCAAGAAGTTCAGCCATCGTGCCGATTGTCTCCTGCCCGACCGCTCGCTGGTCACCATGGACAAGCACTTTCTCAAGTCTTATGTGGAGCTGCTGATTCACACCTGCCACCGGCGCGGCATTCACGCCATGGGAGGAATGGCCGCGCAAATCCCCATTAAGAACAACCCTGCCGCCAACGATGCCGCCTTCGCCAAAGTGCGGCAGGACAAACTCCGTGAAGTTTTGGCGGGACACGACGGTACCTGGGTGGCCCACCCGGGCTTGGTCTCCGTGGCGAAATCGATCTTTGACGAAAACCTGCCCCAGCCCAACCAGATCTCGCGCCTCAATCGCGTTTCCATCTCCGCCTCCGACTTACTCGCCGTCCCTCCCGGCGACATTACCGAGAAGGGCTTGGAGATGAACATTGATATCGGCTTGCAGTATCTGGAATCGTGGCTCAACGGCAACGGCTGCGTACCGATTTACAATCTAATGGAGGATGCGGCGACTGCCGAAATCTCGCGCGCGCAACTCTGGCAGTGGGCGCATCACGACGCCCGTACAGCTAACGGGAATCTCATTACTGTGGATACGGTTGTCGCGGCCATTCCGGGCGTTCTTGATAAACTCCGCACTCAACTCGGAGCCCAGCGCTTTGACTCCGGCCGCTTTCCCCTGGCTGCCCAAATCTTCGCGGACATGACGAAAGCCACTGAGTTTCCAGAGTTTCTTACGACGATTGCCTACCAGCACATCGACTAACTAAC
>Ga0302319_10007834_pt1 | contig 20905 bp, 20 predicted proteins | sample Bog_T0_2_FD_203319 | JGI IMG/M metagenome (GOLD analysis project Ga0302319, IMG submission 203319) | Peat permafrost microbial communities from Stordalen Mire near Abisko, Sweden - Bog_T0_2 | ecosystem: Environmental > Terrestrial > Soil > Wetlands > Peat | place: Sweden: Abisko, Stordalen Mire... | reverse complement strand
GTTGGCGTCAGGAGCCGTCGCTGTCGTCCTGGGAACTGTCTTCAAGAGCCGCTGGGGAATCAACCTCAGGTGGTCCGGTGAATGTCCGCGCTGCCACAACCATCGGAAAATCTTCCGCATTCCGCGCCACGTCCGTCAGTTTCTTTGGGGCGGAGGCACCTGCAATCGGTGCGGCCTTGAAGTCGATAAATGGAATCGCCCAATCTCATCCTGAGCCGGATCCTCGGCCAGAAGCGATCTGCTTATACCAGCAGAACAGGAATCCCGTATTCCGCCAGCCTCCGGTCTCCCGTAACCAGAATCAACCCCTCAACCATCGCCTGCGCGACAAGCAGGCGATCGAATGGGTCCCGGTGGTGAAGGGGAAGATTCCCGACCGCCTCTCCGTGGCGAATGGTTACCGGCAATTCAGTCATCCGATGCGTGTGAATGAAATCGGAAACCGGGCGCAGCAGAGTCAGACTCCCCAGTGACCGCTTGATGGCCAGTTCCCAAGCTGTGACCGCGCTGAGAAAAACCTGGGGAGCCGACTCAAGCCGAAGCAGCACAGAGTCCGGAATCCGCCGCGGCTTCTGGTCAAGCCAGACTACGACATTGGAATCCAACAGGAGGGCAGACACCGTCATCGGGGTTCCGCCGCTTCAGCTTCAGCTCCAAAGGGGTTTTCTTCCCCTTCATCCTGAAAATAAGACAACGGAATGTCTTTCTCCCAATCGTCGGAGAGGAAGGTAATCCCCAGCAGGTTTTGCCCGAATTTGCGCAAAGGCTTCAACCCCTCCACACCCGCTTCCATCGAGATGAGTTTTGCCATCGGCTTGCCCGCTTTCGCGATGACGATCTCTTCGCCCTTCGCCGCCCGCTCCACCAGGCTGGAAAGCTGGGTCTTCGCCTGATAGATGTTGACCTGCGTCGGTTTGTTGAGTTTCCCATTCGGCGGCGGAATTGAAGTTGCGGCCATAGTTGCCCCTCCGGTGCTCCAAATGTGATCCGAACCTGATTTGACCCTGCACTTGGTCTAGTTGGTCAATCACTCTCCAATTTTGCTTCGTTTTGGCGAATTGGTCAAGTTGGTCAACCCGAATGACTCCTGAGCGGATTCGCGCTCCGTCCAACCCTCAGCAATCAGCGCCCAGGATTGGGTGATTTCCATTGCAGTTTTCTCCGTTTGGCCTTACCTTGGCTGCAATCCAAAATCCCATCTCCGGAGCCACTTGAATGAACGACCCACAACAGATCCATGGCCTCATCGCCGCCGTCCTCGGTGTCTATCTCATCTTTATGGTGGTCATCCTGGCGGTTCTCATCATCCCCTTCTGGTTCATCCTCAAGAAGGCCGGCTTCTCGCCCTGGCTCTCGCTCATCAACATCGTTCCCACATTCGGAACGCTCATCCTGCTCTATATCCTCGCCTTCGCCGAGTGGAAAGTGATTCCGGCGCCGACGATTGCCTGGCAGCCGCCCCCACCTTACCCGCCACAGCCGCCTTATCCGCCGCAGGCTTGAAGCGGCCCAAACATAGTCCGGACGCAACCCGGACCGAGCCGCCAGTCACCGACGGCAGATGGTGCGGAATGCTAGCATCGAGAGTGGAAAGAACCTTTGACGATGCATGATTCCGCCTCCTCCGCAGCCAGCAAGCCGCGTGTTCGTTTTGCCCCCTCACCCACCGGCTTCCTCCACGTCGGCAGCGCCCGCACCTTCATCTTCAACTGGCTCTATGCCCGCCATAACCACGGGACCATCGTGTTGCGTCTCGACGACACCGATGTCGAGCGCAACACCGAAGCCAGCGTCCAGTCCATCTTCGAGGGGCTGCACTGGCTGGGTCTCGGCTGGGACGAGGAGTACAAACAATCCGAGCGCCTGGCCTTGCACCGCGCCGCCGCGCAACAGATCTTCGAAGAAGGCCTGGCCTATCGCGACTTCACCCCCGCCCACGCAGCCGGAGACGACCAGTCATCGCAAGGCGCCTGGCTCTTCAACCCCGGCATGAGGGAGCTATCCCGCGAAGAGAGCGACCGCCGCGCCGCCGCGGCAGAACCGTTCGCCCTCCGCTATCGCGTCCCCCGCGGCCAAGCCCGCTCCCTCAACTTCACCGACAGCGTCTATGGTAAACAGTCCAAACTCGCCGACGAGGTGGAAGACTTCGCCCTGCTCCGTTCGGGTAGCATGCCCACCTATCATCTCGCCTCGTGTGTAGACGACGCCGATCTGCACATCACCCGCATCATCCGCGGCCAGGATCACCTCACCAACACCTTCAAGCACCTGCTCCTCTTCGAGGCCCTCGGCGTCCCCGCCCCACAGTTCGCGCATCTGCCCCTGCTGGTCGCGCCCGACGGCGCCAAGCTCTCCAAGCGCAAGCACGGCCCCGTGGTCAGCGTCACCACCTATCGCGATGCCGGGTTTCTCGCCGGAGCCTTCATCAACTTCCTCTGCCTGCTCGGCTGGTCGCCCAAGAATGACCGCGAGGTGCTCACGCTCGACGAGCTGGCCGCGGCTTTCACGCTGGAGGGCGTCAACCGCGCCAATGCCGTGGTCAATTTTTCCGAAGCTGACCCATTCGACACCAAGGCCGTCTGGCTCAACGCCGAGCACCTCCGCGCGCTGCCAGTGGACGAGCTCAGCCAGCGCCTTCAGCCCTTCTTCGCGCAGGCCGGCCTTGCGGCCGCGCCGGAAAAGCTTTTAGCAGTAACCCCCCTCATCCGCGAGCGCATCAAGCTGCTGCGCGATGCCGTCGCCGCCGCCGACTTCTTCTTCGTCGACCAGATCGCACCCTACGACCCCGCCGATTTGATTCCGCAGAAAGGCGATGCGGCGCTGGCCCGGCGCATCCTCCAGCACGCTGAGCAAGTGCTGGCCACAACCGCCTTCGATCACGAATCGCTGGACCAAACTCTGCGGGCACTCACCGCTGAGTTAGGCCTCAAAGCCGGCCCCATGTTTCAGCCCATAAGGGTCGCCATCTGCGGCCGCAAGAACGCGCCGCCGCTGTTTGAAACCATGGCCGTACTCGGCCGCGACGCCTGCCTGGCCCGCATCCGCCAGGCATTGGCTAAGATAGATTAGCCCTTGCTTTCAAGAGAGTCGCCAGGAGTCGTATTACGATGTTCGATTCTCCACTCGCGTGGTTTGCGTTTGCCATCGCCCCGATCGTGACAGTAGTCTTCGCGTCCAGCTACTGGTTGAAACGTGATCCGGCATCCGATCCCTCCATTGTTGCCGCGATCCCCCTCTGTCTTAGTTCAGTCGCCATCCTTCTCGCCCATAGCTCGACCACCTTGCTCGCGGCATTCAGCCAAATTGCGAGCCGCCGGAGCGCCGGTATTGGAGCTGTTATTGCAGGCCTTCGTCAGGCGCAGGGGCCGCTAGCCTGGGGCCTGGTTGAGTGCACTGCCTGCCTAGTCCTCCTCTTCTTGCTCTCTGCATTTCTCAGATTCTCTCGGGATGCGGAAACGCCTCTGATCCACGCATACATTTCGCTTCCAGCACTCATCACCACAGCGGTGTTCCTCACCTCTTTCTTCCTGCTTGTGTACCTGCAATACCGCACGGTCGATCTGGTCATGATGATCGTCGATACGCACCGACTCAATGAACTTGGTGCGCAGTATGGATCTGTGAATCCCGGCTTCTTCGCTGCAAGAATCAGCTCCAGCCTCGTCTCGATCTTCTTTTTGTCTATCTTCCAAACCGCTGCATTGATCGTGGCTGGAATTCTGGACCTGTTTTGGCGACAAAAACAAAACGGAAGACAAGCCTTTGCCGCAGCACTCATCATTGGCGCACTGATTTGTTCCGGTGTGGGCGCCCTCAACGATTTCGGTTTTCTGGACTATTTGCAGCATGTGCATTAGCCATCCCGCTCGACACTGCTGCAGACCTGTTCTTCCTTCAATTAGAGAGACCAAGTCCTTGCGAACCCTGATGGTTGTGTCAGCAGCGCACGATGAGAGTGCACACACGCAGTCAAAAGCCTGGAGGCTCGTTCATAATAAGAGATTGAAGCCATGACAAACGCCAATTCGGAAAGCCCGAACACACATGCCCCCGAGGCGCGCCCCGCCACCACCTTCCTCGCCGACATCATCGCCGAGGATGTGCGCACCCAGAAATACGGCGACGCCATCATCCAGACCCGCTTTCCCCCCGAGCCCAACGGCTACCTGCACATCGGCCACGCAAAGGCCATCTGCCTGGACTTCGGCCTGGCCGACGAAGTCGGCGGCAAGACGAACCTGCGCTTTGACGACACCAACCCCTCCAAGGAAGAGCAGGAGTACGTCGACTCCATCCAGAAAGACGTGCGCTGGCTGGGCTTTGAGTGGGACCGGCTCTGCTACGCATCCGACTACTTTCCGCAGCTCTATACCTGGGCCATCGAGCTCATCAAGGCCGGCAAGGCTTACGTCGACGACCTCTCCGCCGACCAGATTCGCGAGCACCGCGGCACCCTGACCGAGCCCGGCACAGACAGCCCCTTTCGCAACCGGACCGTTGAGGAAAACATAGACCTGTTCACCCGCATGAAGGCCGGCGAATTCCCCAACGGTAGCCGAGTACTCCGCGCCAAAATCGACATGGCCTCGCCCAACATCAACATGCGCGACCCGGTCATGTACCGCATCTTGCACGCCCCGCACCACCGCACCGGCAATGAGTGGTGCATCTACCCCATGTACGACTACGCCCACGGCCAGTCGGATTCGATCGAGCGCGTCACCCACTCCATGTGTACCCTGGAGTTTGCCGACCACCAGCCCCTCTACAAGTGGTATATTGCCCAGCTCGGCATCTTCCCTTCCGAGCAGATTGAGTTTGACCGCCTCAACCTAACCTACACTCTGCTCAGCAAGCGCAAGCTGCTGCAGCTCGTCGAGGAAAGGCGTGTCAGCGGCTGGGACGATCCCCGCATGCCCACGCTCGCCGGCATTCGCCGCCGCGGCTTTACCCCTGAAGCCCTGCGCGCCTTCTGCGCCCAGATCGGCACCTCGCGGACCAACGGCAGCACCGACATTGAAATGCTTGAACACTTCCAGCGCGACGACCTGAACCGCCGTGCCCGCCGCGCCATGGCGGTCTTACGGCCGCTGAAGCTAGTGATCGAGAACTATCCGAAGGATCAGGTCGAGAACGTCGAAGTCCAAAATAATCCGGAGGATCCCTCGGCAGGGACGCGCCAGGTGCCCTTTTCCGGCGAGATTTTTATCGATCAGGACGACTTCCGCGAGGTTCCTCCGCCCAAGTACTACCGCCTGTCTCCGGGCAAAGAGGTGCGCCTGCGCAACGCCTACTTCATCACTGCGCAGAGCGTGGTGAAAGACGAGGCCGGCAACGTGATTGAGGTGCACTGCACGTACGATCCGGCCAGTCGCGGCGGCAACTCGCCCGACGGCCGCAAGGTCAAGTCCACCATGCACTGGGTCTCGTCCGCCCACGCCATCACGGCTGAGATTCGCATCTACGACAAGCTCTTCATCAAGGCCGATCCCACCGATGTCGAAGAAGGCCAGGACGTCCTCAGCAATCTGAATCCGAACTCGCTGGAGATTGTAACCGGCGCGCGCCTCGAGCCGTCGCTGGCCGGCGCACAGCTCGAAGATCGCTACCAGTTCGAGCGCGTCGGCTACTTCTGCCTCGACCCGGATTCGACACCCGGCAGTCTGGTCTTCAACCGTACCCTCCCTCTAAAAGACTCCTGGGCCAAGATCGAGAAGAAAGCGCCATTGCATGGAGCAGACGCTCGCTAGCCGCTCGCACAACTATTGTGCCTTACCAGAGGCAGCGCGTAGGACCCAGTGTATCGGGCCAGAAAAATAGGGAGTAAAGTGGCTCCGACTCATTAGCCCGTTGATAGTTCGGGAACCGGAGGCATCGGAAATTGAATCACCCCGGCGACGATAACGGTGATGCACTTCTACGACTGGAAGAACAGGGCGATGATCTCACGATAGCGCGGCATATCGACTTCAGTGTGGTATTTCCGGTTGAGAGTGCGGCTGAACAATTTGCCGAACATTTCCGCGCAGAAGGCTTTGTGGCATCGGTCTATTTTGCTGAGGAGATGAAGGAGTTTCCTTGGAACGTAAACGTCGTCAAGCACGTGAAACCATCGTACCGAGAAATCGGCAATTTTGAGCGTGCCTTGCAGGGAGTCGCAGATACGCTCGGAGGCCATAACGATGGTTGGGGATGCTTTTCTGAATCAAGATGAGTTCGGGTGTCCCCGGTCTCGATTTTGAGACCTCGGACACCCGCTTCATTTCGCGCCCCAGGAGAACCCACCTCAATCGGAGTGGGCCGCAAGGACGCCGATGGTGCGCAGCCAGGTCTCCACGCTTTGCGGCCAGGCGGTGACGGGCAGCGCAGTGCGGCGCAGGCCGTAGCCGTGGCCGCCCTGGGCGTAGATGTGCAGCTCGGCGGGCAATTTGGCGTTCTTGAGAGCAGTGAAGTAAACGACCGCATTCTCGACATGCACCGGATCGTCTTCAGTCTGCACCATGAACGCGGGAGGCGTGTTGGCCGTAGGGCTTACGTCGGGACTGGGCGCGAAGTTCTCATTCTCAAGCGTCAGGTAGGCAGGGTAGACGAGCACGGCAAAGTCCGGGCGGCAGCTGAGCTTGTCGGCTACGTCGACGGAATCATAGATGCGCTGTTCGAAGTGGGTGCTGAGGGCGGCGGCCAGGTGCCCGCCGGCGGAGAAGCCGAGCACGCCGACGCGGCCTGCATCGATGCCCCATTGCTGCGCATGCTGGCGGACCAGGCCCACGGCGCGCTGCGCGTCCTGAAGCGCGGCGAGCGACTTGGGATAGGGGCCGGAGCCGGGCACGCGGTACTTGAGCAGCGCGCAGGAGACGCCGGTGGAGTTGAGCCAATCGCAGACTTCGGTGCCTTCCAGATCGATGGCCAGAATGCTGTAACCGCCGCCGGGAAAGACCACCACGGCCGGGGCAGCGCCGCTGTTGCCGCCCTTCGCCGGATAGAGGGTGAGCGTGGGCACGGAGACATTGCCCAGCCGCACCACCGCGCGGCCGGCGACCAGGTTGTCTTTGGCGGTGGTTGTGTCTGCCTCGGCGGGCGGGTTCGCTGGCTCGCCAGGCGCCGCGCCGGGCCACAGCGGCAAGGTCACGTGGCCGGGAGCGGGCGGCCAGCCGGAGGGCTGCGCGGAGAGGCCAGTTGTCGTGGTCAAGGCTGCACCTAATAGAAGAAGTCCGATTCTGTTCATGGTCTTGGATTCCGAAAAAACTTCGCACCGATGATTGCAGGCGCGAGGCGGCAAGCGCAAATGCGGCTAGCCGTGGCCGTGGAAACGAGGCCGGCATTGCGCGAGGAGTGAGCACCGAACACAGCCGCTCGCGTCACTTCTCTTTTACCTTGATGACGAAATAAACGAACGTGCTGTCGGCCGCGACCAGCAGCTGATGCGGCACTCCGGCCGGTATGTGCACCACATCGCCCACGTTGAGAATGGTCTTCTGCTCGCTGTTCTGGACGGCACTGCCGCGTATCTCTCCGGGAGCCACGGTCTTCGCGTCCTGCAAGACGCCGCCGGTCAGCAGCGTCGCCTGCCCCTTGACGACATAAAAGAAGTCGGCAAAGTTCTCATGGATCTCAGCTCCGCCGTCCTTGTGGCGCAGCGCGACCATGGTGTAGTGATTGGGATATTCCTCGAGTTTGGTGCTGGCTGCGCCGTCCGGGCCGTGTGCCTTGGGGTCCAGTTCAGCAGCCTTGCCGAGAATCTGGCTGGGCGTCCAGTGATCCACCGTGGGAGTTTGTGCAGCTGCCAGGGGCGCCATGCACGCTGTAAGAACAATTGCTGCAAGTGTGATTCGCATCTTCCTCCTCATTCTTCCCTCGATCAGTTCTGCCGGAATTGAATTGATTTGCAAGCGTTTGAGAATCGTCAATTGCACGCCAGAAACCGTCCCTCCGGGGCTAAAACCCCGATCAATCCAGACCTCATGCGGCACGACTGAAGTCGTGCCATGACACAGTGCCTGATTCTTTCAACAAGTCCCTACAGCAGTTCCGCAACAGCCACTGCGTCCATATCGTTATAGACCTGGTTTTCGCCGCCCATCCCCCAGCAGAATGTGTAGTTCTTCGTGCCCACTCCGGCGTGAATCGACCAGCCGGGCGAGATGGCCACCTGCTTGTTGGCCACGACCAGGCTGCGCGTCTCATGGGGTGGTCCCATCAAGTGAAGCACGCGCTGCTCGGGCTCGATGTCGAAGTAGAGGTAGACCTCCGAGCGGCGCATGTGCGTATGCGGCGGCATGGTGTTCCACACGCTCCCCGGGGCCAGGCGCGTGAAGCCCATCACCAGCTGGCAACTGCGCGCGCCCTCCAGATGAATGAGCCGGGTGATCTGGCGCAGGTTTGCTGTTTCAGCCGATCCCAGCGAGGAGGCTGGCTGCTCGGCGGCGCGGATCAGTTGCGTGGGCCACTCGGCGTGAGCGGGATAACTGAGCAGATAGAACTCGGCGGGGTGCGCTGGATCGCTGCTTGTGAAACTGATCTCTTCGTTACCGCGGCCAACGTAAAGAGCATCGAGCTTGCTGAGGCCGTGCGCGGTGCCATCGACGGCGACCGTGCCGTGGCCGCCGGTATTGAGGATGCCAAGTTCGCGGCGCTCGGTGAAATAGCAGGCTTTGAGCGCGTCGTCGGTGGACAGCAGCAGCGGTTCTGCGAGCGGGACCGCCGAGCCGATCACGGTGCGGTCGAGGTCAACGTAAGTGAGACCGATGACTCCGGGTTGAAAGAGGTCGGTTACGAGGAATGTCTCACGCAGCTGCTCCGTGGTCATGGTGCGATAGCGGATTGGATCCGCCATATGCATGATCTTCATGATCTGCCGCTCTTTCTTTCGGTTCAAATGCAGGCGGTGCGCTGCGAGCTCGAAAAGTTGCCATGGCCAGCGTAGCGCGTGGCCCCCTGAAGCATCAACTGGGCGGAAGGGCAGCCAGCGATGCGAGGTCTCGGCAAATTGACACGCTATGCAAGGGACGATTAGGCTCAACGTAAATTGCTGGAGCCGTGCGGATTGCGATTGAAGGCGCGGGACAAGAGCGCAAGGGAGCAATGCAAGATAGGGGGCAGATGCGGGACGATTGGCGGGAGCAGTTGAGTGCAGTGCACGTACCGCTCAGTCTGATTAAAAGAGCTGGATGCGCGGCGCTGGTCACTGGACTGCTTGCCGTGTTGTCTCCTTGTCTTGTGGCGCAGGGGCCTGGGCCTGAGAATACTGATTGGATTGGCGATGCGCCGGCGACCGCGCCTCCCCTGGCTACGGACCTTTCGGCGAAGCTCGTTCACAAGGATGTTGCTCATGCCATGGAGAAGGTGGCGGACTGGGAGCTGAACAAAGTCTCCGCCGGCTTTGACCAGGATTGGACCTTCGCTGCGCTTTACATCGGATTCATGGCGGTGCCGGATGCGGCCAACGGCAGGAAGTATCAGGACGCCATGCTGGCGATGGCGAAGAAGTTTCAATTTGCGCCAGGCCCGCGCATCGCGCATGCCGACGATATTGCCGTCAGCCAGACCTATCTCGACCTCTATTTCCGCTACCGAGATGCGGCCATGCTGGCGCCTACGCAGGAGCGAATTGACGCGGTGATGCGCATTCCGGACGATCCGGCCAAGCCGCTGTGGTGGTGGTGCGATGCGCTGTTCATGGCCTCGCCGGTGCTGGCGAAGCTCACCCGCGCAACCGGCGACCGCAAGTATCTGGACTTCATGGATCACGAGTGGTGGATTACGTCGGGCCTGCTTTACAACACGAAGGATCATTTATATTTTCGCGACAGCTCGTTCCTGAACGCGCACGAGGCCAACCGTCGCAGCCTCTACTGGTCGCGCGGCAATGGCTGGGTGTTCGCAGCGCTGGCGCGGGTGCTCGCGGAGATGCCGGCGGACTATCCCAGCCGGCCACGCTACGTGGCGCAGTTTCGCGCAATGGCCGAGGAGCTTACTTCCATTCAAGGATCTGACGGGCTTTGGACGGCCGGGCTGCTGGATGCGGCCGGCTACAAGCTGCCGGAAGTCTCCGGCTCGGCGTTCAATACGTTTGGGTTTGCTTATGGCATCAACACCGGCCTGCTCGATCGCGCCAGGTACAAGCCGGTGGTGGAGCGAGCGTGGAAGGGACTGCTCGGGCATATCTACCAGGATGGGCGCCTAGGCTGCATCCAGCCCGTGGGCGGATCGCCGGGTGTTTATGCTGCGACGTCAAGCTACGTGTATGGGACCGGCGCGTTTCTGCTGGCCGGGTCTCAGGTCTACCAACTCGCACACTGAGTCGCGCGTCTTGCGCGGGGCATTCTTTGTCCGCTCTTTGTCGGCGAATCTCCGGCTAAGGTAGATTGAATCTACACGGCGCATAAGGTTTCCCACGCCGTGTGGGGGCCGGGAGGCGGATGCGGACTCTTACCATGATTGCCGGCGTACTCTGCCTGTTCGCCGTGCTGCTGGATGCATTCCAGACCATCATTCTGCCGCGCCGCGCCACGGGACGCTTCCGGCTCACGCGCATCTTCTATGTCGTCACCTGGAAGCCTTGGGTGTTTTTCACCACGCGGCTGTGCGGGCTCAAGCGCCGCGAGTCGGTCTTCAGCTATTACGGCCCCCTGTCGCTCATCATTCTGCTGGCTGTGTGGGCGGGGGCAATGGTGGTGGGCTTCGCGCTTGTCTACTACGCTCTGGGCAGCCCGTTCAACGACCCGGCGCAGGGGACCGGCTTTCGGTCGGACGTGTATGTGAGCGGGACAACGCTGTTCACGCTGGGGCTGGGAGATGTGACGCCTCATACCGGCTGGGTGCGCGCCGTCATCATTCTGGAATCGGGCACCGGCCTGGGGTTGCTGGCGGTGGTGATGGGTTACTTCCCCGTTCTCTACAGCGCGTTTTCGCGGCGCGAGGTGAGCATCTCCCTGCTGGACGCGCGGGCCGGCTCGCCGCCCACCGCGGCCGAACTCTTGCGCCGCCACTCCCACGAAGGCGGGGAGAGCGCGCTGGGGCTGCTGCTGGTGGAGTGGGAACGCTGGTCGGCGGAGCTGCTGGAGAGCCACATCTCCTATCCGCTGCTGTGCTACTTCCGCTCCCAGCACACCAACCAGAGCTGGATCAGCGCGCTGACGGCGGTGCTGGACACCTCCGCACTGCTGATTGCCGGGGTGAAGGGCCACGAGGCGCGGCAGGCGCAACTCACCTTCGCCATGGCCCGGCATGCGCTGGTTGACCTGGTGCAGATCTTCTCGCTGGCGCCGGTCAGCAATGAGCCTGACCGGCTGCCCCAGGCGCGCTATGACCAGCTTTACGGGCTGCTGTGCCAGAGCGGGGTGAGCGTTTGCCGCGACGGGCACTCCTATGAGCGGCTGCGCGATATGCGCCAGCTCTACGAGGGCTACGCCGAGGCGCTGAGCAATTATCTCTGCATGCCCTTGCCGCCCTGGATCGCCGACCAGCCCCACAAAGACAACTGGCTGGCCGTGGCCAAGCTGCGCGCCCAGACCGAAGCGGCCAATTCGCCGGCGGGCACGGCGGAGCCGGCCGGAGTTCCGGCACAGACCATTGCTACCTTGGTCGACGATCACCACGACTTTTGACCACCTGCGGTGGGGCAGACGGCGCTTGCGCGCCAGGAGGGTTCTTGGCTTCCCATTCTTTCCACCAAGTGTGTGAAAGATATGGGGCCCGGCGGAACGGGGAAATGAATCCCAAAAGAGCCAGCAACTAAATGATTAGTTATGCGTCTATATGAACGAGAAGCGACTCTCACAGAGTGCTTCTGTTCATCTTTACTATGCCGCCAAAACGATCCAACACGCTGACCCCGGCCGAGTTGAGGCTGATGAAGGTGCTCTGGGAGCGCGGTGAGTCGACGGTTGCCGAAATGGTGACGGCGACCACGGACGACGGCGAGCTGGCGTACACGTCTGTTCTGACCACCATACGGATTCTTGAGACCAAGGGCTACGTGGCCCACCGCCAAGAGGGACGTGCTTTTCTTTACAGCTCGTCGGTGGGGGAGATGGAGGCGGGGCGGTCTGAGGTTCGCCATGTGTTGAAGCGGTTTTTCGGGGATTCGCGCGAGCGGCTGCTGCTCTCCCTGCTGGGCGACGACGAGATCGGCGCAGAGGAGTTGAAGCGGCTTAAAGAAGCCATCGCCGCCGCGCCGGATGACGACACACCCGATGACGAAATAGAGGAGGCGAGCTAGATGGAAGCACTCTTGCACACGGCTTCTTTTTTCGCCGCGATGGCGGTGAGCGCGCTGGCTTCAGCCGTGTGGGAGGGCGCCGTTTTGGCGGCCTGCGTCTACTTCTGCCTGCAGATGTTCCCTACGCTGAGCGCGGCGGCGCGGTCAGTGGTGTGGCTGAATGTGTTTGTGCTGCTGGTGCTGCTCCAGTTTGTGCCTGCCATGGGGCCGCAGGTGTCTGCCGGGAATGCGTTGCGGCCTGCGCCGTTCGAGCTGGACCTGGGCTGGAGTTTCGCCATCGCAGGCGCGTGGGGAATTCTGTCTCTGCTGCGAGCTGTGCAACTGATCTGGAGCGCAATTCGGTCGAGCGGGCTGGCGCAGCGGGCGACGGCTATAGACGCGGGCGATGCTCTGCTGGCGCTGCTCGAGGTGAGAGCCGCCGGCCCAAAGCTGAGCCGGTCTGGAAAAATCAGCCGTGTAGCCGAGCTTTGCCTCTCCGATGAGGTGGAACGGCCCAGCGTCTTCGGCTTCTTCCATCCGCGCATTCTGCTCCCCGCCGCGCTCATGGAACGGCTGACGCCGCAGGAACTGGAGCAGGTGGTGGTGCACGAGATGGAGCATCTGCGCCGCAGCGACGACTGGACCAACCTCTTCCAGAAGATCGCGCTGATGGTGTTTCCGCTGAACCCGGCGTTGCTTTGGGTGGAGCGGCGCCTGTGTGCGGAGCGGGAGCTGGCCTGCGACGACAGCGTTCTGCGCGCGAGCCGGGGGCGCAAGGCGTATGCCCTTTGCCTCACGCGGCTTGCCGAGTACTCCATGGTGCGGCGCAGCCTGTCACTGGTGCTGGGCGCTTGGGAGCGGCAATCGGAACTGGCGCAGCGCGTGCATCGTATTCTGCGGCGGCCGGTCGCGACGATGAGAGGCCGACAGTCGATAGTCGTGACAGCTTGCCTGATGGCGGCCGTACTGACCGGCGGTGCGGCTCTGGCGCGAAGCCCGCGGCTGGTGAGCTTTGTTCCGCACGCGCCAGATGCGGCGCAGGCCCAGCTTTTGCCGGCTGCGAATCTTCAAGAAGGGCGCGCTGAGCAGCGGAGTGAGCAGTCCGGAATGAAGGCGGAGATGGTCAAGGCAATCATGCCGCAACCTTCGCTGCATGGCTTATCCGCGGCCCGGCCGCTGCGGACCAACGCCATTCTGCGCGCTCCGAAGCAGCGCCCCGTAGCGCAACCGCAGACATGGGTTGTGTTGGCCGATTGGAGCGACGCGGTGGCTGCACCGCAACTGGTGTTTGCCGTGCAGCGCTCGATTCGAGTTTCGCCGATGGAAGACCCCAATCAAAGCCCCGATCAAGGCCCTCGTCGAGGCCCAGCCAATCAGCCTCGCTATGCCGCCGTTCCGTTTGCGAATGGCTGGCTGATCGTACAAATCTAAACGCAACTCATGCGAAGACGTTCCTGTCTTCGCCCAGTTTTTTTGCACTCTAACCATCAACAAGGAGAAGACGATTCATGAAACTATCAACTAATCAATTAGTATCAGGCGCGAAGATGCTTGCTGCTTCCGCCGCCGTGGTGGGGGCCTTCGCCCTGGGCGCGGTTCTGTTTGTTGGCCGCGGCAGCGTGCAGGCCGCCAGCGCCATTGACGACAACAGCGTGGAAGCGCTGACCGCGCTCGACCACGCCATGGAGGCGGTTGCTTCGCGCGTGACGCCGGCCGTAGTGAACGTAGCCGTGACCTCGCGCAGCAACGGCGATGGGGACGCATCCGAGGGACAGATGCAGGGACCAATGAAGGGGCTGCCGCCGGGCCTACAGCAGTTCTTTGGCCAGTTGCCGCAGACGCAACAGCAGCCGCAGATTGAGCATGGCGTGGGCTCGGGCATCATCATCTCGCCCGACGGCTACATTGTGACCAACAACCACGTGGTGGAGGGAGCCACCAACATCAAGGTGACACTCAATGATCGCCGCATCCTGAGCGGAAAGGTGGTGGGCGTGGACAAACTAAACGACCTGGCGGTGATCAAGGTGAACGCGACCAACCTGCCCAGCATTGCCTGGGGCGACTCAACCAAGCTGCAGCCGGGACAAACAGTGCTGGCCTTCGGCAGCCCCTTCGGCTACTTCCAGTTCTCGGTCACACGCGGCATCGTGAGCGCGGTCAACCGGCCCAACCCCTACTCCGACGATCCGCGCAAGCCAGGCAACTTCATCCAGACCGACGCAGCCATCAACCCAGGCAACTCCGGCGGTGCGCTGGTGAACGCGCACGGCGAGCTGGTGGGCATCAACACCTTCATCATTTCGAATAGCGGCTCGTTTGCGGGCGCGGGCTTCGCCATCCCCTCGCAGATTGTGCGCGCAACGGCCGAACAGCTCATCAAGAACGGCAAGGTCGAGCACGGCTACCTGGGCATCAGCATGAACGATGTGACGCCGGAGAACGCGCACTTCTTCAATCTCGAGGATGCACGCGGGGCAATTGTTGCGCAGGTCACCCCCGACTCGCCCGCCAGCCGCGGCGGCGTGCAGACCGGCGATGTGATCGGCGAGCTCAACGGCAGCAAGATCGATAACGGCAGCGCGCTGCAGGTTGCAGTGAGCGAGATGACGCCGGGAACGAAACTTGCTCTGGGCGTAATCCGCGACGGCAAGCCGGTGACGCTGAACCTGACGGTGGGTCAGTTCCACGGCAGCACCGAGGTGGCCTCTAACAACAGCGAGGGCGGATCGGACGGCGCAAAGACCGGCAAGCTGGGCCTGGCGGTGAGCAACCTGACGGCGGATGCGCGGCAGCAGATCAATGCGCCTGACCAACTGCACGGTGTTGTGGTCGAGAGCGTGCGTCCTGCCAGCCCGGCCGACGATGCGGGCATTCAGCCCGGCGACGTGATTCTGGAAGTGAACCGCAAGCCGGCCGAGTCGGCCAGCCAGTTTGCCAGCGCGGTGCACGAGAACCAGCAGGGACGGCCTCTGCTGCTGCTGGTCTGGTCCAAAGGCAACGCCAGCTACAGGACCATTAATCCCGACCAGGGCCAGCCGCAGGGATAGTTGATCGATCATGCGGCGATGGGCAGCCCCAGGTCTCACAAGCGAGGCCTGGGGCACTCGCATTGACGGGAGAAATCCCACAGTCAGATCGCTGCAAAATTGGATTCCCCTTCCATCCTTCCCTCCAACTATCTCCATTCATTCGCTATCTTCTAATCCAGCTGGTTTCCCCTACAAAGTCGATAGCGAATTTATCTCTACAATATTGTGTGCGCCTATTCGTCTTCAGCATTGGATGGACGAGGCATGAGCGCGACCACGATGACCGAGCAAGACCGTCACATCACCGCTGTCATCGCCAAAGAGCGCCCGCGGCTGCGCAACTTCATCCGCAAGCGCGTGCTCAATGAATCCGATGTGGAGGATCTGCTGCAAGAGGTCTTCTGCGAGCTGGTGGAAGCCAACCGGCTGCTGACGCCCATTGACTACATGAGCGCGTGGCTGTTTCGCGTGGCGCGCAACCGCATCACCGACCTGTTCCGCAAGAAGAAGCCAGTCAACTTTACCGATGCGGAGGTCATGGGCGAAGACGGCGAACTGCTCCGGTTTGAAGATCTGCTGCCTTCGCCCGACGGCGGACCGGAGGCGCTCTACCTGCGCAGCGTGCTGCTTGAGGAAATGGAGATCGCGCTGGACGAATTGCCGGAGGAACAGCGGGACGTGTTCCTTGCGCACGAGGTGGAGGGGCTCAGCTTCAAGGAGATTGCGGTCGAGAGCGGCGTCAACGTCAACACGCTGCTGTCACGCAAACGCTACGCCGTGCTCCACCTGCGCGAACGGCTGCAAACGATTCACGATCAGTTTACGAAGAAATGAGGAAGGCAACATGAAAAGGAAATGGATCTTTGTTCTGGCGCCGATCGCGCTCGTGGCTTTCATGGCGATTGTGGGCGAAGTGGTGATGCACCTGTGGAACTGGCTGCTGCCGGGGCTGTTCGGATGGCATGCGATCAGCTTCTGGCAGGCGTTGGGGCTGCTGGTGTTGAGCCGGATATTGGTGGGCGGGTTTGGCGGCCACCGGCATCATGACCGCTCCAAACTGCGGCGGAAGCTGGAAGAACGCTGGGAGCGCCTGACGCCGGAAGAGCGCGAGAAACTCCGCGGCGGTTTCAGCGGCTCGCACTGCGGCCCATTCGGGCGGCCAGACCGCGAGACAAACGAGCCGGCCTGAGGGCTTGGCTGCTCATCCGCAGTAGGCGAGCCCTCGACCAGAGACCGTCAGTTGGTTCCCTTGCCGATGACGAGGATCTGGAAAGAACCGGGGATCATGGGCGGGCGCGGGCCGCGCATCCAGGCAGGAACGCCAGGCGGCAGGGCCGGCGCCTGGGCCGGCGCGGCAGGCACCGGCCCATACTCGGCAGTGATGGTGAGAATCTGATTGGTTTTTGAATCCAGGGTCAGAGTCTTGGCCCTGGCGGGCGTGGGCACCGTCTGCTCCACGGAAAAGCTGGTGGGCGAATCTTCCTTGACCACGGTAAGCGTGCCGTCACCCTGCGAGCTGAACGCCTCCATGGTGGCGGGATTGAAGACCGCACCGTCTGAACCGCTGCCGGTAGGCAGGTCGGTGATGATGTGCCCATCGGTTGCCGAGAGAATGATCATGTTCGTTTTTTCTCTGCAGGTGGCGAAGAGAATGCTGTTCTTCGCATCCAGAGCCAGCCCGGCGCAGCCGCTGCCTTTGCTTGAAACATCGTACTTGCCGATCATGGTCATGGTGTTTGCATCGATTACCGCGACAGCGGCCTTATCCACTATGTCGACATAAATCTTGCCGTGGCCATCGGTGGCGGCCTGCTCCGGAGCGCCGCCGATATTGATGGTGCCCAGGATGGTGCCATCTTTATCGTCAAGCACGGTGATGTTCGGCTCCTGGTGGCTGAGAACGTAAAAGCGGTGATTGTATGCGTCGTTGAGGTAACCGTCGGGACTGCCCTGCACCTCGATCTTCTTCAGGACGGTGAAGGTCCGGGAGTCGAACATGGTCACCGGCGTTGAGGTCGCGAAGCCGTGGCCGGTCGCGGTGTCAACTGCGCCGCCGTGAGCGCTGGCGCCGGGGATGTCGCCCACTTGGGCAAGGGTGTCGAGATTGAAGACGCCGATGTGCCCGGCTGGGCCGGAGCGGGCCACATACAGGTTGCGGCCGTCGGGGTCGGCGGTCACGTAGTCGAAGCCGCCATCGCCGCCCACGAGCTGGATCTTCAGAACCTTGTAAGGGCTGCTGTCCTGGGCATGGGCAGGGGCCACGCAAGCAAAGGAAAGCATGACAGCGAGGGTAGCAACAACGAGGCGCTTGCTTGGCATGGTGGTGTCTCCAGGGTGCAATCTTCTCCGCAATTCGACAATCCTGACTGCTTAAGGCTGCGGATTCTTCGCGCGCTAAGTCTCGAAATAGAGCATACACGGGCGAACCTGAAGGCGAACTGAATGTCCTTCCTTGTTCCTCAAGCAAGCCGTCGCGGCACTGAATGCAGCAGGGCCTTTGTAGAACATACGATTTCAGGGGACAACACTCACCACCGGGATGGTATGCTCCTTGCGTTCTTTCCCACGGTTATTTTATGGCTTCATAATTTTGGGCGATCGGTCGGATGGTCAGACAGGTCAGGCGGAGAAGAATATGTTGAATAGAAGATTGCAATGGGGAGTTTTGCTGCTGTGTGTGGCGAGTTTGCTTGGAGCGGCCGCGGCGCAGGAGGCCGTCCGGTTCGATCCCGCCAATCCGAAATATCTTCTGTTTCGCGGCAAGCCCCTGGTGCTTGTCTCCGCGTCGGAGCATTACGGCTCGGTGATCAACCGGCCCTTCGATTTTGAGAAATATCTGGACGACGCCGCGGCCCACAAGATCACCATGACGCGCACATTCCTGCTCTACCGGGAGCAGCAGAGCTCGCGCAACCCTTCGTCGCCGTGCAAGCCGGAGTCTCCGGACTTTATTGCGCCGTGGGTGCGCAAAGGCCCGGCCAAGGCCATGGATGGCGAGCCGGTGTACGATCTGGACGAGTGGAACCCGGAGTATTTCGAGCGGCTGCACCACTTCCTCGACGCGGCTTCCAAGAGAGGCATCGTGGTGGAGCTGACAGTGTTCAGCAATGCCTATTCGCCCGGAACCTGGGCGCTGGAACCACTGCGCGCGGCCAATAATCTGCAGCATGTGGGCGACGTGGAGTGGGAAGAGTATTTGACGCTGAAGGACAAGGAACTGGTTCGCAGGCAGACCGCGTATGCGCGCAAGATCATCGAGGAGACCAGCGGCTACGACAATGTGTATTACGAGATTTGCAATGAGCCGGGAGGGGGGATTCCGGGACATGCAACCCCCGCAGACGTGGACGCGTGGCAGGACGAGATGGGGCGTGTGATGCGCGCGGAGATGAAGCGCCTGAACCATCCGCACCTGCTCTCGGGGCAGCAGGCGTTTACTTACGGCGCGAAGAACGCATTTCCGATGGATGCCACATTTTCCGGCAAGACCTTCGAAATCGCGAACGACCATCCCTTGCCAAATACGCTGCTGAACGGGCAGGTGTTTGAGATGGGTGAATTCATGGCGGAACAACTGATGCTGGAAGGCGTGGCAGGCTATTGCCGCGCTTCCGACTCCCTGCCGAAACCCTCCGTGCTGGATGAAGATAATGCGGCGAGCATGTACCGCGACGCGAATGGATGGACCATTCATCGCAAGCGGGCATGGACGGCGCTGCTGAATGGATGCATGTATGACTACATCGATTTCTCCATCACCGTGGGCAGCGAGAGCGGGACTGCGGCGTCGCGTGCTGGGATCCGTTCCTGGATGCAGCATCTTTCCGAGTTCATGGACTCGTTCGATTATGTGCATTCCAAGCTCTCATCGAATTGGGTTGCAGCCCACCCCGCGCACCTGGTTCTCTCCGGACTATCGAGCGCAGATCATGATTACGTTGCATATCTTGGAGACGACCGCGAGCTGAGCGACACTGGCGCGGGCGAGCCTATCGAGGGCAGTGTTACTCTCGCATTGCCGCCCGGAAGCTACGATGTTTCGCTTTACTCGCCCGCGAGCGGACTGTATTCGCCGGCCATCCGGGTCGAGGGCGGCGGGAAAAGCACGGTTGCGTTGCCGCAATTTACGCAGGATCTTGTGATTCGCGCCAGGCTGCGGGAGAAGTGAGTGAAGAGCGCGATCCCGCAGGGGCTAGAGCCCAGCCTCTCTTGTGCTGTTTATGGCACGACTGAAGTCGTGCCCTGACACTTCTTGCCGCTTGCGATGAGATTGCCGGAAGTTTATTACTCTTCTGCGGCGATGCGGCGGCGGCGCGGGGCGAAGGTGGCCATGTCCTGCAGGTGCTTGCGCATTTCCCTGCGCGCCCCTGCGCCATCCTTCTTGCGAATGGCTGCGAGCACGCGCTGATGCTGGGCGCAAGCCTTTTCCGGAACGCCCTTGATGCCTACGGCGCCGAGAATCCACTGCTGCAGCAGATTGCGGATCAGCTGAAGTGCGTTCATGAGGATGCTGTTAGAGGCCGCGCGCCCGATGGCCAGATGAAAATCGACGTCAGCTTGGACGAACTCGGACGGCGTCTTCTGCGCCTTGTTCATGCGGTCGAGATGGCCGGCCAACTCAAGCAGATTTTCCGGGGTAGCGTGCTCGGCGGCAAGGCCGGCCAACTCGACTTCAATCAGCATGCGCGCTTCAATCAGCTCGCGCGTGTCCGCCTCGGAGCTGCTGGCGATGGCCCACAACAGCGGCCGCGAAAAGAAATCCGAGCGCTTGCAGACGTAGGTTCCGTCGCCAAGGCGCGTCTCGATCATGCCCATGATTTCGAGGGCCTTGAGCGCCTCGCGCAGCGACGCGCGCCCCACGCCCAGCTTCAGGCAAAGCTCCCGCTCCGCGGGAATCTTCTCGCCTTCGCCCCAGGTTCCGCGGATGAGCTGGCCCACCATTTTGCGGCAGATGTCTGCCGTGAGCGTGGTTCTGACCACCGGCGTGAGGCTGTCTTCCTGCGTGCTCCGCTTCATTCGGGTGGAATCCTCCGTGATCCATGCCCCTCAATCTTACAAGGTGCGGGGCTCAGGCGATCACGCCGCCGGGATGACGCGCGAAGACTTCGGGATCGTAGATGGAGGCGAAGATGTCGGCCTCTTTGCGAATGCGCGCCCAGGTTGCATCCGCTTCCATCATGCTTTCCATCACGCCCAGGTAGCGACCGGCTTCAACGTTGCCGTATTTGAAGAAGCAGTCGGTGAGGATGACGGTGCCTTTTTCGGTATCGACAGCCACAGCCATGGACGAGCGGTGATGGACGCCGGCCCAGAAGACGCGCAGTCCAGGAAGAATCTCTTCTTCGTCGGCGAGCAGGCGCACCTTTTCCCAACCTTCGTTTTGCAGGTAGTTGTTGACCTCGACCGGAATGCGGAGATGACGCGGGACGTGGAGGTGATAGTAAGGCGCCTGAAAATCTTCGATCCAGCCGCGGCGGGAGATGCCGATGGTGGCGTTGGTGAACATGTGGATGTTTGCCGTGGCGTAGGCCTGCAAGGGAGTGACGAGAACGGTATCGATGTCCGCGGGGGTGAGGCCCTGGGAGCGGAGAATGTTTTGCGGCAACTGGTCGTCGGTGCGCACAATCTGCGCCTCAGGGTAGCCGAAGAAGCCGAGCCAGGCATTGTTGATGAC
>Ga0302319_10007832_pt1 | contig 20908 bp, 22 predicted proteins | sample Bog_T0_2_FD_203319 | JGI IMG/M metagenome (GOLD analysis project Ga0302319, IMG submission 203319) | Peat permafrost microbial communities from Stordalen Mire near Abisko, Sweden - Bog_T0_2 | ecosystem: Environmental > Terrestrial > Soil > Wetlands > Peat | place: Sweden: Abisko, Stordalen Mire... | reverse complement strand
TTGCAGGGTCTGAAGAAGAGGATTCTTTCCAGGATTGAGGGTCTGCTGAAAACGCATAACGCATGACTTATGTTACAGAATATCAACGAACTCTACGGCCACAAACTCGCCGCGTCGGATGGCGACATCGGCAACGTTAAGGATTTTTACTTTGACGACAAAATTTGGGTGATTCGCTACCTCGTCGCGGACACTGGATCATGGTTGACGGGGCGCCTCGTTCTTCTCTCTCCCCACGCTTTTGGGAAATTCGATCAGCGCGAAAAGACGCTGCATATTAAGCTACTCAAGAAGCAGATTGAGAGCAGTCCATCGATCGAGTCGCACAAACCGGTTTCGCGCCAATACGAGATCGAATACTACCGCTACTATGGCTGGCCCGCTTATTGGAACGGCAGTGCGATGTGGGGCCTGGGCGGCTATCCGGTGGTGATGCCACCTTCGAAAGACCAAATGGAGGCCCATCTGGAGCACCACCACCGGGAGGACAAGCATCTCAGAAGCACCCACGCCGTGACCGGCTATCACATTCAAACGGTCGACGGGATTATTGGCCACGTGAGCGGCCTAATGGTGGATGACAGGAGCTGGGCGATTCGGGAATTGGTCGTCGAAACCGGCCATTGGTATTCGGGCAAGGAAATCCTGATCTCACCTAGCAAAATCGAACGGATCAGTTATGAGGAATCGAAGGTGTTCGTGAACCATACCAAGGCAGACATCCAACGGACCGCGGAAAATGAAGTCGCAAAAGCCGGAGCATGAAATCACGGAACGAATAATTTCCGCAACTGGGTCATAGCGCAACTCAGCTTCAGCAAAGAGACGAAGATTATGACTGCGCCTGCCATGGAATCAACAGTCGCAGCGCTCCTGGCTTTTGGCAAAGGCATCCTGGCGGCCGATGAGAGTCTCCCCACAATCGGGAAAAGGTTTGGAGCTCTCAATATTCCATCCACCGCAGAGAATCGGCGTGCCTACCGCGAACTGTTGTTCACGACTCCGGAATTGGGTGAATTCATCAGCGGTGCGATCCTATTCGACGAAACGATTCACCAAAAGGCGGCCAACGGCCAGATCCTGCCCGAAATTCTGATTCGGCAAGGCATCGTTCCCGGCATCAAAGTGGACGGGGGAACGATGGCGTTGCCAAACTTCGACGGCGAGAAGATCACTCAAGGGCTCGACGGGCTGCGCGAACGGTTCTCCGCATATCGTGAACTCGGGGCGCGCTTCACCAAATGGCGCGCGGTGCTTGCCATTGGCCGAGGCTTGCCGACAGCGACCTGCATCGAAGCAAATGCGCGGTCGCTTGCGCTTTTCGCGGCGCTAAGCCAGGAAGCCGGATTGGTGCCGATTGTGGAGCCGGAAGTCTTGATGGACGGGAGCCACACCCTGGCCCAGTGCGAGGAAGTCACAAGCGACACTTTGAAAACAGTGTTTGCCGCGCTCTTTGATCATCGTGTCGCTCTAGAGACGATGCTGCTCAAAACGGGCATGGTGCTGCCAGGCATGGACTGTCCGCAGCAGGCTGAGGTGGGGAAAGTGGCCGAGGCCACGCTCCGCTGCCTGCGCCGCACGGTGCCTGCCGCAATTCCCGGGATCGTGTTTCTTTCAGGCGGGCAGCGGGACGTCGCCGCGACGGAACGGTTGAACGCCATCTGCCAGGATGGAGGTGTTCCGTGGAAGCTAAGTTTTTCCTTTGGGCGCGCGCTTCAGGACGCTGCGTTAAAAACGTGGCACGGGTCTCCGGTCAACGTCGCGGCTGCGCAGGCGGCTCTTCACCATCGGGCCAAGTGCAACCATCTTGCTCTTCAGGGAGAGTATACGGAACTGGCGGAACTCGAAGGCAAGGCATCAAAGGCAGCGCTGTGAAAATCAGCCCCTTTGCCGGCAAGCCGGCGCCGCTCGAAATTCTGGTCGATGTGCCGCGGCTCATCACCGCCTACTTTACCGAGGTGCCCGATCCTGCGGTGCCGGCTCAACGCGTGGCGTTTGGTACCTCCGGGCATCGCGGCTCGTCATTCAATCGGGCTTTTAACGAATGGCACATTCTCGCCATCACCCAGGCAATCTATCTGTATCGCCGGAGCCAAAACATTGCCGGCCCCCTGTTTCTCGGCATCGACACCCATGCGCTGTCGATTCCGGCCTGTGCCACGGCGCTCGAGGTCCTGGCGGCCAACGGAGTCGAGGTGATGATCGCCCAAGGGGGCGAATACACACCGACCCCTGTGATTTCTCATGCGATTCTAACGTACAATCGCGGCCGAAAGAGTGGTCTGGCGGACGGGATAGTGATCACGCCCTCGCACAATCCGCCACATGACGGCGGCTTCAAATACAACCCACCTAACGGGGGCCCCGCAGACACAATCGTCACCGATTGGATCGAGGCGAAGGCGAATGCGCTGCTCGAAGCCCGGCTTGAAGGGGTGAAGCGAATTCCCTATGAGAGGGCTTCGCACGCCTCAACGACGCATCTACACGACTATGTCGGCGCCTACATCGGCGATCTCGGCAACGTGATCGACCTGGACATCGTTCGCAGCGCGAAGCTCAGTCTCGCCGTCGATCCGCTCGGGGGCGCGGGCGTTCACTACTGGGCACGGATCGCGGAGCGCTATGGTATGAATCTGACGGTTGTCAACAAGGCGGTCGATCCCACCTTCCGTTTCATGAGGGTGGATTGGGACGGCCAGATTCGCATGGATCCGTCCTCGCCTTATGCGATGGCGGGGCTGATTGGGATGAAGGACCGTTTCGACCTATCGTTCGCTTGCGACACCGACCACGACCGGCATGGGATTGTCACCAAGGGCGTGGGGCTGCTCCCGCCCAATCACTTCCTTGCGGTCGCCATCTTCCACCTCTTTCAAAATCGTCCGAAGTGGAGCAAGGCGGCGGCGGTCGGAAAGACTGTGGTGAGCAGCGCGATGATCGATCGTGTCACGGCGAAGCTGGGCCGGAAGCTTTACGAGGTGCCGGTCGGCTTCAAGTGGTTCGTCGACGGCTTGCTCGATGGCTCGCTCGGTTTTGGCGGAGAGGAAAGCGCAGGCGCCACCTTCGCCCGTCTGGACGGCAACGTTTGGACAACGGACAAAGATGGATTCATCCCCTGTTTACTCGCTGCGGAGATCATGGCGCGGATGGGCCGCGATCCTGGCGACGTTTACCGGGCGCTCACGCATGAATTCGGAGAGTCATTTTATGATCGCGTGGAAGCACCCGCCACACCGGCGGAGAAGGCCGCGCTCGCAAAGATTTCTCCTGAACAGATCAAGCTCAGCGAGTTGGCCGGCGAGAAGGTCCAGGCCATTCTCACCTGCGCCCCGGGCAACGGCGCACCTATAGGCGGGTTGAAGGCGGTGGCGAAAAGCGGCTGGTTTGCGGCCCGTCCATCCGGTACTGAGGACATCTACAAAATTTACGCCGAGAGTTTCCGCGGCGACTCACATTTGCGCCGGATCGTGGAGGAGGCGCAGACTATCGTCAGCGCGACGCTGGCGGGGACGGCGGTCGGCCCGAGGTCGTCGTCCGCGTATCAGCAGACGGATAGTGAGGCTGTATCGGTGTGGCGCAATGAAGGCGATCCTAACTGAGCTTTTTCCGGATGATTATACTACCATGAGTGCAAGCACACCTGCCGGACCCTCTCCAACCACCCCGCAGGGCCTGGAAGCCCTGACCGAACTGGCCATGGACCTGCGACGGACATGGAATCATAGTATGGATGAGTTGTGGCGGCGGCTCGATCCGGATCTCTGGGCGCGCACGTATCATCCCAGTGTGGTGCTCCAGACCGTCTCGCGCGAAAAGCTGGCGAGCGCGTTAGCCGATTCGGACTTTTGCCAGTTGCTCAACCGCCTAGTGCAGGAAAAGCGGCGGACGGAAGCGGCGCCCCGCTGGTTTCAGCAGACATATCCCCAGGCGCCGCTCACCTGCGTTGCCTATTTTTGCATGGAATTCATGCTGAGCGAAGCTCTCCCGATCTATTCGGGCGGGCTCGGCAACGTGGCCGGCGACCAGCTCAAGGCCGCCAGCGACCTGGGAGTCCCGGTGATAGGCGTCGGCCTCCTCTACCAGCACGGCTATTTCCGCCAGGTGATCGACCGGGACGGAGCGCAGCAGGCATCGCGAGCCTGGCGGCGGTGCGCGACGGCAAATCTGTGGACACAAGCATGAGCTTCACCCCAACAGCCCGGGTGCCGATGAGCACCCGCTCAGGCGACCTCGATCCCGGACTGCTTTGGTATCTGACCCGCACCGAGGGCCTCGACCCAAAGCGATTCAATGAGATGGTCAATTTCCAGTCCGGGCTGCTCGGCGTGGCGGAGACGAGTTCCGACATGCGCACCTTGCTTGATAGCGAAACACAGGACGTGCGGGCGGCTGAAGCGGTTGCGATGTTTTGCTACCAGGTCAAGAAATGGATCGGCGCATTCGCAGCGGCTTTGGGCGGCCTTGACACCCTGGTGTTCGCCGGCGGCATCGGAGAGAATGCGCCCTCGGTCCGCGCCCGGATTTGCGAGGGGCTGGGATTCCTTGGGATTGAACTCGAGGAAAAGCGAAATGCGACGAACGAGGGCGTGATTTCCGCGGTGGCCAGCCGGACGGTCGGCCGCGTCATCCACACAGACGAAGAACGCGTGATAGCCAAGACGGTTTGCCGCGTGCTCGGCCTTGGCTGAAAGACAGAATCGAAACATGCAAACAAAGCCTCTCTCACCGGAATTGCTCCACAATATGGATGCCTATTGGCGGGCCGCCAACTATCTGTCGGTCGGCCAGATTTATCTTTACGACAATCCGCTGCTGAAGCGCCCTCTTAAACTGTCGCATGTGAAGCCGCTGGTGGTCGGACACTGGGGCACAACGCCGGGCCAGAACTTCATCTATGTGCATTTGAACCGCGTCATCAAGAAGTATGACCTGGACATGTTCTACGTCGCCGGTCCCGGCCATGGCGGACCGGCGATTGTGGGCAACGTTTACCTCGAAGGCACTTGGAGTGAAGTTTACCCGGACGTCACCCGGGACGAAGCCGGACTGAAAAAGCTCTTTAAACAGTTCTCATTTCCAGGCGGGATTTCCAGCCATGTTGCGCCGACGACGCCGGGGTCGATTCACGAAGGTGGCGAGCTGGGCTATTCGCTTAGCCATGCCTTCGGGGCCGCGTTCGACAATCCAGATTTAATCGTCGCCTGTGTCGTCGGCGACGGTGAAGCGGAAACGGGCCCCTTGGCGACTGCCTGGCAGTCCAATAAGTTTCTCGATCCCATCACCGACGGTGCCGTGTTGCCGATCCTGCATCTCAACGGCTACAAGATCAGCAATCCTACCGTCCTGGCCCGAATCGAGCATGAGGAATTAGAGCAATTCTTCCGTGGCTGTGGTTGGACGCCGCACTTTGTGGAAGGTGATGATCCGAAAACGATGCATCAGCTCATGGCCGCCACGTTGGAGGACGTCATTGAAGACATCCGGAAGATCCAAAAGAAGGCCCGGAACAAGAACGATGCCACTCGGCCTCGCTGGCCAATAATTGTCCTCAGGTCACCCAAGGGCTGGACAGGACCAAAAGTGGTCGATGGCCTGCAAGTCGAGGGTACCTTCCGAGCGCACCAGGTGCCGCTTCTGGTAGATTCCGAGCATCCCAATCACGTCAAGCAGCTTCAAAGCTGGATGAAAAGCTACAAGCCGGAGGAGCTTTTCAATGAGAATGGCTGTCTTATGCCGGAGTTGGCCGAGCTGGCGCCGAAAGGCAACCGGCGAATGGGCGCGAATCCGCACACCAACGGCGGCGTCCTATTGCACGACCTGCGCATGCCGGATTTTCACGTCCACGCGGTGCAAGTACCTTCGCCCGGCGCGGTCGATGCCCAGGACACGCTGGTGCTCGGTAAATTTTTGCGCGATGTAGCCAAGCTGAATCAGGATCAGCACAATTTCCGCATCTTCGGTCCCGATGAGACGCTTTCGAACCTCTTGGGCGCGGTTTTTGAAGTCACCAACCGTCAGTGGGACGCCCGGAGGGTAAAGAATGATGAGTTCCTCAAGCCCACCGGACAGGTGCTGGATTCGATGCTCAGTGAGCACCAGTGCGAGGGTTGGCTGGAAGGTTATCTGCTCACCGGACGGCACGGGCTGTTCAACAGCTATGAAGCCTTCATTCGCATCGTGGACTCGATGTTCAGCCAACACGCCAAGTGGCTGAAGGTGACGTTGGAACTGCCCTGGCGCCGGAAGATCGCGTCGCTGAACTATCTCCTCGCCTCCCACGTCTGGCAGCAGGATCACAACGGCTTCACCCACCAGGATCCGGGCTTTCTCGACCACGTCATCAACAAGAAAGCCGATATCGTGCGCGTTTATTTGCCGCCCGACGCCAATTGCCTGCTTTCGGTTTTTGATCACTGCCTGCGCAGCCGGCATTACGTCAACGTGGTGGTGGCGGGCAAGCACGCCCTCCCGCAATGGCTGACTATGGACGCCGCCATTGTCCATTGCACGGAGGGAATTGGCATCTGGCAATGGGCCAGCAACGACCAGGACGCCGAGCCGGACGTGGTCATGGCCTGCTGCGGCGATACGCCCACGCTGGAGATTCTGGCCGCCGCTTCCATTCTGCGCCGGCATTTGCCCAGTCTGAAGATCCGGGTGATCAATGTCGTTGATCTGATGAAGCTGCAGCCCAAAAGCGAACACCCGCACGGATTGAGCGACAAGGATTACGATTCGCTCTTCACCAAAGATAAGCACATCATCTTTGGCTTCCACGGATACCCGTGGCTGGTCCATCGGCTGACCTACCGCCGGACCAACCGCAACCTCCACGTCCGGGGCTACAAGGAAGAGGGCACCATCACGACGGCCTTCGACATGAGGGTGCAGAACGACCTGGACCGCTTTCATCTGGTGCAAGACGTGGTCGATCGCCTGCCGCACTTGGGCTCCAAGGGCGCCTACCTAAAGCAGCAGATGCAGGACAAGCTGATCGAGCACAAGAATTACATCGACCAACACGGCCAAGACTTGCCCGAGATTCGGAATTGGAAGTGGGGCCGGGGCGAAACGCGGAACGGGAAATCGAGGGCGAAGAAGACGCCTTTGCCTTTGCCAAATTGACCGACCGCCGGTCAACGAGAACGAACATCGACACAAATTGCCCCGAAAAACAACCAAAGGAGTTAAAAATGCCCATTCAGCTCAACGAAGAAAGCGGCGGGAAGACTCTCGTCGTTCACGTCACCGGAAAGCCGGCAAAAGCGGATTACGAGCACTTTGTGCCCGAGTTCGATCGACTCGTCCGGCAGCACGGGAAATTGCGCGTGCTGTTCGACATGGCTGGGCTCCACGGCTGGGAAGCCAGCGCAATGTGGGAGGACCTCAAGTTTGGAATCAGACACTTCGCCGACATTGAACGCCTCGCGATGATCGGGGAAAAGAAGTGGCCGCAGGGCATGGCGACATTCTGCAAACCATTCACGAAGGCAATCGTCCGATACTTCGATCACTCCGAAACCGCTGAGGCCCGAGCGTGGTTGGCCGAAACACCAAAGCTTTGACCGCGATCGATACTGATGAACGCGCCTGACCCAGATCCCGGACAATCCAAGCCGCTTGAAAAGGGAGCGTCGCCGCACGTTGGCACGGTCGTCTCGGTCCGCGGAAGCGTCGTGGATGTGCGGTTCGACAGTCATTTGCCGCCAATCTACTCGGTGCTGCGCGCTGGGGCGGAAAAGCAGATTGTCATCGAAGTGCTGGCGCAACGTGACGCATGCCACGTGCGTGGGATAGCATTGACGCCCACCCAAGGTCTGGCCCGCGGGATGGCGGTGGAGGACACGGGCGGGCCGTTGAAGGTGCCGGTGGGCAAAGCGGTCCTTTCTCGAATGTTTGACGTCTTCGGGCACACTATCGACCGTGGAGCGGCGTTGGCCGAGGTCCAATGGCGCTCCGTGCACCGGGCGCCACCACCACTGGCGCAACGTTCCACCAAGTCGGAAATCTTTGAAACGGGCATCAAGGTTATCGATGTGCTCGTGCCCTTGGAGCGTGGCGGCAAGGCTGGCCTGTTTGGCGGCGCCGGCGTGGGCAAGACAGTGCTCCTCACTGAAATGATCCACAACATGATCGGGCATCAGAAGGGGATAAGCATCTTTTGCGGCATCGGCGAACGCTGTCGCGAGGGCGAGGAACTTTACCGCGATATGACGGATGCCGGCGTGTTGTCCAACATGGTGATGGTCTTCGGCCAGATGAACGAGCCGCCGGGCAGCCGGTTCCGCGTCGGGTTCGCCGCTCTGACAATGGCCGAGTATTTCCGGGACGACGAGCACCGCGACGTGCTGCTGCTTATCGACAACATCTTCCGTTTCATTCAGGCCGGCATGGAAGTATCCGGCTTGATGGGCCAAATGCCGTCACGGCTGGGCTATCAGCCCACAATGGGCACCGAGTTGTCGGGTTTGGAGGAGCGGATCGCCAACACCGACAGCGGGGCCATCACCTCGATTCAAGCGGTGTATGTGCCCGCGGACGACTTCACCGATCCTGCGGCGGTCCATGCGTTCTCACATCTCTCCGCGTCAATCGTGCTTTCACGCAAGCGCGCGAGCGAAGGGCTCTTCCCGGCAATCGATCCGCTGCAATCCAGTTCCAAAATGGCCACTCCCGGCATCGTCGGCGAACGGCATTACACACTGGCTCAGGAAATTCGGCGCACGCTCGCGCAATACGCGGAACTCAAGGACATCATCGCCATGCTCGGCCTGGAGCAACTCTCGCCGGATGACCGAAAGGTGGTCGGCCGCGCCCGCCGGCTCGAACGTTTTCTCACCCAGCCCTTTTTCACGACCGAGCAGTTCACCGGCCTCAAGGGGAAGCTCGTCAGCCTGAAGGACGCGCTGGACGGCTGTGAGCGGATTTTGCACGACGAATTCAAGGATTATCCGGAGAGCGCGCTCTATATGATTGGGGCGATCGGCGAGGCAAAAAAAACGGCGCCTCCCGCAGCTCCGTCCAATGCGGCGGCAAAAGCCGCCCCGAAGGACGATCCCAAGCCGACTGACAAGGTGAAACCCGAGGCCAAGCCGGAGGCGAAACCAGCTGCCGCGACGGACCCAAAGCCTGCTTCAACCACCCACCCCGATGCGACGCCCACTGCCAAGGCTGATCCGAAGCCGGCCGACGAGTCCCCGGTCAAACCAACGTCCGAACCGCCGCCGAAGTTTGGAGCGAAACCTCAACCGGAAGCTGAACCCGCCATTGCCGCCCATGAATCTTAAGGTTCTTCTGCCATTTCAAATCTTCGCCGAGAAAACAGGCGTGTTGCGCATCGTCGCAGAGACGCAGGATGGTTCGTTTGGACTCCTGCCCCACCGCCTTGATTGTGCGGCCGCGCTTGCGCCCGGGATTTTGACCTATGAAACCGAAGCGGACGGCGAGATTTTCGTGGCCGTGGATGAAGGGGTGCTGATCAAGGCCGGCCCGGACGTGCTTGTGTCCGTGCGCCGCGCGCTGGGCGGGAAGGACCTCGGCCAATTACGCGAGGCGGTGACGAAAGAGTTTCTAACGCTGGACGAGCACGAGAAAAGCGTGCGCACAGTCATGGTGAAGTTGGAAACGGGATTTCTGCGTCGCCTCGCGACTTTTCAACATGAGTGATGCACCGAAGAAGCCTTCCGAAGACGGATCGACCCTCGCCGAGCAGATCGGCGCGAAGGCGGCGCGCAAACTCAAGGCGCGTAGCTCCACGTCAAGCGTTTGGTTCGGGCTCGGCATGATGGGCCTGATCGGCTGGTCGGTGGTCGTGCCGACGCTGCTCGGCGCCGCGCTCGGCGTCTGGTTGGACAAACACCATCCAGGGACACATCCGTGGACGCTGGCGTTGATGGTCGTCGGTCTCACCGTCGGCTGTTTGAATGCGTGGTATTGGGTTGCCCAGCAGGACAAGGCAATGCGGGATGGACAGAAGGACGGCGATGAATGAAACGCTGACATTGGCGCTGGCGTGGCTGGCGGGCGGAGGCCTTGGCGCGGTCTTCTTCGGCGGACTTTGGTGGACGGTTCGCAAGGGGGTTTCGTCCCCCCGGCCGGCGCTCTGGTTTCTCGGCAGCGGGCTGCTGCGAATGAGCATTGTCCTGGCAGGATTTTACTTTGTTTCCGGCGGCCAGTGGAAACGGGCGCTCGCGTGTCTTCTGGGGTTTATCATCGCACGTCTCGCCGTCACATGGCTAACCCGCCCATCGGCAGAAAATCTGAACCGCCCAAAACAGGAGGCCCGCCATGCGCCTTAGTCCCGACCAGATGATCTTTTGGCAACATGGGGTTTTCAAACTCAACGGCACGATTGTATTCACGTGGGGGCTGATGTTCGTACTGGTGGTCGGCTCGAAACTGATCACGCGCAAACTCTCCACGGAGCTGAAGCGTTCCCGTTGGCAGAACCTGCTCGAAATCATCGTCACAGCGATCGAGAAGCAAATCGAAGAAGTGGGCCTGCCTCATCCGGAGAAGTATCTCGGCTTTCTGGGAACGCTTTTCCTGTTCGTCGCCCTGGCCGCCGTTTGCACCGTCATCCCCGACTACGCGCCGCCGACCGGTTCTCTCTCCACCACCGCGGCGCTTGCGCTGTGCGTGTTCGTGGCTGTGCCGATGTTCGGCATCGAGCAGCAGGGCCTGGGCGGCTACCTCAGGACCTATGTGCAGCCGACCGTGATCATGCTGCCCTTTAATCTCATCAGCGAGCTTTCACGCACCCTGGCCCTGGCCGTCCGCCTGTTCGGCAACATGATGAGCGGGGCAATGATCATCGCCATTCTGCTGACCATCACACCCTACGTCTTTCCTCTCGTCATGACCGTGCTCGGTCTGCTCACCGGCATGGTGCAGGCCTACATTTTCACCATTCTGGCCGCGGTTTACATCGCAGCCGCCACGCGTGTGCGCAAACCGAAGCCTGATTCCCAGGCCAAGCCCGCGCCCAGCCATTGAAATCGCAACCTCTGCAACAAAAGGACTCCCCATGGATAGCAGTACTCTCATCGCCGTAGCATCAATCGCCACCGCCGGCCTCACCACCGGCATCGGCTGTATGTGTCCGGCCCTCGGTGAGGGCCGGGCAGTCGCCACCGCGCTGACTTCGCTGGCGCAGCAGCCCGACGCCTCCGCCACGATCACCCGGACGCTGTTCGTCGGCCTCGCAATGATCGAATCGACCGCGATCTACTGCTTCGTCGTCTCAATGATTCTCATTTTTGCCAACCCGTTCTGGAACCATGTTATCGCCGGAGCGGCCCAAGCGGCGGGAAAGTAAGCCATGCTCATCGATTGGTTCACCGTCGGCGCGCAGGCGCTCAACTTCCTCATCTTGGTGTGGTTGATGAAGCGCTTCCTTTACAAGCCCATCCTGAACGCCATCGACACGCGGGAAAAATTGATCGCGGCGGAACTGGCGGATGCCGCCGCGAAAAAGGCCGAAGCCCAGAAGGACCGCGACGAGTTCCAGCACAAGAACGAGGAATTCGACCAGCAGCGCGCCGCACTCATGAGCAAGGCGACGGACGAGGCGAAAGCCGAACGTCAGCGGCTCCTCGACGAAGCGCGCAAGGCGGCTGACGTCTTGAGCGCCAAGCGACAGGAAGCACTGAGACGCGACGCCAAAAATCTGAATCAGGCCATCGCCCGCCGGACGCAGGAGGAAGTATTTGCGATCACCCGCAAAGCCCTGACCGATCTTGCCACGACGAGCCTGGAGGAACGCATGGGCGAGGTGTTCACTCGCCGCTTGCGAGAGATGGATGGCAAAGCGAAGGAAACACTTGAAGCGGCCCTCAAAACGACGCGTGAGCCCACGGTCGTGAGCAGCGCTTTTGATCTGCCACCGGAAGAACGTGCAAAAATCCAAAACGCGATCAACGAAACTTTCTCAGCCGATGTTCATCTTCGCTTCGAGACGGCACCAAATCTTGTCGGTGGAATCGAACTCAGCGCGAATGGACAGAAAGTGGCATGGAGCATCGCGGACTACCTCGCGTCGCTAACGAAGGGCGTCGGTGAGCTTTTAAAGGAGCAGGATAAGCCTGAACCCAAAGCCGAGCCCAAACCTGGCGCGACGACCGCGCCAAAACCCGAAGCGAAGGCCCAGCCGGCATCCGAGACCAAGGCTGATCCAAAGACGGAAGCCACGGTCCAGGCTAAGTCCACGCCGGAGATCAAAGCGGAGTCTAAGCCTGAAGCCGAGTCCGCGCCCAAGGCCGACGCTGACGCCAAGGCGAAGCCCGAAACGGACGTCGAACCCAAGGCCAAGTCTAAACCTGAAACCAAGGCCGAGCCCAAGCCACCGGCCAAAGTAGAACCGCCTAGGGATGCGATAGCTGCATCGAAGTCTGAAGCGAAGGCAGTGCCGATTCCAGAAGCCGAGGCGAATCCCCAAACGGAATCTGAGGCCAAGGTTGCAGCTAAGCTCGAAACCGAGGCCACGTCCAAACCCAAGGCCGAGCCGAAAATGGTGGAGCCAAAGACTACACCTGCAAGAACATGAGTGTGGCTCCCGAATCTTTGCAGGGTGTCTTCGACCGCGTGTTCGCGGAAATCGGCCAGGTGCGGGGTGCCTTCGCGCCTCATCTGACTCCGCACGAGGTCGGCACGATCACCAATGTTTCCACGGGCATCGCCCTGGTCTCTGGCCTTCCCAGTGTGGGCTTTGAAGAGCTGCTCGAGTTTCCCGGCGGCGTCTTCGGCATCGCGTTCAACGTGGACGAAGACGAAATCGGCGTCGTGCTGCTCGGCGAATACTCTCATCTGCACGCGGGCGATGAAGTCGAGCGCACAGGCCGCGTCATGGACGTGGCCGTAGGCGACGGATTGCTGGGTCGGGTAATCGACCCGCTCGGCAGGCCACTCGATGCCGGTGGGGCAGTGCCCGCAAGCGGGCGCCTGCCGATCGAGCGCCCCGCCACGCACATCATGGACCGCGCACCCGTCACCGTGCCGCTCCAGACCGGGCTCACGGTTGTCGATGCGCTTATTCCCATCGGGCGCGGCCAGCGCGAGTTAATTCTGGGCGATCGCCGCACGGGCAAAACGGCCATTGCGATCGACACCATCCTCAACCAGCGGGACCGGAATGTCGTGTGCGTCTATTGCGCCATCGGACAACGGGCTTCCGCCGTAGCGAAGGTCGTGGCCAGCCTGCGCGAAAAGGGTGCGATGGACTACACGGTAGTCGTGGTCGCCGAAGGCAATGACGCGCCCGGACTGTCCTATGTCGCTCCTTACGCGGCAACCAGCATTGCTGAGCATTTTATGGAACTGGGGCGCGACGTGTTGATCGTCTATGACGACCTCACGCATCACGCCCGCGCGTATCGCGAACTTTCCCTCCTGCTCCGCCGGCCGCCCGGACGCGAAGCCTTCCCCGGCGACATCTTCTACATCCATTCGCGGATGCTCGAACGGGCCACACATCTGAGCAAAGAGCGCGGCGGCGGCTCGTTGACCGCGCTTCCCATCATCGAAACGGAGGCCGAGAACATATCCGCTTACATCCCGACCAACCTCATTTCCATCACCGACGGACAGATCTATCTCTCGCCGTCGCTGTTCGAATTGGGCGTGCTGCCCGCGGTTGATGTCGGCAAGTCTGTGTCGCGCGTCGGCGGCAAGGCGCAGCGGGCGGCCTACCGCGCGGTGGCGGGCGATCTCAAGCTCGCCTACGCTCAGTTCGAGGAACTGGAGACCTTTGCCCGCTTCGGGGCTCGCCTGGACGAAGACACCCGCAAGATCATCGAGCACGGCCGCCGCATCCGCGCCTGCCTCAAGCAACCGGAATCTTCCCCGGTGTCCGTGCCCGCGCAGCTCGCCGTCCTGCTAGCGTTGGCCGCAAACCTCTTCGACCAAGTGCCATTGGAGAAGATGACGGACGCCGGGCACGCCGTGCATCAAGCGGCGGCGAAGATCCCGGCAGAAGTGTGTGCGCGCCTTGAAACTGCCGACAAATTGAGCGATGAGGATCGCAAGGCGATGATTGAAATCGCGCGCCAGGCGCTCGCGCCTTTCCAACCCAAGCCGAAGGTCCAGTCCGAACCCGATAATAAAGCTGGCAAGAAACCCGAGCCACCAACGGCGCCCGGGAACAAGTCAGCACTCAAGCCGGACAAGTCCGCCTCGGCGGCCAAATCGGACACCGAGCGAAAGATTGAAACAAAGCCCGAACTCACGCCCGCCGACGGAGCCACGCCGAACGCCGCAACGAAGGCCCCCTCCGATTCCAAAGGAGAGCCAAAAGCTGAGCGCGGGACCCAGCCTAAAGCATCGGTGGAAGCCAAACCCGACTCCAACCCCAAGCCAGAGGCGAAGGAGAAGGGGTCGTAATGAGCGATACCACAGCGAGTCTGCGCCGAAAGATCAGCAGCGCCGGAGAACTCCAATCCGTCGTGCGCACGATGAAAGCCCTGGCCGCGTCGAGTATCGGCCAATACGAGAAATCGGTATCGGCTCTCGGCGACTACAATCGCACAATAGAGATGGGATTGGGCCTTTGTTTTCGGAAGAGCGGACTGGCCGCGCCGATCACCGCAGTAAAGGGGCGCACCGGCGAAGAGTCGGTCGGTGCGGTCATTTTCGGCTCCGATCAGGGGTTGGTCGGTCAGTTCAACGATGTTGTCGCCGATTTTGCGATCAAGACTCTCGCGGCCCTGCCTGGCAAACCGCGCGTCTGGGCCGTTGGCGAGCGCGTTCATGTGCGGCTGACAGACGCAGGCTTGTCACCCATGGGACTCTTCACGGTGCCGAATTCCGTCCAAGCCATCACGCCACTCGTCGGCCAGATTCAAATTGAAAGTGAGGCACACCGGGCCAAGGGCGACTATACGCAACTCTTTGTGTTCCATAACCGTCCGCAATCCGGCGCCCTCTACGAGCCAGTCAGCCAGCGGCTGTTGCCGCTCGATGCGCCCTGGGCTCAGGGTCTGGCCAAAATCCCATGGCCGACCAAAGCCTTGCCCGAAGTCGAGGGTGGCGGCTCGTCCACGTTGCGCGCACTCATCCGCGAATACCTATTCATCTCGCTATTTCGGGCGTGTGCCGAATCCCTCGCGAGCGAGAATGCCAGCCGCCTGGCGGCAATGCAGCGCGCCGACAAGAATATCGACGACTTGCTGGCAACACTCCACGGCACCTTCCACCGTTTGCGTCAGAGCGGCATCGACGAGGAACTGTTCGACGTGATCTCCGGCTTCGAGGCACTGTCGAAGGAAATTGCGCATCGGAGTTCCATGAGCCGGCAGTAGTATCCGTGCAAAGAGATGCATTTCTATCCGAAGAATGAACAAAGAGCCCAAGTGCGAGGTAATAGGTGATGTATCCGGAAATCTTATTCAGATACGACATTTGGGGCATGTGACCACCGCTGAGATGAGAGCGTGCATTGAAGAAGTTAAGATATTGCTTCCCAAAATGCGCGCCGGATTCACCTTGCTGACCGATCTCAGCGGCTTGGACTCAATGGAACTGGATTGCGTCATCGATCTTGGCAGGATGATGGATGCATGCAAGGTGAAGGGAATTGGCGCCGCGGTGAGGATCATCCCGGATCAATCAAAGGATATTGGGCTCAACATACTCGCCCAGGTACATTACAGAAGCGGCGTTCAGGTGATCACTTGCCCGAACGCTTCGGAAGCCGAGCGAACGCTGAAGCAATTGCGCAGATAGGGTCCCGTGCGCGGAAAGTCGTTTCGGCTTTCAACAAAGGCCCCTGCTTGGGTTCACCATCTCGCCAGAGCGAAGCAGAGTCTTATAGTTGTCAAAATCGTTCATATCGTCAAAATTTCAAGGTCCCCATTCAGAGTCAGACTCGCCGTGAGGCACGGGAGCCATCTTTGTTAGAAATTGTCGAACCCGAGCCGGCTTGTAGAAAAATTTTACAAAGTCTTTGGCCCGGTCTGAATTTCATCAACCGATGTGACCAGGAGATTTGTATGGGCTTTTCTCGAAAAGCCCAAGCAGCATGGCATTCTCATGGCCTATGCTATGCCTCACCCGATAAACATAGCCGACGGATGGATTATCCCGGAATCGAGGGTTGCAAGCTGCGCCTTTTGAGCGGCGGCCAATTCGCAGAGATAGCGATCGCTCACTTCCTTGTGATTGCGGATAGGGCTTCCTTTTAAAACTCCGGCAGGTGGAAGCCGATCGACAAACTCATAGCGGCTTCCCAAATCGTTGATGAATGTCGAAAGGAGCGATTCGGCATCTTCGAACGTTGCCCCGATAGTCTTGTCCGCCATGGAAACACGGATGAAGCTCAGTTCCGTGAAGGCACAGCCCAAGACCTGCGGACTCTGCTTCGCATACCAGGAGTTAGCTTTCCCATGAAGACTGTGGACGCTCCACAAGAGTCCGACCAGAGCATTCACATCTAACAGGAACCGCGGCTTCACAGGAGATCGGCATTCAGCTGAGCAATTTCCGCGGCGCTGACTTTTCGCCCTGTGGCTTTGATCGGCATCATCACCGAAAGGCCGGAAACGGGATGCTTTTTCAATTGATATCGCCGCATTTCGCGGACGGCCCTAAGAAAAATCCCTCCATCCCGAATCTCGACGTTCAAGCGCTCGCCTTTGGACAGTCTTAATTTGCGGCGAGCTTCCGCGGGAAGCACGAGTTGGCCTTTACTTGAAAGAGTCGTCTCCATGTCTTACCATGTCTTACTTTCTATCGGTTGTCAATTCTCCAGGACGTAGAAATGGGATACTCGGTGGGATGCAATCGGAGCTGTCCGGTCGCTTCGTCATCGTTTAGTTTCAAAAATCGATTGCCGTCGTGTCCGAAGACCGCGGTTCAATGACCTTAGCTAACCCCAAGCCGCCAAGAAGGCTATCCCGGACAGTTTCCCATGTTTCCACGGTCAAGGACTAGAGTTTGGCCTTCAGCTGCTCACACTCAATCGGTTTCGGCTCGGCAGCGCCGCTCAATAGAGTAGGAAGTTTGGCCGCCAGTGTGAGTCGGAATTCCTCCCTTCCCGGTTGAAAGTAATGCTTCATGACGACATGCGCTGTTCGATGGCCGGTAACCTTCTTAACGCGTTCGAGGGGACCTTCTGCCAACGTGCGCATGCAAGCCGACGCCAAAGGCCACGGGAGTCAGCAGCCCGAAACCTGACACTTACTAAAATAACGCAAATCGAACCATAGCTTGCCGGCCTACGGCGGGATGATTAGCCTCGGCCTAACCCCGATCATGAGCTACCCGTGAACGACCCAGCATTTTGGGACAGGCTGCAGTTCGCCTTCACCATCACCTACCACTATCTGTTTCCCCAACTCACGATGGGGCTAGCGCCGATGCTTGTGTACTGGAAGTGGCGGGCGCTGCGCACCGGAGACGAAACCTGCGCCCGGGCGGCGCGGTTTTGGGCCAAGATATTCGGCCTCACCTTCGCGGTCGGCGTCGTCACCGGGATTCCGATGGAGTTCCAGTTCGGCACCAACTGGGCCAGCTTCTCCCGCTATTCGGGCAATCTGATCGGACAGACCCTGGCAATGGAGGGTATGTTCGCATTTTTCATGGAGAGCGCCTTGGTCGGCGCTCTAGTCTGGGGTGAAAAACGGCTTGGTCCCCGCGGTCACTTCGCGGCAGCCGTCGGAGTGGCGCTGGGGAGCTGGCTCTCCGGGTATTTCATCCTGGTGACGAATGCGTTCATGCAGCACCCCACCGGCTATGCCGTGGCCGCCGACGGGCGGTTGCACCTGGCGAGCATGGCCGATTACCTGGGCAATCCGTGGGCCTTCGCCCTGTTCGCGCACAATCAAATGGCGGCCCTGGTGACGGGCGGGTTCGTGGTGGCTTCGGTCGGCGCGTGGTATGCCTTACGGGGCGAGCATCCCGGGCAATCCCGGCTCTTCCTGCGGACCGGGATCGCCGTCGGCCTCGCCGCCTCCGTCCTGGTCGCTTTCCCCACCGGTGATACCCAGGCGAAGATGGTTGCGAGCCATCAAGGCGCCGCCCTCGCCGCGATGGAAGGACGCTTCCACAGCGGCATCGATGCGGAAATCAACCTGATCGGCCAGCCCGATGTCCGGGAACAGCGACTGGATAATCCCATCCGCATCCCCGGCCTTCTCAGCTTCCTTGCCTTTGGCAACGTTCAAAGGGACGTGCGGGGGCTCGATGCCTTTCCCAAGGAGGAGTGGCCCACGAATATCGAGCTCCTTTACTACGCCTTTCACATCATGGCCGGCCTGGGCACAGTCTTCGTCCTGCTAATGGCCGCCGGAGCCGTGCAGCTCTGGCGCGGTCGCTTGGAACAGAGCCGCGTGTTGCTCTGGCTTATCTTAAGCGCCTTTCCATTTCCCTTCATTGCCAACACCGCGGGCTGGACGACGGCGGAGCTGGGCCGGCAGCCCTGGCTCGTCTATGGGCTGTTCCGCACCGAGCAGGGCGTCAGCGCGGTGGTCAATTCCGGCACCATCGTCTTTACCCTGATCGGCTTTACCGGGCTGTATTTTGTGGTGGGGCTCCTTTATTTCAGCCTGTTCTCCCGCGAATTGCGGCGGGGTCCCGTGGAGGATTATCATGATTGAAATCTCCTACGGCATTCTCGTGTTCATGCTGACGGCCTTTCTGGTCCTCGAGGGCTGGGATTTTGGCGCCGGCCTCATCCAGTTCCTTGTGGGGCGGAACGAAGCGGACCGGGGCGTCGTCATCAGCGCAATCGGCCCCTTGTGGATCTGGCATGAGGTCTGGCTGGTCGCTTTTGGCGGCATGGTTTTTGTCGCTTTTCCAGCTGTGCTGGCCTCTGCCTTCGCCGGATTCTACCTCGCGTTGTTTCTTCTCCTTTGGTGCCTGATCCTGCGCGGCGTGGCGATCGAGGCCCGCGGCCACCTGCACGACGCCCTCTGGCGCGAAGCCTGGGACTTTGTTTTTGCCAGTTCCAGCCTCCTGATCGCCGTCCTGATCGGCGTGGCCCTGGGCAATGTCATCCGCGGGGTGCCGCTCGATGCTGGCGGCAATTTCACACTCCCCTTTTTCACGAATTTCGGCGTGCGCGGCGCCATTGGCATCCTTGACTGGTACTCGGTCTCGATTGGAATCTTTGTCCTGGTGCTTTTCGCCGCCCACGGCGCCTCGTACCTGACCTGGAAAACGGAGGGCGTCGTCCATGATCGCAGCGCACGTCTGGCGCGCTGCCTCTGGCCCATCGTCCTTTTACTTCTCCTCGGCACGACGGTCGAAACTGCATCGGTACGGCCGGATCTTTTCACTGGCATGATCCATCGCCCGCTTGCCTGGCTCGCCTTGGTCGGAGTGACGGGAGGCGGTCTCGCGGCCTTAATTGGCCAGTGGCGGCGCAGCGAGCTGCCGGCCTTTGCCGGCTCCTGCGCTCTCATCACGAGCCTGATGATCGCAGGAGCGGTGGGAGTCTTTCCGGTCATGCTCCACTCCACCCTCGTCGAGGCGAACACCATGACGGCCTACAGCGACGCCACGGACGCCCACGGACTTCGGTTGATGCTGCTCTGGTGGCCGATTGCCCTGGTTCTGGCGGTGGGCTATTTTATTTTTATCTATCGCTACTATCGCGGCAAGGTGAGGGTTTCGGCGGATTCGCAGGGGTATTGAAGGCCTCAAACATTCGCTCAACGCATGAGCGCAAAGTCCTTGAAGGGACCCACCACACTACCAAGACCGGCACATTGATTTTCTTTAGGTCTTCAGTGAAATCCGTCTGGGAGAAGGCAACGATACCGTTATAATGCGCCATGGCGCCACCCAGAGCCCTCTAATCGCGCACACCCGATCCACATGGGCGAGGGGCGCGAATGGTCTCATATTGATAGCTCTCATAGCCGGCCACCATCACGGCGGGTGGTGAGCTCGCGCCAGTCAAGGCCGAGGTCGACGATAAGCAGGGAAGCCAGGGTGAAGGCGATGAGGCCGAGGGCGGCGAAGGTGTCGCCGAGGTGGCTCCAGTAGCGGGGCCAGAGGTTGAGCACGCGGCTGGAAACGAAGGTAAAGGTAACGGCATAGGAGCGCGCCATCCATTGGCGATGCTGGACGAACTGGCGGTTGCGCGCGGTGATGAGCGCGGCCGTGGTGCAGACGATCCAGGCAGCCGCCTGCATGGAGGTTCCGGGTAAGCCCGGACGGCCCGCCGCGAGGTCGACACCAGTTGCGGCACCGACAAAGACGGAGATGACGTAGATGCGGCCGAGAACGCGATGCAGTTGAAGATGATGCTGGCGTATCCGCGAGGAGAAATTGATCGGGCCGATGAGGAGAGCAAAAATTCCGGCGAGCGTGTGCGGGATGAGCAGATGGCGGTCGGAGATCACCTGCAGCCGGTAGGAATGGTACATGGGGTAGTCCGTGATCAGAAGCACTTCTGAAGTGATGAAGACGAAGAGCGTGGTGGAACCAAGGCCGATCCAGAGAATGGTCTTGAATCTGGAACGTGTGGAGGGTGGCGCAGGCAGTGTGGAAGTTGTCATGATTCGCCTCGCAGGGGGATAGACGTGATGAAGTGTGCCGCTAGGTGGAGAAGCGCGAAAGGCTTCATGTTGCTTAGACTCTTATTACGGCCGGAGAGACTCGCGTTTGAACGGCGGCATTGGAAGAACGACAACAGTTGAGTCTGTCTCGGAGGGTGCACCCCACTGAAAGCTCAATCCGAAACGCAGTGTTAAGATTGTCGGGCGTCGAATCAAAAATAGGCTCGATATCCGGAGCCAAGAAAGGGCGTCTGTTAGCTGGCGGGCGTAGCGAATCCGCCCATGCAAATCGTGGAAATCATCTGGCCGTTGGGCCGCAAAAGATTGAAGCGCGTGACCGGTTCGCCGATAGCTAAGTTGATCGAGTACCCCCAATGTATTGAGCATGCGGGTCGCATTAGGCCAAAGGC
>Ga0302319_10007830_pt1 | contig 20916 bp, 18 predicted proteins | sample Bog_T0_2_FD_203319 | JGI IMG/M metagenome (GOLD analysis project Ga0302319, IMG submission 203319) | Peat permafrost microbial communities from Stordalen Mire near Abisko, Sweden - Bog_T0_2 | ecosystem: Environmental > Terrestrial > Soil > Wetlands > Peat | place: Sweden: Abisko, Stordalen Mire... | reverse complement strand
CTTGAGCAGCGTATAGGCCTGATCGCGCAGGCTGGTCGCATTCAAAGGCGCCAGCGCCAGCGGCGCCGCGGAGGTTCGTTGTACCAGCGTTGCGATGGTGTTCATAGGCCGTTTCGATTCCTTTGGCGGCCGCGCGGCTGCTCGAGAGCGGCAAGTCCCCAGTAACGCCCATTGCGGCTCGCGCCATTCATGAGCGATGCCGGCAAAAACGCATACAACGTCACCGAGGCGGCAACCATCGCCAGGCCAAGCCCAAAAAATAGAACGAGTATTGATGTCTGCATGACAAAGAATCCCTTGAGTATCAGCTTACAACAACGCTTTGGCTCACCCCGGAGCATTGCACCTACAGATATATTATATTGCGATGAATATTTTCCTAATGAATTAATTTTGCTCATGTTTAAATTTTTCTCATCCATAAAGAAAATTCCATCTTTTTAAGGTCTTATGGCGAGCAAGCTTTGCCTTGCAAAGAGTTTTGACGGGGTCTTGTACCCGAAAACGTATTTATATATGGTATACCACGAAATATTATAAGGTTGGGCGGCGATCGATTTGCGCTGGGGAGAGCATGGCCACCACTCAAAGACTTTGGCTTGCGGGCCTGCATCCGATCGCCTTACTAAATCTAAGGAGAAGTTCAGATGCTTGAGAACTCCAATTCAAATCCGTCCTCCGCATTGCGAAATCCCTGGGTGCAGCTGCTCATCGGCGTCATTTGCATGGCCTGCGTGGCGAACCTGCAGTACGGCTGGACGTTGTTCGTCGATCCCATCGACGCCAAGTATCACTGGGGGCGGGCCTCCATTCAGGTGGCCTTCACGCTGTTCGTCGCGATCGAAACCTGGCTGATCCCGGTGGAAGGCTACCTCGTCGATCGCTTCGGCCCGCATTGGGTGATCATCGGCGGCGCGATTCTAGTTGCCGCCGCTTGGAGTCTCAATTCGGTCGCGAGCACCCTGCCATTGTTGTACTTGGGCGCCGCTTTGGGCGGCATCGGCACGGGCTGCGTCTACGGTACCTCCGTCGGCAACGCGCTCAAATGGTTCCCTGGGCGGCGCGGTCTCGCCGCCGGCATCACGGCTGCGGGCTTCGGTGCGGGTGCGGCGATCACCGTCGGCCCTATCAAGGCGATGATCGGCGCAGACGGCTACCAACATGCGTTCCTGGTGTTCGGATTGATCCAAGGGGGAATCGTGCTGGTGATGGCGTGGCTGATGCAGGCGCCGCCCGCCGCTTTGCTCGAGACGAAAGTGAAGGCTAATCAAACTGCGCATGGCTACACGCCCATGGAAGTGCTGAAAAGCCCGGTTTTCTACGTGCTCTATTTGATGTTCGTGCTGATCGCCGCCGGCGGGCTCACCATGACCGCCTCGATGGCGCCGATCGCCGCGGATTTTAAAATCGACAAAGTGCCCGTGCATTTGTTCGGCATGGCGATGCCGGCGCTGGTGTTTGCGATATTCCTGAATCGTATCTTTGACGGCGTGGGCCGTCCGTTTTTCGGCTGGCTGTCGGACCAGATCGGGCGTGAAAATACCATGGCCCTGGCGTTCTTCGCCGGCGCGGTCGCGCTCTACGAGCTCAGTCAGTCGGGAAGCAACCCGGTGGCGTTCGTGCTCATCACGGCCTGCTACTTCGGTGTCTACGGGGAAATCTTCAGTTTGTTTCCCGCGACTCAGGGCGATACGTTCGGTTCGAAATATGCGGCGGCCAATGCCGGCATGTTGTATACGGCCAAAGGAGCGGGCGCGCTGCTGGTATTCATCGCGGCGATCATTGCGAAGTCTCATGGATGGGGCACGGTGTTTGCGATCGCCATGACTTGCAACGCCGTTGCGGGGCTCCTGGCATTATTGGTGCTGAAGCCGATGCGGGTGCGTCATTTCGCCAACAGCCGCGCGGCATACCCCATCGCCACCGGTGCCGACGTGCGCAGCACCGGTACCACGTGATTTTCAAGGAGGCAATATGGCAAGCGTAAATCCAACGCCGATTCAATCCAAGAGCAGCACCGCCGAGGACACCCTGCAGCGCAAGAGCCGCGAGGCAGGCGTGGTATCAGGCGGCCATCTGGTCGCGAAGGCGCTGAAGAACGAAGGCGTCGATACGATTTTCACGCTCTGCGGCGGCCACATCATCGATATCTATGATGGCTGCGTCGACGAGGGGATTCGCATCATCGACGTGCGGCACGAACAAGTCGCCGCGCATGCAGCCGACGGCTACGCGCGCCAGACCGGCAAGCTCGGCTGCGTCGTCACCACCGCGGGTCCCGGATGCACCAACGCGGTGACCGGTATCGCAACAGCCTTCCGTTCGGAAAGTCCCGTGCTGCATATCGGCGGCCAGGGCGCGCTGACCCAACACAAGATGGGATCGCTGCAAGATCTGCCGCACGTCGATCTGATGACGCCGATCACCAAATTCGCGGCCACGGTTCCAAGCACGGAACGGATCGCCGACATGATCTCGATGGCGGCGCGCGAGGCGTTCAACGGCGCCACCGGCCCCGTGTATTTGGAAATTCCGCGCGATGTGCTCGATCGCGAAGTCGACGCCAGCAAGGCGGTCATACCGCAGCCGGGCAAGTACCGGGCATCGACCCGTTCGATCGGCGACCCGCGCGACATCGAAAAGCTGGCGGACATTCTCGTCAATGCGCAACGACCGGCAGTTCTCTATGGGCAACAGGTGTGGACCGCGCGAGGACATCAGGAAGCGATTGCGCTGCTGCGCGGTTTGGATATTCCCGGATACTTCAATGGCGCCAGCCGTGGCTTGTTGCCGCCCGGCGATCCGCACCACTTCGATCGCACGCGAACCCAGGCGTTTGCCAATGCCGATGTGCTGCTCATCGTCGGCACGCCGTTCGACTTCCGCATGGGCTACGGCAAGCGCATCAGCAAGGAACTGACCCTGGTGCAGATCGACATGGACTATCGGACCGTTGGCAAGAATCGCGACATCAGCTTGGGGCTGGTCGGCGACCCGGGCGCCATCTTGGGCGCGGTGCTGCAAGCGGCGAGCGGCCGCATCAAAAACGACAAGCGACAAGCGCGTCAACAGTGGCTGAAGCAGCTGAGCGACGCCGAGGGCGTTGCCGCGGAGAAGCTCATGCCGCTGTTCAAATCCAACAGCGTGCCGATTCATCCGTACCGCGTTGCCTGGGAACTCAACGAATTTCTGCGCGACGACACGATTTACATCGGCGACGGCGGCGACGTCGTGACCATTTCGGCGCAGGCCGTGCGGCCGCGCGGTCCCGGACAGTGGATGGATCCGGGCGCGCTCGGTTCGCTCGGCGTCGGCACCGGATTCGCAATTGCCGCCGGGCTTGCGAATCCTGCCAAAGAGGTGCTGTGTTATTACGGCGACGGCTCGTTCGGCATGACGGCCTTCGACATGGAGACCGCAAACCGCTTCGGCGTGCCGTATCTTGCCGTCATCGGCAATAACTCGGCCATGAACCAGATCCGCTACGGTCAGCTCGCGAAGTACGGCGAGCAGCGCGGCAGCGTCGGCAATTTGCTGGGCGATGTGCCGTTCGGCAAGTTCGCGGAAATGCTCGGCGGCTACGGCGAAGAGGTGCGCGACCCTGCGCAGATTGCGCCGGCCTTGCAGCGGGCGCGCGAATCGATACAGAAATCGCGCCGCTCGGCGGTGGTGAACATCTGGGTCGACCCGCGAGAATATGCGCCGGGCACCAAAAATCAAACGATGTACAAGTGAGGCTCGGAGCATTGCATGAGTAAGGCATTAGACGGTGTTCGCATTCTCGATTTCACTCACGTGCAGTCGGGTCCGACTTGCACGCAATTGCTGGCGTGGTTCGGCGCCGATGTGATCAAAGTCGAAAAAGCCGGCAGCGGCGATGTCACGCGCGAGCAGCTGCGCGATGTTCCGGAGGCCGACAGCCTGTATTTCACCATGCTGAATCACAACAAGCGCTCGGTGACGCTCGACACTAAGAGCGAAAGCGGCAAACAGGTGCTCGAGAAGCTGGTGAAGCACTGCGACGTGCTGGTGGAGAATTTTGCACCGGGTGCTCTCGATCGCATGGGATTTACGTGGGAGCGCATCCAACAACTCAATCCGCGCATGATCGTGGCATCGGTGAAGGGCTTCGGTCCCGGACCGTACGAGGAGTGCAAGGTGTACGAGAACGTCGCGCAGTGCGCGGGCGGCTCCGCATCGACCACGGGGTTCGATGATGGGCCACCGCTCGTGACCGGCGCGCAAATCGGCGACAGCGGCACCGGCTTGCACCTGGCGCTCGGCATCGTCGCCGCCCTATACCAACGAAACACCAGCGGACGCGGCCAAAAGGTGTTGGCGGCGATGCAGGACGGTGTGCTCAATTTATGCCGCGTCAAGCTTCGCGACCAACAGCGACTGGCGCGCACCAAAGTCATGAAGGAATACCCGCAGTATCCAAACGGCAAGTTCGGCTCGTCGGTGCCGCGCGCCGCGAATGCGTCCGGCGGCGGCCAGCCGGGCACCATCGTCAAGTGCAAGGGCTGGGAAACCGACCCGAATGCCTATCTTTACTTCATTGCGCAGGCGCCGGTATGGAAAGCCATCTGCGAGGTGATCGGCAAGCAGGACTGGCTCACCGATCCTAACTTCTCGACGCCGGATGCGCGGCTGCCGAGACTCACCGAAGTGTTCGCGGCGGTCGAGGCATGGACCGAGACCAAGACCAAGTTCGAAGCCATGGCGCTGCTCAACGAGCATGACATTCCGTGCGGCCCCATTTTGTCGATGGAGGAGCTGGCGAACGAGCCGTCGCTGCGCAAGACCGGGACCATCGTCGAAGTCGATCATCCGAAGCGCGGCAAGTATCTAACCGTGGGCAACCCGATCAAACTTAGCGACAGTCCTACCGAAGTCAAGCGCTCGCCGTTGTTGGGCGAGCACACAGACGAAGTTCTCGCCGAGCTTGGCTACGGCACCGCGGACGTGGCGGCGCTACGTGCGAAAAAAGTGATTTGAATGGGATAGGAACGGAGGAGGGCGGGACCAGGAGTGAAGCTCGGACAGTGAGGCTGGATGGTGACGGCGAGAATGATTCAAACAAGCGCGTTTCATGAGGGATAACACAATGTTCAAATTTAAATTGCCAAGGCCTGTGCTGGTGGCGCTTGCGGCATGCGCCGCCAGTTTCGCCTTGCACGGCGTCGTCTTCGCGGATGACGCAGCGGACAACAAGGCTCTGAAAGAGCAGATGCGAATCATGATGCAGCAGATGCAAGAGCTGCAGAAACAAGTTCAACAACTTCAGCAACAGCAGCAGCAACAGACTCAGCAGGCGCAGCAAGCGCCTCCGCCCCCGGTGCCGCCGGCGCCGATGCAGCCCGCACAGGGTGGCGTGGTGGGTCCGCAAGTCGCCGCGGCAGCTCCCGCGGAGCCGAAGTTCGAGAAATTCCTCAAGGGCTTCTATGGCACGCTGGACGTGTCTCTCGACGATGCGACCAAAGGCATTCGCGGCCTCACCGCCTACTCGTATTCTTATGCGGGCGCGGGACCCGGCTCGGGATACGTCAACAATGGACCGAAGGGCACGCAAATTACCGGCAGCGTCGGTTGGCTCGGCGATCTTTCCACCAACAAGTCGGTGTTGGGCTATCGCGGTTCGCACAAGATCCCCGGCAGCGATGTCGATTTCATTTATCAGATCGAGACGCAGCCGGCGATCACCTCATCGCCCGGCCTCAATACGTCGTACACGCAGCAATCGAACGTCGTCAAAGGCGCGATTGGCTACGGCGACACCTTTGTCGGTGTCTCGGACAACCTCTGGGGCAAGCTCAAGATCGGCACGACTTACGCGCCCTATAAAAAGTCGACCGACCGCATGAACCCATTCTCAGGGATGCTCGGCGACTACGCAGTCATCATGGGCAATAGCGGCGGCGACAACCGGGTCGAGTTCGGCACGCGCTTGGACCATTCGATCTGGTATGAGTCGCCGCGGTGGTTTGGCGATACTTTCAGTATGGATGTGTTGATTTCCCCGGGTGCGAATCGCACCTATGACAACGTGGTGCAGTCCGCAGGCTCACCCGATTGCAGCGGCGGCAACACGCCGGGCAGCGGCAATCTGCCGCAGAATTGCGACGACGGCGGCTTCGGCACGGCGTATAGCGCCGACTTGAAGTTCGAGTATGGCGGCTGGTACGCAACGGCAGCCTGGGAATTGCACCATGCGGTCAACCGTAACAGCGACGGCATCGGCTCGAACAGTCCGTACTACGGCTATCTCGTCGGTCTTGGCAACGGTGTGTCGCCGCTGCTCGATTGGGGCACCTACAACAATTACCTCGCGGAGTACGGTGCGACGTTTGTCAACGCCAACGGCTTCACGCCGCCGTATGCCAGCGATGTGGCCGACGAATGGGCGATCAAAGGCGGTGTGCAATACACCTTCGACTTCGGGCTTGCGGTCAGCGGAATCTATGAGTACATGCATCGCAATCTGCCGCCGGCGCTGGAATTTCAGAATGAGCGGCAAAGAAACGGCCTGTGGTTTGCGATGTCGCAGACATTTTCGCCAAAAGACAACTTGAGCATCGGCTGGGCGCACGCCGGGCGCACGCCGGGCGATCCGGGCGGGCAGCATAATTACAACCCAACCAGCAACGACGACACCGCGAACATGTACACCATCGCGTGGAAGCATCATTTCGATGCGAGTCTGTTCTGGTACATCGATGCGGCGGATACTGTGAACAATGGCAATGCGCACTACGATCTCGGTGCCGGCGGCCGCAGCGTGACCACGGATTGCCACGACGGCACGAATACGGTGTTCACAGATTACAGCAGCGCGGGCCCGACCACTTGGGGCGGATGTCACGAGATTGGCGTGTCCACGGGGTTGAATTACAAATTTTAGACCATTTGGCCGGGGACGTTTGCGTCCCCGGCCGCTTCCCGTAAGATTCAACCGGCGTGCATTCGCGCGTCTTAGGCAAATGTCATTGAAAATAGCGATTATCGGTGTTGGTGCGATCGGCGGTTACGTGGGCACACGGCTGGCGTTGGCCGGCGAAGAAGTCACCTTCATCGCACGCGGAGCAAACCTCGAGGCACTACGCTCGCGCGGTATTCGCTTGCTCTCGGCCGACGGTAAGGAAGAAGCGGTCCCGAAGGTGAACGCGACCAACGACTATGGCGCCGCCGGCCCTCAAGATATGGTGATTCTCGCCATGAAGGCGCATCAACTCGAGGCGGTGGCTCGCGACGTGCCCAAATTATTCGGCGCCGACACCGTCGTCGTGCCGATGCAGAACGGAATTCCCTATTGGTATTTTCATCGGCATGCCGGTCCACTGGCCGACACTCGAGTGCAGAGCGTCGATCCGAACGGCTTGATCGGCGAGCACATTCCCGGCGAGCGCGTCATCGGCTGCGTGGTGTATCCGGCCGCCGAATTGGTCGCGCCGGCCGTGATCCAACACGTCGAAGGCAATCGCTTTCCGGTCGGCGAGCCTGATGGTTCATCGAGCGAGCGCGTGGCGAGCGTGTCGCAGTGCTTCATTCGGGGCGGGATGCAAGCTCCGGTTCTGAGCGACATCCGCGCGGAGATCTGGCTCAAGCTCTGGGGCAACCTCACTTTCAATCCGATCAGCGCATTGTCGCGGGCCACGCTCGCGAGCATCTGCCAGTATCCGCCGAGCCGGGCGATTGCGGCGGCGATGATGACCGAGGCGCAGAGCATCGCCAACAAACTCGGTGTGACGTTTCGTGTGTCGCTCGAGAAGCGCATCAACGGTGCGGAGCGCGTCGGCCACCATAAGACCTCCATGCTGCAAGATGTGGAGGCTTCGCGCACGCTCGAGATCGATGCGCTGTTGGGTTCGGTGGTGGAGTTGGCGAGGTTGACGGAAACCGCCACTCCGCACATCGATACGGTGTATGCGCTGACCAAGCTGCTGGCGAAAACTCTCGACGAGGCCAAATGAATATTCACGAGTATCAGGGTAAGGAGATCCTGCGCAAGTTCGGCGTGGTCACGCCGCGGGGCGTCGCGTGTTTCTCGGTGGCGGAGGCGGATGCCGCCGCGCGCGAACTCGGCGGCCCGGTGTGGGTGGTAAAGGCGCAGATTCACGCCGGCGGACGCGGCAAGGGCGGCGGCGTCAAGGTCGCGAAGTCGCTCGAGGAGGTGCACCGCCATGCGACGAGCATTCTCGGTATGACGTTGGTCACTCACCAAACGGGCGCCCAAGGCCGGTTGGTGAAACGTCTGCTGGTGGAGGAGGGCGCGGACATCGCCAAAGAGCTGTACGTCGGCATGGTGGTCGATCGCGCCACGCAGCGCGTGACCCTGATCGGAAGTTCCGAGGGCGGCATGGAGATCGAAGAAGTCGCGGCCCACGCGCCCGAGAAGCTGCACAAGGTCGCGATCGATCCGGTCGCGGGCTTGACCTTTGCGCAGGCCGACGGCGTCGCGCGCAAGATCGGCGTTCCGGAAGGGTCGCTGGCGCAGGCGATCAGTTTCATGCAGGGCCTGTATCGCGCGTTCGTCGAATGTGATGCATCGCTCGCGGAGATCAACCCGCTGATCATCACCGGCGATGGCCGCGTGCTTGCGCTCGATGCCAAACTCAACTTCGATTCCAATGCGCTTTTTCGGCATCCGGAAATCGTCGCGCTGCGCGATCTGGATGAGGAAGATCCGGCCGAGGTCGAGGCGTCGAAGTTCGATTTGTCCTACATTTCGCTTGGCGGCAACATCGGCTGCCTGGTCAACGGCGCGGGACTCGCGATGGCGACCATGGACAGCATCAAGCTATTCGGTGCCGAGCCGGCAAACTTTCTCGATGTGGGCGGCGGCGCCACGGCGCAAAAGGTCACCGAGGCCTTCAAGTTGATGCTGAAGAACCCGGCCGTGAAAGGCATACTGGTGAACATCTTCGGCGGCATCATGCGCTGCGACACGATCGCCGAAGGCGTGATCGCCGCGGCGAAGGAAGTGAAACTCGCCGTGCCCCTGGTGGTGCGCATGAAAGGCACGAACGAAGAGCTCGGCCGGCAGAAGCTGCGCGAATCGGGGCTGCCGATCATTTCCGCCGATAACATGGCGGATGCGGCGCAGAAGATCGTCGCCGCAGTCGCGGGCACGTAGGACAATCATGAGCATCCTGATCGACAGACACACCAAGGTGATGACTCAGGGCATCACCGGTAAGACCGGCGCGTTTCACACCCGGCTGTGCCGCGACTATGCCTACGGCAAGGACTGTTTCGTCGCCGGCGTGAATCCCAGCAAGGCCGGAGAGAATTTCGAAGGCATTCCCATTTTCCGCACGGCGCTCGAGGCCAAGGAGGCGACCGGGGCGACGGTGTCGGTGATCTACGTGCCGCCGCCGTATGCGGCCGGGGCCATCGATGAAGCCGTGGATGCGGAGCTCGACCTCGTCATTTGCATCACCGAGGGGGTGCCGGTGCGCGACATGATCGCGACCCGCAACCGCATGCGTGGCAAAAAGACTCGTTTGGTCGGGCCCAACTGTCCCGGAGTGATCACTCCGGATGAAATCAAAATCGGCATCATGCCCGGGCATATACACAAGAAGGGCCGCATCGGCGTTGTGTCGCGCTCCGGCACGCTGACCTACGAAGCCGTGGGCCAGTTCAGCTGTGTCGGCATCGGCGGCGATCCGGTCAACGGCTTGAAGCACATCGACGTGATGCGATTGTTCAACGACGATCCCGACACCGATGCCGTCATCATGGTCGGAGAAATCGGCGGCGACGATGAAGAGACCTGCGCGCGCTGGATCAAACATCACATGAAGAAGCCGGTGGTCGGATTCATCGCCGGCGTCACCGCGCCGCCGGGAAAACGCATGGGACACGCCGGTGCGATCATTTCCGGCGGCAAGGGCACCGCCGACGAGAAGCTCGCCGTCATGGAGGAGTGCGGCATCAAGGTCACGAGAAATCCGGCGGAGATGGCGATTCTCCTCAAGTCGGTGCTGTAGCGTGCAGTGGGCTCGATTTCGATCGAGCGATGCAGAAGTCGGTTTCGGCATTTTGGAAAATGCCCATATCAAAGAGTACTCGGGTGACATGTTCGGCGATCCGCGGCCAACCGGCCGCCGCATCGAGCGGGTGCAATGCATTTTGCAAAGTCCCTGCGTACCTTCGAAAATCGTCGCCTTGTGGAATAATTTTCACGCGCTGAGGCTCAAGCTCGGCAAGTCGGCGCCGACGCATCCCTTGTTCTTGATCAAGCCGGGTACGTCGGTGATTGGTCCGGAGGCAGCGATTCGAAGGCCCAAGGGCTACCAGGGAAAAATCGCCTATGAAGGGGAACTCGGTATCGTCATCGGCTCGTTCTGCAAGGATGTTCCGCTCGAGGAGGCGCGCCGCCACATCTTCGGTTACACCTGCGTCAACGACGTGACGGCATCCGGCGTGCTGAATGAAAACCTCGACTTCGCGCAGTGGTGCCGCTCCAAGGGCTACGATACCTTCGGCTGCTTGGGACCGGTCATCACTCGTGAATTGGATTGGTCGCGAGCGCGCGTGATCACCCGGCTCGACGGCACCGAGCGTCAGAATTATCCGCTGTCGGACATGATCATGCCGCCCGAGGAATTGGTGAGCCGAATTTCCCATGACATGTCGCTGTTGCCGGGCGATGTGATTGCCTGCGGCACCTCGGTCGGCGTGGGATCGATCAAGGAGAGCGGCAGCGTGGAAGTCGTCATCGACGGCATCGGCTCGCTGGTGAATGTCTTGAGTCCAGGCGCGGCATGAGCCGGGAATTGTTGCGCAATATGTTCGACGCTGCGATCGCATCGGCGCAACCGGCGCTGTGCGTGCCGCCGCACTTGCCCAAAGCACCTCGCGGCCGGCTGATCGTCGTGGGCGCGGGTAAAGCATCCGCGGCCATGGCGCGCGCGGTCGAGGACAATTGGCCGGGTCCGCTGTCGGGGCTCGTCGTCACGCGCTATGGCTACGCAGTACCTTGCGCACGCATCGAGATCGTCGAAGCAGCGCATCCGGTTCCGGATGGCGCGGGCCTGCGCGGTGCCGAGCGAATGCTCGAGCTAGTCGGCGGCCTGCACCCCGATGATCTGGTGTTGTGCCTGTTTTCCGGCGGCGGCTCGGCACTGCTGCCGCTGCCCGCCGCGGGACTTACCCTGGAGCACAAGCAAAGCGTGAATCGTGCGCTGCTCGCCTGCGGCGCTACCATCAGCGAGATGAATTGCGTACGGCGGCATTTGTCGGCCATCAAGGGGGGGCGGCTCGCAGCCGCCTGCCACCCGGCGCGCGTGCTGACGCTGCTCATCTCGGATGTGCCGGGTGACCGGCCAGTCGATATCGCCTCCGGTCCCACCGTGGCAGACCCCTCTAGCTGTGCCGACGCACTCGAGATCGTGCGCCGCTACGGCATCGAGGTACCGGCCGCGGTGCGCGAGGTACTGGAAAGCGGTCGCGGCGAATCGATAAAGCCCGGCGATCCACGATTGGCAGGCTCGAGGGTACGCATGATCGCCGCTCCGCAACTGGCGCTCGAGGCGGCCGCGCGCGTGGCGCAGGCAGCCGGAATTGCCCCGTATGTGATGGGCGATGCCATCGAAGGCGAAGCCAGCGATGTGGGCAAGGTGTTTGCGGGCATCGCTCTGCAGGTTGCGAACCGCGGTCAGCCCGTGGCGGCGCCCTGCGTGCTGTTATCAGGCGGCGAAACCACGGTCACCGTGCGCGGCAGCGGCAGGGGCGGGCGCAATGTGGAGTTTTTGCTGTCGCTCGCGATCGCACTCGACGGCCGCCCCGGCATCGACGCGCTCGCCGGGGACACGGACGGGGTCGACGGGCAAGAAGAGATTGCAGGCGCGTATATTGCGCCCGACTCGTTGGCGCGCGCCTTCGCGCTTGGCCTCAAGCCGCGCGACATGCTCGCGAACAACGACGCGCACGGATTCTTTGGCGCGCTGGGCGACGCGGTAGTTACCGGTCCCACGTTGACCAATGTGAACGATTTTCGCGCCATCCTCATCGAGAAGTCCTAAAGCCTCACGGGCGCGTTCAGCGAGTCACGCCGTCCCGGCTTCCGCCGTGAAATCCGCATCCAGTTCCGCCTTCTCGGTTTCAGCTCTCTCGTAAGTGCCGATCAAGCATCCGACTCCAAGGCTCCTATGCAGCGCCATTTCCAGAAACTCGCCGCGCCCGGGCGCCGATGAGAAGGGCGCGCCGGGGCCAAGAGCGAACACTTGGAATACGTAGCGGTGCTCGCCGTGACCCGGTGGCGGGTCGGGCGGCAACCAGGCCTGCTGCAGAAATGAGTTTCGTCCTGTGTCCAGACCGGCTCCGGGATGGTGTGGACTACCCACCGCACCTTCATCCAGTGATCGCGCATCCGGCGCGAGATCGACGACAATCATATGCACCAAGGGGTGGGGCGTCGGCGAATCTGCGTCCTCCACGATCAACGCCAGTGACTCGGTGCCGGCAGGGATGTCATCCCAGGCGAGCGGCGGGGAAATGCCCGCGCCATCCGCCGTGTATTTCGTCGGCAGGCGCGCGTTGAACGCAAACGCGCGACTGCTCACGGACAAGCGCGCCGTCGCACGTCGCGCGTGGAGATGATTGTAGACCACGTTTTCCATGCCGGCGCGTTGGTTGACGAGCGCGTGGCCCAGGGCTTCCGGGAGTTTTTCCAGCATGGCGTTCTCCGCTTCGCGTTGGTTCAGCGCTGTAGATCGCGCTCTAAAATGTCCGAGATCGAGGCGTTCAGTTTCGCTGCTTCTTCGGCCAGGGCCCGAATTTCGAGGTCGAGAATATATTGCCGATCGTGATCACACGTGCCCTGCGGCAATTGCATGATCTGCTGTTCGAGTCGAGCAGTCTCGTGCTCGAGCAGCTGCTGCTTGGCGTAAAGGCCGTCTAAGTTGGCACTCGCAGCGAGCGGCATGCTTATCCCGCGTCGCCGCCCGGGGCGGACACCGGCTTTTGCGAGCCGTTTTCGCTCAAGCGGCGCAATGCCTCACGCGGCAGCTCCTCGAGAGTGGTCTTGCCAAACCTCAGCTGCTCGATCAGTTTCTCCTGCATCTGAGGTGTCCAGAAGCTTCGGATATGATTTGCGATGCCGTCGATGGCCGCCTCCCGGCCGCCTTGTCCACTGAAAAAATGCGCGATGTCGTTCGCCATCTTCTCGAGATGACGCACGGTGCTGTCTGAGCCGGTCTCACGGCGTCCGGCGGGTCCGTTCATAGTCGCGTCGGGTTACGGGAGTCGAAACGGGATCATTGGAAGCCGGCTTGGTCCGCGGAGGGGTGATTACGGTCTGTTTCGGGCTCGTGCCCGGCTGTTGATAGCGGCCTTCGCGCCATTCTTGGGGACGCCCAATCGAATCATCGCTCGATCCGCTCGCCTGGCGCATACGTTCTCCGCGGTAAAAGTAGATTATGCCTCGGGCCTTTAAATCGCAAAGTGTACGAATCACCCATGCGGATGTAGGCGCTTGTATGACGTCGTTCATTGCAATGCAGAAAAGACACGGCGCATGCCATTGACGCGAGCCACGTAGGCGTGGGCGTCTTGATCTCCGCAGTGTTCGCCGGGCGTAAACTTCAGCCCGCGTCGTACATAGGCATCGCCCGCGCCCGCGCCGCAGAGGTGGATCATTGCCGCCAATTCCAGTTTTCGCTCCGGCAAGGCAGCGTTCACGTGGTGGCGCTGCAACGCGTCGTTGACGCTGCGATCGAGATAGGCGGCAGTGAGTTCCACGGCATGGGCGGGGATCACGCGGGTGTATAGGCCATTGAACCAGCAGGAGTGCCAGTCATTCCAGGCGCCATCCTCAACGACGCCGTGATCCCTGATGCAATAGTGGCGTGCCTCGGAAAAGGTACCGTCGGTCATCTGGTACATCCCGACCGAGCTCGAGGCGGGTCGATAGACGTCGAACGGCTTGGGATTGAACGACCAGCGCCAATACGTGCGGATAATGGGATTGCCGGAGCCCTCGACCTGTGCCAGCGCCGCCAGCAATTCCGGCGTGATGGTGGGGGTCGAGTACTTCTGGAAAAGCGGTGCGTATTCACGCCAGGTTTCGGCGGGCGTCTTGTTGAGCGTGCCGCTCATTGGAAAAAACAGCTCCGATGGTTTGCGGAGCACTTGGTACACGCCATTGACAGCAAACCAAAGGACGACGGCCAACGTGAGTGCGATCAGGGCCTGCAACGCCGGTTGAGAGCGATTGAATGCGCGCCACGCGCGGCGCCGCTGCCGCGCAGTGGGCAAAAGTTTCGCGATGCGCCAGCGGTGAGTAGATCGTTTGCGCAGCGTCACAACCCCAATTCCCTATTCAAGGCGTTCGACGTTGCGCAGGGTAGGGAACAGCTTCATCCACAACAGCGCAATCGCAATGGTGCCGATGCCGCCCAGGGCCACGGCTGGCACGGTGCCGAACAATGCGGCTGTCATACCGCTTTCGAACTCGCCCAATTGATTGGACGCGTTGACGAACAGATAATTGACCGCGCCGACGCGGCCGCGCATCTCGTCGGGCGTCGCCAGCTGCACGAGCGCTATGCGGATGACCACGCTGATGGTATCGGCGGCGCCCATGATGAGCAGTGCCAAAATCGACAACCAGATCAGATGCGACACGGCGAACACCACCGTGGACGCGCCAAACACCATCACCGCTTGAAACATCCTGACTCCCGCGCGCCGGGTAATCGGGTGCCGTGCCAAGATGCCCGACATGATGAGCGCACCCGCCGCGGGAGCACCGCGCAGCACGCCAAGTCCCCAAGGTCCGGTGTGCAAGATATCGTGGGCATAGATCGGCAACAGCGCGGTGGCGCCGCCCAACAGCACGGCAAACAAATCGAGCGAGATGGTGCCCAATATCGGCGGGTTGCGCCGTATGAACCCGACGCCCGCGAATAGCGAAGCGAGCGTCGGCGGCTGCGGAGGGGTCGCGGGCCGATTCGTCTGAATCGCGCCGTTCATCAGCCCCGACAAAAACCAAAATCCGGCCATCACCAGGTACGGCACATAAGGATCGAGCGCATAGGCCAAGCCGCCCAACGCCGGTCCGCTGATGGTAGCGACTTGCCAAGAGGCCGTGGAGACCGCGGTAGCTTTCTGCATCATTCCGTCGGGCGCCACACTCGGCAACAACGCTGCGGCGGCCGGGCTCTCGAAAGCGGTGGCAATCCCGAACACCACCAACGCGCTGAAAATGTATGCAAGATTGAGCCAGCCGCCCAATGTCCCCCAAGCCAAGAACGCCGCCGCCAGCGCTTGGGCAAACTGGCATAGCTGTACCACTCGTTTGCGGTCGTAGCGATCCGCAACATGCCCGGCAGCGAACACTAGCAGCGCGCTCGGAATGAACTGCACCAGACCCACCAACCCTAAGTCGAATGCACTTCGGGTCAGTGCATAGACTTGCCAACCGACAGCGACGGTGCCGATTTGGTAGGCGAACTCGGAGAATCCGCGGGCGCCGACATAGAATAGAAACGGGCGATGACCCGCAAGTGAGGTGTCTGGCGCCACGGGCTTAGTTTGCGTCCGCGTAGGCCTTGATCAGCTCGGTAAGAAAATCCCGACCCACGAATATCGCACGCGCCTCGCGGCGCTCATTGAGCCCATGCGCGCCGTTGCCGTCGGGGTCGCCCCAAATACCCGGTGCACCGTACACCGGGATGCCGATCGCTTCGAGAAAGATACCGTCGGTGGCGCCGGTGGACATCGACGGGATCAAGGGTACCCCGGGGAAATACTTGGCAACCAATTTTTCGGCCGGCCCGATGACTTTCGGATCGAGCGGCGGCGGCGTCGCCAGCGGGCGGACCGGGGGCAGCAGCGTCACTTTGACCCCAGGATCGCCGATCAAGGACACAAGAGCCGCCTCGGTTGCCTGCACCGTTTCGCCGGGAAATATTCGGCAATTCACGTTGGCGGCGGCGCGTTGCGGCAGAGCGTTATTGGCATGACCACCCTCGAGCAAGGTCGCAACGCAGGTGGTGCGCAGCATGCTGTGATAGCTGCGGTCTTTGGAGACGACGGCATTGGCGCTGACATCGTTCGGGTTTTGCGCAAGCGCGACCATGGCGCGGCCCAAGTCGTCGCCACGTGCCGCGCCGGCTTTGGTGAAGTAGCTTCGGGTGGTGTCGGTAAACTTCACCGGGAATTCGTAGTCGCGCAATTTGGCCAGCGCGTCGGTGAGTTCGTAAATCGCATTGTCGCGGATGGGAACGGAGCTGTGACCGCCGGCATTGACGGTCTCGAAGCGGTAGTTTTGTACCGCCTTCTCACCGACCTGGATCGACTGCACCAACAACTTACCATGGCCATCGGTGCGTCCGCCGCCGCCCTCGTTGAGCGCGAATTCTGCCGCGACGAGCTCGGGGCGGTTCTTGGCCAGCCACTCGGCGCCATTGAAGGCGAACGTCGTCTCCTCGCCGCAAGTCAGCGCCAATTTGATCGAGCGTTTCGGCCGATAGCCGCTCTGCTTGAAACGCATCAGCGCATCAATCCAAATCGCGTCCAGCCCCTTCATGTCGGCGGCTCCACGGCCGTAGTAATAGCCGTTCTCTTCGATGAAAGTGAATGGGTCGCGGGTCCAGTCCTCGCGCTTCGCCTCGACGACGTCGAGATGGCCGAGGAGCAATATGGGCCTCAGTGTTTTCGATGTGCCGTTCAGAATCGCAACGACTCCGCCTTCCTTCGGATGATCGGGCACAGAAAATGGCTTGATGTCCTGGTCGATAAAGCCAGCGGCTTTCAAGTGCGCTGCCACCCGCTCGGCTGCCAACGTGCAGCTGCCCGCCGACAAGGTCGTGTTGGTCTCGACCAACTCTTTGTAGAGCGCGAGATACGCGGCCTGATCCGCACGCAGGGGTGCGATCGGCGTTTGCTGCGCGATCGCCGCGCTCGGTATTGCGATGGCGAGCCAGAGCAGCGCGCATGCTTGTCGACGCATTCTCAAGATTCCTCTTTTGTTGCAGATCGTTCGTTGCCGCGTAGCATGCGTCAGCGGCACCGATGTGGCAATCCAGGGCGTGATTTCGTTTGAGTCCATGCACGATTTCCGGCAGGCTAGCCATCCATGGGGCATCGTCAAGCGTTGCGAGTTGGCTTAATGGCAGCCATCGCATTGAGCGTTCCTGCGCTGGCGTTTCCGCCCATGGATTCGGATACGCGCGCCTGGTGGCGGACCACCAGCGTGCTCTCGGCCGATGACATGCATGGACGCGATACAGGTTCTTTGGACCATGCGCGTGCGGTTGCCTATGTCGTCGAGCGGTTGTGAGCCGCAGGACTGCAAGCGGCAGGGGAGCATGGCGGCTTCACGCAGACCGTGGCGCTCCACGAAATCAAAGTCGAGAAAGCCGCCACCCAATTGGCCATGGTCGATGCGAACGGCGTGATCGACGAATTACAGTTTCTGCACGATATTACGGTCACCCCGACCGCGGGATTGCCCGCCTCGTTGGACGCCGCCATGAGTTTTCGCGGCTATTGCAGCGGCACGGATATGGATCCTGGGCTTAAAGGCAAGATCGTGGTCTGTCTTGCTGCGCGCCGTCCGGGGCGACCCTCGGCAGCGGAACGACTCGCGGCGGCGGCCGCGGTCGGTGTTGCCGGACTCATTAATGTGGATGACCGCGGATTCGAAGTCGAACCGCCTCGTTGGCCGGAAGCGTATGCACGCGCCGTGACGTTGCGCGATGCACCTCCCCCCGTCGCGCCGCCGGTCGTCGTGCTGCGGCTGAATGCAGCGGCGTTTGCTCGATTGATCGCAGGCTCGGGCCGCGCGTCGGAGGACATCTTGAACGAGGGCTCCGCCTCGCGGCCGTTGCCGCATTTCGATCTGGCGAAGCGATTCAAGGCAACGTTTGCCCGGACGCAAAGCGAGTACACGAGCGACAACGTGCTGGCGCTGCTGCCGGGCACCATGCCGTCGTTAAGCCAAGAGATCGTGGTCGTCTCGGCGCACCTCGATGGCTACGGAATCGGTGAGCCGGTGAACGGGGATTCAATTTACAACGCTACGTTCGACGATGCAGCCTACGTGTCGACGCTGATTCAGTTCGCAGAGCATCGCAAAGGCCGCGGCTTGCACCGACCGGTGTTGTTTGCCGTGTTTACCGGAGAGGAGAAGGGCTTGCTGGGCTCATCTTGGTTTATGCAGCACCCTACCGTTCCCTTAACGAGCATGGCGGCGGAAATCAACCTGGACGTGGTGCGGCCGTTATTTCCATTGAAGATATTGACGGTGTTGTCGATGACGGAGTCGACGCTCGGCGACGCGGCGCGCGCCACGGGTTCAGACATGGGAATCGAGATTCGCGCCGATCGTGAGCCCGAGCGAAACTTGCGCCAGCGCACCGATCATTGGCCATTTCTCAAAGCCGGCATACCCGCCATCTGTTTCGTGTTCGGTTACGACCCGGGCACCGAGTCGGAACGGATTTATCGCGCGTGGTACCGCGATCGTTATCACAAACCGCAGGACGATCTCGAGCAGCCGTTCGACGGCAAGGCCGCAAAGGATTTCAACGACTACTTCTACCGGCTCGTGCGCACGGTCGCGGATGGTGCGGCCCGCCCAGCACTGATTGCGCAGTAGGAGATGTCGCTTACCACAGACCGGAGAAACACAGGCGCCGCTCACCGTCATCGACAATCGATTCCCGGCGATCTTCGAGTCACGGCGGCTCTTTGGATCATGCTCAAAAAGCCAATTTTTTTGAGTTGGCGGAACATGCCGCTGCGCAGACCGGACACGGCGTGCGCTAGGCGGAGCGAGTCTCGGACGACGGTGGGAACACGCTGCTCGACGCGACCCTGCTGGCCGGTGTCGATACGCTCATCGTCATCAGCTTCGACTCTTTGCGGACCGGCCAAGGCGCCACCTCCTCTTAAGATCGGTGCGGTGCGCGAGTTTCTCGGCGAACCAAACCACCTGATCGCCATTTGCCCTCACCATGATATTGGTGAAGCCCCTGAGTCGGCGGTCGAGGAGCATTTTCATCACGGCGATAAAGCGATTCCGCCGCGCCAAGGTTTTGGCGGATTTGCTCGCTCGCTCCTGGCAGGCCTCGGCGTGCCGTGTTGAATCGGTTCGGATTGTGTCCCCCCGCCAATCCCGATGGCACACCGGAGTCGATCGAGGCCGAACGATCGACCGTTTGGACGAATGTTGTCATGCGGCGGATGTCTCCCTAGGAGCATCTCCGGGAAACCGTGCGTGAAGTCCGCCGATCGTTAGGCAGAGGATTTTCACATGGTCCTAGCCTCGTGTTGGTGGCTAGCTCGCCGCCCACGCGGCTTTTAAAAGCGAAGCAATTTGGCTGTTCGCATCGTGAGGCGATCGCAGCACTAGCGCTGATTTCAGGCGCTCTGACCAACCTTCATTCTTCGCCGGCAGCAGAGAATCATGAGCATCGGTTGGAAGCGCCAGACCGAGCCGCGCCATGCCACCCCGCACCGGACGTAAGGCGGCAAATTGATAACTTCGCGACCAGGCAGTAAAGCCTTTGCGCTGACTCGCGATGACATTGGGCAGAGCGAGTGCTGGCTTTTCGACCGCATCGAGGATGGCGCGCGACGCTGCGTCCGCCCACAGCGCGTCTCTTAGCGCATCCGGCTGATCCCAGCCAACAGCACTCGGGAAGGCCTCACTCAATACGTGCATTGCCCGGTTCTGCAGTAGACCGTGTGTATCCTTGAACCACTTTAACCGCGCGCGGGTGCCGGTCTCGGGACACTTCTTGGTGATAGCGACCCATTCAGCAAGTGACTTGCCTGTCTCCCTTTGCAATCCGTCCCGAACGGAAGCAAACCACTTCCGCTGTTGCTCGGTCATATTCGGAGGCGCAATTTTCGGCATGATGCGTTCGCCTTGATCGTCGTGAGACTCGAACCCCAAGTCTATCGAAATGGGGGCTAAGGCTCAGCCCGCGGCGCCATGGGCGGCGGAGGTATCGAGCGAGTCTCGTGAGCCGCCACGCAGCTTGCTCAGCAAGTCGCTCAGGCGATGTGATGTGCGATCGCCCCGCAGTACCTCGACGATCGAACACGGCCTGTGGGCGGCTGTCGATACTGCAAGGTGTCAGGTCCACGACCGACACAACGCCGCGCTGACCTTCATCAACCACGCGGCGGGTTCTTGTTCGACTCAAACTTGAGTTGCCTCGAAAGCCTAACGTCCGCGCCCGCTGTTATTATTAAAACCATCATTCTAATTAGGAGCGCACAATTTCGAGGTGATCACTGTCAAGCAACTATCGCGAAGCTGGACGGACGCAAAGCGGCCGATCGAGGCATCGACTGCGGCGGTTCGACGAATTGAGCGAAAACAATTCGCGTTGCCGTCTCGCGCCGCCAAGCAAAGATTGCGGCCATCATTTCCGGGTGGCTGCATGAGCGCACACGCGACCGACATTCCCTTAGATGCGGCGGCTGTCTCCCTAAGCGTTTATTTGCGGCCGCCCCGCAGCACCTCGACGATCGAACACGGCCGGTGGCGACTGTCGAGTTGCAAACTGATTATCTTGTCCCAACCGTCGCGGCATGCGCCCTCGGAGCCCGGCAGTATATAAATAGCCGTGTGTCCGGCGATTCCGGCGCAGGCGCGCGATTGGATGGTGGAGACGCCGACCGACTCATAGGAAACAAGATGCCAGAGCACGGCGAATCCTTCGAGTTGCAAATCGATCAGTTCACCCAGCACGTCGGGTACCACGTCGCGTTCGGTAAGGCCGGTGCCGCCGCTCGAGATGATCACGTCGACGTCCGCATCGTCGATCCAGGCTTGCGCTTGTCGGCGGATGCCGGCCGCGTCGTGGCGCAACAAGGCACGAGCGCGCAGGCGATGACCCGCGGCGCCGATGCGCTCGGCCAAAAGATCACCCGCCGTGTCGTTGCTGGCAT
>Ga0302319_10007828_pt1 | contig 20918 bp, 16 predicted proteins | sample Bog_T0_2_FD_203319 | JGI IMG/M metagenome (GOLD analysis project Ga0302319, IMG submission 203319) | Peat permafrost microbial communities from Stordalen Mire near Abisko, Sweden - Bog_T0_2 | ecosystem: Environmental > Terrestrial > Soil > Wetlands > Peat | place: Sweden: Abisko, Stordalen Mire... | reverse complement strand
AATTTGTTTTCCTGACTTCAGGAAAAAGGGAAGGCCGTTATAGTTGGATATGGGAACGAGAAATTGTGCTGCTCCGGCCGTGTCGTCCGGCGGCTCCCGGCCCAAAATCGGGGCCCCCGGCGAGCGTGCTGGCTGGGGTCAAAGCCTGATCGATCCGCGGTTCGATTTCGAATCGTGCGGGGTCGGCTTCGTCGCGACGCTCGATAACCAGCCCTCGCATGACATTTTGACGAAAGCGCTGACGGCGCTGGCGCGTTTGTCGCATCGCGGCGCAGTGGCGGCGGACGGCAAATCGAGCGACGGCATCGGCATTCACACGGCGATTCCTCGCGAGCTGCTGTTGGCTTCGACGGGCATCTCTCTCGATCCAGCGCAGACATTGGCGGTGGGTATGGTTTTCCTGCCCGTCGAGGCGACGGCGGCTGCGGCGGCCGTGCGTGACCTCGAACAGGCAATCGCGGCGCAGGGCTTTTCGATCCTCGGCTGGCGCGAGGTTCCCACGCGGCCTTCTATACTTGGCGAAATCGCGTTGTCCACGCTGCCGGTGATCCGGCAGATTCTGCTCACGGATGCCGCCGGGGACGCTTCCAGTTATCAGGCGTGTGATCGCCGGCTTTATCTGGCGCGCAAGCAATTTGAGCGCGGCGGCGCCGAGGGCTACCTCTGTTCTCTGTCGTCCTCGTCGATCATTTATAAGGCGATGTGCGACGCGCGGCTGCTGCCGGAGTTCTACCCTGACCTGGCCGATCCTCGATTCGTCACGCCCTTTGCGCTCTTTCACCAGCGGTATGCGACGAACGTCGCGCCATCCTGGGACCGCGCCCAGCCGTTTCGGATTCTGGGGCACAACGGCGAGATCAACACGATCTGGGGCAATCGGGCGCGCATGACGGCCCGAGCCGCCACGCTTCCCGACGAGTTGCGGCCTATCTTCACGCCCAGCGGTTCGGATTCGACGAGCCTCGACGAAGTGATCGAAATGCTGGCGCACAATGGGCGCAACGTCGCGGAGGCGGTGCGGATGGTGATGCCGCCCGCGGACACGGGCCGGCATTCGGCATTCCTCGCGTATCACGGCGACTGCATCGAGCCGTGGGATGGACCGGCAGCGGTTTCGTTCACCGATGGGCACCTGATTGGAGCGGCGCTGGATCGCAACGGGCTTCGGCCGTGCAGGTTTTTTGTCACCGAGGATCGCCTGGTGGTGGCGGGGTCGGAAGCGGGGCTCGTAGATCTCGATCCCGAGAAGATTGTGCATAGCGGACGCCTGGGACCGGGCCAGATGCTGCTCGCCGATCTCGAGAATCATGTGTTTTATGAGGACGACGAGTTGCAGGCGCTCTTCGACAGGTCTGCGCCCGAGTATGAGGCGCTGCTGGAGAACGCGACCCTCGATTCCGAGGTACCCGTGGCTGCGCTTGATCCGGCGGAGCTGAATCGGCTGCAGCTCGGCTTTGGCTACACGAAAGAAGACGTCAACATGATCCTGAAGCCGATGGCGATGGAAGGGAAGGACGCGGTGTGGTCGATGGGCGACGACACGCCGATTGCTCCTCTGGCGCGCACGCCGCGGCCGGTTTACGCGTTTTTCCGCCAGCGTTTTGCGCAGGTGACCAACCCGCCCATCGATTCACTGCGCGAGGCCTGCGTGATCCAGCTGCACACGCGGCTTGGCCCGTGGCCGCATGTTCTGGGCACCCGCGAACGGCTGCCGGGCCTGTCTCTCAGCTCCCCATTCCTTTCCCTTGCGCAGATGGATTCGCTGCATCGGCGGAAGCACGAACTGGCTGGCAATCTGCCGCTGGCGGTGCTGGACTGCGTGTTCAATCCGGCCTGCAACCTGATCACCGCGCTCGACGACCTGTGTACGAAAGCCATGGAGCTGGTTCGGGGAGGCGCGGCGGTGCTGCTGCTGACGGATCGCGGATGCGGCGAACAGGCGATTCCGATTCCCATGGCGCTGGCGACAGGGGCGGTGCATCACTCGCTGATCCGCGCCGGCGAACGAGTCAAGGTGGGCCTGGCGGTGGAAGCCGCGGATTGCCGCGACCTGCATCATGCGGCCGTGCTGCTGGGCATGGGTGCTGGAGCGATTTGCCCCTGGCTCGCGCTCGAAACCGCGCGGCAGATGAATCCGGAGAACGGCGAAGCGAACTTATTGCACGCTTTCGATCTGGGCCTTGCGAAGATCATGTCGAAGATGGGCATTTCGGTGGTGGACAGCTACCGCGGCGCGCATCTGTTCGACTGCCTGGGACTGAGCCGCGAAGTGGTGGAGCGATGTTTCGAGGGCACTCCGGCGCCGCTGGGCGGCATCGGCTTCCCGGAACTGGAAACGAGCCTGCGAGAACTGTGGCTTGGGCCGCCCGGCGACGCCCCCGAGGCGGGAGACAGTGCGGGAGACAACGCAGGAGACAATGGCGGACCGCTGGTGACGGTGGCTGCCACGAAAGAACTGCCTGATTACGGATGGGTGCGTTTTCGCAAGGCCGACAAGGCGGAGCCGCATGGATGGCAGCCGCAAACGGTGCGTTTGCTGCAGACCATCACCGGGGCGACGAAGGCTTCGGCCGCTGCCGCCGAACCCGGTCCAGCGTGGGCAGCGTTCAGGGCTCAGGCGAAGGAAAAGGAACCCGCGGTGTTGCGCGATCTGCTGGAGATGCGCGCGGCAGGCGAGGCCTTGCCGGTTGGCAACGTGGAGCCGGCGCAGAACTTATATGGTCGGTTCATTGCGAGCGCGATGTCGCTTGGCTCGCTCAGTCCTGAGGCGCACCAGACCATTACCGCGGCCATGAACATGCTCGGCGGGCGGTCGAATACGGGAGAAGGTGGGGAAGACCCCGCGGTTTACGAGCCTGGGGCGCAGTTACCGATCGGCACAGCATCGTTCCCGGCTGAGCTGCTGAATAACAAGGTGAAGCAGGTAGCTTCGGCGCGCTTCGGTGTGACGGCGCAGTATCTGATGCATGCCGAAGAGCTGGAGATCAAGATCGCGCAGGGTTCGAAGCCAGGCGAGGGCGGCCAGCTTCCGGGGCACAAAGTCACGGAGCTGATCGCGCGGCTGCGGCACGCACAGCCGGGGGTCCAGCTCATCAGTCCGCCGCCGCACCACGACATTTACTCGATCGAAGACCTGGCGCAGCTGATCTACGACCTGCGCCGGATTAATCCGAAAGCCGCGATCGGCGTGAAGCTCGTCTCCGAGTGCGGTGTGGGCACCGTCGCTGCCGGTGTGGCGAAGGCGTATGCCGACTACATCGTGATCGCGGGGCATAACGGCGGGACCGGCGCATCGCCGCTGTCGAGCATTAAGTACGCGGGGAATCCCTGGGAGCTGGGGCTGGCGGAGGCGCAGCAGGTGCTGATCCGCAACGGACTGCGCGGGCGCGTGCGGTTGCGCTGCGATGGCGGCCTGCGGACCGCGCGCGACATTGTGCTGGCAGCGATGCTGGGCGCGGACGAGTACGCCTTCGGCACGGCGGTTCTCGTCGCCTTGGGTTGCGATATGGCGCGGCAGTGTCACCTGAACACGTGTCCTACGGGGATCGCAACACAGCGGCCTGACCTGCGGGCGAAGTTCCGCGGCAAACCGGAGCATCTGGTGCGCTTTTTCGAGGGGCTGGCGGGCGAGATTCGCGCCTTGCTCGCCGAACTCGGCTTGCCGTCGCTGGAGGCAGCCGTTGGCCGCACCGATCTGCTGGAACAAACACGATTCGACGGGTGTCTGGACCTCGGGCCGATGCTGGCTGCTCCGCCGGACGGCGGAAAGGCAGGGGCAAGGCATTGGCAGGGCCGGCGCAATCTTCGTCCGGAGGATCACGCCCCCATCGACGATGCCTGGGTTGAACCTGGCGTCGCGGCTTACAAGGCCGGTGAGCATTTCATCGTCGATGCGCAGATCACGAACGAGGACCGGACTTTTGGTGCGCGGCTGGCTGGTGAGCTCGCGATGCTGCAATCGGCGGGACTGGCGGCCAAGGCTCCTCTGACCTTCAGGCTCTCGGGAGAAGCGGGGCAGTCATTTGGGGCTTTTGCCGTTCCGGGGATGCAGCTCATTCTTAAAGGATTGGCTAACGATTTCGTCGGTAAGTCGTTGTCGGGAGGGGAGATTATCCTTCGAGGACAGGGGCGGGCCGCGCTCCAGCCGGAGCTGCATACGATCCTCGGGAACGTCGCGCTCTATGGCGCAACGGGCGGGGCCCTCTTTGCGGCGGGCTGCGCCGGGGAGCGGTTTGCGGTGCGGAACTCGGGAGCTCTCGCCGTGGTCGAAGGCGTCGGCGACCACGGGTGCGAATACATGACGGGCGGCCTGGTCGCGGTGCTGGGCTCAACGGGGACCAATTTCGGCGCCGGCATGACCGGCGGCGAGGCCTGGGTTTTCGACGAAGAAGGGCTCTTCCTCTCCCGCCAGCGCTACCACACCGGCTTTCTCACCCCGGAACCCTACAACTCGCTGGACCCTGAGGCCAAGGAGAGCATTTTGGGCCTGGTGCAGCTGCACGCCGAGAAGACAGCGAGTACGCGGGCATTTTGGCTGATGTCGAAGTGGGAGGAACTGGCGCCGCGTTTCGTGAGGCTGACGCCGAAGCCGCAGTAAGGCAGGGTGCAGAGCTCAGAAGGCAGAGCGTTCAGGGCGCAGAAGGCAGCGTTCAGCGATCGGCGATGAAAAACCGTCTTGCCCAGATCGATGCCAATCGTGAATTCCATGGACCGCCTCCTGTGCTCACCGCTTATGTTCCCCGAAGGGGAAGAGGCGGCGGACCATACCAATTAGTTTCGTAGCCGACACAACCGACCATCGACCACTCATTCGACTGACCAATGCAATTCCTCGCGAAACGCCTCGAAACAGTCAGGGCAGACCCACAGAACTACCAGGAAGATTGCCCATTCGGTCAATGAATTGGCTCCGGACAGAGCCAATAGCATCGCATCCCAGCATGACTGTTGTCGCCATCAAAATGCTGAACCCGGCGTAGTTGCCGTATCACCGGCAAACCTGAAGTTTCGTGGTCGATGCGGAAAGTTTTGGAAGCTGGCTGTTTCGGGAGGGACTCGCCAAAGACTGCCCCGAGCAAAACGGTACCGGGCCTGAGAACTGAATCACTTCAGTAACGTGCACAACGACTCGTCTTCGCGGCGTGTTCTCCGTATCGATGTATCCTTTGCTTGACGCACGCCATCAAAAGACCGGCTTGTTGCCTTTGCCGATGCTCCCTCGAACCCTTTCCGTCCATCGATTCTCTGCGGGGATCGCCTTCTCGCTGCTCTTGCTTCAGGGTTGCGGACGTCTCTCTCCGCACGAGACCCGGGAATACGTCTACGTGTGGGCGCGCGGCACGTATTTGCGCGACCGGGTCGCCGCGGTCAGCAACCGCGTCGCCGAAGTCGTCAACGGCCAGCGGCTCCAGGTGGTGGAGCACGGCCGGCGCTTTCTGAAAGTCAAGACGGATAAGGGCGAGATCGGCTGGATTGAGGATCACGGCGTCATCGACCAGCCGACCTACGACAAGTTTGCTCAGCTGGAAAAAGACAACGCCAGCGATCCGGTGGTCGCGACGGCGGTGCTGCGCGACGACGCCTGGCTCCGCGATGGTCCTGGCCGTTTGTCCGATCGCTTCTACCTGCTACCCGAAAACGACAAGCTGCAACTGCTGGCACGGGCCTCGGTGCCGAAACCAGAAGCCGCGGCGGGGGTCCCGGTGCCGGTGGAAAGGCCGGTGAGAGGATCAAAGAGCGCTGGATCCAACAGCGTTGCCGCGCCGCAGGCTCCGCCCCTCCTTCTCGAGGACTACTGGCTCATCCGCGACAGCGCCGGTCACGTAGGGTGGGTGCGTTCGCGCGCCCTCGATGAGGATGTTCCGGATGCGATTGCGGGACTGGCGGAGGGACAGAAAATTGTGGGCGCGTATGTTCTGCGCAAGGTAACCGACTCGGATGCGAACGTACCGGGAGACCAGGTTCCGGAGTATGTCGCCGTGCTGGCTCCCTATCGGGACGGCCTGCCGTACGACTTCGATCAGGTGCGCGTGTTCACGTGGAACGTCAGGAAACATCGCTATGAAACGGCGTACCGGGATCGGAATCTGGCCGGCTATCTTCCCGTGACCGTCAAACAGGAAGAGATCGATAACCAGGCGGTCCCGACGTTCTCGTACCGGGTGGCAACGGGAAACGAGATGGCTCTCGATCCGCAAACCGGAATGGTGCGGCCGGGCGAGACGGCGACGGAGAGCTTTCGCATGGAAGGCGTGATGGTGCGGCGGATCGGCGACCAGCCTGCGCGCAGGGCCGTGGCGCGACCCCCGCAAGGACATCACCAGAAGTCTCACCACAGGTCGCGCGGTTAAGAAGGGGTCTTGGATCCGCAACCTGGCCGCCCCGCTCGTGTTTACTCGTGATATACCTCGGGTTTCACGCCGGGAGATGCTCGGGTCCAGGGGCGATATTGCGTAAACCCTTGGGAAACCCGTATCTTGATACCACACATTGACGGTGGGGTGCGGCGCCTCCAACATTTCGGCTTCGCTGCAGTTTTTCATATGTTGCAGTTTCACCGTCGAGTTCAAATAAAACGGGCAAAGGAGATCGGCTCATGGAAAACAAGCCGGCGCAGAACATTCAGGACACTTTCCTGAACACCGTTCGCAAAGACAAGACCCCGATTACGATTTATCTGGTGAGCGGCGTGAAACTCACCGGGAAAATCCGTTCCTTCGACAAATATTCAGTGCTGCTGGAGAACAACAGTCAGGAGCAGCTGATTTTTAAGCACGCCATCTCGACGGTGGTGAGCACCCGCTCGGTATTGCACGGAGAACATCGTCCGCCGCACGCCGCACAGGCGGGACCGGTCGCCGTCGCCAATCCGCAGGCGGTGCAGGAAGCCTCGGGCTCCTGACCGTCCAGGCGCGGCGAATTCAATGCCTCTGAACGCGACGGGTTCGATTGCGGAAAAGGCATTGCTGGTCACGGTCGTGATTGGACCGCCTGGGAAATCCCTGACCCGCGGTGCGCATCAGGCGCGCGAGGCCGCCAAACTCGGAAACAGTTCGGTCCATGCTCGCGATGAAGACGCGCGGCTGGCGGAGTTCCGCGAGCTGGTGATCAGCGCGGGGGCCAGCATCGCCGCCGAGGTGGTACAGCATCGGCCAAAAGCCGATCCGGCAACGCTGGTGGGCAGTGGCAAGGTCGAGGAGATCTCCGGGATCGCAGCTTCGACGCAGGTCGATGTCGCCATCGTCGACCACGACCTGAGTCCGACGCAGTTACGCAACCTCGAAAAGGCATTGCCATGCCGGGTGATCGACCGCACCCAGATCATCCTGGATATTTTTGCGCGGCATGCCAGAACCCGCGAGGGGCAGCTGCAGGTGGAACTGGCGCAGCTGGAATACATGCTGCCGCGGCTGACCGGCCGGGGGAAGGCGATGTCCCAGCTGGGCGGCGGCATTGGGACGCGCGGACCCGGCGAAACGCAGCTCGAGACGGATCGGCGGCGCATTCAGCGGCGGGTGCTCCAGTTGCGCGGGGAACTGGAAGCGGTGGGGCGCATTCGCACGCAGCAGCGCCAGCGTCGCGAGTCGGTGCCGGTGCCGACGGTTGCGCTGGTCGGGTACACGAACGCTGGGAAGAGCACGCTGTTCAACGCCATCACCCACGCCGGCGTGCTCGAATCTGCGCGGATGTTTGCGACCCTCGATCCGAAGCTGAGCGCGATTCAGCTTCCCAGCCGCAGAAAGGTTCTGCTCTCGGACACCGTCGGTTTTATCCGCGACCTGCCGCACACGCTTGTAACATCGTTCCGCGCCACGCTGGAGGAGGTACGCAAGGCCGAGGTCCTGGTGCATGTGCGCGACGCATCGAGCCCCATGCGGGAGGAACACAAAGCGGAGGTGGAGAAGGTGCTGGGGGAGTTAGAGGTACTGGACAAGCCCCGGATCGAGGTCCTGAACAAGGTCGATCTCTTGAGCGAAGAGGAATGCGCTGCCCTGGTGGGCGGCGGCGATGGGCGCAGCATCGCGACATCAGCGAAGGACCACGCCGGGCTCGAAGCCCTGATGGCGCGCATTGATGAGGAATTGGTGCAGGATCCGATCCTCGAACAGCGTTTTCAGATTCCGCAGTCGGAGGGCGATGTGCTGGCGGCGCTGGAGGCGGGCGCGTTGATCAACGAGCGCGCGTACGAGGGCAATCTGGTGCGGATTCAGGTGGCCGGTCCGGCTTCGCTGCTGGGGCGGTATCGGCGATTCCGCAGTCCGGCGCTCAAATAATTTGGCTGCAGACAAGACAAACCGGATGATGGAGAGTGGTGGGACCTCCGATCACCCGGTTCGCCGACCCTGATCCGGGTCGAGGTGGTATTCTCAGTGTACGCCGGTTTCCGGCGGGGTCAAGCGCGCAACGGTTATTTTTGCGGCTCTCCCTTGAAAGGCTCCGCAAGGAGCTGAAGCCTGTAGGACCAGAAGCGAAAGTAAGTGCCTTTCGTCATTTGACACTGAATTTTTGCCTCTGTTAGAACCAAAGGTTCCACCTGAACCTTCTCAGCTGCTCTCGACTGCCACCGCCGGCCAATCCATGGATGAACTGTTTCGACAACTTGGTGATCTTGCGCTCGGTTCGATACCGACCCTGATCCTTTTTATCGTGTTGGTTTTAGCCTACCGCTACATTCTGTTTGGCGCGCTGATGAAGACGCGGGCGGAACGGCGGGAGCGGACCGCCGGGGCGCTGGAAAAGTCGCATCTGGCCATCGCTCAGGCCGACGTGCGCGCGCAGGAGTACGAGGCCAAACTGCGGGCGGCGCGGGCTGAAATCTTCCGCGCGCGCGAACAGCGCGTCCAGCAGTGGAATGCCGAACGGGAGAGCGCCGTGGCTGCGGCGCGGCTGGCTGCCCAGCAACGCGTCCATACGGCGCAGGAGGCATTGGCGGGTCAGGCAGCCGGCGCCCGGAAGCAGATCGAGGCCTCAGCGAACCAGTTGGCGGCTCAGGTGCTTGCCGCGGTTCTGCCCTCGGCGCCAGCGGAGAGTTCGCGTTGAAAATCCTCGTTCGCATCCTGACCTTGTTGGTGTTCGCTGGTTTGCTGGGGGTACCGGCTGGGCGGGTGCATGCGCAGGCAGCTGCCGGAGCGGCACAGCCCGCTGCCCATAAAGGGGGCGGTGAGCACATGGACGAGCCGGAGAGCAATGCCGAACTCGAGCAATACCGGCACTCCGGCGTAGTGATTGGCATCGCGCACCTGCTCCATGTGAAAACGGAAACGGCGGCCGAGATTTTCGAGGATCTTAACTCGGGCTTTCTGCTGTTTGCGATTGGCTGGGTTCTGTGGAAGATGCTGCCGAAGATGTTTCGCAAACGCTCCGAGACGCTGCAGGAAGAGCTGGTGGGGGCACGTTTGGCCACCGAAGATGCCAACCGGCGTCTGGCTGAGGTCGAAGCACGGTTGCTGCGCCTCGATTCGGAGATCGATGCGGTGCGGGGCCAGGTGGAGCTGGAGGCAGCTGAAGACGAAAAGCGCATCCACGCCGCTCTGGAGACGGAGCGCGAGCGGATTGTTGCCTCCGCGGAGACCGAGATTGCGGCGGCCCAGGCAGCGGCGCAGCGGGATCTGAAGAGATTCGCGGCCGATCTGGCGATCGACAATGCGATGCGCAAGGTTCAGCTTTCCGACGATACAGACCGCGCGCTCATTCGCGAATTCGGCAAATCACTGAACAAAAAGACGGGAGGGGAGGCGTAAATGGCGATCTTTGCCTCCCGGTACGCGCGGGCCTTCGCGGACGTGATCTTTGAGTCGAAGCTGAACGCGAAAGACGTGCAGCGGCAGCTGGCGGACTTCGCCGGCGCATGGCACGAGAGCCACGACCTGCGTGAATTTTTTCTCGATCCGTCGTTTCCGCTCGAGCAGAAGATCGGATTGCTCGACAAGCTGAACGCGAAGCTCAAGATGGCGCAAACGACGCGGAACTTCGTCGCGGTGCTGATCCGGAACGACCGCATTGCGGGCTTCGACGATGTTGCGGCGGAGTTGCGGCGCGAGATCAATCAGCGTCTGGGCATTTCCGAGGCAAAAGTCATTTCAGCTCGGAAACTCGACGAGAAGCAACGAAAGGATCTTGAGAAGCAGATTGCGGAGCTTACAGGCGGAACGGTGGAAGCGCAGTTCGAAGAAGACAGCGCATTGCTGGGCGGCGCGGTGGTTCAGGTAGGCAGCACGGTTTACGACGGATCGGTGCGCGGAAGGCTGGACCGGTTGAGGGAAGAATTGACGGCCAGCTAGGGTACGAAGCATTCAAGCGGAACCAAACAGGATTCAGACAGGGCGGGAACAAAACGAATGGCGCAGATTAAAGCAGACGAGATAACCGCGCTCCTCAAGGAGCAAATTGCCAATTACGACGCGAAGATGCGCGTGGATGAAGTTGGGACCGTCATCACACTGGGCGATGGCATTGCGCGCCTGCACGGCCTCGACAAGGTCATGGCGGGCGAGCTGCTGGAGTTCCCGCATGACATCGCCGGCCTCGCCATGAGCCTCGAAGAGGATCAGGTCGGTTCCGTGCTGTTGGGCGACTACACCGAGGTTCGCGAGGGCGACCAGGTGAAGCGGACCGGCAAGATTCTCAGCGTGCCGGTGGGCGATGCGATGATCGGCCGCGTGGTCAATTCCCTCGGGCTGCCCATCGACGACAAAGGCCCAATCCAAACTTCGGATATGCTGCCGGTGGAGCGCCTGGCGCCCGGCGTGATTGCACGCCAGGGTGTACGTGAGCCGATGATGACGGGCCTCAAGGCCATCGACTCCATGATCCCGATCGGCCGCGGCCAGCGCGAGCTGATCATCGGCGACCGCCAGACCGGCAAAACCGCCGTTGCTCTGGACACGATCATCAATAACAAGAGCAACGACCTGATCTGCATCTACTGCGCGATCGGTCAGAAGCGTTCCTCCGTCGCTCACGTTGTCCAGACGCTGGAAGAGTATGACGCGATGGGGCACACCATCGTCCTGGCCGCGTCGGCCTCTGAGCCGGCTCCGATGCTCTATCTCGCGCCTTACGCTGCCTGCGCCATGGGTGAATATTTCCGCGACAAGGGCCGTCACGCGCTGATTATTTACGACGATCTCTCCAAGCACGCCATCGCGTATCGCGAAATTTCGCTGCTGCTGCGCCGTCCGCCAGGCCGCGAAGCGTACCCAGGCGACGTTTTCTATCTCCACTCGCGATTGCTGGAACGCGCCTCGAAGCTGAGCGACAAAAACGGCGGCGGGTCGCTGACGGCCCTGCCGATCATCGAAACCCAGGCGGGCGACGTTTCGGCCTACATTCCGACCAACGTCATCTCGATCACCGACGGCCAGATTTTTCTTGAGACGGATTTGTTCAACTCCGGCGTTCGTCCGGCCGTCAACGTTGGCTTGTCCGTTTCGCGCGTCGGTTTCTCCGCGGCCATCAAGGCCATCAAGCAGGTGGGATCGACGCTCAAGCTCGACCTGGCGCAGTATCGCGAGCTCGCGGCCTTCGCGCAGTTCGGCAGCGATCTCGATAAGGTCACGCAGAACCAGCTCAATCGCGGAGCGCGCCTGACCGAGCTGTTGAAGCAGCCGCAGTTCCACCCGCTGCCGGCGGAAAAGCAGGTCATCATCCTGTTTGCCGGAACCCAGGGTTATCTGGACGACCTGAAGGTGGAGCAGATTCGCTCCTTCGAAGACGGGCTCTACAAGTACCTTGATTCTGCGCAGACGGCGCTGCTGAGCGACATTGCCACGAAGAAGGCTCTCGACGACGACCTGCGCAATCGCATCCATGCCGCGCTCAAGGAATATAAGGCGAACTTCGTTGCCGAGCATGCAGAGGCGAAGCTCAAGGAAAGCTCGGTGAAGCCGCTGAACGAGCAGGAAAAGAAGAAGGAAGACCAGCAGAAGGCCGAGCAGCCAGTAGGAGCCGCGCACTAAGCGCGTACAAGAGCCATGGCGAACGTCCTCGATTTACGGCGCCGCATCCGCAGCGTGCGGAACACGCGGCAGATCACCAAAGCCATGAAGATGGTTTCGGCGGCCAAGCTGCGTCGCGCGCAGGAGCGGGCTGTCGCTTCGCGGCCGTACGCGGGAATGCTGGCCAGCGTGCTTGAATCGCTGAAGCGACGCGCCGACATTTTCGATCCGGAAACGGGGGAAGTGCGGCATCCGCTACTGCTGACGCGGCCCGAGAAGCGCATCCTGCTGATCGTGGTTTCGGGCGATAAGGGTTTTGCGGGCGCTTTCAACACCAATATCTTTAAGGCAGCTGCGAACTTCATCCTGGAGAACGGCGAGAAAGAGATCGACGTCGAGGCCATCGGCCGCAAGGGACGCGACTTGTTCCGCCGCCGCTACGCGGTTGCGCAGTTCGATGGGCCGGCCGAGGAAGGACAGCGACCGAACCGCCAGCGGGGCAGCGGCATTGAGATGCTGAACGGCCCAACCGCCGCACTCGATAAGCTGACTTACGATGCTGTCCGGGAAGTCGCCGAAGGGATCATCGCCTGCTATGAGCACGAGGAGATCGACGCCGCGTACCTGGTCTACAACGAATTCAAATCGGTGATCCAGCAGCGTGTGGTGGTGGAGCGCCTTCTGCCGATCGTGTCCATTGGAGAGCAACAGATCGCCGAAGCGCAGGAGCCGAGCCTCGAAGAGCGCGAGCGCGCTGCGGAAGCCGCGCTGTCCTCCGGCGTGAGCCTGTATCCGCATGAGGCCGACGCCGCTCAGAAGCAGCTCGAGGACGAGACGAAGAATTTTGGCACCGCCGAAGTGGATTACATCTACGAGCAGCCGCCGCAGCAAATCTTCGCTGACGTGCTGCCCCGCTATGTGACTTCGCAGATTTACCACGCGACCCTGGAGTCGATTGCCGCTGAACATGCCGCGCGCATGACCGCGATGGATTCGGCGACGAATAATGCTTCGGACATGATCGATTCGCTGACACTGACCATGAATCGTGTGCGTCAGGCGGCGATCACCAAGGAAATTATCGAAATCGTGAGCGGCGCAGCCGCCCTTTAAGGCGAACGAAAAGGTTATGGCAGAAAAAGAAAACATCGGAAGAGTGGTTCAGGTTTCAGGTCCGGCTGTGGACGTGCAGTTTGAAGAAGCGACGATGCCGCCGATTTACCAGGCCCTGCGCGTGGTCGACGACGGATTTACCGTCCCGTTTCCCATCAACGTCATCCTCGAAGTGGAGCAGCACCTCGGCGAAGGGCGCGTGCGCTGCGTGGCCATGGAGGCGACCGAGGGCATGGTGCGCGGGATGAAGGCCATCGACCAGGGCGGGCCGATTTCCGTGCCCGTCGGCCGCGCGACGCTCGGCCGCGTGCTCAACGTCATCGGGGAACCGGTAGACGAGCTGGGTCCCGTGAACGCGAAGCAGCGCAATCCAATCCACCATGCCGCTCCCGCCTTCGACGAACAGTCGACCACGGAGGAGATGTTCGAGACTGGCATTAAGGTCATCGACCTCATCCAGCCTTTCCTCAAAGGCGGCAAGACGGGCCTCTTCGGCGGCGCGGGTGTGGGCAAGACCGTCGTCATCATGGAGTTGATCAACAACGTTGCAACGAAGCACGGCGGTTTCTCCGTCTTCGCCGGCGTGGGTGAGCGCACCCGTGAGGGCAACGATCTTTGGATCGAAATGCAGGAGTCCGGCGTCATCAACCTCAAGGACCCTTCGAAGTCGAAGGCCGCGCTCATCTACGGCCAGATGACCGAGCCGCCCGGCGCGCGTCTGCGCGTGGCGCTCACCGGCCTCACCGTTGCTGAGTATTTCCGCGACGAAGAGGGGGCCGACACGCTGCTCTTCATCGACAACATCTTCCGCTTCACCCAGGCGGGCTCTGAGGTCTCGACGCTGCTGGGCCGTATGCCCTCGGCAGTCGGTTATCAGCCGAACCTCGCCACGGAGATGGGCGAGCTGCAGGAGCGCATCACCTCGACCAAAAGGGGCTCCGTCACCTCGGTGCAGGCGGTTTACGTGCCAGCGGACGATCTCACCGATCCCGCGCCGGCAACCACCTTCGCTCACCTTGACGCGACGACGGTGCTGTCGCGTCCGCTGTCGGAGCTGGGCATCTATCCCGCCGTCGATCCGCTGGCGTCCACTTCACGCATCCTTACGCCGCGCGTGGTTGGGCAGGAGCACTACGACGTGGCCCAGGGCGTGAAGCGCATTCTGCAGCGCTACAAGGACCTGCAGGACATCATCGCGATTCTCGGCATCGACGAACTCTCGGAAGACGACAAGATCACGGTCTCGCGCGCCCGCAAGGTGCAGAAGTTCCTCTCGCAGCCCTTCCATGTGGCCGAGCAGTTCACCGGCATTCCTGGCCGTTACTGCAAAGTGGCGGACACGGTGCGCAGCTTCAAGGAAGTGATCGAGGGCAAGCATGACGATGTGCCGGAGCAGGCCTTCTACATGCGCGGCACCATCGAAGAAGTGCTGGAAGAGGCGGAGAAACTGAAATTGGTGAACAAGTAGCCATGGCCGAAGGCAAGCTCAAAGTCCGGCTGGTCACGCCCGATCGCATCCTCGTGGATCAGGATGCGGAGGCGGTCGAAGTTCCCGGCAAGAACGGGTACTTCGAGGTGCTGTACGGGCATGCGCCGCTGCTATCGGAGATCGGAGCGGGCGAAGTGCGCATCCACGGCGGTGAAGCGGGGGGTCAGCAGTCCGCCCAGCGCTACGTCGTCGCCAGGGGATTCGTCGAAGTCCTTCCGGAGCGCGTGACGATCCTTGCCGAATCGGCCCAGAAGCCCGACGAGGTCGACACGGGCGCGGTCCAGGAGCAGCTCCAGCATGGCCAGCAGCTTTGGAACGAAGCGGGCGAAGACCCGCAAAAATACGAGCACGCCAACGAAGTCATCGCCGAGGCGGAAGCCAAACTGGAGAGCGCCGGGGCGGGCAAGCACTAAGCTCAGTGCCCGGCGCTCTTCCCATCGATCGAGTCCCTATTTCTTCACCACAGATTTGTATCCTGAACTTCCCGCCTTCTTCATGGCGGCAACGCCTTCTTCTGAAGTCAGCAGCGGGGTGGTTTTGACGCTTTTACATGCGCCACCAGAGGCGATTGCAAAGGCGAAGGCGGCCGCGCTCACGTTGTCTGGCATTTCATAGATGCCTACAATGTCGTAATCCCCGAACGATAAGTACAGTTTTCCCTGCTTGCCGCCAAGTTTCTCCACCACTTTCCCGATGATCTCGGTGCGGTCGTGCGGTTTCGCAATCAGAGCCGCTAATGCCTCAGATGTATACGCCACTTGCAGCAGATAATTGGGCATGGGAATGCCCCCTTTCGAAGGATCTGAATTTTTCCTGCGAGGGAGGGGGCAAGTATACGCCGAAGGCTGCTGAGGACGCCTGTGAGCGCGCCGATCAGGCCCGGAGGCGAACGTGTTCCGCAGGAGCGGCCTGGCTGGCGTCAGTTTCCTTCACCTCGTCCGAGATCACAAGAAAGCTCTTCAGATTCGCGGTCCCGAACGAGGTAAAGAAGGCCACGTCGGCCGCGTCGCGGCCGGTTGCCATCAAGACCCGCCCGATCCTGGGCACGTTGTGGCGAGCATCGAACGTCCACCAGCGATTTTCCAGATACACCTCGAACCACGCGCTGAAATCCATCGGCGCCGGCGCAACAATGACCCCGAAGTCGCCCAGATAGCCGGCGGCGTAGCGCGCGGGAATCCCCATGGCCCGGCAAAAGGTGATGGCGAGATGCTGGAAATCGCGGCAAACTCCCTGGCGTTCTGTGAAGACATCGAGAGCCGTCTTGGTGGGGCGTGCGTAGGAATAACCGAAGGCAACTTTGGAATGGACGTAATTGCAGATGGCCTGCACTCGCTCCCAGCCTGGGGTGGTGTTTCCAAATAAATCGAAGGCGGCCGGCGCCAGGCTGTCGACCTCGCAATAGCGGCTGCTGAGCAGGAAGCGCAGCGTGTCGTGAGGGAGCTCGGCGATGGGGTGAGCCATGGCGCGCGGGCTGGCCGGGTCCGGCAGTCCGGAGTCTTCGAACAAAGTGCTGTTCTGCAGACGAAGCTGTCCGGCCGGAGCGAGAAAGCGCGTACACAGGTTGCCAAAGGTATCGGTGTACTCTTCGAGCGAAACGGCAGGCTCGACATGCACCAGGTCGGGCCCGCGCAGGCCGGCAAGGCGGGACGGATGGATGCGCAACTGCGCAACACAGGCGACAGGCTCGGGAATCTCGAACTGCATGTCGTAGCCCAAACGAAGGAGCATCGTGCCTCCCAGGCGCTATTCAGCGGGTCCTCTTAAGATGTAGCGATTGTGGCGAGCGTTGTCGAATGTCTTTTGAACGAATCAGGAAAGCTGGCACAATGGCATATCGGCAGCGACGATCCGGAGGAAGCGGCAACGCATAATGACCTACTGTCTTGGCATCATGACACAGGAAGGCCTGGTGATGGCGTCGGATTCGCGGACCAACGCGGGATTTGACGACCTGAACATCGCTCGCAAGATGCACACCTTCAGCCAGCAGGGCGAGCGGGCGTTCGTGGTGCTCAGCAGCGGCAGTCTCTCTCTCAGCCAATCCGTCATCAATCTGGCGAAAGCCAGTTTTGCGGCGGGGGAAGGTCTGGCACGGGCCCGGAATATGTATGAGGCCGCCCGGGAACTGGGCGAGTGCGTCCGGCAGGTGGCGGAAATGGATCGCGCCGCGCTCGAGCGCGACAATTATTCCTTCAACGTCCATTTGTTGCTGGGGGGCCAGGTGCGCGGGGAACAGCCGGCGCTCTACATGATCTACCCCCAGGGGAATCCGATCAGCGCCACCGAAGAATCACCGTTCCTCCAACTCGGCGAATACAAATACGGACGTCCGCTGCTGGATCGCGGCGTCGTGTTCAATTCCACCAGTCTGATGGTCGCCGCCAAATATGCGTTGCTCTCGTTTGACGCGACGATGCGCTCGAACGGCGCCATCGGACCGCCGATCGAGCTGCTGCTGTACCGCAGAGACAGCTTTATCCTCGACTGCTATCGCAAATTCACGCACGCCGATGCCGAATTGCAGATCATCCACGCGCGCTGGGAGCAATCCCTGCGCCGCGCCGTCGAGGATTTGCCCGAACTGCACTTCGCCAGCACGCCGCTCGAAGAAACAACGCAGACCCTCCTGATCCAGACAAGGTAGCCATCCGCCACGCCCGGGCGTGGGAAGACAGCCCAGGGACTGCCGTGTAAACTTCGTTGACCGTATGAACCTGCCTGCCCAGTCCGAGCCCCAGCGCGGATTCTGGGCCTCCGTGCGCGAGGCTTTCCGCGGCTCGCACCAGGATTACACCGCCGGCAGCCTGAACCGGTCGATCCTGCTGCTCGCCATTCCGATGGTGCTGGAGATGGTGCTCGAGTCGCTCTTCGCGGTCGTCGACACCTTTTGGGTCGGCCGTCTTGGAGCGAACGCCGTCGCCACGGTCGGACTGACGGAGTCGATTCTGGCGCTCGTTTTTTCCATTGGTCTCGGCGTCTCGCTCTCGACGACGGCCATGGTCGCGCGCCGCATCGGCGAGAAGGATCCAGAGGATGCGGCCATCGCTGCGGTTCAGGCTATCGTGCTGGGTCTGCTCATCTCACTGGGGCTGGGCATCCCCGCTTGGATCGCCGCGCCGCATCTTCTGCACCTGATGGGCGCATCGCCCGCGATCGTCACCATTGGTTCCGGCTATGCCCGCATCGCGCTGGGCGGTTGCGGCGCTATCGTCATGCTCTTTCTGAACAACGCCATCTTTCGCGGAGCGGGCGACGCGGCCATCGCCATGCGTCTGCTGTGGGTCTCGAACATCATCAACCTCATCCTCGATCCCTGCCTGATCTTTGGACTCGGGCCCTTTCCGCATCTCGGCGTCACCGGCGCGGCGCTGGCCACATTCACTGGCCGCAGCATTGCGGTCCTCTATCAGTTTTACCGGCTGATGCGGGGAACGGAGCGCATCCACATCCTCCCGCGCCACATCTATCTCAACTTCCCGGTGCTCTGGCGTCTGCTGCGTGTCTCGCTGACCGGCATTCTGCAGTTCGCCATTGCCAACGCCAGCTGGATTGGTCTCGTCCGCATCGTTTCGCTCTTCGGATCAGCCGCTGTTGCGGGCTATACCGTGGCCATCCGCGTCGTTCTGTTCTTTTTGCTGCCGGCGTGGGGGCTCAGCAATGCGGCGGCCACTCTGGTTGGACAGAACCTCGGAGCCCACCATCCGGAGCGCGCCGAGCAAGCGGTCTGGCGCACGGGGCTCTACAACATGATCTTCCTCGGGACGTTGGGAATCTTCTTCTTCGTCTATGCCACGCCCGTGGTGCACCTTTTTGTCGACGATCCCGCGGTTGTCGCCATCGGCGGAAAAGCCCTGCGCACTTTTGCCTGCGGCAACATCGGCTACTCATGGGTGATGGTGATGCTCCAGGCTTTCAACGGGGCCGGCGACACGGTGACGCCGACCATCGTGAACTTCTTCGGGTTCTGGGTGCTCGAAATTCCGCTGGCGTGGTTCCTGGCGGTCCGCATTCATCTGCGCGCCGAGGGGGCGTTTCTGTCGGTGGTCATCGCGGAGTGCTCCATCGCGGTGGCGAGTCTGATTCTGTTCCGCCAGGGGCGGTGGAAGCGGCAGCGTATTTAGCGGGCTGTGTCGGGAGGGTCATTGAACCATTCGACGGATGGAAGCGGACCGAACGACAGCCCTCAGGAGCTAAAGCCAGCGTGATTTTGCGCTTTTTCGGTACGACCAAGGTCGTGCCCTGTTACAAACCAGAGAATTTCTTTAGCAAACTGCTGAGACCGGACTAGTGGCCGTGTTGGAAGCGTCCGCGCGGCGGGGTGGTCGATGGGTACTCTCCCCCCCTGGGTTGGGGCTGTGGCAAAGCATTCATACTAAGCGGCTTATTTTGTTGTCGAGTTTGACAACTCCTTTGGATCCCTGGAGAGCGAGATGGTGTTCTGGCTGACAGCAGTCCCGGGGCTAAAGATCGAGACCCAGGCCAACCAGCCGGTGGCCTAACAGGCTACGCCGGGCAGAGCCAGGCTACGCCGGGCAGAGCGATCCCGCGGATACTCACCAAAAGGAAAAGCTCTGTACGCGAGGTCGCGGGCAGAGCCTTCCCTGATTCAAGGCTACGGGTGAGCGCGGACAGAGGCAAGCAGAATCGGAGATCGATGCGGTACGGAGGTCATGGGAAGGAGACGGTAGCCGGTAGCCGGTGTGACAGGCGGAGGCAGCCTCCTGCGGCTGCAAGGAAGCGGTGACGGCGCGTCATTAGGCACGGCTGAACGCCGTGCCCTGATACAGAGTCCCATCGCCTGACGCAGCTCGATGAGTGCGCCTGGATTATGCCCTGGCAGCTACAAAATTGCCGACATGAAGGGCGTCGATCCGGCGTGGGTCCGATGTCGTGGCATAGCTGCTGGCTGAAGGCCGGGCCGCATTGTGGCTTGATGTTTCCCGGACGGGCACGGGGCGGTACTTCGGGAATGAACCCAATGGCGGGTAGTGGGTCAGTTTCGATTCACAGGCTAACGCGAGTATTCTGGGTTCATGCCAAAGCGGTCAAGCAACGGTGACTTCGCGCAGAACGCATTGCGCGTCGTGGAGATTTCAACCGGGGAAGCTCTTAAGCCAAAGAAGAATGCCGCCGCTGTCTCGCTGGGAAGACGCGGCGGCCTGAAGGGTGGCGTAGCGCGAGCAGCGAAGCTCTCCCCGGAGCGGCGCAGAGAGATAGCGTCTGCCGCCGCCCGAAAGAGATGGGACCGAGAGGATCAGGCCGACTGAGCATCGGCGGGATCGGTCATTGTTTCGGCCAGGTCCTCGTCGCCGGTATCGGAACCCTGAGTTGAATCCTCGGTCGCTGAAGCGGCTCCCTTCCTCGACTTCTTTACGTAGTTGGGATACCACTCCGCCAGAGCCCAATCGCCTTTGATGTTTACGATGTCCCCTACCTTGCTTTCGCGGCGGCTGAGGATCGCGTAGACGGTCTGGTACTTGCTGCCGGGAAGACCACCCGCCTCCATCGCCTCCATCAGCTCCTGTGTAGAGAGTTTTCGGCGTTGAGAAGTGAGGTACATCTTTGTAGCTTCAGGAATGCTTTTGCCAAGGAACGCATCGGGAGCGGGCTTGCCGTTGACGATGCCTCCGCCACCTCCACCGCTGGGCGAACCGGGGGCGGGGCCATTGCCAAGGCCAGCCATACCAGCCACCGCACGGATGGCCGCAATCGCCGATTCCAAATGGGCCTTCTTCGCCTCCAGGTCGGCGAGGACGGCATCGTAATCAACCGGGGGTGTAGCCATCGGCTACCTCCAAACTTTTCGGTTAAAACCAGCGTAAACACTGGTAAAATCAAGGAAGCCGTGCGGGGCGTTCCCCTTCCGGAGTAGCCCCGTTTGGCAGGTTTGGTTCCTGCGGTGTTTCCATAGCCGCTCACCCTTTCGAGGGGTGCGCCGTTATTGGCATCTGGGTATCCTTTCAGCGGGCCGGGAGCGTGTCAGCACTCCCGGCCCAAGCTGTTTGAAGTATACAGCACCCTGCTATAGTTTCGTAAAAACATATAGCGCAACCCTGTGGAAATCTTGAGAGTGTTGTATTTCTTTGGCATTGACAGAGCATGACCGCTCAAGCATACTACAGACACGATGAATCGCTTGAGCACATCAAAACGGGCGCAAGTAGTAGCCGCATTGATTGAAGGCAATTCGGTACGCTCTACCTGTCGCATGACCGGCGTTGCCAAAGGAACCATCCTGAAGCTCTTGGCCGATCTCGGCTCGGCTTGTGCGGCCTACCATGATGAGCATGTGCGCGGCGTGGGCACCCGCAGAATTCAATGCGACGAAATTTGGAGTTTTTGCTACGGCAAGGAACGGAACGTTAGCGAAGAGCAAA
>Ga0302319_10007826_pt1 | contig 20920 bp, 14 predicted proteins | sample Bog_T0_2_FD_203319 | JGI IMG/M metagenome (GOLD analysis project Ga0302319, IMG submission 203319) | Peat permafrost microbial communities from Stordalen Mire near Abisko, Sweden - Bog_T0_2 | ecosystem: Environmental > Terrestrial > Soil > Wetlands > Peat | place: Sweden: Abisko, Stordalen Mire... | reverse complement strand
AGGACGGCGACCTTGAGCTTGGTGCCGACGCCGTCGATGCTGGCGACGAGAACGGGGTCGCGCATCTTCGGGAACCGTGCGCTGAAGAGGCCTCCGAAGCCGCCTACTTTGCCGAGCACCTCGGGGCGGTGAGCTGTCTTGAGAAGGGTGGGCAGACCGGCTTTGACCTTGTTTCCAAGGTCAACATCGACTCCGGCGCGGGCGTAAGCTTTGAGGCGGTCACTCATAAAAAGGTTAATTCGAAGGACAAGTGTGCCTGAGAAGGTCGGCCTTGTGCAAAAGGGATTTAGTTTTTTTTTGGCAAAATCTGTGTTTCGGGGCGTTCGCAGATGAGGTTGAGACGTTCAGGCCCCGGTGCCGGTTACACGTTGGTTTGGAGCGCATGCGGGTATGGCGCTGGCGATTTCCAGCTGCGTTAGGGCGTGGGGTCACATTCATGGAGCGGAGAGGTGATGGACTCACTTTTCTGCCTGAAGGTTGTCAAAAGCAATTCCTATTGCTCCTTTCCCGAAGCGAGGCGAGCAAAGGTTAAAAATGGAAATACTTTTTTCGTGTAAATACTATCACAATTGCTACTTTTTCGTTTGTAAGTACACACGTTCAGTGAGGTTAGGAGATTTGAAATGAACGGTTCCTACCAGCCTTGGTTATCAAATCGCTTGGTAATAACTGGTTCGCTTTGGTTGCTCAGTAGGAAACCAAGACTTAATTGTTTGCCGTTTTGGGCATTGATTCACGGTTTTCGGCTCGGAGTTTCGTTTGTCTTTTTCCTCGGGCCGCTGATGTTGCAGGGACAGACATCAATGACGGAATACCAGGTGAAGGCGCAATTTCTCCTCAACTTCATCAAGTATGTCGACTGGCCGGAGCATGTGCCGTCGGGCGGAGAAGCGCCGATCGTCATTGGCATTCTGGGGCAGGATAACGTGGGCGGCGACTTGCAACGGGTGGCTGAAGGCAAGAGCATCAACGGACGGATGATCGTTATCAAACAGATTTCTGATAATGAGGACCTGTCTGGGTGCTCCATCCTTTTTGTCAGCGCGTCGGAAAGCCCACGGCTGGACGCGATCCTGGGCAAGACCAAGGGCCGACCGATTTTAACCGTGGGCGAGGATGACTCGTTTTTGGACAAGGGTGGTATCATTAATTTCGATCTGAAGGACGGGAAGGTGCACTTGGAAATCAACCTGCAGGCCGCCCGGCAGGTGAGTTTGGAAATCAGCTCGAAGCTGCTGAGCGTGGCGGACCAGGTGAAGGAATAGTTGCGGGAAACACCACATGGCCTCACTCCGAAATACTTCCATCAAGGACAAGCAAACGCTCATCGTTTTGCTGACGAGTGGCGTGGCGTTGTTGCTGGCCTGCGCGGCTTTCGCAGCTTACGAGCTGATGACCTTCCGCTCCACGATGGAACAAAACCTGTCGACCCTGGCCGATATCATCGGCAGCAACTCGGCTGCGGCTCTCGACTTCGGAGATCCCAAAGCCGCGAAGGAGACGCTCTCGGCTCTTCGCGCTCAGCCTAACATCGTGGGAGGGTGCATCTACACCGCGAAAGGAGAGGTGTTTGCGGTATATGACAGGGACGGTGGCACGCAGACGTTTGTCCCGCCGCCGCTTCAGCCAGAGGGCACTCATTTCGGCGAGAATTCGCTCCAGCTCTTTCATCGCGTGGAGCAGAATGGGGAATATCTTGGCACTGTTTATGTCGTGTCCGATTTGGATGCGCTTTATGCGCGCCTGGATCGGTATGCGCTGATTGCCATCGGGGTGTTTTTTGCCTCGGGTATGGCGGCCATCGTAGTTTCGTCCCGCCTGCAGCACTTGATCTCCGGTCCGATTCTGAGCCTGGTGAAGACGGCACGCACCGTGACTGAGGAAAAAAATTATTCTGTGCGGGCGGTCAAGCGGGGCGAGGATGAGCTTGGCGTGCTGATCGATTCGTTCAACGAGATGTTGAAGCAGATACAGGAGCGGGACGCCGCCTTGCAAAAATCGCAGGGCGAACTGGAAAAGCGTGTGATCGAGAGAACTCGTGAGGTGGAGGAGAACCGCCATTTGCTCGACGGCATCCTGAGAAACTCGGTCGACGGTGTGATGGCTTATGAGGTGATCCGCGATGAAGAAGGCGAACTGACGGATTTTCGTTTTCTTTTGGTCAATCCGGCAGCCGAGAGGCTTTTGGGGCAGCCGTCGGCGGGACTGGTCGGGCGGGGATTGCTAGAGGCTTGTCCTGATATCGTGCTGGATGGCCTCTTTGAGGCTTTTGTCCGGATTGTCGAGACCGGGGAAACCCTCGATTTTGAGTATTCTGGAGTGCGGTCCAGCATCATGCGTTGGTACCGGCTGGCCGGCGTCAAGTTCGGCGACGGACTGGTCGTGAGTTACTCGGACATTACCGAGCGCAAAATGGCCGAGGAGCGGATGGAGCGGTTGCGCAATGAGCACAAGGACGTTTTAAATTCCGTCGGGGAAGGCATCCACTGGCTCGACAATGATGGACGGATCAAATTCGAAAATCCAGCCGCCGCAAAAATGCTCGGCCACGAAATTGCAGAACTGATCGGCAAGCCGGCGCACGTCACGATGCACCATACGAAATCCGACGGCACCCACTATCCCGTGGAGGAATGCCCCATTTACGCCACACTCAACGACAGGACGATTCGGCGCGTGAAGGACGAAGTTTTCTGGCGCAAGGATGGCACGAGCTTCCCCGTCGAATACACCTGTACGCCGATCAAAGACGAACACGGTAATTTTGCCGGAGCGGTGGTCGTCTTTACCGATGTCACCCAGCGTAAGGTGGCGGAGAAGGCGATCGAGGATATGCACAAGCAACTGCTGGATAGCTCGCGCGAGGCGGGCATGGCGGAAGTGGCGACGAGTGTGCTGCACAATGTTGGCAACGTCCTCAACAGTATCAACGTCTCGTCCACTCTCGTTTCCGACCGGGTGAAGAAATCGAAAGTGGCGAATCTCTCCAAGCTCGCCGCTCTGCTGAAGGAACATGCGAACGATCTGGGCATTTTCCTGACGTCCGATGCCAAGGGCAAGCAAGTGCCCGGCTATCTCGGTCAACTGGCGGAGCATTTGATGAGCGAACAGGCCACGGTGGTTGAGGAACTCGCTTTGCTTCACCAAAACATCGGGCACGTCAAAGACATCGTGGCGATGCAGCAAAGCTACGCCAGGGTGTCGGGGGTGGCTGAGACGGTCCAAATCGTCGATCTGGTCGAGGACGCGGTGCGCATGAATGGCGGCGCACTGCAGCGCCACGGAGTTGAAGTGCTCCGCGAATTTGCCGAGGTGCCGCCGATCAGCGTCGAGAAGCACAAGGTTCTTCAAATCCTCGTGAATCTGGTGCGCAATGCCAAGTATGCCTGCGATGAATCGGGCCGCAAAGACAAGCTGCTGACGCTTCGGATCGTACGGGAAGATGAGCGCGTCAGGATATCCGTCACCGATAACGGCGTTGGCATTCCCGAGGAAAACCTGACGCGAATCTTCAACCACGGTTTTACCACGCGCAAAGAGGGACATGGGTTTGGCCTCCATAGCGCGGTGCTGGCGGCCATGGAAATGGAAGGCTCATTGAGCGCGCACAGCGACGGCCCCGGCAAGGGTGCCTGCTTCACGCTGGAGCTGCCTTTAAAGTCCTAGCAAAATCGTTATGAAAGCCCCAAGGCCTCATAAAAGAAACCGGCGCATCCTGGTCATCGACGATAATCGCGCGATCCACGACGATTTTCGCAAAATTCTCTCCCCGGTTGACAACACGCCCACCGCCTTGAACCTCACGGAAACGCAGATCTTCGGCCTGTCGTTGACTGAAGAGAGGCAAATCCGTTTTGAAGTCGACTCGGCTTACCAGGGAGAAGAGGGATATGCGATGGTCCAAAAAGCCTTTGATCAGGGGCGCCCCTACGCCATGGCCTTCGTGGACATGAGGATGCCTCCCGGCTGGGACGGAGTGCAGACGACGCAGGCCATATGGCAGGTCGACCCTGAAATCCAAATCGTCATCTGCACGGCTCATTCGCAATACTCGTGGCAGGAGATTTTTGAAATAGCCGGTCAGAATGATCGGACCATCGTGCTGAAAAAGCCATTTGCCACGATCGAGGCCCTACAATTGGCGAAAGACCTGACCGAGAAATGGACCACGCTCCACTATAACTCGAAAAAGAAAGCAATTTAGGGCAACAAACTCGAAATCCCGGTCGGAATTCGAAGTTTTCGATCTCCGCGACGACCTTTGACACGGGCGAGCAGGATACCTATTGGATGACGTTCATGCGGATAAACTGCGCCGACTGGCCATTCCACTTCACCCCGATTTCCATCATGGGATCGCCATTTTCCGCGGTGCCAGCTGGCAGGGAGATATCGGGCGGCTGTGGCACCGACCAGGTTTGCAGATCGGAAGAAGTTTGGACCATGACCGTGATTCCGGACATCCCCGCGTTTTGACGATAGGTCAGGACAAGGTAACTCGTGCCAGGATATGAGGTCGTATCGAAACCCGCAGCCGGCATTGCGCCATAATCCGCCGCGCTCATCGGCTGGGTAGCACTGATGTCCAAAAGATATTTGAGCAAGTTCGGCACGCCATCATTCAGCGGCGTCGCGGAGGGCGCGCGGTCGCCAAGGGATAAGTTGGCGGCCCACTGGCTGTAGAGCTGACCGACGACGATGTTGACCGTCGCCGACTGCGAGATGCCAGGCTGGTAATTGGCGGATGCAGCCAAGGTGGCAGTAACCGATCCATGCGAGGCATTGGTCGTTGCGGTGATCGGAATGGTTACCGACGATGAGCCGTCTGGGATCGTGGCCGTGCCGGTCAGGTTCGCCGTATAATCAACGCCGCTTTGTGCGGAGCCGGAGACCGTGTAGCTGACCGCGAAAGCGCCGACAGGAGAGCCGGTGCGAGAAAAGGTAAACGCGCCGTTTTGGCCGCCGGGTACCGCATTCGTCGCCGATGCCGTGACGGAGACCGCGACGGGATCCGGCAAAACCGTGACGTTAATGATGTCGCTACCGGTGAGACTTCCCTGGGTGGCCGTGCTCTCGATCTGGTAGACGCCGGGGGCGCTGAAGCTGATCGAAGAACCTGTGCTCGCCGAATTGATGGTTGCGCCACTGGGTCCGCTCACTTCACTCCAACTAACCGGGACATTCGTGACCGAGCTGGTCACCGTGGCCGAGAGCGCCGCCGCCTGTGAGAGATGCACAGTGAGATCTTTACCCGCGTAGACGGCGGGCGCGGTCGTGGCAGGCGTGATCGAAATGCTGGAGCCTCCGATAATCCCAAGGCGATAGATCGTGCCGTCGATGCCGACGTTGGAACTGCCCGTGAATTCAGATGTGGCGTAAAGGATGCGTCCGTTTGCTGTCATGGCCATTCCGCGAGGCATCAGTTCGGCATTCTGGCTTGAAAATCCGAAGTCGGCCAGGGGCGTGCCGTCAAAGCGATTATAACGCCGGATTTCGCCATAGGAACCGCCGTAGATGAAAGTACCGGTCGGGAGGAAGCAGACCGCACAACCGTACGGAGCGTAATTACTGGAGTCAGACCAGGTTGACGTGGTTCCTTTGACCATATCGGTGACGCCGACCCCATAGACGCCGCCGCTCACCGAGTAAATACGTTGATACACTTCGTCGATGGCAAGGTCGAAGAGGTTTGCGAGCAGGAACGGATAGCCAGTGGTGTAGGTCGGCAGCCCTGACGAGTTGATGGCGTAAGAGTCGATCGAGCCGTAGCCGCTTAAGCCGGTCTCGGCCACGTAGAGGGTCGAGTGGTCGCCGCTAAGGCGTAAAACGGACGATTGGTAGTAGGTTTGATGTCCGAAGGTGCCAATGGTCTCGCCACTAACGGGATCAATTTGACGCAGGTATTCCCACGCATTGTCGGCGGACGAGGCGTAAAGTTTCCCGTCACTGCCGGCGGCGAGGCTGTAGGGCTCGAAATTGAGATTGATAATGTCGGATTGCTGGAGGTTCGGCAATGAGACAACCTGAATTTGCTGCGCTGCCGTGAGGGCGATATAGAGGTGTGAGCCGTCGGCGGAAAGCGCTAGATGTCCGGTGCCTGGAGCGGAGGCGAGCTTGACCGATTTACTGACGGTTCCGGTATCGGTGTTGATCGCCAGGAGTTGCAGGTCCGTGTTGTCGATCACGTAGGCAAGATCGCGGGTCGGATCCGAAAGCATGTCGCCAATCGCAAAATTGACCTGGGTTTCCGCGTGCAGCGGTGCAGTGACGTAAAGCGTGTATGGAATGGTTTGTTGCGCGCCGTTGTCGTAAGAGACGACAAAGTTCAGCGGGATGGCGTAGCCGTCGGTTGCCGCGGCACTAATCGCAACCTTAAAATTCGTCGCGGGTGAGAAGGTGGTAAAGCTGTTGACGCTGCCAATCGTGCTCGTGGACGGAGCTACCACCGTAGCCAGCGAATCGGTCGTGGTGAGCTGAACCGACACGCCGGTAATCTGGATATTGAGAAAGTTCTCGAACACAGGCGCAAGCTGCACCGTCTGGCCGGGATGGACAAAGCCGTCGTTGCTGCCCGGCGACGGATCGGTGATGGCGATGCTTTGCAGGCCGATGGGAGTAGGGCCTGGCGGCTGCATATTAACCGTGCCGCCGATTAGGCCGACATGATAACTGTAGCCATCCACGGACGTCGGATTGTTGTTGGTGTCGGTGATGTCAACGTAGAGTGTACGTCCATTCGGTGTTGTCGCCAGCCCGCGCGTTTTGACGCCGTAATCGTAAGGCCCGGTCGATGGCAAAAGATAATCGTAAATGTCCGAGCCGCTTGCATTGGAAAATAGAGTGATATCTTCCGTACTGGCTGAAAGCACATTGGAATTACCAGGCAAAAGAGAGACGGAGAGGCTTCCATTAGTGGTACCGGCGGGCCAGGTCGAAACAGACGATAGGTTGAGCGGAATGACGTTAATGCCCCCATTACCTTCCGGGGCATAACCTTGTGAGACATAGAACTGTGAACGCGTTTGATCCAAAACGTAATCAGAAATCCAGCCTGCGACCTGGAGAACGTTCAACTGGGTTGGCGCCCCGGCACCGGTGGTGGAAAACCGATAGAACGAGGTTTGATCATAGACGTTCACTCCGTTGCCGTAAAGTTCCGTTCCGGCGGCATTGCGGTGAAGGGTCGTGCCATAAGCCCCCGGTCCGATGAGGGCAACCGAAGTGGCGAAAGCCGGCCCGCTGTGGGTCAAAACCGCGCCGGTGGCGCCATTAATCTGCACCAAATCTTGTGTCGAATCCGTCGTCGAGCAATAGAGGCGCCCCAGCGCGTCGCAGGCGAGGCTCACGGGCTGGAAACTGAAAGTCCATGTGGCTACGGAAGTGAGACCGGGCAGGGAAAATTTCTGGATCGTGTTCGTCTGCGGCTCGGCCACGTAGAGATACGAGCCATCGACCGATTCGGCCATCATGCCCGAACATTGGCCATTCCAATTCACCGCCTGGGTCCCGGCCATCGGTGCGGTGGTGGTGATGTGCCCGGCGTCGGTATCGAACGCAAGGACTTCCATGTCGGTTTTGTCGATCATGTAAACCAAATCGCGCTGCTGATCGGCGAGAATTTCGCCGAGGGCCAGGTTCGTCCCAGTGACGTTGACTGACTTCAACGGCTGGATCACCAGTGTGTAATTGTAGGTCTGCGGAGAACCGGATGCCGGGGTGATGGTAAAGGTAAAATTGACCACAGTGGCTAGAGCAAGCGGTGATGCAAGTTGAACGCGGAATGAGGTGGGCGTCGTACTGGCACTTCCCGCAGCCACGCTCGTGATCGTCTGACTGGTGGAAGAGATCACGGTGGCGTTGCTGTCGCTGCTCAGGCTGACGCCGACGTTCGCCGCCGCCTGCCCGCCGACGTTGGCGATGGCGGGTGTCAGGTCAATGATCTCGCCGCTATTGGGAACGCCATCGCCATTGCCTTCCGAATCGGAAAACGAAATCGTGGAGAGATTGAGGTCGGGGCCGGGAGCAAGCGGTGGAGGGTTGGTTATCTGCAGGGTATTTCCGCCAATCAAGCCAAACGTCGCGTTACCGCCGGAAGTGGATCTAACGTAAAAGACGTTCCCATTCGGCGTTACTGCGATGCCCCGGGCTTGAATCGATGCGCCGTTAGTCCCGACAGTGTACGTGTGTAGAATGGTCCCGCTCGTGCGATCGTACTCGACGATCACTCCGCTGTTGGCATCGCCCGAAGCGCCGTAGATGACCGATCCAGACGGCAGCAGGGCCGCGCCGACTCCATAGCTGCCGCCCAGAGGCCATACTGTTGTGTCATCACTCGTGATCATGTTGAAGACATTAACCCCGTAAAAGCCGCCGTTCATGAGGTACAAACGGCTGTTGGCGTCATCAACCGCGAAATCATTCAAACTATCGGTTTGGAAATCGTAGGTGTTCACCAGCGCCGGGGTGGTTCCCGTAATGTCGTACTCGAAGGCTCCCGTAAAACCGATGAGCTCCCCCTCCGAAACATAGAGCTTCGTGCCGTCCTGGCTGGTGCGCAGAAGAGGTGAGAACAGATCGAAGGTGGCGGCGCTTCCATTAAAGATTTGAATGTTGTGGCCATCGGTGGGACTTATCTCGTGAAGGGTCGGATCTCCCCCGGCGACGTAAAGCCGTCCGCCGACTCCGCAAGCAATACTATAGGGGGAGAAATTTAACGGTAGGTTGCCGAGCGGCGATAAGCTGGGCAGGGAGAAGACCTGGATTTTCTGTGCGGTGGGCAGAACGACGTAGAGCTTCGTATCATCGAGCGAAACGGCCATCATGCCGGCGACACTGGTCGCATCGAGATTGGCGGCGGCGGCGAGTTGCCCGAGATTTGTATCGATGGCCAAGATGCGGCTATTGGTGAGATCGACGGCGTAAACGAGATTGCGTCCGGGGTCGGCCTTGATTTCGCCACACTGGAAATTCACGCTCGTTGTGGCAAAGCCTCGCGAAGCCTGCACCACGACCGAGGTGGAACCGTGTACCGGGGCCAGGCCGTTGCCCTGGATGATAATATCGAAAGTCAGCGTCGTGCCCACGGCAACGTTACCCGCAAGCTGAACGCGGAATGGAGCGGTTGCGGTGACCGACTGTTGAGGCAGCAGCGTGCCGATGGTGATAATCCCGGTTCCGAGCACGGTGGCAGTCGTTTGTTCGGAAACGATTTGTGCCGTTACGCCGTTGACGGTTGAGCCGCCTGAATCAAGAACCGTCGGAGTAAAGTGGATGATCTCGCCTGGGTTGGCCGTACCGTCGCCATTTCCTTCGCTATCGTCGAAGGTGGTTTGGGTGAGTTGAAGCTGAGCACCGCCTCCCTGCCAATTCGGATTGACCACGTTATAGGCGTTGAGGCGGCCTGCGGTCTGCACCACACCGGCGAGTTGGGGGAGCTGCGTCACTCTCGCCAGCAGCAACGCGCGCAATTGGGCTACCGTCAGCGACGGATTCTGGGCCAGCGCGAGGGCCGCCACGCCGCTGACGTGGGGTGTCGCCATCGATGTGCCGCTGATCTGGCCGTAGCTCGTCGGCAGGCCATCCGAGGTCATCGCCGCGGTGGCGACGGTTGGAAAGGTGCTGAGAATCCCGACACCGGGCGCGGCTATTTGCACCGTAGTGGTGCCATAATTGGAAAAGCTGGCCAACTGATCGTTATCATCTGTCGCCGCCACCGAGAGAATATTCGGGCTCGTGAAGTCCGCCGGGTAGGTTGGGTTTGAATCGGTATCGGTGCCGTCATTGCCTGCGGCTGCCACGAACAGCGCACCGGCTGTGTTCGCCGCATCAATGGCATTCTTCAGGGCCTGGGAATAGCCGCCGCCGCCCCACGAGTTTGACATGATTCTTGCCCCCACCGCCGTCGCGTAAGCGATGGCATTGACTGCGTCGCTCGTATAACCGCTGCCGGTGGAATCAAGGAACTTAAGCGGCACGAGTTTCACATGCCAGGTGACGCCCGTGACGCCAGCCCCGTTATTGCCCACCGCCCCGATCGTGCCCGAGACGTGGGTGCCGTGAAAAAAGTCGTCCTGCGGGTTGTTATTGTTGGCGTAAAAGTTCCAACCGTGAAGATCGTTGGCGTAACCATATTGACCGGGATTCGGGTTCGTCCAGATATTGGCCTGCAAGTCGGGATGATTGAAATCGATGCCGGAATCGATTACCGCGACGAGCACATTCGGGCTTTGATCTATCACCCCCCACGCATCCGTCGCGTCGATATCGGCGTGGGGCTTACCCGAGGTCTGCCCGGTATTGTTCAGTGACCATTGCTCGGTGAAATCAGGGTCGTTCGGCGCGAGGCTGGCTTGGACGATCGAATCGGCCTCGGCGTACTTCAGCACACCATTGAACTGGCCAAAAGTCTGGATGGCCCGTGGCAGCGTATTGATATCGGGATTCGGCAACTGCACGAGGTAAAGAGCCACCACCGGTGTCTTGACGATTGATGCGCCGTTTTGGGCGGCGAGCTGCGCAAGGTTGCTCTCGGTCGCTCCGGCTTGCAATCCGACCATAATATGGTCGGCCACCGCCGCTTGCTGGGAAAGGACGGTCTCCTCTCCATTGGCCCCACGACTCAGCGATTCCTCCACACGAATCAGTGGATATTTCATGTCGGTCCGATAGAGACTCACGCGCTGGAAGTGGCCTGCCGCATCGGCTGGCCCGTCGTGATGATCAAGCAGCGAAGCGTTCTTCAGAAAATCCCGCCGCCCCATGTCCGCCATGGGGTAGGACCTACCTGGACCTGCCGATCTCGAATTTTGCGAACCCACCGAGGGACCACCTTTGGTGCCCAAGCTCGATTTTCCTGAGATGGCCGTGCCTGATGAACTTGCGCCCTGCAAGGGGGTACCCGCATTGGTTAAGCCCGCGCCGTTTGGCTTGCCGGCCCTTTCGGTATGCGAGCTGTATTGGGCCCAAAAGACAAAAATCGCACAGCCCAAAAGGAATGCGCCGAGAAAGGACCATTTCGATTTCATAAGTCTCTTAGCTCAGATGGGAAGACGTAGGCATTAAGAAAAAACCACAAAAATTTCTAAAGGAATGGCAAATTATTAGCAATTACTAAGCATCTATCAGCACTGCTAACCGAAGCATTAATTTTCTCCATAATAAAGGTTTTCGGTCTACTTCAGTACGTCATCTTCTGGAAAAGATTCTGCAGATGCATGAGCGGCAACATCGGTGCTCAGTACGAGGTGAGTGGACGAAAGGGCGCCGGATTTGCTTGCCTCTCAGCCTAATGAGACCACACTATCTCTTGTTGTTAGCCAGCCTCGCTTCCTAGGGGATGTGCATGTAGCCACTAGATTAGAAGAGCTGTGAAGCGATAGGTTATGAATTTGGACGGCAAGGGCATATAAATATTTTTAAGTTATTATCGGAGTGTAGCTTAGCTTGGTAGAGCGCCTGGTTTGGGACCAGGAGGTCGCAGGTTCAAATCCTGTCACTCCGACCCGTCTGTAACATGCCCGCGACCGCTATTTCCTCAGCAGAAGGGCGAATCAGTTTCGAGTGCGCCGCCAGACTCGCCAGGTGTCGCGGAAGATTTGCCAGACGACGGGCAGGCCGATGCCGCCAAACTTGATGGAGTGCTGGACGACGACGGGCGCCTCGACCATGACGGCACCGAGCTGGACCAGGCGCACGAGCAGCTCGAGGTCGAGCGTGAAGCCGCGGCTCTCGGTTTTCTCCAGCGCGGCGAGGAGCATGTCGCGCCGGACGAGTTTCAAGCCGGTCTGCGTGTCGCGCACGGGCAGGCCGAAGAGGAGCTTCACGAGGCAAAAATAACCGAGGCTGTAGACGCGCCGGATGAACGGGTAATCGACGGTGCTATCGGGGTGCATTTTGCTGCCGATGACGGCGTCGGCTTTTTTCACGCGCTGGATGGCGACGAAAAAGAGAATCTGTTCCGGGGGAAGGTCCAGGTCGGCGTCGATAAAGACCACGAACTCGCCCCGTGCCGCCTGCGCGCCGCGGCGCAAGGCCTCGCCTTTGCCGGAGCGGGGCAGGTGCATCGAGATGATTTCGCCGGGAAAGTTTTCCGAGAGCTGGGCGATTTCCTCGCCCGAATTATCGGAGCTGCCGTCGTTGACCAGGATCATCTCGAATGTGCCGAGCATGCGCAGAACGGCGAGGGTTTGGCCGACGTTGGAGGCGATTTGCGCGCCTTCGTTGTGAAGCGGCATGACGACGGAGAGGCTGAGGGAGGACGGTGCGTTCATGGCTGCTTGCGTCCCCAGCGGACAATTCCGACAAAGAGCACGGCCATGATCGAGATGATCGAGGCGCCGAACATGTAGGGGAGCATGAACTCGGGATGACGGCCCATCAAGATGAGCACGAAGGTGTAGATCACACTGCAGCCTCCGAGGACGAAACATTCGGGATAACGTCGTGAGGCGAGGGAAAAAATACCGAGGCCTTGCAGTAGGCCGAGCGGGATCATGACAGCGGCGAAAGTGGGTCCGAATTTGGGCGCAGACTGGATCAGCACACTGATCGGACCCCAGGTTTGCGTCAGGCTGCCGAGTAGAAATGCGCCCGCGATGAGCGCGCCGAGATAAATCCAAAAGAAAACGAGTGACGGAATGGTGGTGCGAGCGAGGCGGGCGCGTTGCGCGTAAAGGATCCAGAGCAGCGGCTGCGTTCCCCAAAGCAACGCGCGTCCCAGGAGTCCGGTGGCCTGGTAGGTGTCAAAATCGGATTTGGTGATGTCGGCACCCATCATGACGGAAGCTTTGGGCACGGCGTCAACCCAGGTCAGCGAGACAATCCGGTCGGCATTGGTGAAGAGGTAGAGGCCGGTGAAGATGCTGAGGGCCGCGCCCGCGAAAAGAAGGAAATCGCGGTCATAAATGGCGCGGCAGGCGTTGATCCGCGCGAGCCAATCGACGCTTCGCGAACGGAATGCGGGCGCGAGAGTGATGAATCCGGCGACGAGGGAAACCGTGAGGCCCGCTTCGGCCCAAGGCTCGAAGGCGGTAAAGATGGAAGCGACAACGACGCGCGCGAAGGCTGCGGCGACGAAGAGGCTGATCCAAAACCGATGGCGGTTTTCATTTTCGCAAACTGTCCGGCCAAGGACGCTGCCGAGCGCGACGAGGACGTTCACGAGGGCAAAAAGCTGCAAAGAAGAGCGGGGCAGGGAAGGCAGAGGCAATGAAATCAGGGTGAGCAGGCAGCAAAATCCTCCCCATATCCAGGCGGTTGTTTCGATGACTGTCACCGAGGACGAGCGGAGCGTTTCGTCGAGCGCGTCGGCGCCAGTGGCTTGCGGGCGCATGGAGTAAAAATGTAAAGCGTGATGCACGGCGAGCAACGGCACAGTCCAAAGGCCGATAATGCCGACGGCGGCGTTGAGGGTTCCGAATTCGCCTTGAGTCTCCTCGCGAGCGGAATGCATTTCATAATAGAGGAGGCCTTGAAACGCGAAATTGGCCAGGGCAACGAGAAGCCACGCGAGCGCGGGCTGGCCGGTCTGGTTCTCGTAGCATTGGACGGCCCGGCGAAAGAAGCCCGCGTCCTTGGCGGCGGGCGCGACGGCGGTATTCATGGGGAGAATTCTTCAGCGGCCTGCATCCAGCGGCGGAAAAAATCGGCGCCCTCTTCGAGATCGCGCAGAAGAATAAATTCGTCTCTGGTATGGGCTTGGGCGATGGAGCCGGGCCCGATGCAAATGGCGGGACAATCCTGACTGCTGAGTACGGAAGCGTCGGAGAACCAGGGCGCGGTGGCGAAACCGCGAGCCTGTGCGCCGAGGCGCTGCACCCACGGGAGCGATTCGTCGGTGGCGAGCGGCCGTGAGTAGCGCTGGACTTGCACGGAAACTTCGGGAACGGCGGCGCGTAATTCGGATTCGAGGTGGCTTCTGAATTCCTCGCCATCGATGCCCGGCACGATGCGGCAATCGATCTCGGCGCGGCACCGGTCGGGCACGATGTTGATTTTGCTGCCGCCGGAGATGGTGCCGACGTTGAGCGTGACGGGGCCAAGCTTGGGGTGCGTTTGGCGCGAGAGGCCGGGGATGATTTTCTCCTCGATGACTTCGAGCACGCGCCGCATGGCGTAGATGGCGTTGCGGCCCTGGCCGGGGGTCGAGCCGTGGCAGGCGACGCCGGTGGTTTCGATATCCAGCCAGAGCGCGCCTTTGTGGGCGGTGACGACGCCGAGTTGGGTCGGCTCAAGGACGAGAGTGAGGTCACTGGTAAAGCCCTTTTGGGCCAGCGCGGCCGCGCCGTCATTACCGGCCTCTTCGCCCATGAGCCCAAGAAAGGTCCAGTGGATGCAGGAGCGCGCGCGGGCCGGACTTTGCGCCCATTCGCGGATGGCCCAGAGCGCCGCGGCCATGGGGCCCTTGGTGTCGGTCGAGCCGCGGCCGAATAGTTTGCCATCGCGGATGGCCGGGTCGAAGGCCGAGATGGTCATGCCGGCGACGCTGACGGTGTCGAGGTGCGGAGCAAAGGCGAGATGGGCGGCGGCGGGCCTTTCGGGTTTGAATTCGGCGACGACGTTGGGCCGGCCGATCTCGACGTGATGGAGGTTCGCCTCGGCTCCGAGGGTGCGGAGAAAATTGACGACATATTCGCCGAGTGCCTGCTCGCCGGTGAACTCGGTGCCGGGATCGCCCTGCGGATTGACGCTAGGGATGGCGACGAGATCCTGGAGGAGTTCGACGACGTTCTTCGGGTGAGGCATCCTTACAGCCTAGGGCGTGCTCTCTTTTGAGGGCAAGGCTGGAGCATGAGGGGTTACGTCGTGGCGTGGACGCGATGGGAGAGAAACGTGACGATGCCGGGAAGCTGGTCAACATTTCGCAACAGGCGCACGACGTGGCTGGGCGTGGTCAGAGTCCAGCGGAGCAAGGTGTTGATCCAAGCGCGTTGCCGATAGAGCAGGCGATGGGCACGCGCGTAGGTGGCCAGCGCGGCGGCGGGATTGTTTTGGGTGAGGCCCATACTGGCGGCTTCGGCGGCAAGCATTCCGGTGGAGAGTGCAAAGAGGATGCCTTCGCCGGTGAAGGGCTCGACCACGCGGGCGGCGTCGCCCAAAAGCCAGACGCGACCGAGGCCGGGCTGGGCGGAGGCACGGGTGATGGGATTCATGCGCAGCCATTCCTGCTGCTCGAGGTGAGGCATAAAGCGGCGCACGAGCAGGAGCGGGTCCTGCGTGCGGCGGGAATCCAGCACCATGCTGATGACGGCGTCGGTCGGGCTGGTGCGGCAGTAACCGAAGTAGCCCTCCTCAAAGATATGCATGTGGGTGTGGTCGTCGAGGCTGGGCGGCGCGGGAATGGAGGTCTGCCATGCGACTCGGTGGCAGCGGCGGGGAGGGGGCATGAGTCCGCTTTGGCGCGCGATGAGAGAATTGCGGCCATCCGCGCCGAAGATCAGCCGGCCGGAAAATTCTCCGCGTGAGGTTTGGACGACGCCGGTGGTGGGATCAAGTCCGGTGACGGTGGTTTCGGGGAGGAATTCGGCCCCGGCAGCCTGCGCTTCACGGCGCAGCCAGTTGTCGAGGAGGTCGCGCGAGACGGCGCGCGGGCCGCGTTGTGGCGGCTTGAAATCGTGTCGGTAAAGCGAGCGGCCCTCGACGTGGATGTCGAAGCCGGTGATTTCCTGGTTAGGCAGGGCCGTGAACGATTCGGTCAGGCCGAGCTTGTCCCAGATTTTCCACGCGGCGGGATTGATGCAGTTGCCGCAGACCTTGGCGCGAGGAAACGAGGCCCGGTCAAGCAGCGCTACGCGATGGCCCGCGCGGGCCAGCACCAGCGCGGCAAGGGAGCCCGCAGGCGCGGCACCGACGATGACGACGTCGTGGGAAGGCATCCGCTCAATTTAGCAACAAAAGAGCGCAAGGAGCGCAAAAAAAAGAACAGTGGCGAGGGGCGAAATGGAATTTCGCGATTTGCGGGGTGGCGTTCCCAAATGAATGAATTTGGGAACGAGGGAAGAAAGCGGGGGACCCGTGCACGGAGTGCCCGGGCTACCTAAATGATGCCGGCTTTTTTGAGCGTGGCGAAGGCGCCGTTCTTGGTCAGGGTCTTGAGCGCGCGGGCAGTCAGCTTGACGGTGACGTAACGCTTCAGCTCAGGAACGAAGATGCGCTTTTCCTTGAGATTCGGATTAAAAAGCCGGGGCGTGTTGGCGGTGACGTGGGTACCGATACCGCCCTTTTTCTTGGCTTTACCGCTGCGGAGGATGCTGGTGCCGCGCGTGGGGGCGGCGCCGGTGATTTCACAAAGTCGGGACATGGGATGCTTTCGCTTTTGGTTGGGGGGCGGTTATTTGACGAGCAGGACGTTACGGGCGCGCTTGATTTCCGTGGTCAGCTTGCGGTGCATCTTGGCGGTCATGCCGGTGATGCGGCGCGGCAGGATGCGGCCCTTTTCGGTCAGGAATTTCTTGAGCAACTCGACGTTTTTAAAATCGAGCGCTTCGGTGTTGATATCAATGCGACGCTTCGGGAGTGAGCGCAGCGTACGGCGGCGGGGCCGCATAGGTTTGGCAGCAGGAGGCATAGTCTAGTCTTTCTCTTTTTTCTTGTCGTCGTCTTCCGTTGTTTCCTCTTCCTCATCGGCAAAGGCTTCGGCGGAATCCATGAACTGCGGGGCGGTATCCCAGCGGCGGCGGCCCCGGTTCTCTTTTTCGAGCTGCTGCTGGCATTCAACAGTAAAGCGGGCAAAGGGGATGGCTTCAAGCCTGGCGTGAGGAATCGGTTTGTTGGACATTTCGCAAACACCGTAGGCACCTGTTTCGATACGCTTGAGGGCCTCTTCGATTTCGTAGAGGGCGTCCTGTTCCTGCGAGAGGAGGCTCAGGGCGAAGTCCTTTTCGTAGGCGTCGCTGCCGGCATCGGCTTGATGCTGGCCAACGGCCGAGGCTTCGTTGTTTTCGGCGCGGGAGCGGAGGCTGTCCTGTGCGACGCTTTGCATCTGGTCGAGGAAATGATCGCGCAGTTCCAGCAGGCGCCGTTTTTGGCGGTCGAAGAAGGCGAGCGTTTTGGCGTCCCGGGGCAGGCGGACCTGCGGACGCTGCGGCTCGTGATCTTCGCCATCGCCATTGACGACTGCCTTGGGTTTGGCTGCTTTCGGGGAATCTTTGGCGGAAGCCGGAGCTGCTTTGTGAGAAGCAGGTTTGGGCTTGCTCGCCGCTTTCACCTTTGGGGAAGCGGGTTTCGCGGCCTTTTTAGGCTTGCCGCTGGATTTGGATTTCTGAGACATGGGAATCGTAAGGAATAGGGAAGAGTGTCGGAAAATCCAATCAAATTTTTGGAATCTTTATGTGACAGGGGCGCGGAGGATTTGGCGGACGTGCTTCTTAAGTCTGGCATTATGGGCCGAAGGCTTTAAACTGACCCAGCGTGTTTAACTTACCACCGTCCGCGCTCGTGCAGGGTTTATTGAGTCGTGCAGGAGGAAGAGCCGAAGTTCTCGTCCACTTTTCTGCGGCCAAGGGCTATGAACTTTACGACTGGAACCGCGCCGCCACCGAGCTTTTTGAGCTGAGTAACGCCGGGCCGGGCGCGTCGCCTCTGAGTTGGGTGGAACTGCCTGCGACCCTGGCCGAATATCTTTCCCAGGCCCTGCAGATGGTGAGTGGAGCGCCCGAGGAGGCAATGCCGGGGTTCAAGAATCCCCTGACGCCGGAGCGGAACTATTTTGCGAAGGTTTTTTACGAGGGCGACCCCGCGACGGAGGAGACCGAGGAAGGGCACTGGTACTTGTTCTGTTTCCAGGACTCGGTTCACTGGCTCGACAACTCGCAGGGCGCGGTGGACCAGAAGAAGCTTGAGACGATTGGCGAGCTGGCCAGCGGCGTGGCGCACGATTTCAATAATCTCATCATGGGCATCCAGTCGAATGCCGAGGCGATGCTGGCCCAGCCGAGCCTGTCGGCGCAGGCCCGCGACAGCCTGGTGAATATCATCCGGGCCTGTTCGACCGGCGCTTCGCTGACGCGCAGTCTGCTCGGTTATGCGAAGCGGCAGCCGCTGACGATGACGGCGTTCAATCTGGTCGACCTGATTCACGACGTGGCGCGCATCGGCGGAGTTACTTCGGGGAAATACCGCATCGCGCTGGGTAAGGAATTTCAGGACTCGAAAGAGCCGATCATGCTCGTCGGTTCTTATTCGAGCCTGAGCCATTGCCTGCTTAACCTGATCAAGAACGCGCGCGAGTCGATGCCGGACGGCGGCACGATTCACCTGCTGTGGGAAGGCTCGGAGACGCGGGCGGTGGTGACGGTGCGCGATCATGGCGCGGGCATTCCCGAGGCGGACATGGCGCATATTTTCGAGCCTTTCTTTTCCACCAAGAAGCAGGGAACGGGGCTTGGCCTCGCCATGGTGCGGGGCATTCTCACGCAGCATTCCGGCACGGTGGAAATTCGCTCCACAATGGGCATGGGGACATCCGTCTCGCTGATCTGGCCGCGGGGCGATATCGAGGCGCTCTCGGCACAGCCGAAGTCTCTGGAGCCGATTGACGCGCGCCGGTCGACGCATCGCATTTTCAAGCAGACCCAGCGCATTATCCTGCAGGCGAAGCGAATGCCGGCCGAGGCCCATTTCCTCGTCTATGTCATCGATGATGATGACCTGGTGCGGGACGGTCTTTGCAGCCTGCTCGAGCACCTGGGCCATCGTACGAAGTCGTATCGTTACCCGGAGGTCGCGTTGCAGGAGTTGATCGCGGCCGATCCTCCGCCCGAGGTGGTGATTGTCGATTATAATATGCCGGGGATGAACGGTGCGCAGTTGATCGGAGGGTACAGCACAGCGGTCGCGAAGGAGCGGCGCTTTGACAACACGTCGATTTTGTTGATGAGCGGCCTGCCGCCCAGCCATTTTCAGGATTTCATGTCCGAGTTTACACAGCTGAAGTTGGGCATTTTAGAGAAACCGTTCAGCTTGGAAACGCTGCGTAGAAAATTGGCGAATATCCAAGGTGTCCGGAGATTGTCCGGGCATCTGACCCATCTCACGGACGACGGCAACGCGCCGCAGCCTGGGGTGATCCAGTCGAAGAGTTGACTCGCGGTGCCGCGGCTGTAGGTGCGCGGTGCTGCCGAAGATGACTCAGTTTTTCAGCTGCATCTCGAGATGCGTGATCTGGTCGCGCAGGGAGGCGGCCTGCTCGTAATTTTCCGATTGCACGGCGTTTTGCAGGCTGGCGTGCAGGGTCTTGAGCCGGGTCTGGTATTCCTGGGCGCGCGCGGCGCGGCTCGGAATCTTGCCCTTGTGGAGGACGCCCTTGTGCATGTCCTTGAGGATCACGCCGAGGCCTTCGGAGAAGGTGACGTAGCACTGCGGGCAGCCGAGCCGTCCGGTCTTCTTGAAATCAGGCTGGGTGAAGCCGCACTGCGGGCAGACCAGTTCCTCGGAGCCGTTGGATGATTTGATCTCGTCGGCCGCGCCGAGGCCCAGGAGCATGTCCGCGAGCGAAAAGCCGGCCGGGTCGGCGACGCCCTTTTCCTTGGCGCACTTTTCGCACAGGTCGATCTTCTGCATCTTCCCGCTGATTATCTGGGTGAGATGCACCGTGGCATTTTCCGTCTGGCAAACTTCGCAAATCATAGGTGTGGTTCACGCCCTCGAGGGAGCGCTGGAAACAATATAATACAGAAGTCAATAAATGGAAACGCCTGTATTTTGCGTCTTCACCTTGAAGTGCCGGATGAATTCCCCGGTGATGGGGCCGACGTGTCCCGTGCCGATTATGCGTCCGTCCACCTCGCTGATCGGTACGACTTCGGCACCGGTGCCGGTGGCGAACAGCTCGTCGGCGACGAAAAGATCGTAGCGGGTCAGGTTGGCCTCGAGGATTTCGCGGCCCATTTCACGGGCGAGTTGGAACATCAGGCGGCGGGTGATGCCTCCGAGCGCGCCGTCGGAGACGTGCGGGGTGAAGACTTTGTCCTGCTTGACCACGAAGAGGTTGTCGGCCGTGCATTCGGCGATGTAGCCCTGCGCGTTGAGCATGATCGATTCCTGCGCGCCGTAGAGGTTGCCTTCGATCTTGGCCAGGATGTTGTTGAGGTAATTGAGCGACTTGATGGCGGGGCTGAGCGCCGCCGGGGAGACGCGCTGGGTCGGCACGGTGTTGACGCGCAGGCCGTCGGTGTAACACTTTTCCGGGTAAAGCTCGATGCTCGTGGCGATGCAGAAGATGGTCGGTTTGCTGCACTTGATCGGGTTGAGGCCGAGGTCGCCTTTGCCGCGGGTGATGACGAGGCGGATGTAGCCGTCGCGCAGGTTGTTCTGGCGGCAAGTTTCGAGCACGGCTTCGCGCAGGATGGACCGCTCCAGAGGGATGGCGAGGAGGATGGCCTTGGCGGAGTCGTAAAGGCGGTCGAGGTGCTCATCGAGGAGGAAGACGCGCCCGTTGTAGAAGCGGATGCCTTCGAAGACGCCGTCACCGTAAAGAAGGCCGTGATCGAACACCGAGACTTTGGCATCGGGTTCATCCACAAATTGGCCGTCGAGATAGATTTTCAGGTGCTGCATGGGAAGTGCCATCATCCCGCATTCCAGTTCTTTTCGCAAGTGGCGATCTATGTCCGGGACTTCAATAGAATGAGAGACTGCGCTGTGCCGGTCATCAACACGCCGGTTTGATCGCATCTCCAAACGATGCTTCCGTCCGCTTTGACTTGAGTAATTGTGCCGGACAGAGTTCGTCGAAGCGTGGCAACTTTGTCCCCGACTTGGAAAGCTTCGAGCTGTGCGAGTTCCTCCAATCCCGTCCGTAGAGCTGTCTCATCAACGTCGGGTACGCCAGCAATGAAATGAGCGACGAGAGAGGCGATCTGCTTTTTCCGTAGAGCCGGGACATCGGCGAAGAGCGCATAGCTGAGTCCGCGTCCAAGTTCGG
>Ga0302319_10007821_pt1 | contig 20925 bp, 18 predicted proteins | sample Bog_T0_2_FD_203319 | JGI IMG/M metagenome (GOLD analysis project Ga0302319, IMG submission 203319) | Peat permafrost microbial communities from Stordalen Mire near Abisko, Sweden - Bog_T0_2 | ecosystem: Environmental > Terrestrial > Soil > Wetlands > Peat | place: Sweden: Abisko, Stordalen Mire... | reverse complement strand
CGAATACCGATCGTGCCACCAATCCAGCCGGCCCGTGGAACACCAACGGCAAGGATACCAAGATGACCGTGGTCCTTGACGACGGGGCGGGACCGCCTCGCATCGTTGGCGACGGCGTGATCCAGAATAATGGTGCAGGAGCACTCGATCCGGCGCGCATGCGCGACATGGTCAACAATCTCCAGAATCGCATTGGCGCTCAGAATGGGCAAGGAAATCCGACCTCAGCGGGAGTCCAGGCACCGACCAATGGAGTGGCGCCCACGACGGTGACGCCGCCTGCATCCGGTACGGGTGCGGGTCGGACGCCATAACACGATCGCGCAGGCGACAAGGGGAATACCATGGCAACCTGGGAACAATATGCGAAGGACTATGAGAAGGCTGAGCCGTTCCAGAAGATATGCATCCCATACTCGTTCGCGCGGGACAACTCCGGAGCCATCTACCTGTCCGATGTCACCATGGGCATGGCGTGGTTCCTTGAACCGCTGCACACGTCTCACCTGACCGGCAAGGAGAAGGATTCCATTGCCAATCGTTTGGCAGCCGCTCTCGCGCTCCTCGAGGACAACACCCGTGTCCAATTCCTGGTCCTACCGACGCGCAATATACGCGATTCGCTCAACGCCTACCGGAAGAACAGCACGACCAAGAATCCCTTCCTGTCTGAACTCGGCAAGGTGAAGGAGCGATTCTTCGCCAACGGGGTCAAGGGTTTGGGAGCCATGATCGGCGACCTCGAATTCTGCATCAAGAATTGCAGGATCATGGTCACAGTCGCCGTCCAGGGATCGAGGACGGTGGGGACCAACAACCAGGCCGTCAAGGATGCCCTGAGCAAAACCGACGATGAGGAGGAGGACGAGGGCGACGACGACAAAGGCTATGAGTCCGGGCTCGCGGGAGTCCGGACGCTGCGACGCAGTGGCCGAACACTGCGCAAGAGCCTCAACAAGGCGGTCGGGACGCTGGAATCGACCTTCTCCGGGCTCGGACTCCGCTTCCAACGCGCCAACCAGGCGGAATTCGTTCAATTCTACCAGTCGATGGTCCACATCGAAAGCGGCCCCAAAGCCATCATCAATCCGCAGGATGATCGACCGCTCGCAGACCAGGTCGTGCGGAAGGAGATCAAGCTTCTCCCGGATGGCTACATCCTCAGCGATGGCTACTACCATTCGGTGCTCACCATCGATGCCTACCCGAGCGAAACCTACACCGGGCTCCTGAGTGAACCGCACGCGAATCTCGGAAACCTGAGCCTGCTTGATTTCGTCATCGACGGAGTCGTTTGCATCAACATCTTCGTCCCCAAACGCGAGGCCGTGACCAAGTGGAACGATGACGAGTACAAGCTCGCCAATGAAGGCGAAGGCGATCCCGTCGAGCGCAAGGAGAAGATCGAGGATTGCAAGCTCATCCGCTATTGGACCAGGACCCAGGGCAAGCGCATGCTCGACGTCCAGATCTCCATCAGCATGGCCGACAAGGAGAAGTACCTGGTGCGCGGGCGCATCGAGCACGTCCAGAGCAAGTTGCAGGAAATGGGCTTCATGGCCCGCATCGAAGAGTCTGCCGCACCGACGTTCTGGGCCCACCAGCTGCCGTTCGGGTGGAAGCCGAGCATGCCAGGCGCGAAACGCGTCAAACGGCGTGTGGACCTGGTGGTGGCGGATCTCCTGCCCATATACCTGATGGGGCGTGGAACGAACAACCCCGCCTTCATGGCGATCAATCAGCGCGGCGAGCCGTTCGCGCTCGATTTCTTCGACTCGAACACCGGATACAATTTCGGAATTGTCGCCGAGACCGGCGGGGGCAAATCAGTCCTCCTTAACGCGATCACCGCCGATTATCTGCGCAACAACAAGGTCAAGGTTTTCATCATCGATAAGGGGTATTCGTACCGTCCGCTGATGAACCAGATCGGCATCGAAGATGCCGAGTTCATCGAGCTCGACCCCCAAGGCAACCCATCCATCAATCCCTTCGAGGGCACCTACGAGAGTTCGTCGGCATTCCTCCTCGAATGGATACCATTCCTCGCGACCGCGAAGGATGAGCGCCTCGATGGGAATCTGCTCGGGCGCATGGAAATGACGTTGCGCCGCACCTATGAGCGCAAGCTGCGGAAGGCGATCCCCTATGTCACCATCGACGACATCGACACGAAGTATCCCGACCTGTACATCGCCAAGATGGCGAAGCGTGTCAAGATTCGCTACCTCGACCAGGAGAAGCTCGCGTCGCTGATGGAAATGCGCAGCGCCGGCGGCGGAAAGAACATCATATTCGAGATCTACCACGAGATCCGAATCACTGGCCGCAATCACGCCGATCACAGGCGTGTCAACATCACGACCTTGAACGATATCCAGGGGGAGGAATACCGGGTGTTGTGCGACGGATTCCCCTACGTCCAGGACGACGAGCATGGGATGTTCGTGCTGACCTCGCAGGAATCCTCCGCCTCGTCACTCGCCTTCGAGGGCTGGGAATGCGAATTGCTCAAGACCCACCTGGTGCTGGAAGTCGCAGACTCGCAGGATTACCAGTCCCTCGCTGCCGCAGGAGTACGCGCGATCCTGCCTGACGAGTACCTCGAACAGCGACGGCAGGACATCAGAAGTGCCATCGTCGAGAGCTATGGGAACTCAGCGAGCGAGGAGCAAATCGGCAAGGCGGTCGAGGCGAAAATCAGCGAGATCGATGGCGTGTCCTATGTCTCGGACATGACCGGGTATGCCGACCTGCAAGAGGTGGTCTTCTTCCGCGAATTCGCGCAAGAGCTGAGGGAATCCAAGGACCCCAAGCAGGTCGATCTCGCAGAGCGCCTGAGCCCTTATTATGGGACAGGAGCCTACTCGAAATACTTCGACAAGCCGACCGTATTCAAGCTGTCACAGAAGAAGATATTCTGCTGGGAGTGCGAACGTCTGTTCAATGGCGACAAGAAGCTGGTCGGGGCAGTCCTCGGCGCCCTCTTCCACATGATCACCTCGTACTGCATGTCGCCGCGCTCGAGGAACTTCCAGAAAATCGTCTTCATCGACGAGTACAAGAAGTTCCAGGATTCACCGATCACCGACACCTTCGTTGACGAAACTCAACGGCAGGGACGCAAGCATGGCTTCTGTGTTGGTGTCGGCACGCAGAGCATCAACGATCTCGCCTATGCGACCAAGAACATCCTCCAAGGCATGCAGTTCATGCTCATTGGACCGCAGTTCCCCTCCGTGGTCGATGAGATGGGCAAGACCCTGAAATTCAACGCCGTCCAGCGCGCAAAGGTTGCCTCGCTCAAGAATGAAAAGGGGATGTGGAGCGAATTCGTCCTCAACATCCCGCGCACCAAATATTGCGAAACCATGCGCGTCATGCTCGATCCCCTGCTCTACTGGCTCTTCACGACGGATCGGCAGGACAAGCCGGAGCGCGAGAACGCAGCCATGAAGTTCGCGCTGGAGGGGAAGGGACCACGCGAGGCGCTGTTCATGGCGCTCAAGGAATGCGCCACCAAGTGGCCGCGTGGCGTCTACCATGCGCAGAAGGTGAAGATGTAATGTCCGACCTTCCTCCACTCGCAACCCTGATCAATCCCCACTTCCTATGCGTCGGGCCGCGCAGCCAGGAAGCGGTGCGGATGTGGGTGGAGCATTATCGCCAGGAAGCCGATATCTGGGTGATCGCCCGGAGCGAGACCTCGCTGAATCAGCAGTTCCATCCCTCCTGGGAAGACGCCAGCCGGTTGCGCCTCAGCCTCAAGATATTCGCCAACAGTGACGGCATCGAGATCCTGCGGCAGCATGTCCGGGACGTGCTGCGCAGGCACAACGCGGATGAGAAGCGCCTCCAGGAGGCGGATGGCGCGATTACCGAGATCGAGATGGCCCGGCACATCGCCGTGGCGAGGCCGAGTGTCCCAGGCGGTCGCCGCATCAGCCTCGAAGAAGCGCCGATCGGCACCAACCTCGCGCTGTGCAACGAGCATTTGCGATCCCTCAATCTCCCACCCATTGCGATCGAGGATGACATCGGGTGGGTCGTCGTGCGGAACGAGCAGGAGGGGCGGACCCTGACCCGCTATGGGGTGCGTCCGCACGTCGATGACCTCCAGGTCAAAGCCGATCTCAGGCGGCGCACCCTCGACCTCGCGCAATTCTACCCGAAGGCGACGGCTGACGTCGTCGAGATGGCCGCTCGTACGCAGCAAGAAGCCGAGATGTGGAAACTGGCGCTCGCCATGCCCAGCGATGCGCGCGATGCGACGGGCGGGCACGACCTATCCTTCGTCACCGCGCTCGAAAGAGATGCGCGACTCAAGGACATCGAGGTGGACATTCGCGGCCTCTACGACGGGACCAAGCCGTTGGAGACGTTCAAGACAGGCGATCTCAGATTCATCGACATCACCAAATGTACGGCCGCCAGAATCAACCTGCTGATGCTCGATATCATCCGTGGAGCCGCCGCGCTCCTCGATCAACCACGGTGGCGGTACCTGGTGATCGATGAAACGGCCTTCGCGGGCCTGCGCGAGGGCGTCAATGAGCTGGTCGATCTCACGAGACAAGGCCGGAAGGCCGGGCTCGGCTTGCTGATCTCCGACACGAGGGGAACCACAGTGCCGCCGGAAGTCGTTGTCGCCGTCGGCAATGTCATCGCCTTCACGGACGATCCGACATCAGTCGGAATGCCGATGGATGAGCGGCGCGAACGTCTGGCCGGGATACGGGACCAGGTCCAGCAGTATCTCCGCGCCGAATGGCGAGCGGACGTCCCTGCGGACCGTGCAGAGGGGGTTAGCGCCAATTACCAGGACGACATCCTGGGCGAGATCTTCGAGAACGACCAGGTCGTCTACTGGAAGCAGCCAGGAACGAATGCCTGGCGTGAACCGGGCTCAATCAATCCCGATTACTATCAACGAGTCCTCGAGCGAGGGCGTTTCCTCTTGACGGCACTTGCCGCGGTTGTCTCTTATAAGGGACAAGCGGAATGGTGGAACTACACGGTCGGGCAATCGAAGTCGGTTGCCCTGACGGAATGGCAATTAAGGAACAAAGCATGAAGACCCTTCTCCTATGCTGCACGCTGATCACGCTTGTCGGATGTGGCACACGCAGCGCAGAAGATCGCGTGATGCTCGATCCCCTGAGGCCAGCCGTGGTCGGATACGACCCAGGGTATGTCACCGTCGCAGAACGTCCGGTTCCCAAGTACCGCCTCTCGGGCAACAAGATCATGGTGAGTCGCGGTGTGCAGCCCATCTATGTGCTGCCCTATACCACGATGCCGATCGATGAGGCGGATCAATACGTCTCGATCCAAGACGATCGCATTCTCACCCACCTCGACGAGCTGGAATCGGTGCTCCAGCGCCAGGCCGGGAACGCCAAGGACGAGGATGCGCGATTGGATGAATTGCGGCAACAGCTGCTCGACCAGGTCGGCAAGGACAAGCAGAAGCCAACGAGCGCACCAGCTGCACCGGCTCCAACGGCAGCCCCCTAAACGTCGCGAATCGCGGAAGGACACTCATGGATAGGAACGTCATCACAGCAGCCTATGCCAGCGCGACCATGGTAGCCGTGGCGCTGGCTCTGGGCGGTTGCGGAGAACATAGCGAACGCGAGATCGTCACCGGGATGTTGTATCCTTCCACTGACCCGAAACCTCAGGTCGATCCGGCCATGGCGGACTTCCTCGCATCCATCAACCGGGACAACGATCGGCATGGGCCGGACTACCTGGTCAGCGCCAAAATGATCGAATTGAAGCAGGCCATCGTGGCGCACCAGTATGCGCTGGCGGTCAAGATCATTGACGACATCAAGCGCGAACGCGCCTTGGAACATGCCGCCTTTACGACCGAAATACCCCCGGTGATCGTGCCCAATCCTGGTCGGCAAGTCGATGAGGTCAGCCCCCCACGCAAGCCCGGAACGACGACCGCAGATCTCCGCATATCGATGACTGTGAAGCCAGCCACCCCGGCCACATCAGCTACGGGTGTCGGTGTTTCGAGACCAGCGCCCCATCCGGCTCCTGCGCGACCGACCACGATAACGGTCGCCGTCGATCCTGGTGATGCACCAAAGCAGGTCATCGCGGTCGATGCCACCGAACGCGAGGCACCCCGACCGGCCCAGGCGATTACTCCAGCGAGCACGCCGGTTCCCCCAATAGCACCGGAACAATCCCCTGTGCCGGCAGAAACCGCGAAAGCGGTGCCGCAGCAGGAAGCGAGCACGGCCGCGCCAAAGCCGCCAGACGACAAGCAGCCTGATCCGGTGGCAATAGTCGTAGAGGATAAGACCCCTTCCGTAGCGGATGCACCCCACCATGCAGAGCCGCGTGGTGATGCGGTGGCAGCCCCGGTGTCGCAGAGATCCGAGAAGGTAAAGGTCGTCATTGGGCCAGACGTCATCCCGCTCGAGGACGGATGGAAGCCGTCGCCTGGCCGGTCAGACCAGCCGAAATGGTTCCGGTCCGATGCGCACTACCAATTGGTGCGGACCCCTGGGACCGGCAATGTCTATACGGTCCACGAGGTGACACCATGACCACAGACGTCGCGGAACACACAGAGACGCGGAGCGTGGCTCCTGCCGCGCGGGCCGAGCAGAGGACGGACGCGCCCAGCGAGAAGCGCAAGCGCGGACCATTCTCCCTCATCATGGACGGGCTGACCAAATACTCCCTGACGGTGGCGGGAGTCGTCGTCAAGAACCTCATTCTCCTCGCATTCCTGGCGATCTTCTGGAAATGCTCCGAGCATCTACGCGAGTGGGTCGAGCTGCAACGCCTGCATACGCGGATCGAGGTCGAACAGCACCAGCTCTTCCTGCAACGGTATACGGCAGCGGCGAATGGGCATGCGGCAAGCGAAGCGGTCAAGGGGCACGGGGGAGACGATGCCATCAAAGCAGCGGCGGAAGTGACGCTGCCTGGTACCACGGACGCCATCAAGCTCGGCGCCGGCGATGCCCATGGGGCACCACCAGTAAAACCGACCGGAGGGAAGTGAGATGGAAACCCTCGTTCTTCCCATGGCCACGGGGACGCATGTGACGGTGACGGTCGGTAAGGTGTTCGGATCGTCGTACGGCACCGTGTTCGTGACGATCGAGGGAAAGCTCTACGAATGCCCCGTCATGTTCGGCGGGCTGATCGTCCACGACGATTACAAAGGGATCTGGGAATCCGTCGTCCATCAGCAAGTCCAGCCCCGCGATGAGATCGAGGTCATCATCACCGGAGCGTACTACCAGACCGACGCAGGACGAATCCCCGTCGTCGATGTGGTGACAGGCGATGGGACATTGCTCAGCGTCTATGGGTTGCGGAACGGCTGGTGTCTACCCAACAGCTACGCCCTGCCCGACCTGGTGGACCGCCGCGAGTACATCGCCGCGGTGCAGGTCGCCCGTAGCGCCAAGCGGGGCATTTGGGGCGACACGGACGCGACCACCGACCTTCCGACCCTATTGAGCTCAGAGGTGATGAAGCTGACGGCGCCGACGCGCCAGCCGTTCTGGGAGACGCAGAAGGCGCCCATATTCTTCCTGCTCATGATCGTCCTGCTCTTCCTCGGCTGGAGGCGGTGGATGATGACTATCGACCCGGTCCTGCGACGCCAGCGACAGGAGCGGGAACAGGAGATTCGGGAGAAGGATTCCAAGCAGGGCGTTTTCATGCGCAGCGCACGAAGAATGGGGCGGGGACTGGGATGGTTCCTCTTCAGGAACCCAGCGGGATATGCCCCGAAGCAGCCATTCGCACAGACTGAGATCCCAAAAAGCGGTGAGAATGAGGGCCACGAGCATGCGTAGAACAGTGACAGGAACGGGATTGCTGGTAATCCTTGCGATGTCCACGAACGCCATGGCGGATGATGCCTGGGACGATGGCTGGGGCGGCAATGAGCCCTGGAAATTGCCAACCCATAGAACGATCAGGCGCGAAGAGAATTGGGAGATCGCATCCATCTATCCCGATCTCCGGGAGGGGACATTCTTCACCCCGCCGGCGATGAACGGCAACATCGGGGATGGGTACGTCGCATTCTCCTATGATCAGCAGCGCATCGATCGGAATAATCTGGTCCATAATGCCGAGGGCATGCGTCGCGTTGGAACGCTGAGCATTCGTGAGAGCCTGATGTGGGGGCTCGGCGTCGAGACGCAGATCGAGGGCATTGACGCGGAATACGATCCGCGCAAGACCATCAGCGATCTCCGATCCTTGCTGACGGAGCAGATATTGGGAGGGCGGTACTGGGCGATCACGCTGGAGGGAGGGACCGAGGTAGCCTTCACCAACGGCCAGGACATGGAGGATTCGCATCAGAATCGCTTCAAGGATCCGACCTATGTCGCGGGCATCCGGGCTGGAGTCGGCACGGGGCCCATCGTCTTCGGAGCCTCGATCAGGGGACGGTACCAGAATCATGGCGATCTCACCACGGCCTTCGACCGGACCACGGCTACGGGCGAGGATATCCCGCAAGGGGAGTATCACCATAAATACACAGACGGCACGGTCGGGCTATCCGTCACCTACCGGCCCATCCGCGAGTTCCGCTTCGGAATCGAAGGCGATGGATTCTATCGCTATTGGGATGGGAAAGATGGTGCGGGGGACATCAAGGACTGGGGGACCGATCTCGGGATTTTCCTCGAAGTGACACCAGTGTCCTGGATGACCTTGAACGGCGGTGTCGATTTCGATCCGACCAAGAAGGATTACCGCGAGGTCAGCAATCGGGAGGCGTACGCTTACCGGGCTTGCCTCCGGTTCGTGTGGTAGGCCATGTCACCGGATAATCTCGTACCTGCGGCGCAACAGCAGCAGAAGAAGCATCTCCCTGGGCACTTTGGGCTTAACCAGATCATTACCGGAATCCTTCTGGTCGTGATTGTCGGGACCGCGGTATTCCTCGGAAGCGTTGCATTCCTCCCTCCAGACCTTGTAGAGCCGGCATACGAACGAGAAATGCACGCGACGACGAACGTCGCCGGCAGTGAGAGTGCTCCGGTATTCGTAGGCATCCGGGAGCGTGGTGACAGCGCCGCACGATGGGTGAGTCGTGTATTGCCGAAAGTCTCCGATGAGCCGACGTTCGGAATGCTCGGATTCATCGAAAGGGGTTGGATTCAGTGGTTCGGGATGTCGCCTCAACACTGGTGGAACCATCGTGTGCGAACCAATGCCGATGCTTTTGTGCCCACCATGTGGATGCGGCTTGAAATCGTCACCTTCTGCTTCCTCTTCATGTCCCCGCTGTTCTTCATGTGCCTCTACCTGGGAGAGGCGCGGTCACGCATATTCAAGCGTAGGGGCATGAGGCCAGGTGATCACAAACTGTCGGTGGCAATAGCAGCGACCAAGATCGGTATGGTCCTCTCCTGGGTGGTGGCATTCTTCCCGCCTATGATCCCGGCAGTGTACTGGATACCATTTGCGGTCTTTTTTACGATGGCGGGTGTCGTCTTCGCCCGTTCGTACAGCATCGAAATAACCTGAGGGCGCCATGGTGTTCCAAGGATATGACGTCAGCCAGGTCCTCGAGAACAGCCTTCCCAGCCCGGTGCGGTCGCTGGGCAAGGCTGGATACGCTGGACTCTCGGCAATTCCCGTACTGATTCTCGGAATGGTGATCTGGCCGCTCTACCCGCTGTATTTCATTGCGGTCATCATGGTCGCGGCAACCGTATCCTCGTGGGCCTTGTGGCAATATTACGATGCGAAGCGTGACGAACCGCAACTCGTCAAGGATCGCAAATTCGTCATAGAGGGGTATCCGAAGCACCCAGAGGACCTCGCTGCCCTGGCCTACGATGAGCGATTTGGATTTGGGGCGAATATCCCCGCCTGGCGCAAGGCACTCGGCGGCCTGCCGGTGATCGGGAGCAAAGTACGCTACGTGCAGAAGGGGCGCTACTGGTTCATGCCAGGACCGCCCTGCACACGCGACAAGGTGAGCGAGACCGTATTCCACGAAAACGGAACCCTCACCAAGCGCACCATGTACCGTCGTCGCGGAGTCCCCGAGCACCAGGCGGCGGTCGATCGCATCAGGGATCATCTCCGGAAGCACCATCCCGCCGTCTTTGCGGCCGTGGTCGGGTGGTGGGAGCGTCATGTACGCGCGAAAACCATCGAGCAGATCTATCCGGGCAGGACGTGGGAACAGCTCGATAAGAAGCAGCGAAAGGACATTATCGAGAAGGTGTCGGTCGAATTGAACCAAGGGGTCCACATCGCTCTGAGGCCCGAGACCTGGACGGTCAAATACGACAAACGACCGACGCATCGACATCTCAGCGAGCTGCGAGAGGTACTGAAGCAACTCTTCATCAGGGAGGGGGAATACCCCAACAAGGACCACTTGAAGTCGGTGCCATGGATACGGCAGCAGCGCTGCAAGTGGGTGTACGTCGGCAAGGGCGCACGCTGGGCGGGCAAGCAGGCGGCAAAATACTATTACGAAAAATTCAGAGATCCGGATCAGATAAAAGCGAGGCGCGACGAGACGGCAGACGGTGACACGAGATTCTTCGGGATCATTTGGCGGGAGCAGGACGACATCTTCCTGGAATACGACCTTTTCAAGCAGCACTGCCTGGTGCTGGGAGGATCTGGGCTCGGGAAGACCAGAGGAGTGGAAAGCCTGATGATTGCAGGCATCACCAACGGATCGGCCACCATCGTCATCGATCCCAAGATCGACAAGCGGTTGCTCAATCTTGCGATGCACTATGCGCGTCTGGTTGGGCGAGAAGATGATTTTCAATCAATCAATCTCGGCGATCCGGAGAATCCCTACAATTGCAGCTTCAATCCTCTGACGGGCGTCCAGTTGCCGGTCGAGTTCGGATCGCGTATTGCCGCGATCCTGCCAGAAAGCGGCGGGGATAACCAATTCTTCACCGACGAGGCAAAACGTGTGGCACGCATTGCGTTGTCGGTCTGCTACTGGATCAACCAATGGCTGGGAGCCTTGTCCGGAGGCGATCGCACATCGCACCGTCCACCGAAGATCCTGCTGTGGATGACTTACTGTCGCAGTCTCGGCATCGATGGGACCAAGGGATCGGCCGTCATCGAGAAGGCCAAAGCAGATTTCGAGGCGATCCATAGCCGGATGTGGAAAGAGGGGAGCACCTTCGTCGCTCGCAGTGAGGTGGACAAGGCCCTCAGCAAGGTGTGGAGCAACGAGCGGTATGGAGCCGGATATTGGATGCCGAGTTATTATCATGCGCTGTGGTACGCGGCGCAAAAGCCGTGGAGACTCGTCAGCTGGGGCATCCGGCTCGTCCATTGGCACCTGCTCGCAGATACCCCCGATTGGTCGGACTATGACTGGCCCGAACGGGACAGTCGAGATCTCGTCATCGGACCCCATTTCAAGGCCGACGCAGCGGCAGATAAGCCGACGCTCCTCAAGGCATTCGAGAAGATGACAACGCATCCGCTCGACGCGGCCTCGGGGAAGGAAAACAGGGATTACATCAAGAAATGGGGCCCGATCTACGAAGCCATGATACCGCGAGACAAGGTGGTCGAGATCAGGCGCATATTGCGCGAATTCACGGCGCTGTTCAATGAACAGATCTCCAGCGCATCGACGGACCCAGAGACGTACAAGAAGCATTCAGGGACACTCGATTCCCCCATTTCCCTCATCACGTCCGGGAGCAAGGGACGGCTGCTGTGCGATCCGAACCCCGATATCACATTGGCGCGCATCCATCTCGAGCGGAAAATCGTGGTATTCGATACGGATGTCCAGGGCGACCGAGATACCGCCCTCACCGTGTGCAAGAGCCTGTCCCAATCCATCCTCACGTACGGTGGCAAACAGAATGTCCGCGGCGGCGGTGACATGGACCTGGCGGTAGTGTCCGATGAAATGGCAAGCTGGGCGACGGAAGACTGGGCCCAAGTGATCGACAAGCAGCGCGCCAATGGATTACGCACCGCCAACATGAGCCAGTCCATGGCGGGATTCCGAGCCGCGATCAAGAACGAGGACATGGTGAAGCACATGTATACCTGCTTCTACACCACCATGCAGTTCGGAAGCCAATCGAAGGAAGATTCCGAAATGTTCGTTGAGAAGCTCGGCTCGGTGCTCTTCTATGTGCCTGAGCGATCGATCAACGAGAGCCCCTCCTTTGGCGATGCGAGTTCGCGGAACTTCGGAACGTCCGAGAATTGGAATTTGCGGCCGCAAGAGCTGCCCATCATCGACAAGGATGCCCTCCCCAAGATGCCCAAGGGCCAATGCTGGATCTACCAGGGGGGGAACCTCTGGATCGTCCAGGTGGGGTACCTCCGCGACCCGGCGACGAATTACATGGCCGAGCAGGGCATGGACGACAACGACCAGGAATGCGAGATCGACGGCATCGACTTCGACATGCACCATGCGGTCGGGCCGGATGCGTCATGGGGCAGCAGTGCCTCTCTGGACCAGGCCAAGGTGACAGCCGAGACGGGTCTGGTCAGCGGCGATGATATCGACAGCGAGCACATCCCTTGCCCGGCCTCTCGGCAGGAGGTGGAGGTCGAACTACCCCCCAGTCAAAATGATGGCCCTGAGGGCTCCCAGGAGCCCAAGGAGGGGGGTGAAAAGGCTCTGGACCCCGATCTTCAGGAGAAGCTCGCTAGAATACGCAATGTTCAGGTCGCAACGAGCCTTTTGGCGTCCCCCAAGACCCCGAAAGCCGCATCATAGCCCACGACGGCGACGACATGAAAAGCTGTTGCAAACGGCAAAAATCGCACTTAACGTCGGCCCTTGTCCCCAAAAGGGGGACGCTTCCCAGCGCCTTTGGCGCTGTTTCCTCACCGCGATAAGCGGTGTTTACATCCCTCCTGCTAAGGAGTTTCGTCATGGGCACCAATCCCAATACCTACCCCAACATGATCGACCAGTCGGTCGAGGACGCTCGCGCTAACGGCGCTACGGTGGAACACGCCACCGAATTCAAGGGCCGCGTGAGCAGCGCCAGCACCAACGTGCTGAAGAACACCAATCCCGATGATGCCCGAGAAGTTGGCAAGGGATGGGACACCGCCTCGGCGGCGAACGAATTCAACCGGGGCGAGACGGCCATCCTCCGCAAGATCCGCGAAACCGTTCCCGACTACAATCAGGCGAAATCGCACAACATCGCTCATGCCGTCGCCGAAGATCAGCGCGACCTCGCAGCTGCGATCGAGGCCCGTAAGGACGATCGTTTCGTCAAGATCAAGCGCGAGGATGGATCGAGTGAGCAGGGCATTATCAAGCCCGACACCAACGGCAACCCGCAGCGGCAGGGCCTCTGGGTCGCTACCGACAGCTCGGGCCATGTGCGTCAGGTCGCCACGTTCGAGGACGGTAAGGCCCAGGGCGAGAGCCGGACCTATGACGAATCGGGGAAGATGGTGGCGCGCGGGACCTACGAGCACGGTGTACCGCAGGGCACGCATTACGCCTACAATGACAAGGCTCAGGTGATTCATCGCACGACCTACGATGAGAAGGGCAAGGTGACGGTGGACCAGGATGTCGATCCGAAGGCCGCTGAAGAGCAGCGTCGACAAATGCAGCTCAGCAAGCAGATGACCTTTGGTCGCTAGATCGACAACTGCACTGACGGCCCACCTGGTAACACCAGGTGGGCTTGTCCGTTCCCTGGGAGTGGCCCATGTCTGACAAGCCCATCACCAATGAACGCGAGCTGAGCGAGGCCCTGGGACACCAAGGCCGGTCTCTCGAGACGACGGGAGTCGCCGTCACTATGCGCAACAAGGGGTACTTCCAATTCGAGGAATTGGACAGCGCTGGCCAGGAGTGGGTCGAGCCGAGCATGCGACAGGGCGAGGCGCTCGGGGCCCGGATCTCGCTGGGGACACCCAAGCCAGGGAGCAAGGAGCACGTTTACGACACCTTTGAGGAACCGTACCCAATTGAGCGTACGGTGGTCCAAGAGTTCGCGGCACGGCATCCTGAGTATTTTGGTCGCGAAGCGATTGCCGACATCGAACGACAGGATGCCGATCATCTCGTCCAATCGGCACGCCGGGTCCGGACGACGGGGCCTGGCAGTGATTCAGCGATTGTCGACAGCGATGACGAATCGCCAGAAGAGGATGACGCTCAAGACGATGACCGGGACCAGGATAGCCGCCACGCTCACGCCGACTCTGAACACGACGACGAACGCCCCGCAGCCCGCTCCCAGGAGGAGCGATTTGCAGACATAGGCATGTCCGTGGTCGATGGACGCGGCAGGAATATCGACGAACGTGACGACGAGGGGGATCTGGCTTCCCGAGATCGCCTCCTCGACAAGGAGCGGCAGCGTGACAAGCGGGAGCGTGAGTTGACAGCACACGCACAGAATGCTGTCGGAGCTGGTGCCGGAGCGGCTGTCCATGTCGCACATTCCGTCGTCGGTATCGGGAGCCACGAGGGCACTCAATTAGCGAGCGGCCTGGTTGCTGGCGCCGCCGCCGGCGAGAAGATCAAGCAGCATCTAAATGGAACGCTCGATGCCTTTAGGTCCACCCTCACGTCAGCGGGTGATCAGGACGCGACCAGGACTGGGCTGGCAGTAAACACCATTTCGGACGATGCGCGTACCCACGCGCCCACCAGCAACGCCACGACGGCGGCGGCAAAACCAGACAAAGGAAGCACCATGAATGCCACTAACGGACCCGGAAACGATGAGCCCAAGGTGCCATTCGTTGCTGTCCAGGGAACACGTGCCACCGACGAGAACCTGCGCGAAGCGATTGGCGATGGGGCCAAGGTGGAATCGGCGACCAATTACCGAGGCCGAGCCATGAAGGTGTCGAGCGACGTCATGCAGCAAATGACGCTCGCTCATGCCAGCGACCAGGCCGAGCGGTGGAATTCAGCGATCGAATCCAATCACTTTGAGCAGTGGCAACACATCCACATTCGCAAGGCGCGTGAGGGACTGCCGGATTACAACCGGGCCGGATCGAAGACCATTGCATCAGCGTTCGCGGCAGATTGGGAAGACATTGCACGCGTCAAGGATCTCGGCAAAGACGAGTCCTACGTGAAGGTGACGAATCGGGATGGTTCATCCCAGCAGGGCTTCATAAAAATCGATCCCAATGGTGGTACCGAGCGGGACGGGCTGTGGATCTCGGCAGATAAGACCGGCAAGGTGTCCCAGATTGCCGAGTTCAAGGACGGCAAGTTGAACGGGGAGGTGAGGAACTTTGCCGAGAACGGCCAGCGCATGGACATGACTCCATTCATCAACGACAAGCGTCATGGCGCGGCCTATGTCTATGGCGATCACGGCAAGGCGGTTGAGAAAGTCACCTACGCGAATGGTGCCGAGCTCAGCCGTGAAGAACTCACCAGCGGTGTGCACATTGCTGCCGCGGCCAAGAGGCAGGACCTGTACCGGGGTATCGAGATCGGGCGGTGAACGGTGATGAGTGGGACGATGGAAAAAGCATGCCTGGGGTTGCCCCCAGGCATGCAGAGTGAGACGGGATTTAACGGGGCCCCGAAGTCATCGTCCCACGCGCCCATACTCCCCCACGTCAAAATGCTGTCAATTCAAGACCTAAAGCCAGTCATAGCAGCACCTAATGTGCTCATTACTGGAAAGCTCGCACTGCGATGCAATGGGAGGCGATACCGAATCACCAAACGGCGGTCCTGCTGGGCGATCACGAGCAGCCTCCCTAAGGTCGGTTTCCCTCAATCCGTGAGCATTGTTTCGCAGAAAACCCACAGCCTGGACGTCGCGTTCCACCTGGTGGTGGCCCGGATGCAGGAGGATGGTCGTGCGGAATTCACGAAGCGCCTCGATCATGCGACCGATCTGCATCGCCGGGCCCTCGCGTTGTCAGCCAGCAGCCCAAGCAGCGCCCGCTTCGCGCATACCGAGGAGGTCCGCGCGAGGCAATCGCTGATCAACCACGCTCGATCATTGGCTCAGGCCATGATTGCCGTGCAGGATTCGGCCGCACAGATCCCAATCTTCATCACCCTGACCCACCTGGATGACTGGCTCGAAATAGCCGTAGCAGAGGAGCGCCAGCGATCGAAGGACGAGTGACGGTATGCCCAAGAAAGTCGCCGACGACATCAAGGAGCAGATCATCCCGAAACTCGGATCCCTCCCGGATCCGGAGCTGGCCCGCATGTACCATTGTTCACCGGCATTGGTCTACCAGCTGCGCGTGCAAAGGAGAATTCAGCCTTATCGGCGTACGGCGCCAATGATCGAATGGACAGAAGCCAGGATTGCCCAGCTTGGCAAGGACCACGATTCGGAACTGGCCAGCAGGTGGGGGACGAGCACGACGCACGTTTGTAGAAAGCGGAGAGAGCTCGGCATACCCACGGTGAACGGTGAGGAAAACACCTACCGCCCCATTCCCGTCGACCTGGTGCAGCAGCTCGGCTGTCAACCAGACACGAAGCTGGCGAAAGCCTACCAGCTGTCGGTTGCTGTGGTGTCAGAGCATCGTCGGATCAGGGGAATACCGGCCTATGTCGCAAAAAAGAGGATTATCTGGACGGACGGCATGATCAGGGACCTCGAGGACCTGCGCGTCCGTGATTTCGCGCGCACATATGGGATGTCGGTATCGTCAGCGCAACTCAAGCGACTGCAATTGGGCATACCGCCGGCGCGCAAATACTACGATGAGGTCCTCTGGACGGATGAAATGGTGCAGGAATTGGGACACCAATCGGATCAGGTCATTGCCAATAAATACAAGATAGGACGTAACACCGTCAGAAGGAAGCGCATCGAGATGAACATCATCCGGCATCGCCATGCCGCCGAGGCACCAAGCGCCAGCATGGGCGAAGCCCCGTCATCGCACGGGCTCTGAAAAGCCCGCGCTGGTTGTGGGCAGAGGGCCCACAACCTGCCGGCTCGCTAGTTTGCGATCGGAGGGATCGCAAACTGGCGATGAGGTTGGTCCGCGGAAGGCTCGAGCACAAATGAAGAGGAGAAGTCGTGGAAATACAGAGAGCGGAACGCCGAGGTCCTCCAGAGATTTCTTAGGGCATCCAATTGCTGCAACGACATCCTGTTGATCTCCTTACCTCGATCCTACCATCGTAAACTCACCCCACCAAGGATACTTGAATGGACTGCCCCAAATGCCAGGCGAAAGACCAAACGGGCACACGCTGCGGCACCTGCGGTGCATCGCTTGTCGCCCGATCCGGTGACACCGCATCCTTTGCCAAGCCTGGGGTCAACGATCCGGTGCCCAAGACGACAGCCGTCGAGGCCATCGTGACGTCTGCGCCCTCAACCCGCACAAAGTACAGTGATATTCTGCGCTTTCGCGCTTTCATCACACCCCTTTACATCGAGATCATTTTCTGGATCGGGTTACTCGGCGTCTTAGTCAACGTGCTCTTCTGGAGCATCGGGATCGGACACCAAAGTGGCATTGCCGGATTCTTGGTCTTCCTGATCGGACTACCCCTGGCGGTCATTGCCTGGCGCATTACCTGCGAACTCTTGATAATTGTTTTCAGGATTTACGAGGAGCTGCGACAGAGTAATACGCGTCGGTAGTGCGCCACGTCCGGGAGTTCAGCCGTTATAAATCGACGCCCGCCTATCTCCTCATAAATAATATCATTGAGGGATAAGTGCGGCGAAACGAAGCGATGACCTCATGAGCGGGAACGCGTTGTCGTGACAGGGCGAGTGATGGGCGTGATGCCATCGGGCTGCGCGGAAAAAATCACACCAGGTTCGCCCTGGTGAAATTCCTGACGTTGTTCGAGTAAGCCGCGGTCGTCGAAGGAGCGCACCTCACCATGGATCTTGCCCTTATCGAAGTCGATCGTCTGTAGTAGTTTCCCGGATCGATCGAACGAGAGCCATTGGCCGTCTTTCTCAAAACTGGCCTTGTCGGGCTTAACCATGCCCTGCATGAAGGATCCGTCCTGGTCCGATATGCGGACATAGGCTTCGCCGGCGTCGCCGACGCGTGCACGACGGAAGATGTCCCAATCCTTCGCGAGAACCTGGGCAATTTTCACCGAGTCCTCGCCATTGAGATGCGGAACATTCGCCTTGACCTGCACCAGCATATCGCGTTGTGCCGGGCTGAACTCATTTGCGGCCGCAGAACGAGCCCACTCCTCCTGCTGTACCTTGGCATACGACGGCGACAGGCGCTTGGCGTTTGATTCGCTGATATTGATGGCCTCGCCGCGCAGGTCGAGAGTGATCTCGACCGAAAAACCATGGGCTTGGCCTTTGAAGCTCTTGCTGAAATCCGGGTTGCCATGGGCGATGTCGTCCGATTCTCCATCGAGAACACGACGCAGTTTACTGCGCGTAGTCTCGCTCCACTTGCCATATTCCAAGAGGCCCTCAGCGGCACCGCGATCGAGGATGGGGGAGCGATCAGGAAAATCCGCAGAACGCTTGATCAAATGCTCTGCGATGGCTTGGCGATCAGCGGTGTTGAAGTGCTGCCGCGCTTCAGGGTACTTGGCCAGGTCGGTCAGGAGATCGAGGTGCGATGATCTGACAGCCGGATCATGATGGCTGGCAAACCGCAAAGTCTCGTCGAAGTGATCGTCTTTTCTGGTCACTCGCACGCGCTTGTCGTTGAGGATCGCGTCATAGCGTTCCATGTCATCATCACCGTCTGGAAGCACGCGACCAGGCCGGCGAGTTGCCATCTCGAACCCGATTAGGCCCACAGCGTAGGAGTCATGCTTCTCGCTCGCTGGCGATTGATGGCGGATGGACTCCGGCGGCATGTAATCAAGGCTGCCCTCAATCGCCCGGATGGACGTACCAGGGCTAATGGCGAGGCCCCAATCGGCCACTGCGATCTTGCCCTCATTCATCAGGAGATTCGACGGTTTGATGTCGCGATGCACCAAGCCTGATTCGCGCAGGCCAATGGTTATCTGGGCCATGATCCCTGCCGATTCCCCCACGGTCAGCGGAGCGCCTTCGGCATTGCGAGCCTTCTGGTAGCGAGCGAGTGTACCATCTTCGTACAAGTCCATCATGACGGCCTTGGTATCGGTACCGTCACGCAAACGGATGGGTTCTGGGCCTCGCGGTATGGCGCAATGCCTTAAATCCTCCTTCCCATCGAAGAGGCGACATTCTTCACCGAAATCCGGGTCGCCCATTCTTCGCGGAACCGGAATCTTGATCACGAAACGGGTCGGATCGGAGCCCTCGCCAGCTTCTCGCGCCTCGTAGGCAATGCCCTCCCCACCCTCCCCCAGCACTCGGATTAGGTGGACCCTATCCTCACCCATCTTCGCATTGCCAACGTAGGCTTTGGAAGGCTTGAAGAAGTCTTTAAGATTCATGAAGGAGAATTATTTCGAGGCGCTAGAATTCTTTGCATCAAGTGCGGTGACGATGCGGGCCGACTCCTCGGGAGACAGCCGGCGAGTGATCTCGTTCGGGCTGACGGGCTCGTTGGGATCGTACTCGAATTTCGCAGGACCCACTGGCGGACGGCTTCGCAGACGCGCGAAAAACTTGGCGCGTTCGGTCAGCTCTTCCTTCACGATTTTAGCGGTCATGGCGCGCTCCAGAGCAGGTTGGCAGAACATGGCGATCTCCGGGGGTGGTTGCATGGCGGCCACCTCCGGGGAGCGCCGGAGAACAGGCCCAAGGATAACCGATGGACGACGAAAGTGAAGGTGGGAATGCGGCATAGGGAACAGTCCCGAAAGGCGCTTATATGAAGAGGTTACAGGGGATACGAGGAGGTGCGGATCAGTTCCATGAGGGGGCTGTGTTGAACCGTGAAGCGGCCGCTAAGAGCATTCTATTGTGTCCCTTATAAGGGACAACAAGAAAACGACAGAGGGGCCAGGGGTTGGGATGGCTACTATCTCGACATCAGACGCAACGCTACAATGGCAATGGCGGGAGACCTCGATGTCGTCTGAGCTCATTGGCCATGGAGATGATTGCACTTGGCTTGGTGATCGAGGCCACATCGCCACGTAGAACCAGCGCCCGAATGGCTAAACGGGTCCACAAAAGAATAGCCTCATTTCGGACGATGGCGTCATGGTTGGCTCCGTCCATCATGGATTGAAAATCAGATGCCGTGATGTGGCTATCGACGGCTGGAACAGGTGCGCGAGGCCTAGGTGGAGCGTCATAGTTGAAGAATGGGTGAGCTGACGCCGATGAATACGGATCGTACTGGTACGGCGGCCGAGTATAGCGTTGCCCATCTTCCTTCGGAAATTCATGATCCATTGCGAAATCCTTCCATGGAACCGTCGTGTCCGCTATCAGCGATGACTCTATAATACGATAACCCCACTGCAATCAGGTCGGTTGAAGATTCCTCGGGTGAGAAACGCCATAGGAAATTCCGGACGACACTGTGGCAAGAAAGCGGGAAACACAGCCCGGTCTACCGAGATCGGGCTGCTGTCTCAATGGAGCTCAATGGAGCCAGTGATGTTTCTGCGCCAGGTAGGCGAAGAAGATGAAGGCGATCGGAATGAAACGCCCGAAAGCCCTGAGGACGAGTCCAGCAGCAGCGCCGATGGCGATGCCGGCACCCAGATCCTTGGCGGGTTTGAAGAAGTCATTGTGCATGGCAACCTCTATTTTGTTGTGTTTGCGAAGACCTCCGACCGTCGGAGGACGAAACCGGGGCTCCGCGGTCGGAGACGGCGGAGCAAGCGCAACATATAATGATCCCAATGTGAGCTTCGCCCACAACCCAAGCGGGGCCAGCCCCGCACCCCAGTCGGGGACCAGTCCCCGACACCCCAGCCAGGGGCTCGGCCCCTGGACCTGAGGGAATGACAATGCGTTGCCACACTTCAAGATTGTTGGTGCTAACACATCAACCAAGAAGGGGCAACGCGTGGGTAATCTTATCGCT
>Ga0302319_10007820_pt1 | contig 20926 bp, 24 predicted proteins | sample Bog_T0_2_FD_203319 | JGI IMG/M metagenome (GOLD analysis project Ga0302319, IMG submission 203319) | Peat permafrost microbial communities from Stordalen Mire near Abisko, Sweden - Bog_T0_2 | ecosystem: Environmental > Terrestrial > Soil > Wetlands > Peat | place: Sweden: Abisko, Stordalen Mire... | reverse complement strand
TATACGAAGCCCGAAGGCAACGCGCCGAGGCGGACGCGGCCTCCCGGCGCAGGACTGCGACTCCCAAGGCGATTAACGCGTGAGCCTGTTCGAATCCAATCCACTCAGCCACGCGGACTTTTCCGCCTCCGATTCCAAGCGGCCACTGGCCGATCGTATGCGTCCGGCTACGCTCGACGAATACGCCGGTCAGGAGCACATCCTCGGACCGGGCAAGCCCCTGCGCGCGCAGATTGAGCGCGATCAACTCACCTCGATCGTGCTTTGGGGGCCTCCCGGGGTAGGGAAGACCACGCTGGCCCACATCATTGCGCGCATGACGAAGAGCGAGTTTCTGCCTTTCAGCGCCGTGCTTTCCGGCATCAAAGAGATCAAGGCCGTGATGGTCGACGCCGAGCGGCTGCGTAAGCTCGGACGCAAGACGATCGTCTTTATCGATGAGATCCATCGCTTCAACAAAGCTCAACAGGATGCTTTTTTGCCCTACGTTGAGCGTGGCGACATCATCCTGATCGGGGCCACCACCGAGAACCCCAGCTTTGAAATTAACGCCGCGCTGCTGTCGCGCTCGCGTGTTTACATGCTGCGCGCGCTGACTACGGAAGAGATTGTCGAACTGCTGCGAAAAGCCCTGCCGATGCTCGATCCGCCCGTGACGGCCACCGACGAAATGCTGGAGAAGATCGCCTCCGCTTCGAATGGCGACGTGCGTTCGGCCTACAATACTTTGGAAGTGGCGGCGGCCGGTAGCCCGGGCGGAGAGATTCAGGACGCGGCGCTCACTGACGCGCTGGGCCGCAAGGTTCTGCTTTACGATAAGACGGGCGAAGAGCATTACAACCTGATCTCCGCCCTGCACAAATCCGTACGGTCGAGCGATCCCGATGCCGCGCTCTACTGGCTCGCGCGTATGCTGGAAGCCGGCGAAGACCGCATGTACATCGCACGGCGCGTTGTGCGCATGGCTGTGGAAGATATCGGCCTGGCCGATCCGCGCGCGCTCGAACAGTGCATCGCGATGCAGCAGGCCGTGCATCTCCTGGGGATACCGGAAGGCGACCTGGCGCTGGCCCAGGCGGTGATCTATTTGGCGGCCTGTCCAAAGTCCGATGCCGGTTACCGTGCGCTCGGCGAGGTGATGCGCGAAGTCCGCGAAGGCCGGGCCGAACCCGTGCCGATGCAGTTGCGCAACGCGCCGACCAGTGCGATGAAAGCGTGGGGCTACGGCGCTGGGTATCAGCACGCGCATGAATTCCAGGATGCAGTGAACGAGATGCAGTGCCTGCCGGATTCGCTCGTGGGGAAGCGCTGGTATTATCCGACGGAGCGCGGCGTGGAGAAGCGCATCAAAGATCGAATGGACGATGTGCGCGCCCGGCGGAATGCGCCGCCGGAGTAGTGGATGAGTCCGCACAAGCTGTGCTAAAAAGCTCCATTTGAAGGCGGGGGTTGAAACCGTCCGCCCCTGCCGCGGCGTCAAATCCGTTTGATTCCCCGTCACAGTTGGCCCGGAGCCTTTCCACAAGCGAAGATGAAATGGCAGCCCCTGCGATGCGCCTTCTAAAACCGATCTCCGTTCTCATACCCGGCCTCGCGTTCTTCAGCCTGTCTTCCGGAGCAGCCATCGCTTCGGCTCCTGTGGTGCAAAGCGTGACGGATTCGGCCAACTACGGTCCGCGCGTCGCCCCCGGTTCTCTTGCCTCGCTGTTCGGCTCGGGGCTTGCGAGTGCGACTGTTTCGGCCTCCGGTTTTCCTCTTACGACCGCGCTCTCCGGCACCAGCGTCTCCGTTGCCGGCAAACTCGCGCCCTTGCTCTACGTAAGCGCCGGGCAGATCAATTTTCAGGTACCCTCGGCTACCCAACCCGGCAGCGTCAGTGTGGTGGTCAACGGCCCGGGCGGTGCCAGTGCCACCTTTAGTTTCACTGTCACCGCGGAAGCCCCTTCTCTCTATCAGTACGGAACGAATCACGCACTGGCGCAGAACTTCGACGGCACCCTCAACAGCGATACCGCGCCCGCCGCGGCCGGTTCCGTGATTACCCTGTACCTGACCGGACAGGGTGCGGTGAGTAATCCGGTGACCGATGGCGCCGCCGCGCCGCTCACTACGCTCTCGTACGCCAGCGCTACCGCCACTGCGACGATCGGGCCACTGAACGCTCCCGTGCAGTTTCTCGGTCTCACTCCCGACTTTGCCGGACTTGCGCAGGCGAATATTCAGGTACCCACGCTGCCCGCCGGCGATTATCCTTTGGTTCTCACTGTGGGCAGCTACGTAAGCGCATCGGTCGTCGTTTCGGTCTCCGGCTCCGGAACCGCTTACACAAACCCGATGACGCTCGTCAGTTCGGCGGCCTTCGTTAACGCCAGTCCCAACAGCATCGCGATCTACAATAACGTCGCCTACGTTTGCGGCTCGAATCGTATTGTCATGGTGGATGTCAGCAATGCGAACGCGCCCGTCATGGTCGGTGAATTCGGCGACAGCGTGCTGAATGGCTATGGCGACCGGTGCGTGGTGAATACTTCCGGAGCCATCCCGTTTCTGGTTGAGATCGTGGGGCAGGATTCCGGCAGCGCGGAGTCGTTCGCCGTCTATAGTCTCAGCAGCCCGGAATCTCCCGCTTTGCTCACCGTGGCATCCACGCCTTACAGCCACATGGAGGATCTGAGTTTCTCCGGCGTCTATGCCATCGTAACTACGAGTTACATCACTTACTACACCAGCACAGCCGCAATCGCGACGCAGGAAGGAGACTTCCTGATATTCAGCTTTGCCAATCCGGCGGCGCCGGTTTTTGTGACGGCTCTACAGCCTTCCTCCGTGCCCGGCTCGAGTAACCTGAATCTGAAACCCTTCGCCAATGTTGTGGGCCAATACTACTCGTATGTCGCGAGTACGACCGCTACCGGCGTGAGCACCACGGGTTCCGCCGCGCTCGACGTGATCAGCATCAGTATTCCGACCGTTCCCAGCCCCATTACTCAGGTCACGATTCCGCAGGCGGCCATCATGACTTCATTCGATGTTTCCGGCAATACCCTGCTCGCTGCCGGTAACACTTCCGGTCAGCGCAACCCAGGCGTCCCGGATTTCGACTTTACCGGCTACCTCACGCTGACCACGATGGACGTTACCAATCTCCAGATTCCCGCCGTCATTTCCACCATTACAACGGAGATCCAGGCGAACGGCACTTTCTGGACCAGCGCGTTCGGCAATGGTGTCTTCGCGATCGTCAACAAGCCGCCCGATAGCGACAATTCCGGCCCGTCATCCCTGATGATCGTCGACGCCCGCACACCGGCCAACATATTGCTCTATCCTTATCAAACGCAGTTCGGCTTCAGTCAGATTCTCGCGACCAACAACGGATACCTGCTCGCGCCGACCGCGCTCGGCCTGAACATTTACCAGTTACAGCTGTAGGGCCTGCCCGCGACTAATGAACCTTGCCCGCTGCATTCTCCAGCACCACGTTCGAAAGTACCGCGCTATCCACTTTGTCGGGCAGGTGTGAGCAAAACCCAATCCCCACATAGAAAGGCCCATCGATGTGGACCGTGACCGGCGGCCCGAACTGATGCATCGGTTCGCCCGCCAGGCTGACAAAGAGCGCGAACGAATCCCCGTGCTTCTCAATCCCGATGCGCTGGGCGTTCACCGTCACAAGGCTGTCCGGATTCGCGCCCCCCGGGATGCCGCGCCCGCCGATCCGATACTCCATGTCCTTCACGCGAATATCCTTCTCATCGCGATGCGCCAGATGAATCATTCCCAAGCCATGCAGGGCTACAATGGCCTCTTTCGAATCGTCCTCCAGATCCTGCCGGATCACGAGGACCGCTTTCCGATCCCCGTAGCCATTCGGGTCCGGGTAGCTGATGTCGGCAGCAAGCGAAACATCGCCCGACATCTTCTTCCACAGATAGCGGAACTCGTCGCGTGTGTACCAGATGTTATAACCGGCGGCACTGATTGTGTATTGCTTCTTGCCTGCGTCGTAACTCGCACTGCCGGGCAAGACCGCGCTTCCAATGTCTGATTGACCCGTGAAGATGCCGATCGGCGTATCGAAATTCCTGGCTGGCCGGTGAAATTCCGGCGGCGGCGCGACCTGAACGTGAGTGTCCGAACCTGGCTGCGCCCAAGTCGGCACCGGTGCCTGCCCGGTAAGAAAAGTGGGAGCAAGTCCGAAGAACAATGCGGACAGCAGGGTACAAGGGGTTCGGATGCGCATGATGATGCTCGGATCATATCAGAAGCTCCCGGCTCCAATTTTGCGTCTTTTGACTCATGTGGTCGCTATTTGGCGCAAGTCACCTCGTCAAGTCGCGGCGAAACCTCGGCGTGCCTCGTTGCGCGGTCTGCAGCCCCTTCGAAACTTGCTTGCCCGGTTCCGGTCGAACCCGGTGCCTCCCCGTTCTTCCGCCCCGCCGCCCGCGTTCCATTCCCTTACAAATGCGTGCAATTGCCGCTGCAGCAATCTCGCCCGGACCAGTCTGCCGTCCTGTTCGCCGCCAAAAGTGAAATAGCCTCGCAGAGCTTCAAAGTAGCCGTGCCAATGGATTGCGACAACTCGCCGATCCCCGCGATGATTTCCTCCTGGGCGTTACGCTGTTCCTGTAATAAGTCTGTTGCTCGGGACACTTGTGTTTCTTGCCTTTCACTGCGCGAAGAAGGAATCGGAATCCCGCGAATCCGTCGCGCAGGACTCCTGTCACGGCACGTGCAGGGCCATCCTGCGCCTATTCGCTCATAAATGCGTTGAGCTGCGTCCCTCTGGTTGGCTGCCAGGGTTCGCGCGAAAGCGCCGACCACAGATTTGCAGGCGACGCTGCGCGAGAACGTCACGCCACGCTAGGTACGCCCGCCAGCGCCATCGCGATCTCTTCTTCCGGATAATCGTAATTCTGCAGCTTGCCGGCTGCGTAATCGATATAAGACTGCATGTCGAAGTGCCCGTGGCCGCAAAGATTAAACAAAATCGTCCGTGCCGATCCCTCTTCCTTCGCGCGCAAGGCTTCCCGGATCGCGCCCGCTACCGCATGGTTCGCTTCGGGCGCGGGTATGATGCCTTCTGCGCGGGCGAATTGCACGCCTGCCGCAAATGCATCCAACTGCTGCACCGACGTTGCCTCGATCAGCCCAAGGTCCATCAGATGCGACACCAGCGGCGCCATCCCGTGATACCGCAAGCCACCGGCGTGAATTCCCGGAGGAATAAAGGTGCTCCCCAGCGTGTGCATCTTCACAAGTGGCGTGAGATGCGCGGTATCGCCGAAATCGTAAGTGAATCTGCCCTTCGTGAGGCTGGGACAAGCCGCCGGTTCCACCGCCACCACGCGCGCATGGCTCTGGCCCTTAAACTTGCGTCCCAGGTACGGCGTCACCAGACCCGCGAAGTTCGAACCGCCACCCGTGCAGCCGACGATGACGTCCGGCTCGTCGCCCGCCAGCGCCATCTGTTCGATCGCTTCCAGACCAATCACCGTCTGATGCAGCAGCACATGGTTGAGCACGCTGCCCAGCGCGTACTTCGTGTCCGGATCCTTCGCCGCAACTTCCACGGCTTCCGATATCGCAATCCCCAACGACCCCGTTGAATTCGGATTCTGCGCCAGTATCGCCCGTCCGGACTCCGTCTCGTTCGAGGGACTCGCCGTGACCGACGCGCCAAATGTTTCCATCAGCGCGCGCCGATACGGCTTCTGGTTATAACTCACCCGCACCATGTAGATCTTGCACTCGAGGCCGAAAAACGCCGACGCCATGGCGAGCGAAGAGCCCCATTGACCGGCGCCGGTCTCGGTCGAGAGGCGCTTCGTGCCGTCCTTCTTGTTGTAGTAAGCCTGTGCGACGGCAGTGTTCGGTTTATGCGACCCGGCCGGGCTGACGCCTTCGTACTTGTAATAGATGCGCGCCGGCGTATCGAGAGCTTTCTCCAGACGCCGCGCGCGATAGAGTGGCGACGGTCTCCACTGCGCGTAAACCTGCCGCACTTCGCCGGGAATTTCGATCTCCGGCTCCGTGCTGACTTCCTGCATGATGAGGCTCATGGGGAAGAGCGGGGCGAGATCGTCCGGCCCAATGGGCTTCAGCGTACCCGGATGCAACACCGGCGCCATGGGCTTCGGAAGGTGCGGAACGATGTTGTACCAGGCTTGAGGAATGCGGTCCTGAGGGAGGTTGTACTGTATGGTTTCCACGCCGGATATTCTATCTTAAGAGCGAACATGGAACACTACCAACTCGCAGCGTTGCGGCCGCCTGAGAATGCTTACGTCGAATTCCTGAGGAAAGCAGACCTCAGCATGGGCGTCTATCGCCTCTCTGCCGGCGCGGAAGATAAGCAAAAGCCGCACTCCGAGGACGAGTTTATTTCGTCACATCCGGCCGCGCGCATTTCCGCGCGGGTGATCGCGAATTGGCGGTAAAGCCCGGCGACATCCTGTTCGTGCCGGCCGGCGAGCCACATCGTTTTTTTGACATCCGTGAAGATCTGGAGGTCCTGGTATTCTTCGGACCTGCCGAAGGTTCGCGTACGGCGACTCGCTGATTTCAGACGGGCCTGTACTTCGCGCTACCGTTTTGGTAACATTAGGCATTGAGAATCGTCAGCGAGAAAGCGATCCGGGAGTTTGTCGAAAAGCATCCCGATGCCGCCGCATCGCTGGGACATTGGCGGCGGGTGGTACGCGGCGCAAGTTGGAAAGCGAGTGCGGATGTTGAGGCGACGTTTTCCAGTTCGGATCTCGTCGGCGACAGGACCGTTTTTGATATCGCGCAGAACCGCTACCGCTTGATCGCGTTCATCAGTTTTCGACGGCAGGCTCTCTACATCAAAGCCATCCTGTCGCATAAGGCTTACGACAAAGGAATGTGGAAGCAATGATTACCCTGGAACCCATCGCATCGCCGGAAAACCTCAACATCGGCCGCTATGGCCGCCTGCTCGCGAAATTCGTGCCCAAGGTGATCTCTACCGAGGCCGAAAACGATGCCGCGCTCGCTATCGTCGAATCCCTGATGACGAAAGGTGACGACGCACGGAGCGACGAGGAGGAGGCTCTTCTCGAACTCCTGTTGAACCTGATCGAACAATTCGAGGGCAAGGCATACCATCTTCCCGAGGGAACGCCTCTCGGCGCGTTGCAGCACCTCATGGAATCGAACGGCCTGAAGCCGATTGAACTCGCCCCCGTTCTTGGTGGACGCGGCCGGGTTTCCGATATCCTCTCCGGCCGCCGCGGCATCAGCAAGGAACAGGCGAAACGGCTGGGCGAACGGTTTCACGTCTCCCCGGCAGTCTTCATCTGAGTCGCCCGATGTCACAGAATTCGTGGTTCGGCCACAAAAAGCCGGGCGTCGAACCGAAACGGACTCGGTGCGCTCCACGTGAGAGTGTCGTAGCTCCCATGGAGTGGGTTCAGCAGGATATTAAACTCTCCCGGAATGACGATCGACGGTACCCGGACGGCCAACTGCTCGCCCTCACTTACCCACACACGTCCCGCCGACTGGCACGCTGACACGCGCCCGGTATCCGCGACGTGCAGGGTACCTGGCGCACCGTCCAATTCCGTCCAGGACCACACGTAGTCGAGCGGAATTTCGCTCTTGTCGAGATGGACCAGTATCTCCAGACAGGCGAGAGAAAGATGCTGCGCTGTATACAGCATGGGCGTACCGATCGGATTCCACCTCCCGCCAGCCTCCATCGCCCCCGAATAGTTGGCCGCGGCTCGCACCCGCCGGTGCAACCGGTATACTTTCATACCAGGAACTAAGAAAAAACCCCGTAGTCGATTCGGATCAGAACGGTGAGAACTCTTCGCTGCTCGTCGGGGTCGTTTGTTTCGACCAATTGTTTTGGCGAGCGGCCGTCGAAAATGTCACGCGGCGAATTCATCCAGTGCCGTGCCTTCGATTCGTCGCCGAAAGTGTCGAGCGCGCGAACCCAGATCGAATTCGCATCGGGGTGCGCCATCGCGTCCGACAGTTGTTCCGCTTCCGTAAGGTTGGCAGGTATTCCCATCACCTTGATATTACACCGAATGAGCCGACTCGTTTTGATTTCACTGGACTCCACGATCCATCGCTCAATCCATTTGGCCCCCCCTGAATCGCACCGAACGCTGTCCGTCTGTATGGCGCGAACCGTTTGGCGCGTTGCGTGCAACTCCGCCATCGGAGACTGCCATGAATACCTCGTCCGACATCACGCCACCCGCTCCGCCCATGGGCGCAATGACCGCCATCGACCACCGCCGTGCCGTCCGCGATTACACCCCTTACACACCCGATAAGTCCCGGATTCGCGAACTGCTTCACGCCGCCATACACGCGCCCACCGCGGTCCACGAAGAGCCATGGGCGTTCGCAATCATTCAGGACAAGAAACTGATGAACCGCCTGTCGGACCACGTGAAGGAACTCCTGGCGAAGGGAGAGGACCCCGTTCATCCTCCCCAGGACAGCCACTTCCATGACCGCTTTATGGCGCCCGATTTCAATGCCTTCTACAACGCCGGAACCCTGATCGTCATCTGCGGAAAACCAATGGGGCCATTCGTTGTGGCAGACTGCTGGCTGGCGGCGGAGAACCTGATGTTGGCCGCCTGCGCTCAGGGTCTGGCCACCTGCGTGATCGGTCTCGCGGTCACGGCGCTGAACACGCCGGAGTGGAAGAAAGAACTCGGCATCCCGCCCGAAATGACGGTCTTCGCGCCCATCATTGTAGGCGTGCCCGCGGGCGAAACGCCACCCGTGCCGCGCAAGGAACCGGAGATACTCTGCTGGAAGTGAGGCACCGGCGTGCTGCTCCGGCGTTGAACCTTCCCGTCTGAACACAAATTCAGTCCGGAAAAAGTGTACAATCGGATCGTTTCGACTGAGGTGCGTCATGAAGCGATTGATCCTCCCATTCATACTGTGTGGCCTGATGCCTGCCCAGCAAGCACCCGCGAAGCTCGCGTTTGAAGTGGCATCCATAAAACCCGGTTCGCCGGGCAGCCCTATCGAACTGGCCCGGTCGGGGAGAAGGTATGTGAAGATCGATGACGCCCAGGCGGCGTTCGGAAGTATCCAGCTGGCAGGTCTGATCCAGATGGCTTACGGCCTGCCTTTCGACCAGGTCAAGGGGCCTGATTGGCTGAGTGACGTCCGCTTCGATGTGCAGGCAAAGTTGCCCGCCGGCGCAAAGAAGGAACAGGTTCCGGAAATGTTGCAGACCCTGCTCGAAGAACGCTTCAAACTCACCGTTCACCACGATCCGCGAGCTATCCCCGTCTTCGTCCTGGCCTTAGCCAAAGACGGTCCGAAATTCCGCGCATCTGCCGCCGAAGATCCAACCAAGGCTGGATGCACGGGGATGGTGCATAAGGTCTGTCACAAACTGACGATGGACGATCTGGTCGACATGCTCAACCTGCCGTTCCGCGCAGGGATGCGATGGGGGGTTGAACGGCTCGTGATGGACGCCACCGATCTCCACGGATCTTACGATTTTGGTTTCGATTACGGACCCACCGGTCCCGTTGGCGATACAGATACCAGCACGGCATCGGTTTCAACCGCTTTCGATGCGGTCAGGGCTCTCGGACTCAAACTGGAACCGTCGGAACGCACCTTTGACTTCATCGTCGTCGACCATATCGAACGCGTGCCCACTGAGAACTGACTGACCAGGACAATGGTCCCGGGATCATCCCCCAAACCCGTTTAGTACAATAAAATGTCTCCCGAATTGGCGTCTTCGTGCCCGATTGCAGGACCCCATCGGGCGGACCCAGATTGACGAATGTTCGACAACCTCTCCGATAAACTCCAGCGCGTTTTCAAGAACATGCGCGGCGAAGGCCGTCTGTCCGCCGAAAACATGGACGCAGCCTTGCGCGAAGTCCGCGTCGCGCTGCTCGAAGCCGACGTCAACTTCAAGGTCGTCAAGCAGCTCATCGAAAGCGTCAAAACCCGCGCCATGGGCCAGGAAGTCCTTTCTTCCCTTTCGCCCTACCAGCAGGTCATCGGCATCATCAATGAGGAACTGATCAAGATCCTCGGCGGCCACGAATCCAAACTCCGCTTCGCCAACGACCCGCCCAGCGTCTTCCTCATCGTCGGCCTCCAGGGCTCCGGTAAAACCACTTCCACCGGCAAACTCGCCCGCTGGCTGACCAAAAACGGCCACCGCCCCCAGCTCGTCTCCGTCGATATCTACCGCCCCGCCGCCCGCGAACAGCTCGCCATCATCGCGCGCGATATCAAAGTTCCCATCTACCCCGGCACCCCCGAAGAAACGCTGCCCGTCGATCTCGCCCGCTCCGCCCGCCGTGAAGCCACCAACGCCGGCCGCGACGTCCTCCTCGTCGATACCGCCGGCCGTCTTCACATCGACGAAGCGCTGATGGACGAACTCCAGCAGCTCAAGACGCTGCTGAACCCCGTCGAAATCCTCTTCGTCGCCGACGCCATGACCGGTCAGGACGCCGTCAAATCCGCCGATGAGTTCCACAAGAAACTCGGCATCACCGGCGTGATCCTCACCAAGATGGATGGCGACGCCCGCGGCGGCGCGGCCCTTTCCATTCGTTCCGTCACCGGCCAGCCACTGAAGTTCGTCGGCCTCGGCGAAAAGTCGGATGCTTTCGAACCCTTCCATCCCGACCGCGCGGCCTCCCGCATCCTCGGCATGGGCGACATCGTCAGCTTCGTCGAAAAGGCCCAGGAAGCCTTCGATGGCAAGCAGCAGGAAGAATTACAGCGTAAGCTGATGGATAACGAGTTCTCTCTTGAGGACTTCCGGGATCAGCTGAAATCGTTGCGCAAGTTAGGGTCGCTCGAATCGATCCTGAAAATGATGCCGAAGGTTGGCATGATGAAAGATCTGCAGAATCTGCAGCCGGATGAGAAGGAGTTGACGCGCATCGTGGCGATCATCGATTCGATGACGCCGAAGGAGCGCTACAACCACATGCTCATCAATGGCAGCCGACGCCGGCGCATTGCGCAGGGCAGTGGAACGTCGGTGCAGGAAGTAAACAGTCTGCTCAAGCAGTACGGGCAGGCGAGGAAGATGATGAAGAGTATGTCCGGCAACTTCGGCGCTCTGGGAAAGAGGCTGGGGAAACTGGGCGGGTTAGGTTTACCGGGATTTTAGGCCTATCGAGCCCGGGGGCGCCGCCAACCGTACTGAGCCGTGACCGTGAGGGAGCGGTACTCGAACCCCCCGGGTCTACGAAATGCCGCAACCGAAGGCGGTTGTAAGGTTGAAACCAAAGTTCTGAGCCGCCACCGCAAGGCAGCGGTTGTTTGTTTAAGATTTTAAGAGGACAATAAAGTAATGTTGATGATTCGCCTGGCGCGTTTCGGCGCCAAAAAGAAGCCGTTCTACCGCGTGGTAGTGATTCAGAAGGAGCGCGCGCGTGACAGCCGCAATCTGGAAGTCGTGGGCAACTACAACCCGCTCACCACTCCGGAAACCGTAAACCTGTCGCATGACCGCATCGACCACTGGGTCAAGAACGGCGCACAGCTTTCCGATACCGTTGCACGTTTGGTAAAGAATCACCCCGCCACAGTCGCAGCATAAACTGTTCCGGGCATTTTCGACGAGCGGGAGGAGCCGATGAAACAACTCATTGAAGATATTGCCAGATCCCTGGTGGATGTTCCCGATGAAGTAGTGGTGACCACGGTCGATGGCGAGCAGGTTACCGTCATCGAGTTGAAAGTGGCTCCTTCCGATCTCGGCAAGGTGATTGGCAAGCAGGGCCGCACGGCCCGCTCCATCCGCACGATCCTCGGCGCGGCCGGCATGAAGCTCAACCGCCGCTTCACGCTGGAGATTCTTGAATAACGCCGCTCCCGATCTCGCCGATTGGGTGACGGTGGCTATCCTCGTGCGCCCCCGCGGCGTTCGCGGCGAAATCACCGCTGTCTCGCAATCGAGCCATCCCGAACGTTTCGCGCAGCTGAAATCCGTGCGCCTGTTTGCACCCGATAAACCAGCTCTGAACCAACCCAGCCCGGGCAGGGAATTCACCGTCGAGCGCGTCTGGGATCATCAGGGTACGCCCGTCTTCAAGTTCGCTGGCGTCGATTCCATGAATGACGCCGAACTCCTGCGTGGAGCCGAGGTCCGCATCCCGTCCTCCGAACGCGTCCCCCTCGAACCCGGCGAATACTTCCAGTCCGACCTCGTCGGCTGCGAAGTGCGCGACCAGGTCTCGAAGCGCCTGATCGGCAAGGTCACCGGCTGGGAAGAATACGGCGGCCCGTCTCTGCTTCAGATCGATGGCGGCCGCTTGCTCATCCCTTTCGTCAAAGCCATCTGCGTTGATATCCGCCCATCCGACCGCGTCATCGAAACGCTGTTGCCCGATGGGCTCGAAGACCCGGTCTGACGCCATGAAGTTCCACCTCCTGACGATCTTCCCCGACTTCTTCGACGGGCCGTTCCGTCAGGGCGTAGTCGCGCGCGCAGCGCAGTCGGGCGCGCTTGATATTCACATCCACGACCTCCGCAACTGGACTCACGACGTGCATCGAACCGTAGACGACCGACCCTTCGGCGGCGGCGAAGGCATGCTCATGAAGCCCGAGCCGATCTTCGGCGCGGTAGAAACCATCTTCCCGGAACGAACCCTGCAACGCCGGGTAATCCTGCTCTCCGCGCAGGGCCGCAAATTCACCCAGCAAATCGCCCGCGACCTCACACACGTCGACGAACTACTCTTCATCTGCGGCCGCTACGAAGGTGTGGACGAGCGCGTGGCCGAGCACCTTGCCGACGACGAACTCTCCATTGGCGACTACGTCCTGAGCGGCGGCGAACTCGCTGCGGCGGTAGTGGTCGACACAGTAGCGCGCCTGCTCCCGGGCGTGCTCGGCAATCAGGATTCGTCAATCAACGAATCCTTCACCGAAGGCATCTTAGATTGCCCCCAATGGACCCGCCCCGCGGATTTTCGCGGCTGGAAAGTCCCGGAGGCCCTGTTAAGCGGTCACCACGCCGAAATCGCAAAATGGCGCAAACAGGCGGCGCTGGACAAAACCAAGCGCCTCCGCCCGGACCTGCTATAAAGCCAGGCTTCACTCCGAGAGCCCGAAGCTCTTACACGCATTCGAAAGTGTTCGGCCACCCGAGGCACGCCGGACACGCGACGATAGTCGCGTTCGCCTGGTGCTGACCCGTATGCAGGGCTGTCCACTACCGGCGCCGGTTTGCAAAGACCCGCCCAAAGGTGTATACCTTCCATATGAGACTGATGTTCCTGTTGCTCATCGTCGGCGTCTCCGTGCTGCAATCGCAGGGCGGGGCAGGGTTCGGAGGCCCGGTTTCTCCAGGCTCCTTTCCAACACTCATCCAAAAGACGAACCCCGAATACTCGAAGGAAGCGCTCGACGCAAAGCTTGAGGGTTCGGTGACACTCTCAGGCGTAATCGGATCCGACGGACGCCCTTCCGAAATCAAGGTGCTCAAGGGGCTGGGAAAAGGCCTGGACGAGAAAGCCATAGAGTGCTTTCAGAACTGGCGCTTCAGTCCTGCAATCCGAGATGGGCAGCCGATCCCGGTGAGCACGAAAGCGCTGGTAACGTTTCGCTTGCCCGCGCCCGATCCCAGGTAGTCCGTTTATCAGTCAGTCAACCGGTCAGTTGGCGAATCTCCAAATTGCTGTATCGTGAATTCAGTGAAGTCCCGCAAGAAAAACAGGACCGCCCTTCGGGAGACAATCGACTTCAGCAGCCCCGAAGCGCTCGAACGCTTCCGAAAAGCGGCTGCGGCTTTCGATAAGCGTGTAAACCGAACGCCCGAAACCGCGATGCGGAATCTGATCGCCGAGGGTATCTACACCAAGTCTGGAAGGCTCTCTCGAAATTACCGGTAGTCTCAACCAACCAACTCCGGAAACGCGCTCTCCACCCGGAGTCGCCCTTCCGGCGCCGCCAAAGGCGTAATCTCTTCGCCAACGGCATAAGTCATCACCGATCCATAACGCCCCGCCACAGGTTCGCGATGCACATGGACCTTCCGCCCCATCACATCGACTACCCAATAGTCCGCGATGCCCGCCCTCGCATATAGTCCGGCCTTTACGGTCCGGTCAAATGCAAGACTCGTGTCGGCTACCTCAACCAGCAGACGAATGTCAGCCGGGCCGGGTCGTCGATAGGCATAGGAAAGAGCTTCCCCGGCAATCACAAGAACGTCGGGTTCGGGTTCGCTCGTCGGATTATCCTCTGGGCTGACGTCAATCGACGGTTCCGGCATCACAGACGACGGACCAAAGATTCTGCCCAGCAGCGCCACGAGCATGGCAACCACGGAGCTGTGAAGAGTCCCTTTACCCATCCTGTTAATCAATTCCCCTTCGATGAGTTCCAGGTTCTGGGATTGAAATGGTTCCAGCGACGCGAGCAAGTCGCATTCCGCCCGTGTCCAGACCTTACGCCTGACGAAAATGCGTGGGTCCTGCGCCGGAGTTTCGAGAATCGCGGTGGGCATCCTGGTTTATTGTATCGTGAAAATTGCGGTGAAAGCACTCTACGAAGCCCTCGATGAAAAACGCCGCGCCCTCGGCATGTCCTGGGCTGCCGTGACCCGCGAAGTCAATCGCACACGAACCACCCTCCGGCCCATCGCCTCTTCCACTATCACCGGCCTCAAAGACAAATTCGGTGGCGAAGGCGATGGCGTCCTGCAAATGCTGCTCTGGCTCGAACGCACCCCCGAGAGCTTCATCCCCGGCATCCCCGATGCAAAGGCCCCCCGCTACCAATTGCCCCAACCCGGACCCGGCCAGATCCTTCGTTGGGATACGAAAAAACTACACGCCGCCCTCAACGCGAAACGCCTCGCGCGCGGCATGACCTGGAATGACCTCGCGGACGAAATCTTCCGTCACACGCCCGCCATGTTAACCAACCTCGCCAAAGGCGGCCGTGTCGGCTTCCCGCACGTAATGCCGATCGTCCTGTGGCTCGATCAACCCGCGGCGACCTTCACCCACCTCGCCGCCTGGTAAATCACCCATTCACTCCCACATAAGGCTCCAGCTTCGCCCGCACATGCCCCGGAATCGGCGTAGCCCGCTGCGTCGCCTTATCCAGCGACGCAATCACCACATTCCCCCGCGCCGCCTCTATACCTTCCTTCATCACGCGAAACTTCAGCTGCAGCGACGAATTCCCGATCCGTCCCACCGTCACCTCAATCTCCAGCAGGTCGTCGTACAGAATCGCCGTCCGGTAATCGCACTCCACGTGTACACGCGGAAAACTGACTTCCGCGTGCGCGTGCAGCACTCCGATCGAACGAAAAAACTCGGTCTCCGCCGTTTCGAAATAGCGGAAGATCGCCGTATAGTGAATGCGTCCGCTCGCGTCGGTGTCGATAAAACGGATGCGCGTAGTCCAGCGAAAGGTCATGCTTCCATCAAAACACGGCTGCCCTACTGCACCGTGACCACGGCCCCAGCTGGAGTCGTCACCCCGCCCACCAGCGCCTGCAAAGGCTGGTCCCCGCTCGGCGCAACGGGCACCGTCACGTTGAACTGATACAGCCCCGCCTCCGTGATCCCCGCGTAAGCCACATTCGCGGCCATCCCGCCGATCGTGATCGCCACCTTGCCGCTCACCGGCGCCGACCCCGCGAACGCTTTCCCCGCCGGCACCGCCGTCGTCGTAGGCCCGAACCCAACTCCGAAAAGCACCAGCGTTTCGCCCGCCTTCACCGGCCGCGTGTTGTAGGAGAAAGCGCCGGCCGGCCCCACCAGATCGTAAGTTCCCCCGCCATAAGCGCCGCCGCCGCTCGGCGTCGCAATCTCCCCCGCCACATGCCTGCCATCGCCCAGCAGACTGAACGACGGTCCCTGCGCCCCCAGCGTCACGCTGGAAGCCGCGATCCCGGTCGGCGTAGTGACAATCACGCTCACCTGCCCGCTATTCGCGTCGTCCGGCACCTGCAGATTGATCTGCGTCGGACTCACCACCCAAAGATATGCCGGCTTCCCGTCGATCGTCACCGAAGTCCCGCCCAGCGTCTGCGGAAAGTCGTTGTTCCAGACGAACGTACCGCTCGCGAGATTCGCCCCGTAGATCGATACCCACGATCCCGACTGAATCACCCCGGTCGAACTATAAAGCGGTACTACGCCGCCCGTTGCAATGGAAGGCGGCGCGCCCGCGATCAAAACCCGGATACGATTGCTGTATTGATCGCTCACGTAAACGCGGCCCGTCGGATCTGCCGCGATCCCCGAAATCTGGCTGAACCCGGCGGCCGGCGCAGGCCCTCCGTCGCCGCCCGAATTCGCCGTGCCGTTCCCGGCAATAGTGCTGACCACGCCGTTGGACACCCGCAGAATATTGTTGAATGTGGCGATGTATAGATACCCTGCCGCGTCCACCGCGATACCCTGGGGACTCACACCGCTCGCCACCGTCGTGATCACGCCATTGGAGACTTTCCGCACATTGCGCCCGAAGCTATCGGCGATATAGAGATTCCCTGCGGCGTCAAACGCCAGAGCCATCGGGTTGGCCAGTTGTGCATTAGTGGCCGGTCCGCCGTCGCCCCCCGTCCCCTGCGACCCATTCCCCACCACCGTGGTGATCACCCCGTTCGATACTTTTCGCACCCGATAGTTCAGCGCGTCGCTGATGTAAAGGTTGCCCGCCGCATCCACCGCCAGGCCGAACGGGGTATTGAGTTCGGCATTGATCGCCGGGCCATTATCGCCGTTGAAGCCGTTGGTCCCGTTGCCCGCAACCACGGTCGTCACACCATGCGAAATCCGAAACACACGATCCGATGTATCCGCATAGTAGACGTTGCCCGCGCTATCGGCCGTAATGCTCCTGGGATAACTGATTCCGGCCGCAGGCGTCGTGATGTTGCCTCCTGAGATCTCGCGAATACAGCGAGCGGCGCAGTCGGAAAAATACAGATTCCCCGCTGGATCGGCCGTCAGCCAGTTCGGGCCATTCAGTTGCGCAATCGCGGCAGGTCCCACATCGCCGCTAATACCTGCGGTCCCGTTGCCGGCCACGGTCGAGATAATCCCGTTCGCAACTTTCCGGACCCGGTAATTCATCGTGTCGGCAATATAGAGATTCCCCGCTGCGTCTGTTGTGGTACCGCTGGGATCGTACAAGTGGACGCTGAGCGCGGGCGTGTTGTCGATGGTTCCCGAGCCTCCGCCCGCCACGGTCTTGATAACACCTCCCGAGATCATCCGGACCCGATAGATATTGTCGGTGACAAACATGCGTCCCGCGCTGTCAACCGACACACTGTCAGGCCCTCCCAGTGAAGTGCTCACCGCCGCAACGTTTTCCGCGCCCGCCCCCGACGCCCCATTGCCCGCCACGGTGGAAATCACCCCGCCCGTAACCTCGCGGATGCGATTATTGTTCCCATCGGCAATGTAGAGATTGCCTGCGGAATCGACCGCAATACCAACCGGATAGTTTAGCTGGGCGCCGATGGCAGGACCGCCGTCGCCTGCGAAACCCACAGTTCCGTTTCCGGCGATCGTCGCGATGATGCCACCCGATATCTCGCGCACGCGGCTGTTATTCGGTTCGGCTATATACAGATTGCCGGCTGAATCCAGCGCGATACTTGCCGGATAACTCAGGTTGGCCGCTATGGCCGGCCCGCCGTCTCCCCCTGTGCCGCCGCCCGCCACGGTCGTGATCACTCCATCGGTGACTTTGCGAATGCGTTGATTGCCGCTATCCGCGATGTACAGGTTCCCCGCTGAATCGAAAGCCAGCCCGCGCGGTAGATTCAGTTGCGCCGAAGTAGCCAGCCCGTTGTCGCCGCTGAATCCCTGCGTCCCGTTCCCGGCAAATACCGTGAGAACACCGGAAGCCACATCGCGGCGCAGCACGGCCAGCCCATCGGAAAAATACAGGTTTCCCGCGCTATCGATCGCGATGGATTGAGGCCCGTAGAGGCTCGCCAGCGTAGCGGAAATGCCCGATGGCAACGCGCCGCCCGCGAAGGTGTTTACGGTATACGGCTGGGCCGCCGCCGTGAGGCACGCCAGGACGCCGGCGAAAACACCGCAAAGGAAACGCATTTCGCTTCGGCCTCGCGCCGTACTTCGGTTAAACTATCGCTTGAAGTAATCGGCGTTAATCTGAGTGAAGTTTGACCACTTCTCCGGCAGATCGTCCACCGCGAAGATCGCTGACACCGGGCAGACCGGCACGCACGCGCCGCAGTCGATGCACTCCACCGGATCGATGTAGATCATCTCAACGCTGGCGAAGTCGCTTTCGTCCTTCTTCGGGTGGATGCAATCGACCGGACAAGCGTCAACGCAAGCCGCGTCCTTCGTTCCGATACAGGGTTCCGCAATTACGTATGCCATAGGGGTGGAAACATCTAAATTAACACACCACCCCCGCCGGCCCCCGCCGGGCGAAGCTCGACCTTGGAGTTCCCACATATCACAGCCTGGAAGATCTGACGCAAGCTCGCGTTTCCGAGGGCAACTGGACCTGCGGGGTCTGCCACTTCCACATCCATCACCCGAGGGCAGCAGGTAGCGCACGCTGCACCCGTCGCGCCCTCCGCCCCGCTACATTGGTACTTGGCCCGCCTCCTCGCAATCGAAAGCTCCTGCGACGAAACCGCCGCCGCCGTCCTCGAAGACGGTTCGCGCGTCCTCTCGAACGTCGTCGCCAGCCAACTCGAACTCCACGCCAGATACGGCGGCGTCGTCCCCGAACTCGCCTCCCGCGAACATCTCCGCGCAGTCGTCCCGGTGGTCCGCGAAGCCCTCGAACGTTCCGGCGCTACCTGGTCCGATCTCGGCGCCGTCGCCGCCACATCGGGCCCCGGACTCGCGGGCGCTCTCCTCGTCGGCCTCACCTACGCCAAAGCCATCTCCTTCGCCGCCAACATCCCCCTCATCGCCGTCCACCACATCGAAGGCCACATTCAGGCCGTCCTGCTCGAAGCCCGCCAGCGCGGCACCCCCGTCGAACTGCCGGCCCTCGCGCTCGTCGCCAGCGGAGGCCACACCCACCTCTACGAAGTTCGCGACTCCGGCTACCGCCTCCTGGGCAAGACCCGTGACGACGCCGCCGGCGAAGCCTTCGATAAAGTCGCCAAACTCCTCAGCTTCGGTTATCCCGGCGGACCCGTAATCGATCGCCTCGCGCCTCACGGCAACCCGCACGCCGTCCACTTCACCACGCCGCGCATGAAAGGCAACACTCTCGATTTCAGCTTCAGCGGCCTGAAAACCGGAGTCCTGCGCTGGGTGGAGAGCCACAACCTGACCGCGGAAATCGAAGCCCGGAAGCAGTTCCTTCGAACCAATCCCAATCCCTCCACCGACGAATGGCTCGCCGTGACCCCGCAGGCCACTCTCGATCTCGTCGCCAGCTTTCAGCACACCGTGATCGACGAACTCCTGAGCCACGCCGCCGCGGCAGCCACTCAGATGGAGGATGTCCAATCGCTCGTGATCACCGGAGGCGTCGCCTGCAATGCCGGCCTGCGCGCGGCGGCGGGCGGTCAGTGGGCGGGCCTGCCAGTCTACTTCCCGACCCCGGCACTTTCTACCGATAACGCCGTGATGATCGCCGCTGCGGCCTGGCCCCGGTTCCAGCGCGGCGAATTCTCCCCGCTAACCGAAACCGCCCGACCCAACGTCGCGCTGGCGTAAACGGCTACTTCCTCTGCAAACTCTCCAGATACTTCGCGACATTAAACAGCCGCAGCTTCCCGTAATCCCGATCCGACAGATCCGACGAGAAAATCGGCCCCCACAACGGCATCTCACGGCTTCCGTGCGACAGCCCGGCGGGCTTCTCCCCGGCAATCGTCGCCTGTACCCGGTCCAGCGGAAACACGCCGCCGTTGCGCTTTGCGATCGACGTCAGATCCGGCACCACCGCTTTCAGCACGGCAGCCGTCGGTCCGTCGCCCGTGGCCTTCACTCCATGGCACGATGCGCAGTATTGCCCATAGATCCGGGCGCCATCAATCGGCAGACTGATCGTTTGCGCCCTCACCGCAACAGCCGTGCCCAGCAGAATTCCAATCAACGGAATAGCTTCCAGAATCCTCATGGCGATTTCAATGACCTCGCCACTCTCGTTGCAATCCGACTGCCGCGCCGAACCGCCATACTTCCGCCAATTCGGCCAACTCCGGCCCGTCCTGCGCCACATGACGCTGCGTCCCGCTCGACGCCCACCCGGCCGTGAGGCATCGCCATCTACACGATTTCTGTAGTTTCTTCGTCCCTCCAGGCTTTCCCGAACCTTGCGGGGCAGACTTCCAGCCAAAGGCCGGTTTCCAACCGGCCTCTGGAGTGTCCACATTTAAGACGACAGCCGCACCGTGCCAGGTAGCACATGCTTCAGCTTGTGGGGTCGAGCGAAGCTCGACGTTCGCCATCCGGAAGGGTAATCCGCTTTGCCATGATCGGCCGGTCCGAGCGTGATGCCCTCGCGCCCCTCAGCCGAATCCATCCCCAACGCCGCCCGATACCGCCGATCCACTTCAGTCGGTTTTTGTGAGGGTATTATCTCAATTGAGGGAATTCCGGTTCCGCCGGGGGAAGCCTTAGGCACGGCTATCAAGTATATGTCATGACCTATCAATTTCGCTTCGCCAACGAGATCAGCCATGCAGATAGAGCCAGGGACGACCCCCCTAGATGGATTACAGGCAACATTCGGCGTGCAAATCGAAAACTCAGTAGTGACCGTTGAGTGCGATGTTAATCGGCTGGAAGCGTTTTCTCTGCGTTCTCTGCGTCTTCCTCCGCGTTCTCTGCGTGAACCTCCGAATGGCGCAATTCCGAGGGCCACATCACCCCGCCAATCGGCCCAACGTCTCCGCCAGCACCTTCACCCCCGTCGCAATCGCCTCGGGCGAAGCATACTCATCCGG